>SMUY01234252.1_pt1 | contig 15902 bp, 11 predicted proteins | sample 2456441 | NCBI WGS metagenome assembly SMUY01 (sample SAMN11095931, study PRJNA526329) | marine sediment metagenome | biome: Marine sediment; feature: Surficial sediment; material: Deep marine sediment; isolation source: Hadal surficial sediment | place: Pacific Ocean | collected 2014-11 | depth...
CTCATCATGTTGTCTGGTCGCTCGGGCGATCAGGGGGGCGGGGGCGGGGGCGGGGGCACGCCGGCCGGTGTGGGTGCCACGACGGACAGCCCGCCCAAGCAGTCATTCGACGAGTTCCCCGACGCGCTCGACGCCACCGACGACGATCTGCCGTTCTGAGTCGGACCCCTGGGGGATCGAGGCCCGGAGCCGGGAAACCGGCTCTGGGTGCCGGGCGCCCGTCGTTCTGCCACAGTCATGGCGTTTTACCGCAGGCAAACGCCCCAAGTCACTCTGGTTAAGGCACTTAGCGGCATCGATCGAAGGCCCAAGAGCCCCATTCCCTTGCAGTTAGTCGGTTCGGCGCCGCTGCCCGGCGCAAGGGTTCAGGTCTGGCGTAAGGCGTGCGCTGCTTTTAGCTTGGGCGCAGGTGCAGTCACAACTACACTCGCCAAACCAACGGGTACCAGCCATGGCACAGCACCGTTCCACCATCCTTCGTGTGGTCGTAGTGTTCTCCTTCGCCGCTCTGATGCCGGCCTCCGTGCTGGCCCAGCAGCCCGACAGCCACACGGTTCGCCCAGGCGACACGCTGTGGGATATCGCGGCCAGCTACCTCGGCGACCCCTTCCTATGGCCCCAGATCTACCGCCTGAATACCGACGTGGTAGAGGACCCGCACTGGATCTACCCGGGTGAGGTCCTGCGGCTGACCGGTGGGGCGGAGGTGTCGGCGGTGCCGGTCGTGCCGCAGCCCGATCAGCCCGATCAGCCAGACCAGCCCGATCAAGCCGACCAGCCGGATCAGGTCATCATCGTGGTTGATGACCAGGGGGCTCCCGATCAGGTTGGCCAGGTAGCGGACGCGGGCGTCGAACCCGCCATCTGGCGGCCGATGACCCGCCTTCAGGTGACCTCGAATCAGCCGGTGGTGCTCAATCCGCTGATCTTGGACAAGCCGAGTCCCATTTCTTTCAGTGAGTACCAGTCGGCCGGTTTTCTCACCGAGCGTCGCAAGTACCCCTTGGGCCTGATGCGCGGTCCGGTGACACCCTCGGAGATCAACGCCGGACTTCCTCAGGTGAGCATGTTCGACCGGGTCGGTGTGACCCCGCCGGATGGTGGGTCCTATCTGGTTGGTGATTCCCTGCTTCTGGTGCGGTTCGGTCGTGAGGTCGAAGGGTTCGGCAATGTGATCGTACCGACCGGTATCCTCCGTGTGGTCGAGGTGTCCGAGTACCAGGCGGTAGCGGAGATCCTTCGCGTCTTCCAGGCCATCGTTGCCGGGCAGATGACACTGCCCCTTCCGGTCTTCAATGATCCAGGTCAGGTCAAAGCGGTTCCCGTGGCCGACGGCATCACCGCCTCGGTCATCGCCAACCGGGACCGCGTCGAGTTGACCGAACCATTTCAGGTCCTGTTCCTCGACAAAGGGCGCGAAGAGGGTGTCAAGCTTGGCGATGTCTTCGAGCTCCGGCGGGTGCCACAGCGCCGCGATCCACTGGCCGCCACCACCGACGAACTCATGGGCATGGTGCAGATCGTCAATGTCAACGATCATACGTCGAGCGCCCAGGTGCTGAACATCGTGTTCACCGATGTTCGGCCGGGAACCGAAGCGCGGCAGGTCGGTCGCCTGCCAACTTGAGTAGGGGGATTCCGGATCAACGGGGGGCGGTCGTCGAACGGCGACCGCCCTTTGTGTTTTCAGGCATTGGGGAATGGGGGACACCCCTGCTACAATTAAGCGTTTTGGCCCGTGCGGCTTGCCGGGTGAATCGGGCAACCGAATAGCGACGTACCAAAAGGGGAGAGACAACGCATGGGCAGACGGGTGCTCGTTACTGGAGGGGCGGGGTTCATCGGATCGCATGTTGCCGAAGCGTATCTCGCGGACGGGTGGGAAGTCACCGTCCTCGACGATCTGTCCCGGGGGAAGGAGCAGAACATTCCGGCCGGGGCCTCGTTTGTCCGGGGGGACATCAGGTCGCCGGAGGCCCGAGAAGCGGTGGCAACCGGCAAGTACGACATCCTCAACCTCCATGCCGCCCAAATCGATGTTCGGGTATCGGTCACCAACCCCGGGCTGGACTGCGCCATCAACGTGCTCGGCTTGGTCAACCTCCTCGAGGGAGCCGGAGCCGGGAACGTCAAACGGGTGATCTTCGCCAGCAGTGGCGGGGTGGTCTACGGTGATCCCGAGGTGATTCCGACCGCGGAAACGGCGCCCAAGGGTCCCATTTCGCCTTATGGAGTCAGCAAACTGTCCGGCGAGTACTATCTCAAGACGCTGTCGATCCTGGGTGGCTTCCAGGGTGTTGCCATGCGCTACAGCAACGTGTTCGGGCCGCGGCAAGACCCCAAGTCCGAAGCCGGTGTGGTATCCATATTCGTGTCCCGGCTGCTCGAGGGGCTGCCGCTGACCGTGTTTGGCGACGGAACCCAAACCCGAGACTACGTTTACGTCAAGGATGTCGCCCGCGCCAACCTGGCGGCGAGTACCATGGACCTGCCGCAGGGCGACGACATCGACGCCAGCGCGTTCAACATCGCCACGGCCCGCGAGACCTCGGTGCTCGAACTGGCGGACGCGGTCGGGGCGGCGATGGAAATGCGCCCCGACCTGGAACATGCCCCGGCACGATCCGGTGAGTTGTTCCGTAGTTCGTTGAACATCGACAAGGCCAAGTCGGTGCTCCAGTGGGAGCCCCAAGCCCAGTTCGGCGACGGGCTCCAGGACCTCATCACCTGGTTCCAGCAGGAGGCCCAGTGACGCTGCAGGTCGGGGGGGCCATGCCCTCCTCCTCGTTAGATTTGATCGCCCAGGCGAGTACGGAAACCAAGATCGTCCTCGGTACCCTGGCCGTGTTCTCCGTTCTCTCCTGGTTCATCATCGGGTTGAAGTGGTGGCAGAGCCGACGGCTGCGCCAGCAAGCCGACCGTTTTTTCGGTGAACTCGAGCGAACGACAAAACTGCAGGATGGCTACCACGCGGTAATGAAACTCCCGCCGTCTCCCTACAACCGACTGTTCCGCGAGGGGATCAACTTCGTTTCCGAACTGCTGCCGGGGTCCCTCATGGCGGAGTCGAGCCGACCATCGGAAACGCTCTCGGCCACCCAGGTCGGAGTCCTGAAGATGGTGCTCAACAAGGAGATCGCCGCCGAGCGCGACCTGGCCAGCCACTATGTCTCGTGGCTCGCCACCATCGGATCGGTCAGTCCGCTGCTGGGGCTCCTGGGGACGGTGCTTGGGGTCATGCGCGCGTTCCTCGGGATCGCCGCTCATGGATCCGGCAACATCGCGGCGGTGGCGCCCGGCGTGGCGGAGGCGCTGGTCACCACCGTGGCCGGATTGGCCGCGGCCATCCCGGCGGTGATCGCCTACAACTTCTTCGTCAACCGGATCCGGCTCTTCTCGGGAGAAATGGAAGGGTTCGCCAACGAATTGATCGGGACCATGGCGCGTGAGGGAGTGATCTAGCATGATGGACGGATTGGGCGGGATCGACGAGATCGGCAGCGGGGGACTCCCGCTCCAGGCTGACATCAACGTGACGTCGCTGGTGGACGTGGCGTTCGTCATGCTCATCATCTTCATGATCACCGCGCCAATCATGCAGGGTGGGGTCGACATCGATCTCCCCAAAGCCGCGGCCAGACCCCTCGCGGCCAATGAAGGAATGGTCGTTACCGTCGATCGAGCCGGCAAGATCTATCTCGACGACACCCAAGTGACCTATGACGAGTTCCGCGTCACCTTCGCGGCGCTGGTCCAACGGACCAACACGTCCTCGGTGTTCCTCCGCGCCGACCGGACAGTGCCGTTCGGCACGGTGGTGCGCGTCATGGCCGTGTTGCGGAACGCCGGCGTCAAGACCAGTGTCATTGCCGAAGAGGAGGACGTCGTCAGGTGAGGGACGCCTATGGCCGGCGTACGCGCCCGGGGGTAACCTCGGGGATCATCTGGACCAGTGTGGTCCACGTCGTCGGCGCAGTGGTCCTAATGGCGGCGGCCCGCCCGCAGGAGATCGCCCCGCCGGTCTACGCCGTCGAGCTGGTCGCCGCGCCGAGGACGCCGCCCAAGCCGCGGCGGGCGCCGGAAGCCACGCCGCGCCAAGTGGACCCGCCGCCGGAGGCGCCAGCTAAAGCCGAGGCCCGCAAGGACGACTCACCGGCGCCGGTTCCGGTACCCGTCAAACAGGAGACCGAGCCTCCGCCCAAGACGGCTCCCACGGAGCAACCGCTGCCCGACGAGACACCCAAGACCGGCACCGCCCCGGTCAATGTCGAGATCCCGGGGCTGATGTTCCCCTATCCCCAGTATCTCCAGAACATCGTGGCCCAGGTATATCGTCGCTGGGATCGTCCCAGAACCAACGCGTCCCTGCGAGCGGAAGTGTTCTTCACCATCCAACGAGACGGCACCGTGAACGACATCCGGTTCATTCGCCGCTCCGGCAACTTCACCTTCGACCTCGGGGCCCAGGGGGCCGTCGAGGCCGCCGCCAATGTCGGGGCGTTTGGTCCGCTGCCGGACGGCTTCCGGGAGGACGTTCTGCCCGTGAGTTTCTTCTTCACGCCGAGGGGCTCGTGAGACGCTGGATCGGCGCCGTGGCGCTGGTGTTGGTCGCGGGAAGCCTGGCGGCCCAGGATTCCGTGCCGCCGGTCGATCAGGGAGTCCGGGTCGGCATCGAGTATACCCCGGGCGTCCGGCCGCGGCTGGTGGTATTCCCCGGTCCGGGATACGACTCCGTCCGGCCGATCCTGCAACGTGATCTGGATTACAGCGACCGATTCGAGTTGATCTATGTTGGATATCATCCGGACGGCGCTTCCGCGGGCGGCGTGAACTACCAGCTCTACCGCAGGCTCGGTGCCCAGTACGGAGTGGAGCTCACCCCATCGGGTAGTGCCACTGTCGTCCGCCTCCACGATCTCGACGCGGGCGAGGTACGCAGCCATCAGACGGTCATTTTTCCCCCTCCCGACGCTCCCGAGTTCCGCATGGCCGTCCATCAGATCTCGGACGAAATCGTCCGCTGGGTCACCGGCACGCCGGGATACGCCGCCAGCCGGCTGGCATACGTTGGGCGTAAGCGGTTGTGGGTCGTGGATAGTGACGGGGTGGGGAATCGGTCACTCACGGGGGCCGACGAGGCTGTCCTGTCGCCCGCCTGGTCGCCGGATGGACGGCGGATCGTCTACACTCGGTTCGATGAGGGAATGGGGAGTCTCCAGCTCCTGTTCCTGGCCAGTGGCTCGACCGTGACCGTTCCCAGTACCCGCAGTGGGCTCAACTACGCCTCCGCGTTCTCGCCGGATGGACGGATCCTCGCCTACACGCGCTCCGGCGAAGGCGGTACCGATGTTTTCCGTGTGGATGTTGGGGATATGTGTTGCCTGCAAAGGTTGACCGTGGGCCGCTATGCGGATAATCTATCTCCCACATACTCGCCTGACGGCCGTCGCATCGCCTTCGTATCCACCCGGGCTGGCCCCCCCCAGATTTACGTGATGTCGGCGGATGGCACAGACCAGGAACTCCTGGCTTCGTTCGATTTCGGCGCTACGGGTAGTTCCTTTGCGCCCGAGTGGTCGCCGGACGGAGCCCAGGTAGCGTTTCACCGGGCCATTGAGGGCCGATTCCAGGTCTTTGTGTTGGATTTGGCGAGTCGGCGGGTACGGCAGTTGACGTCGGCCGGGCGGAACGAGGACCCGACATGGGCGCCCGACGGCCGCCATGTGGCGTTCGTCTCCACCCGGAGCGGTCGGCGACAACTGTGGATCGTCGATACAGAAACGGGACGCATCCGGCAACTCGGGACGCCGGATGCCGTACGACTTCCTTCATGGTCCCGCCGCTTTGGCGGGGCCGCAGGTGTGAACCATTGAGAACGGAGTATCTCATGAGGCGGAAGTTCTTCGTGCTCGCGGCTGGTGTCCTGGTCGCGGCAGCATGTGGCGGATCCCAACCCGAACCAGTAACCCCCGCGCCGGTGGCAATCGACAGCACGGCCATCAAAGAGCAAATGCGGCAGGATTCCATCGCTGCCGCCGAGCGTGCCCGGGCGGAAGCCGAGCGCCGCGCGACCGAGGCAGCCCTCGCCGCCGCGGCACTTATCACCAACCAGCTGACGGCCGAAGTGCATGACATGATCAACTTCGACTTCGATCGCTCTGACATCCGTATGGAAGACGAAGCCAATCTGGACCGCAAGGCCGCCATCATGATGGCCAACGCCGCGGTGCGGATGCGTATCGCGGGGCATGCCGACGATCGTGGCTCTGACGAGTACAACCTCGCCCTGGGCAATCGTCGAGCCGAGTCGGCCAAGCGCTACCTGGTCAACCAGGGCGTCGACGGCTCACGGATCAACATCGTGTCCTTCGGCGAGGAACGGCCCCTCGATCCGGCACAGACCGAAGAGGCCTGGACCAAGAACCGGCGGGACGAGTTCGAGATGACGGCCGGGGCCAGCCAGCTCGTCGCTCCCAACTAGGGAGCCAGGTTGGTGCAGGCCCGTTCAGGTGTTCTAGTCGTGCTCGTCGCTCTTGGGGGCTGCGCCCTCAAGAGCGATGTAGCGCGCCTTGAACGACAGGTGGCCACGCTTGAGGCCCGAACCGTACGCCAAGACTCGGCCCGGGCCGCCCAGTTGAACGAGGTCATCAATCTGCAGCAGGACATTCTCGATTCGCTGGTGGCCGGGCGCCGGGCGTTGGCCGCGCTCCGCGGCGACATCGACGGCGATCTCTACGGCATTTCTCAACAGCTGGTGCAGGTACAGGCGTTGACGGGCCAAAGCCAGCAACGCCTGACTGATCTTCGCACCCAGCTGGACGCCCGTGGTGCCCAGATCGCCGAGGGCGACAGCATGGCCGCCGAGGCCGCCGCGGTCCCTTCCGCCAACCAGATTTACCAGGCGTCACTGGCCCAGCTCCGGCGCGGCAGTTTTGCCACGGCCCGGCTCGGGTTCCAGGAACTCCTCCGTTCGTATGCCGATGACCGCCGGGCGCCCGACGCGCTCTATTTCATCGGTGAGAGTTATGCCACCACCGACGCCGATTCCTCGGCGGCATACTATCAGCAGGTGGTCGACCGCTTCCCGGGATCCTCCCGGGTATCAGCCGCGTTGTACAAACTGGGCCTTATGGCGGAGCAGCGGGGTGACCGGCAGGCGGCGCTGGAGGCCTACAATCGAGTCGTGCAACAACATCCTTCATCCGATGCCGCAGAGCTCGCGCGCGACCGCCTGACAGCTCTGGGGCAGTAGCCCCGCCATCGATGGGCGGTCTCCTGGGTGAGATGCCCTTCCTCGATCACCTCGAGGAACTACGGCGACGGATCTTCCTGGCGCTCGGCGCCCTGGTCATCGGCACCGGGGTGGGCCTGTGGCTGGTGCAGGCGTTAAACCTGATCAGCTTCCTGAAACGACCCATCGAGCCGTTCCTCCCCGACGGGAAGCTCACCGTCCTCAGTCCTACCGAGCCGATAATGATCCTGCTGAAGCTGGCACTGGCCGTAGGGCTGGTGCTGGCTTCCCCCATCATCATCTACCAGGTCTGGGCCTTCCTGTCGCCGGCCCTGTACCAGCGGGAGAAGAAGGCCATCGTCCCCGCGCTGTTTGCCGGCATGCTGCTGTTCATCGGTGGAGCGATCGGGGGCTATCTGGTGGTGGTACCCCCGGCGCTCAAGTTCTTGTTGAACATCGAGCCCGAGGCGTTGCAGACTCTCATCACCTTCAATTTCTATTTCAGTTTCATCATTCAGATTTCTCTGGCGATGGGCCTGGCCTTCGAGCTGCCGCTCATCTTGATGATGCTGACGTGGCTGGGGGTGGTCACCCCGATGTTGTTGAGCCGCTACCGCCAGTATGCCGTGGTGCTGTCGCTGGTGGCCGCCGCCTTCCTGACCCCGGCCGACATCACCTCGATGGTCATCCTCGGCGTGTCCCTGGTCCTGCTGTACGAAGTGGGCCTGGTGGGCTCCAAGGTGATCTACCGTCGGCGTCTCAAACGGGCGGCCCGCTCGGGAACCGCCGTGGTCATCTTCCTGCTGGCCGGGTGGGGGACGCTCGACGCCCAGGACCTCAAACGACCGGAGAAGCTGCAGCAACTGCAGGACACGGTGGTACGCACCCTGCCGGCTGCCACTCCGGACGACAGCCTCCGGCGCCGCCCCCAGGTGATGGACAGCGCCATGGCCAGACGCATGGGCCTGCCGACGAGCCCGTCCCGTCAGTTCCGCCCTCCCGATGCGTTCATGGCCTCCCTGCTGAACCGGACCGGGTACCAGGTGACGCGCTACCAGGCGGACACGGCCGCGCTGTTCATGGATACCCGGTACCTCGAACTCACCCACCGGGCGCTCACCGAGCGCCAGGGCGCGATCCTAGAGGCCGATTTCATTTCGTTCCGGGAGATGGAGTGTCTGCTGGAGGCGACCGGCGACCCCCGTCTGTTCGACGGATCCCAGGTCCTCGTGGGCGAAACCGTCAGTTACAACACCTGCACCCGCCGCGGGGTGGTCACTGACGCGCTCACCAATTTCGAGCAAATGGGCGCCGTCTGGTTCCTGCGCGGCAACGTGGCCCAGGACTCCAGTTCCAGTCGCATTTATTCCTCGTCCAGCGAAGTCACCAGCTGCGATGTGCCGGAAGCGCACTACCACTTCTCTTCCAAGAAAATGAAGTGGGTCAACCAGAAGATTTTCATTGCCCGGCCTGCGATCCTGTACATCCGAGACGTGCCCATCATGTGGTTGCCGTTCATGTTTCAAGACATCAGCCCCGGGCGGCGATCGGGGATCTTGATTCCCCGGTTCGGCATCAGCGACATCGTGCGTCCCAACGAATCGTACGGCCGGCAGATCACCAATGTCGGGTACTACTGGGTCCCCAATGACTACGTGGATGTCACCGCGCGGCTGGACTGGTATTCCGGACGCTACACCAACCTGTCCCTGAATGGGCGATACCGTTGGCGCGACCGGCAATTGAACGGCACCCTGGGTGTGGGACAGACATGGGAGAACACGGGCGCCAACTCTCTCGGGTTGCGCTGGTCCCACGTGCAGAACTTCAACCTGACGACTCGGATCAACCTCGATTTCAACTATGAAAGCAACACTCGGGTCATCAACACCAACGCCGTCGATCCCCGGGTCAATACCCAGCAGCTCAGCAGCTCGGTGAACTTCACCAAGACCTACCCCTGGGGCAGCCTTGCCGTGGGCGGCACCCGCCGCCAGTCGATAACCGACGGGAGTATTTCTACGCGGTTTCCCAGTCTGACCATCTCACCCAAGCCGTTCGACCTGAGCCGCTCGATTACCTGGTCGCCAACCCTGTCGATCGTAAACAGCCAGAACTCCAGGTCGGATGCTTTCGATCTCCCCGTGGCCATCGGGCCCGGCATCATAGATACCATCGGGCTGTCGTCGTCCGATCGGACCACCACGATCGCCTTTGGGACGCCGTTCCGGTTTGGCGGATTCAACTGGCAGAATTCCATCCAGGTGGTCGACCGCAAGGACGAGCGCCGGACGGTGGTTTCCACCATCGTGCCCAACCCCGCAAGCCCGGCCGACTCCCTCCAATTGCAGACCATCACCGGCGGGTCATTCAGTACCTCGCTGGACTGGCGAACCGGAATCAGCCTGCCGCTCTTGGCGCGCCGGAGCTGGCGGTTCCAGCCGACCGTGTCCATCGTCAACACCACCAGCGGCCCGTTCCTCCTGCGCAACGAGCAGACCAACGGGCAGTTTGTCCGTCAGGGCAAGCGGTTGGAGTTCCGCCTGTCCGCCACGCCGACGTTCTTCGCGTTTTTCCCGGGCTTCGGCGGCACCAGCCGGATGCGCCACAGTTTTTCGCCGCTGATCTCCTACTCCCTCGCGCCTGGTGCCGACGTCCCCCAGGCCTACGCCGATGCCATCACCCCCCCGGGTGGAACCCCGGTGCTCAGGAGCGACCCGCAACAGCGCCTCAGCATCGGGCTGTCACAGAATCTCGAGGGGAAGGGCCGCCCCGCGGAGGGAGACACCCTGGGCACATCCGCCAGGAAATTCCGCATCCTCGGCTGGCAGACCAGTCCCGTGACCTATGACTTCGAGCAGGCCAAGAAGCCCGGCCGTACCGGCTGGGCCACCCAGGTCATGAGCAACACCTTCCAAACCGACCTGATCCCCAACTTCAGCCTGAACCTGACCCACGACCTGTGGCGGGGGGTCGTCGGTACCGATTCCGCCAAGTTCGATCCCTTTCTGCTCAGTGCCAGCGCCAACTTCGGGTTGACCAGCCGTACGGTGCAGGCGTTCTTGTCCCTGTTGGGACTCGCCAGTGATCCAGGCGCCCCCGACCTCAGCCAACCGCAGCAGGTGGACTACCAGTACGACAGTGGCTTCGGCCGGACCGGCTACCGTTCGCCCGATGCGCTTCGTGGGGGGGGGAGGACGCCGTTTGCGGCGTCATTCAACTACACACTGACCCGGCTTCGGCCCGTCTCCGGCGTGGACCGCCCGGCCCAGCAGAACCTTGGATTCCGGACCTCGTTCTCGCCGACACCCTTCTGGACCGTCTCGTGGAATACCCAATACAACATCACCGACAGCCGGTTCGAATCCCAGGTCGTCAGGCTCGACCGTGACCTCCACAAGTGGCGCGCCCGCTTCGAGTTCATCCGCAATCCCAACGGCAATTTTGCCTTCTATTTCTCCATCTTCCTCATCAGCCTCCCGGACATCAAGATCGACTACGACCAGTCCACCATCACCCGCTAGCAATGTCCTCACCTGGGGACAATCCTCTCCCAGGTCTCACATGGTAACTTGTTGTCATTAAATATGTTATAAAGCGCGGAGCGATGGCATGCCTCCTGCTTTCTATGGGATCCGACGACGACCCGTCCCAAGGAGTGGAATGCCATGCGTGTTTCCCGGTTGGTAACTCTCGTTCTCGTCGGTGCGGCCGCCTGTGACCCCTCGAGTCTCGCTGGACCCGGGGGGACAGGTGGGCAGGTGGCTGCGCCCAGCAACCTTTCCTACACGGTCGAACCCACCGGCGACCCCGATGCCCCGGCTGGGCTGGTGCTTCGTTGGGACGACGACGGTGATCCCGATCTGGCGGTATGGCACGTCTACTCCCGCGGCCGCCAGGGTGACTCCTTCGGGCTGCGCGGATCGACCACGTCGCCTTCCTTCCACGACGCCGGCATTCCCCACCTGGAGTACTACGTGACGGCCGAGTCGGTCGACGGCGACGAATCGGGCCCCAGCACTATCGTCCTGGTGGACGAACGGCTGGCTCTTCCCGGACCGGTACAGCTGTTCCCGACGTCTCTCGACGGGGCGGTGGCGCTGGTGTGGGACGACAACGCGTTCCTGGCCGACCCCAACGGCTTCAGCCACTATCGCGTCTACAGTACCCGCTACGACCTGGATGCCAATGTGTGCCTCAATGCGTGGGGGCTCGAGGGGACCACGGTGGCACCCGAGTTCGTGGCCGGCGCCCTCGTCAACGGAGTACCGCGCTGCTTCGGCATCTCGGCGATCACCATCGAGGGGTGGGAGAGCTTGTGGTCGCCGGTCATCCACGATACTCCGCGGCCGGATGCCCGCAATCAGGTGCTGTATGCCCGGCAGGTCGACGATGCCAAGGCCGGTTTCCGGTTCTGGCGTGACAGCAACGGTGACGGCCTGGCCCAGGACAGCGAGTTGGGTCTGACCGGGGCCGGGTCTGACGGCTCCATGGACTTCACCCTCGACCAGAGCGGTGGCCAATTGTTGCTGGTGCCGCTCAGGGCCGGCACGGGAGTGGAAGTCTACGGTCCGGGCCCGGTGGCTGATCTCACCAGCATCGACTTTGCGCCGAACCAGACTTATTCCAGCGCACCGATTCAGGCGCAGACCGGCTGGGGCTATGTCTGGGCCATGGACGGCGGTGACGGTTTTGCCCGCTTCGCCTCGCTGCGGGTCAGCCACGTGGGCCGCGACCTGATCATTTTCGACTGGGGATTCCAGACCGATCCCGGGAACCCGGAACTGCTGCGTACGGGGGAATAGCATCCCTTGTGCTGGGGACATGCCTCGGTCACTTTCGGGGCATGTCCCACCCCATTCACCTCGACGGGGCATCGCTCACGATCGACCAAGTCGTGGGCGCTGCCCGCGATCCCTCGATCTCCATCACTCTCGATCCCGCGGCATTGGCGGCATTGGGGCAGAGCCGTGCCCTGATCGAACGCGCCATCGACGAGGGGCGCACCATCTACGGCGTCAACACCGGCTTCGGCAAGCTGGCCAATGTTCGCATCGCCACCGACCAGCTCGATGAACTTCAGGTCAATCTCATCAGGAGCCACGCGGCCGGCGTCGGCGACCTGCTACCGCGGGAGGTCGTGCGGGCCGTCATGGTGCTCCGGGCCAACGTGCTCATCCGGCCCACGAGCGGGGTCCGTCCCCAATTGGTGGAGGCCGTTCTCGCCCTCCTCAACAGCGACATCGTTCCAGCGGTCCCCGAGCAGGGGAGCGTAGGAGCCAGCGGGGACCTGGCGCCCCTGAGCCATATCGCCCAAGTGATCATGGGAGAGGGAGAAGTTCTCGCCCGCGACGGTGGGCGAGAACCTGGTGCTGCCGCCCTGGCTCGCGCCGCGATCGCACCGATGCGCTTCGCCCCGAAGGAAGGATTGTCGTTCATCAACGGCACCCAGGCGCAGACGGCGATATTGTCCCTGCTGGTGCACGACGCCGGTGTGCTGTGGCGCACGGCTCTCGCCTCCGCCGCCATGAGCCTGGAGGCGCTCAGGGGTACTCCCACGCCATTCGATCCACGAATCCACGCCGCCCGGCCGCATCAGGGGCAGCAGGTCGCGGCGGAGCACCTCCTTACCCTGCTGGACGACAGCGAGATCAGGGCCTCGCATCTGGACGACGATCCGCGGGTCCAGGACGCCTACAGCCTTCGATGCCTCCCCCAGGTGATGGGCGCCGTGCGCGACGCAATCGAGTTTGCCGAGCGGGTCTGTAGGATCGAGTTGAACTCATCGACCGACAACCCACTGGTGTTCGACAACGGCGACGTCCTGAGCGGTGGCAACTTTCACGGCCAACCGGTCGCTCAGGCCCTCGATTTCCTGACCATCGCACTAACGACGATGCAGGCCATGACCGAGCGGCGCATCGAGCGCCTGGTCAACCCCGATCTGTCACACGGCCTGCCTGCCTTCTTGATCGAGAATCCCGGACTGCGATCGGGATACATGATGGTGCAGATCACCGCGGCGGCCCTGGTGGCGGAGTCGCGCACCCTGACCGTCCCGGCCAGCGTCGGGTCCATTCCCACGGACGCCAATCAGGAGGATTTCGTCCCCATGGGCATGGCCGCGGCCTTCAAGGCTGCCCGGGTGCTGCGCAACGCCCAGCGCGTCGTCGCCGCCGAAGTCCTCTGTGCCGTCCAGGGCATCGAGCTGCTCAAACCCCTCAGCCCGGGGCGGGGGGTCCGCTGGCTGGAGCAGCGTGTCCGGGACCCCGAGGGCCCGGCGATTGCGCCCCTGACCGAGGATCGGCCCCCGGCGCCTGACCTCGAACGGCTGGCGCGGGCCGTCGCCGCCGGCGAGCTGGACCCCGTGGGATTACTGTAAAATGGGCACCGCCGCGCAACGCTTGCTCCGGGGTGGCGTCATCTCTATCTTACTCATGGCTAAGTCCAAGCCAGTCTTTCGCTTCCCTACGACCTCCCGAGCCGAATGAACGTCGAAAAACTCAAGATCACGGCGCTGAAGCACGAAAAGCGGGAGGATTGGCGCAAAGCCATCGACCTCTACCTGAGGGTCATCGAGTCCTTCGAGTCGGGGGTGTCGATCGCCCAGGACCTCTCCGTCTACAATCGGGTGGGCGACCTGTACATGAAGGTCAAGAACACCACTTCGGCGGTGCAGTCCTACGAGCGCGCGGTGGATCTGTACGCCGACCAGGGGATGACCAATCAGGCCATCGCTCTGTGCGGCAAAGTGCTCCGGGTGAACCCGGGCCGGGTCCAGACCTATCTCAAACTCGCCAGGCTCCACGCCGAGAAGAACGTCGTGGTGGACGCCAGGAAGAACCTGCTGGAATACCTCGAGCGGATGAACGCACTGGGGAATCGCGACGACGCTCTGGAGGAGGTAAAGGCATTCGCCGACCGGTTCGGCCGCAACGAGGACATCCGCGTCATGTTGAGCGCCCTGCTACGGACCATGTCGCGTGACGCCGAGGCGAAGGAGCAACTGGAGAAGCTGGCCGACCAATTGGAGTCCCACGGGGATGCCGACGGTGCCCGGCGGACGCGAGAGCACCTGGAATCCGATTCGGACAATCAGTCTGGTACGGGGAGTTCCGGCAGCGATCTCATTTTCCTGGATACCAGCGCCGGCTTCGACACACCGGCGAGCATCGAGCAACCGCCGGTGCAGACGCCCAGTTCGGCCGAGGTGCCGCCAGTGGTTGAGGATGCCCCACCAGCCGACTTGGAAATCGACCGGGGCCGCCACGAGGAAGACTCCGAGCCTCTGGAGATCGAGTCGGTCGACGATCTTGAAAGTACCTCGCTCGAAGTTGACGGCGGGCTTGGGGCTCCTGCACTCGAGGGGCTGTTGATCGACAGTGCCAGCGAGCTTTCGGTCGAGGCCGCCGGATCGGTTGATGAACTCGACGTCACCATCGAGCATACTGTGGGTGACGAGGACGCCCTCTCCCTCGAGATCGAACCGGATGATGACGCCGACACCGAGTCATTGGAGGCCACGCCGGCCACGGAGTTGGAGGCCGATCAGGCGCTGGAGGTGATCGACGTGGGCCTCCCCGGCGAGCCGGCCCTGGTGGTGGAGATGGATGAGGCGGAGGTCGAGGAGGTCGAGAAGGTCGAGGAGGCCGGGGAGGAGCCCGTCGCGGTCGAGGCCGCAGCCGGCGACGCGGCCGGGCCCCTGGGGTTTCTCCAAACCGAGGAGCCGGTCGGGCCGACGGTCGAGGAGCTCGAGGACCGAATCCTCGACAATCCCGACGATCCGGCGGCCCACCGGACCTTGGGCGAGGTATTGATCGCCCAGGGCGATTTGGAGCGGGGCACCGAGGAACTGGAGTTGGCCCTGCAGCAGTACGAGAAGGATGAAGATTGGAGCCACGCCTCGGACATCGTCACGGAACTCCTGCGGCTGGAGCCCAACCGGATCGCCTTCTACCAGAAGCGGGTGGAACTGGCGTTCCGGTCCGCTGAAAAGCCCAGGCTGGTGGAAGCCTACCTGGCGTTGGGCGATGTCCTGGTGCGGGTGGGCTCGATGCAGAAGGCTATCGCCGTTTACGGCCGGGTCCTGGAACACGACCCGGAGAATACCCTGGCGCGGGCGGCGCTCCAGTCCCTCGACCCGGCTGCCGACGCCCCTCCGGCCCCCATCGTGTCGCCGGCGGCGGTCCAGGCGTCGTCGGATTTCGTGGATCTGGGCGAGATGGTGTTGGAGACCAAGAAGCCGAAGGACGCCCGCATTAGGATCAAGCGCACCCAGCCCACGGGGGACGAGAGCCATGACTTTGCCGAGATCTTGCGGCAGTTCAAGCAGGGGATAGAGGAAGCGATCGGGGCCGAGGACTATCAGTCGCATTACGACCTCGGGATAGCGTTCAAGGAAATGGGTTTGCTCGACGAAGCGATCGCCGAATTCCAGAAGGCGTTGAGGGCGCCGGATGGCCGGCTGCGTACGTCGGAGGCTCTGGGTGTTTCGTTTTACGAGAAGGAGCAATTCCCCGTGGCCGAGGCCATCCTCAAGCGGGCCATCGACTCGTTGGCCGGGCCAGACAACGAGAAGATCGGATTGTTGTACTGGTTGGGGCGGGCTCGCGAAGAGCAGGGGAAGGATCCGGAGGCGCTGACCTGTTACCGGCGCGCCATGGCCGTGGAC
>SMUY01185931.1_pt1 | contig 15865 bp, 16 predicted proteins | sample 2456441 | NCBI WGS metagenome assembly SMUY01 (sample SAMN11095931, study PRJNA526329) | marine sediment metagenome | biome: Marine sediment; feature: Surficial sediment; material: Deep marine sediment; isolation source: Hadal surficial sediment | place: Pacific Ocean | collected 2014-11 | depth...
CCCGCAAAATGTGGCCGATGAGGTCATCAAGGCGGCGAAGGAACGTAACGCGAAAAAGTAAAGCAGTCCACGCCACGCTGCTCGAAAGCAAGCCTTCGCCGAATCGCTGGCGGAGGCTTTTTTTGCGCCGCGCGTGTCTCCTTGAGCGGTCCCGGCATGTGATGCCTGGGACAGGGCAGTGACGCTTGCACTTCCGGACCATTTGTGGCCCGTAATCACCGTTTCAAGCCCTGTCCAGATGCACTTTTTGTGACATAAGCCCATGAAATTTGGAGAGCTTCACGCCAAACTGCCTGTTGGCTCTCGACGCAAATGAATCAACATACGGCCACCGATTTACGACCTGATATGTACGAAAAACACTTCAAACTGAACGCACGGGTTTTCGCGGGCACACCGGCGGGCGCCGACATATTCGTTAGCCCGCAGACCGCCGAAAGCCTTGCAAGAATGAAGAATGCGCTCGCTGCGCCCGATACGGTTATCGCCGTCACAGGACACGCCGGAGTCGGTAAATCCACACTGGTGTCGCGGACACTGCATGCGATCAGCGGTAAGAACGCGATTGTTCGAATCGGCGACGAGAAGCTCGACCCCGATTACGTTCTGGAAATGCTACTGGTTGAATTGGGGACCGCCAAGGCACCCCCTGGCACCATTCAGAAACTGCGGTTTTTCCGGCAACTGCTGGACCGTCTCGCAACGCAAAACTCTCGTGTTTTTATCGTAATCGAAGACACCGCGAAGACCTGTCCGGAGACATTGTCCGAGCTTGAGGCATTGACCGCAGCCGACACGGGTTTTTCCTGTGGCGCGAATATCCTGCTCATGGCCAACGGCTCGCTCGACGATCTCCTTGGCTTGCCATTACTCGCAAGACTCGATCAGCGCGCGCGCTTGCGCGAGTCGGTGCGCCCATTCACGCCCGAAGAACTTCGCGGCTACCTCAATCACAGTTTTCGGCTGGCCGGCGGCGAATTCGAGTCCATATTCCCCGACGGTGCGACTGAGTTATTGCACACCTTCGGTGGCGGCGTTGCCCGCACGGTCAATAAGATCGTCGAGTCTGTATTGACCGAAGCGGCGAAACGAAAAGCCAGCGAGGTAGACCTGGAGCTTATCAAGCGTGCCGCAATGGAAGAATTCGGCCTGGTCGAAGAGCCAATCCCCGAATTGATTCAGGACACACTGCCACAACTCGAAGTGCTCAAGCCCGAGCTCGCAGGCGACGAAGCACCGCAACAGAAAGAAGATCCTCCGGCGCCGTCAAAGCCGACGACGCCCCCAGCGGAAACAAGCGACGGCACCGAAGAAAATAAAGAGGTACCGGCATGGGATCGCGATCCGACGTTGGCCGAACTGCGGCCGGACCTCGATGCACTCGAACAGGCGATGGCCGCCGCTCAGGGACAGGGGCCGGATTCGGAAGACGATGAAGCGCCCAAACCTGACACCTCGAATGGAACCGCAGACGGCAAACCGGCAGGCGTTCCGGAAATTACGCTGGACGATTCGATACAGGTGAAAGTAGACCGGGCCGCACTCGAACTGCGACAACTTGAGGAAGAACAGGCAGCACGCCGCGCTGCCAAGGCCAACAAATCGAATGAACACAAGACGAACAAACCAACCCCGGACCAGGCTGCCGCCGCAAATGATGCCAACAGCTCCAAGCTGAGTCCTGTCGAATTGCAACAGATCGCTGCCGATCTCGCGAAGGCAAAGACGATCGAAGATGTGGACGATAAGCTGGCAGAAACGCTGTTCGGCGACGAGATCAATTTTGTCGCAGCCCAGGTGATAGCGAATCCACCAGCTGCTGATCCAGCCACTCCTCCTCAAGCACCCCCAACAAACAAAGCCGCGCCGAGCGCCGTTGCTGCGCCACCTGCTCCGGCCATCGATACTTCAACAGCCCCAACCTATGCCAATGCACCCAGCATGACGCAGTCACAACGTCTCCGAACAGTAAAGGCATTGAACACCGGCAGCCGTCGAAAGTCGGCGCCTTCGGTTGCGCCGATTGCAGCGAAAAATGCGGCATCACCGCCTCCGCTGCCCGCAACCGATCAACCCGAATCCATCGAAGCGCAGATTTCGACGTCCGTGACGCAATCGTTGAAGACACTGGATGAAAAGTCCATAGCCGTCGCTGACGACGACGCCAAGAAAAATGGATTTTTCAGCCGATTCAAGCGGTCCTGACGGTATCGCGTTAGATCGCGCCGATAACTGAAATCAGAATGATAAAAATGCCGGGCTGACGCCCGGCATTTTTACTGGCAAGTCCACACGGTTACGGATTCTGGTGGAGAATATTCCAGATGTAGTCGACGTGTGGTCCGCAAATCTCGGAGAATTCTGCGCCAGCTTCGCTGTCTTCGTCATAGATTGCCGAAATGGCATCCGTGCGCGCCTGCATCAATGTACTGAGATCGGGAGCAGTCATTGTTTGCAATCTGCGAACGCGTCCACCAACGACATGAGACAACCAACCCCAGGACGTCAGCTTGCCGTCCTCCACAAACTGGTTGAGGATCGGCGCGATATGCTCGGCAACGATCTCATCGGCCCGCTCTTCACGATTAATGTCGCACATGTGATAAACGGAGAACCCGACTTCGCCCCTCTCCTGACCGACGGTTCCATTTTCGACCTGCCAGATGTAATCATCATGACGCGGGCAGGCCGCACCCATCACATCATTCGCCGGATCATCCGCGCCGTATTTTTTCTCGAATGCTTCATTGATCGTATCCTGGGCCGCGAGCAAGCCATCCAGTGAATCAGACGTCGTATAACGGATGCGCCGCCACTGTCCGCCCGTGTGATGAGCCAACCAGCCCCAGCCGCTGATTACCCCTTTATCGACTTGTTCGTCCATCAGCGGTGCATTCCGGTCGGCGATTTCATCCACCTTGTCCTGATCGTTCACATTGCAATAAAAGTACGTTGCGTAGGTGAACGTTTTTGGCTCATCGTCATCCTGAGCGATTGTCGTCGCTGCGAAAAACGTCAAACCCAGGCCGATTCCAAGTAGCTGTATTTTTTTCATTATTGCCCCCCTCCTCACTTGCAGTGAAGATCATTTAGCCTAGTAGAAACAGAGTGTTTAGCCAATTGCCAAGCACCAGTTGAAAGGCAATATAGCGCAATCTATCGACCCGTCGGCAATAATTCGGGCCGCCCCTTGGCGAACCCGCGCTTTTTCTGAGACACTTTGCCGCTTGTGGGGGAACTGGGGCCAGCCATTGAATGAGGAAAAATCCAGCGCCGAGACATGGAGCTATATTGCCAGGACGGGCTCGGGCGAGAGTACCCTTGAAAGTCATCTGCCATTGATCCTGAGCAGCATCGCTGCCCTGGGCGTAGCGCCGTTCGCGGTGATGCGCATGATGGCTGGCGAATGGCTCGTCGCAGTGATCGACACCATCATTGTCGTGGGATTTATCGCTCTCGGCACGCTGGTCTATCGGACCAAGCGGGTCCGCTTCGCCAGCATCGCAATATCCATACTCTGCGTCAGCGGCGTCGTGTCGACGGTGTACTTGCGTGGACCGCAACAGGTGTACTGGGCTTACCCCGCCCTGATGGTGGCCTTTTACCTGATCAAGCCCCGAGAGGCGATTTTGCTGGCCCTTGTGACGCTGGCCGCGCTGATCCCGAAGCTCGTGCCTTCGAGCAGCTCGTTTCACACGATGACGATTCTGATCACAATCATCGTCACGTGTGCGTTTGCCTACGGATTTTCACTGGTGAACAGTCGCCAGCAAAACCAGCTTATCAGTATGGCGACCATAGATTCACTGACCGGTGCAGGCAATCGTCGCGCCCTGGAAATCAAGCTCGCCGAGGTCATTGCTGCATTCAAGCGCAAGCGTTTGCCGGTGTCGCTGATACTTCTCGATATCGATCACTTCAAGAACGTCAATGACGTGCACGGCCACGCCGCCGGGGATCTGATCTTGCAACGCATAACCGAAATCGTAAACCTTCGCATACGCGTTACGGACGGCATGTACCGAATCGGCGGCGAAGAATTCGTTGTCGTTGTGGACGGACAGGATATCAAGAACGCCACATATCTTGCCGACCAACTGCGGACGCTCGTCGAGGTCAATGAACTGGTCCCTGATCGAGCCGTGACAATATCGCTCGGCGTTGCGGAGCTTCAGGTGGGCGAGACATCCAGTGACTGGTTGCACCGCGCCGACGGAGCTCTCTATCAGGCAAAACGCTCAGGGCGCAACGCGACGAGCGTCGCGAAGTGATCAATTTCGGGTGCCGGGTCACTGCTGTCCAGGTTTGTCCGCGATGAAACGGTCAACAACGGCCTCGAGCATGGCCATCGGTAATGCGCCGTTGCCCAGCAACACATCATGAAACTCGCGTAAATCAAAATCGTCACCGAGTTCGCTCTGCGCCTTGCGCCGCATTTCCCAGATTTTCAGTTCGCCCAGCTTGTAAGCGAGCGCTTGTCCGGGCCACGAAATGTAGCGGTCAATCTCTGCGCGAATATTTCCCGCAGACAATGACGTATTGGCGGACATGAAATCGATCGCCTGCTGCCGGGACCAGCCCCTGGCGTGTATGCCTGTGTCGATAACGAGCCGGCAGGCACGCCACATCTCGTAGCTGAGACGTCCAAAATGCTCGTATGGCGTTCGATAGATGCCCATTTCCACGCCGAGTTTCTCGGCATACAGCGCCCAGCCCTCGCCGAATGCGCTGAAATACAGGTCCCGACGGAACTCGGGTACATCCGGCATTTCGCGTGCCAGCGCCCCCTGGTGATGATGCCCGGGGACGGCTTCGTGCAGGGTCAACGCCGGAATCTCGAACAACGGCCTCTGATCGAGTGCGTAGGTATTCACCCAGAATTCCCCGCCGTGACTGCCACCAAGAGGTGCCGGGTTGTATGACCCGGTTACGTAATTCGGCGCGATCTCGTCCGGCACCGGTAAAACGCCGTAACTTTGTCTCGGCAATGTTTTGAAGAATGCCGGCATCCTGTGATCGATGCGTTTAGCTGTGTACGCCACGTCTTTCAACAGCTCTTCGGCCGTCGTCGCATAGAATTGCGGATCAGTGCGCAGGAATTGCGTAAACGCGCTGAAATCACCATCAAAAGCGAGATCCTCGATGATCGCGTCCATATCGCCGCGAATGCGCGCGACCTCGGTAAGACCAATGTCGTGAATCTGATCTGACGTCACGTTGACGAGCGTTGTGTAGCGCCGGATCTGGAACGCATAGTACTCGCGCCCTCCCGCCATATCCTCGGCACCGAGCGACCTGGACGCCCGGTATTCGCGTTCCAGGAATACAGCCAGGCGCGCGAACGCAGGCATCACCGCCGTTGATATTGCGTCACTCGCGTCTTCACGAAGACGACTCTTCGCAGCGTCAGGAATTGCACCGGCCATGTTTTGCAATGGCTCGAAAAAAGGACTGTCTTCGGGGTTGTCTTTAACCTGCGCCCTGATCGTCGGCAATATGCCGTCGATCACGATTTGCGGCAGTACGAATCCCGATTGCACGCCCGCGCGCATGTTGTCCAGATTTTCATCGAAGTAGCGCGGAATGTCCCTGAGCCGCGCGATGTAGTCCTCGTAATCGGAGACACTGCCCATCAATACGCCGTTGCTGGCCGTGAGCGCATTCATGAAAAAGCCGGAAAACGTGTTGAACGGGATTCGCGACAGCTTGAGTTCATAAGCGGCGATCGAATCTTCGAGCACCCATATGAACAACTCCGCGTTGACCTGCCCTTTCAGGCCAAGCGCTTCGCCATCAACATCGCGCGCGCGGCGCAGGAATCGCCGTTCTGCTTCGAGCCTGCGCGCCTGGTCTTCGGGCGTGACCTTCGGCATGCGGTCGTTGAATTCGGAGATTCCCGCGTGCGTCGCCGCCAATGGATTCTCGCGCAGGAAATAATCCCAGTACTCCGCCATGACAGCGTTCAATTGCTGCTCCGCCACGGGCGTTTGTGCGCTCACGAAAGCACTGGTGATCAACAGCATTGCGGCAGCCATGCACCAGGCCGCTGGCTTGCCGGCCGATCTGAGGTAATTCGTCACTGCAATTAATACTTTTAATTCAATCTATTGTGTTGGTTTATTGATAATTTACTTTAATAACGAAAACACGCAAATGATCGATGTACGGCGCGTGCTTCGGCTTGGGCTATCGGAGTCTGGAGCGGCGCACCGCAGACCGGTGCGCCGCCAGGTCGCTTATTCGTCCCGGGCAGACAACGCTTCGAGACGCGCTGCCTCGAACTCGTCGCCTTCGTTCCACATCGGCATTTCATCGGCGTTAGCGATGGCGAGCCCGGTCCAGAACCCGAGCAAAGCATCTTCGACCATGCCATCGAAACTCCAGTTATCGTACAGCTCGTCCGACGGCTGGTGGTAATCCACATTGGTATGCTGCTCCTGCTGCTGCCGGCCCCATTCCGGAGGACGGTCAACAAAATCGGTGCCGGGCTTGAGATACATTGCCGGGACACCGATCTTCGCAAAGTTGAACTGATCGGAGCGGTAAAAATAACCGCGGTCGGCAAATTGATCGGGCTTGACCACGCGACCCTGTTCTTCAGCGATCCTGATGACCCATTGATCGATGGACGACTTTCCGAGGCCGACAAACGTAACGTCATGCGTGTGCCCCCAAATATTGCCGCTGTCGTAGTTCAGATTTGCCGCAATCTTTCCGGGCGGATACGTCGGGTTGGCTGCATACCATTGAGAGCCGAGCAGACCTTGCTCTTCTGCACCGACCAATGCAATCAGCGATGACCGGCGTGGCGCTTCGGGCAGCGCCCGCAGCGCTTTTGCAATCGCGAGGACCTGAGCGACACCCGACGCATTGTCCCTCGCGCCGTTGTATATTTTGTCGCCCTGATCATTGGGCATGCCGATACCAAGATGGTCATGGTGCGCCGTGTAAATGACGACCTCGTCCTTGAGTTCCGGGTCGCTGCCGGGGATCACGCCAAGCACATTTGCCGATTGCACCTGATTGAGCGCGATGTCCATGCTGACCGATGTTTTGATGCCGAGCGGAATTGGCTTGAAGTCGCGACTGAAGGCCGATTCGCGCAAAGCGTCCAGATCCAGGTCCGCCATCGCAACAAGCTCGCGCGCCGCATCTTCGGTAACCCAGGCCTGAAACTGGCTGCGCGGTTCATCGCCTGCCGGCAGTTCGAATTGCTCGCCGGTCCACGACGTCTGCACAACCTGAAACGGATAACCGGCAGACGGCGTAGTGTGAATGATGATTGCACCGACAGCACCCTGTCTCGCGGCAGTGAGATACTTGTAGTCCCAGCGGCCGTACCACAGCCGGGTTTCGCCCGCGAACAGTTCCGGATCCCAGTCCGGATCATTGTTCATCATCAGCACGATCTTACCGTCGATATCAGCACCCTCGTAGTCATCCCAGTCGTATTCGGGGGCCTGTATTCCATACCCGACGAACACCAACTCCGCATCCACAACTTCGGCATGATCGGACTGCACGCCGCTGGCAATAATGAACTGATCCGATTGTTGCAGCGTAAGCGACTTGCCGTGGCCGTCGAAGGTCCATGTATCCGGTTGCGTAGCATTGACACCGATGAGGTCGAACGGCTGTTCCCAGCCACCATCGGCTGCGCCGGGTTCAACACCAAGCTCGGCCAGGTGCTCGGCCAGGTATTTGCGCGCAGCAACGTCACCACGGCTTCCAGGGCCGCGACCCTCGTATTTGTCGTCGGAGAGCTCGGCGACAATGTCGCGCATGTAATCGCCGCTGATTTGCGTCGACGCTGCTTGCGCTGCCGGATGCCCACCGCTCAATTCCACGGCGACCGGCGATGACGCGGCGGCGGCATCAACGTCCGCTGAAGATTCTTCCTGCCCGCATCCCGACGCCGCAACGAGCACCGCGGTGCATATGATTGTCTGCTTGAAATTCACGCTCTTCTCCCACTTGTTATGCATTGCGCCGCTTCAACGCGGCGGCACGAAGTAACGTCCGAGACCGTTCGTTATCGCCGCGTGACTACGAATATCTCGAACCGGCCATCCGAGCCTATGTACCATGACGCAACCGTACTCGTGATGCTGACAATCAGCGCGCCGAATACCGCAGACCAGAATCCCGCTACGACAAAACTATCGAGCATCGCCGCAACGAGGCCGAACATGGCGGCATTCAAGACCAACAGGAAAAGCCCCAGCGACAGGATCGTAATCGGCAATGTCAGCAGAAAAGCGACAGGCCTGACAAATGCGTTGACCAGGCCCAGGAGAATCGCGGCCAGCAACAGGCTTCCCGTTCCGGAGATCGTGACCCCGGGCAGGATGCCGGAGGCGAATACCAGCCCGAGCATCGTAATCAACATGCGTACGAAGAATCCTTGCATGGCTCAATTATGCGGCGAGATGCGGGTTGATAACAGGGGTTATCCACATTGTATCGATCAGGGGATTTCAGACGTCGTGGGATAGCGCCCGGTGGGCTATTTGCTAGAATCGCCCCCAGCCTGCCCCGGTAGCTCAGTCGGATAGAGCACCAGATTCCTAATCTGGGGGTCCCATGTTCGAATCATGGTCGGGGCGCCAATCCTTACTCACGGGCCGCCAGGTCCGTTAGTAAGGATTGGTGGTCCGGCCTATTGATGAGAACATTGTTCGACAAAACGCGGCAGCGTTTTGGACATCATCGCTCGCGATGATGGGCCGCAGGCCCGAAGATCGGCTTGGGCCGATCTGAGTCAATCCTCTTCGGGGCGCCATTTGCTCGAAACGCGGAACCAGCATCCTGACAGCAACCGACAAGAATCGCGGGCTCATGACGCGAAAATCAGAGGGGCATGTGTTCGGACCGAAATACGAAACGCCGCAGAAATATGAGGCTAATCCCGGCGGTAGTCAGCGTGCAAATCAGCCAAACGACCCGGTGATTAAGGCCGAGCCCGGCCGTCAGGCTCAGGTTAAGCAGGATTGTTACCACGGCGGACCCCGAGTACATGACATAGGCCCGGCCCAGACTCGGCCAGTACCGCGTCGGGTACGAAAACGTCAACCAACGATGCAACGCATGCTGTCGCGCAATATTGACAATAACGGACAGTGCCCAGCTGATAGTCGCGTTGGGCTGCAAAGGATTCAGGAAGTAGATGATTTCATAGGTGAGCAAACCAATGACCGCGCCGAGGAGTGCGGTTACAAGCAGGCGAAGATTCTCGGGCATTCGGTGGTATTGACGAACGAAGGATTGCCCCGACATCGTCATACCAGGCCGCGGTTGGTGAGCAGAATCAGGGCGGGCGCCAGCAACCCTGTTGCGCCGATGAAGCTGTCGAATCGATCCAGCACGCCGCCGTGGCCCGGCAACAGGCGGCTGAATTCCTTGATACCTGCACGACGTTTGACCCAGGACGCCGCGAGATCGCCCGCAAGCGCGCAGGCCGATATAGCTAAAGCTGCGGTGGCTGCGGAGCCGGCAGACAAGGTAGTAAGGCCCCGGACAAGCAACCCCATGATGAGTGCAGCGGCGATCCCGCCGCAAACCCCCTCGACAGTCTTCGTCGGACTGAGCAGCGGGACGAGCGCATGCTTGCCAAGAAACTGACCAACAACTTGGCTGAAACCGTCGAAAGCAGCCACGACAAGATAACAGTAAGCAAGCGTCGCCGGCGCCACGAGTCGCACACTCGAGATCGAACCGAGCATTAGCAGGATATAGATGACCCAGACCTTTAACAGAGGTCCGATGCTGAAGCTTCGCGTCGTCTTGCCCAGCTCGTACAGGCCAGCAAAAATAATCGCAAGCATCAGGCCCGTGAACCAGGCGCGGCCAAGTGCGGCGCAAGCCAGCACACCGAGAACGATAACGACATAGCTGGCAAACTTGAGCCACCGCTGGCGTTTCGTCATCGACGACACATGCCGATTTGCAAGAAACATGAACACAGCCCCGACTGCAAAGGATCCCGGCAAGATCAGCATGACCCGGGTCAGCATGTCTTCATTCGGAGCCGCTGCACCGTCAGGGCCTCAGGTCGGGTCACGACCCGCAGGTCGACGACATTCTCGAACAACTCACCATCGGCCATTAACAGCTGTGGTATTGGAAAACTCATGTGCACGGTTCTCGCGCAGAACTCCTCACTGGCGCCAACGAGATAGGTGTGGCTCAGTACCGAGAGATTGTGAGCGAGCTGCCGCGCCCAGCCAGCTCTCAGTTCGAGCACATCAAACTGTCCGTCTGAATTGCTGGCCCCGGGCAACGCAAGAAAATTAGCCAGGTACCGGGTGTTGTTGATTGATATGCCAGAAAAGCTCCCGGCCCGTTTGCCAACTGAATCGTATTCGACTTCGACGTGGCGTTTCTTTGGTCGCGAGCATACGGTGGCCGCCGTGTAAGCGTATCGGCCCAGCGCCGAGAATCGCGGTGCAAGACGGACAACATCCGCGATGTAGCCGACTGCCAACGTGCTTGCTGCCAGAAACGTCTGCTGCGTACCGTCGGCAAAACCAACGTCGACTTCAAGCAGGTCGATGCGGGCCGGTTCGCCTGATTTGAGCGCGTCGACCGCCACCGATAATTCGCCGATGCCGAGATCGAGGGCGAGACTGTTACCACGGCCGGCTGGAATGACGGCCAGCAATCGTCCGCTGCCGACGATACCGGATAGCACATCAAAAATCGTACCGTCGCCGCCAATCACAACGATGCCGTCGTAGTTATGTGCAGAACGAGCGATCTCGGCAGCCTGTCGCGGCGCCTCCGTGTACGCAACGTCTGTCACGTAGTCAAGTATTTCGGGCAACCACTTGCTCTTGAAGTTGTTATCACTAAATGCGCCGGCAACTGGATTGGCAATAGCCAGCCAGCGACTCATGACGAAGAGCCTCGCCGACTTCTTAATATCCAGTAGACTCCTCGCGCGTTCGGCGTCCAGTCGGGCAGTAACCAGAACATGACAAATTCCTCGAAGATTGCGAGTACGCTGATAGTAGCGGCCGCGTAGAAGATCAGCGGTTTGAAGCCCCAGAGAAACAGAACCATGACAAAGATTCCAAGTACATACGCGCTAGCTCGCGAAGCATAGGAATGGAAACTCGCAAGTCTCCCATAACGCAAGAACGAAATGAGTATCGATAAGACCCAGAGGCCTAACACGACAGCGAACCACATCATGTAGTCGTTTACGAACTCCTGATGAAAGACAACGGTACCGTAGAACGCTACGGCCATTAACAACGCATCTCCTATTGAATCGAGCTTGGCGCCCAACGTCGAAGTGAGCTTGAAACTCCTTGCAATCAAGCCATCTGCAATGTCGCTCAGGAGTGCAGCAAGGAGCAGCCATTTGAACGGCTCTTCTTTGTTCAAATATGCCAGTACAACGAGCACTGGACCGGAAAGGATTCTTGCCGCACTGATCAGATTCGGAAGGTGCCGTATGGAGGATCGGGACATCGTCATGAACCGCGTGTATCCCGATCAGATCTCAGGGGCGACATATTCATCACCGCGAAATTTTCAGATCGACGCCCAAATGACGAGGCGACAGCCAACACAGCCATGACTTTTCTGATAGCACTGGCCTCTTTCATGGATCCCCCCTCCGTCGGCGTCTTTTGCCCGTTGGCGTGAATAGTGCCGTGTTTGATTCGCCTGTTGCTGATGATCCCCGGATTTCTGTCTGACGGATTTCTGATGCAGGCACGACCTTAACTGAGCGAATCACGCTTCATTTGAAAAGAGCAGAAACAAGTCGACTTGGGTTAGATCCTGATCTTCCAGACACATCAGAAGAGACCGATAATGGTCGTGGAGGTGTGTCATGTCAAAGCGAAGGAAATTCAGCGCGGAGTTCAAAATTGAAGCGGTTCAGATAGCGTCAATGCAGGATATGACGCCGTGGCAGTTCGTGCGTGGCCCGGTCAGGTAACCATGTATTATTGGTTTGTCTCGCCAACGACCGCGCTGACAGTTTGTTGCAGAGCCCTGATTTCCTCCATCTGGATGTTCAATTGCGCGATCAGAAACTCGGTGTAGTTTTGCTCAGCGGTCAACAGTCTCGAAAAACGTTCTTTGCGGGCAGTGATCAGAAATCTTTCAGCAACCGCCCGCGGGTCGAATTCCTCATTGCCGCCCCTTGATGAGTGCTGACGGAACTCGCTATCCCGACCGACCAGACCGGCCACGGGGTCGACCATTTCATAGAGGGCCGCAGCATAACCAGTTATCCGTGACTGGATTCGGTCCGAGCGATGCAGTGACTCCTGATAAAAGAAGGACAATTGCGTCCTCAGCCCCGCATCTTCGATCAGAGCCAGCTTGCCGCTACTCTGGAGATCAAAAAACGTCACTGTTTGCACTTCCGGAAATTCCCAGCCCAGGGTTGAGCTGTCCGCCAACAGCTCGAAAATGGCGTCCGGCTCTTCGTCCGGTGGTCCGTCTTGCCCTATCATCCGTTTAAGGGTCTCCAGCGCATCACGTTTATTTCTGGCTTCACTCGAAAGAAACGTGAAAAATGTGGCATCTCTGTTCAAGTCCTCATGGATACGTTGCAAATAGATGGCAATGTCCGAGCGGCCTATGCGCACCTGATTCCAGTCATCGACCTGAAGACCGATGAAGATGCCAACGACGACGATCAGCACCTCCAGGACGACGGTGCCCCAATCACGTTTTCTCAGGCCCGTGACCAATCTGCGAAGAATCATGTGCTCCTCCCAAAAAGCCGAGCAGCTTATCCAAGCACGCGTCGATCGCAAATCGCGTAGCGACGACAACGTCTGCGTGCAAACTGTTGCGCCCGTGCGTTTCGGCGTGTTTGAAGACCGCTTTATGAATTTCCTGCTTTGCCCCAAAGGAAAGGGGCCGGATCCGATCATGGGACACGACACGATTGCTGCCGAGGTCCATTATTGGATCCGAGCCCTCATTCACCCTGAACAGTAACCAAAACCATGCGCTCGTGACTTGCGTGGCGATGCTCCCACAGGTAAATCCCTTGCCAGGTACCGAGCGCGCAGCGGCCGTCTTGGACCGGAACGTTGAGGTCTGTCTGAGTTAAAACGCTTCGGATATGGGCGGGCATATCATCGGGGCCCTCCGCCGTGTGCGTGAACATCGGATCGCCATCCGGGACCTGCCGCGACATGAAAGTCTCGAGATCGTGCATGACCTTGGGATCGGCATTTTCGCAGATTATCAACGACGCGCTGGTGTGACGAATGAATACATGACACATGCCGGTCGTAATGCCAGAGGACTGCACGGCGGCCTGAATATCGTCGCTCAAATCGTAGGTGCCACGCCCACTGGTATCGACCCGTATTTCCTCCTGGCTAATCACGTCGCAAGTCCTGTGCCAATTGCCCGAACATTTTACTGCGCTGGCGCCGTCTGCCGATCATCGGCAAGGTATGGCGTACCGTATCGAAGCCGGATCGTCTTGGTCTTGCCAAACCAGGGAATGGAAACAATGTAGATATTGTCGTACTCATTTTCCGCGATCTCCGGCACTTTCTTGCTGGCGCCGAGATTGGCAATGAGGACTGGAATAGTATCGCTGTGCCCTATGACGAGAACGATCTTCCCTTTATGCTTCTTGAGGATCGTCTCGAGAATCATCTCCGTATTCGCGGCATCGTAAACGTTAATCGGTAAGTCTAGTCTATCCGCAATGGGACGAGCTGTTTCCTGGGTTCTTCGATATGGAGTCACATAAATTGCATCGATGCCAGCGACCACGTCTGCATCAGCGAGCTGGCGCGTCAACTCGGCAACCCGCTGCCGCCCGGCATAGCTCAGGCCCGGATCAATCGCGGGCATCGCAGCCTTCTCGGCATGGCGAACAAATATAACGGTTGTTGTCGCTTGCGATTCGAAAAACCACGCCAGACCGATCGCGATCGCCGTATAGATGATGACAATCTGTGTCCTGCGCCGCCGCCGGCGGCGGCGTCTGTCCTGATCTGATGCATTGGTGGCCATTGCACGCGACTTTAAAAGGTTTTGGCCGCTTTGACTACGCTTTGTCAGCTACCGTCGTCATCGCTGTCCGTGTGGACGACGCGATACTCACCCTCGATGACGCTGTTCGCCGCTTCATGGCCGGCCGCAGCGGTATGACGACTGCCGGCATTTTTGCGTAATCGCCGATTAAACCACCACAAACGCATGCCGACGATACCCGCGATGACCAGAATGATGCTCCCCAATACGACGAATGCCAGGAACCCGAGCAGAATCGATGCGCCAATCGCCAGCGTGCCCACGACGATGACCAGTGCGCTGGCGATCGGGTTGCCGGCGGGCAGGCCTCTGTTTGCTGATGGATATCTCAAAGCTCTTCCCTTAGTCTTGCATCAGTCCGACGACCGCGGAGAATAAAACCCTTCAAACCAGGTCGACCAGGTATCGCCGCCATCGTTCGATTGCTCAAAAAATTGTCGAACCCGCCCGTCCGGCAACGGCGTCCACAGGCCTCGAAACGGCACAGTCGTATCCTTGGCAATGTAGTGAATGGTGCCCGTCAAAAACATACCATCATCTCCGAGTCCGCCGCGAATATGAATCTGGCTACCGCTCGCATCATTCCATATCTGAACCCAATCCCCAGTCATCCTGTCGACGTAATTGATACTCGTACCGGTTCCACCCCGCTCGCTCGTCCAGTTCTCGATCAACAGACAACCGCGTTGCACACGCTCTATGACATTGCTGCCGAGGATCGCTCCGTTACCATCGTAGACATCCCAGGTTCCGATCCAGAAATCGAACTCGTTAAATTGCTCGTCGTGCTCACAGGGAAATGCCTTTACGGACATCTCCGCGACCAGTGCGTCAAACTCCGGGACGCCTGCGAGGCCGCGAAGCACCGGATCGGCGGTTAGTACTCCAGCGGTCGTGAAACCCTGGTCGGCAACTCCCCGCAGCGTGACGATTGCGGCCGCATCATGGCCGCCAATGACCTGTAGCCTTGCCCTCTCCAGGGCCACTCGAATCGGTGCGAATTGCAACTGCTCCGCTTGTCGCAGTGCAGCGGAAGCAGTTTCAGGTCGACCCGAGTGGCGAGCGCTGACCGCCAGCCCCAGCCATGCACGACCATCATCTGGATCGGCCTGTGCTTCGAGTGCATATGCGGCAGCCGCCTCGGCCCATTTTTCCGCCGCGAATAAGGTCTCGGCAGACGGCCCTGCGGCGATGGCAGCAGAGGTCATAAATAGTATAGAAATCAGTATTTTCACGATGTTTATTAGAATCTCTCGAACTAACTGCGACGAGCACCGATGCCGTCTCTGACCGTGCCCAAACGTCGGCGTTCGGAGGACAGCGTATCCATCGTCGGAATATTGGTTCAATTTCACGCAAAATCAATAGCGGCGACCCGTCGTGTTGAATCCTGGGGCAGCTGCGAGCACAATTCGCGGTCGCATCGGGCAGTCCCGGAGGGGTGGCAGAGCGGTTGAATGCACCAGTCTTGAAAACTGGCAAGGGTTTATAGCCCTTCGAGGGTTCGAATCCCTCCCCCTCCGCCAAATAATAATACTTGAGCCAAAGGAGAACCTGTTTGGCGACCGTATTGGTAACTGGCAGTAATCGCGGCATTGGTTTACAGCTCTGCACGCAATTCACAGCACGGGGTGACGATGTCATCGCTGTGTGTCGAAGTGCCGGCGACGATCTTTCTCGGCTCGGCGTTCGTATCATCGAAAATACAGACGTCAGCGATGACGATTCCGTCAAGCGGTTGCAGGATATTCTCGGCAAGCAGCGCGTTGATATTCTTGTCAACGGCGCCGGCATACTGAGACAGGACAAGCTTGGTGAACTCGACTATGACGAGATGAGC
>SMUY01219251.1_pt1 | contig 15840 bp, 16 predicted proteins | sample 2456441 | NCBI WGS metagenome assembly SMUY01 (sample SAMN11095931, study PRJNA526329) | marine sediment metagenome | biome: Marine sediment; feature: Surficial sediment; material: Deep marine sediment; isolation source: Hadal surficial sediment | place: Pacific Ocean | collected 2014-11 | depth...
CCCCCACGGCCCCCCTCCGCGCCCGCGCGGCGCGCACGTGCGCGCCGTGCTCGACCGGGCTGCGCCCCGAACCTCACGCGGGTGCTCCGCGGGGACCCCCAAAGCCCCCCTCCGCGCCCGCGCGGCGCGCACGTGCGCGCCTTCGCCGTCGGTGACGGCCCCAACCGAGTATAAGATTCTCGTATCTGGCCACGTAACGGCCTCAAGGCCCACTCAAGAACAACGTCCCGTTTTCGGCCGCCGATGCATGTCGTCTGACGGCGTTGCTCCTCCCTCGAACAGTGCCCCGATATTCTCGGTCGTCGCGCCTTGCCAGCCGGGCGCCTCGCCGCCCTCGGTGCGTGACCGTAGTGACGACCGGGACGACTACGCCGCCAGCCGCAAGAAGAGGTAGAAGCCGGGGGCGGCGAACAACAGGCTGTCGATACGGTCGAGCATGCCACCGTGACCCGGAATGAGCGCCGACGTGTCCTTGACCCCGGCACCGCGCTTGAGCCCCGACTCGAAGAGATCTCCGGCGATACCCAGCCCGACGATGGCGACCCCGAGTAGCGCGCGCTGCAGAGCGGTCGACTGGTCGAGCCCCGGAGTGACGACCGCGAGCGTCATCATTAGGGCAACCCCTGCGGCCACTCCGCACAGCGCCCCCTCAACCGTCTTCTTCGGGCTGATTGCCGGCGCCAATGGGGTCCGCCCGAGCCAGCGACCGCCGTAGTACTGCGCGGTGTCGCTGACCATGATGGTCGCAAGCAGCAACACCACGGCCTCACGCCCGGCGGATGCCCGAACCGCCACCAGAGCGCCGATCGGCAATCCCAGATACAGGATCGGAAACAGTGAGGAGCCGACGTCGAGCAGCATCTGGCTGCCGCGGCGAGCGGTAACCAGGCTGGTGATCCCGATGGTCAGCCCCGAGGCCATCAGCACCACGACGGCGACGTCCAACGCGACGGCGGCCGCCATCGCAGCCACGCCGACCACACTCACACCGCGGGACGGACTGGCACCGAACGCGGTGGCGAGCGCTACATACTCGCGGAACGCCAGGAGCAGGACGACCTCCGCCAACACCAGCGTCGCCCACCACGGCAGGCACCAGACGGTCCCGATGACCAACGGCAGGAGCACCAGCGCGCTGAGCACACGAGCCACGCGCTACGCATCTCCCACAGGTGACATCGTGACACGTGACGCAACTTTTCGTGACACAGGGAAATGTGAGCCCCCGCGCAGCGGGGCTGTGTGACAGCTCGGCTCGCGGGGCAGAGCCTCGCGAGCCGTCAGGGCCCGACGACGGCCGGCTGCGTGATGCCGCCGTACCGCCGATCGCGTTTCTGGTAGTCGAGAATCGCTTCGAGCAGGTGCCGGGCGCGGAAATCTGGCCACAGGGTCTCGGTCACCCAGATCTCGGCATACGCGATCTGCCACAGCAGGAAGTTGCTGACCCGCATCTCGCCACTGGTGCGGATGAGCAGATCGGGGTCCGGCTGCCCCGCCGTGTAGAGGAACTCGCCAAACCGCTGCTCAGTGAGATCGGACGGCCGGAGCCCGTCCTCGATCGCACGCCGCGCCGCCTCGACGATCTCCGCCCGCCCGCCGTAGTTGAGCGCGATGTTGAAGAGCATGCCGTGGTTGTCCCTGGTCCGCTCTCGCCCGACGTCGAGCTCGCGCCGGACGTCGGCTGGCAGCTCGTCCTGACGCCCGATGACCTGGAACCTGATGTCGTTGACGAGCAGGTTCTCGAGCTCGAGCCGCAGATATCGCTTGAGCAGACCCATCAGGACGGCGACCTCGGTGGGTGGGCGCTTCCAGTTCTCGACGGAAAACGCGTAGAGCGTCAACACCTCGATGCCAAGGCGGGCGGAGGTCTCCACGATGTCGCGCACCGAGTCGATTCCAGCGCGATGGCCCTCGACCCTCGGCAGATGCCGTTGGGCGGCCCACCGACCGTTGCCGTCCATGATCACCGCCACGTGAACCGGCAGCCGATCGAAGTTCACCTGTCGTACAAGCGATGCTTCCCGCGAACCGGCGGGCGCCCAGGTCAGCAGATTTTCGAGGCTCATCGGCGTGTCGTGCAGTTGGCGAGAGGGTGACCAGGTGTCTGGTACGGCAGCACTGATCCGCCACCGATCTCTCTTAACTCGTGATGATACAAACCGTTAGCGTCTCATTCAAGCGCCACCTCATGGAAGAGACGTCCTGCTCGACACCTGACACCGATGCTGGCATAGCTCTCCAGCTTTCTCCTGTGAGTACCCCACTCGCATCAGACACAGGCCATGCGCCGGGGCGGTCTGCCCAGCCGAGCCGCGGTCGCAGGAGCTGAGCGCGTGCTCGACAGCGGCGCGGTCCCGGTGCCCCCGGCCGACGTCGACGAGCGTCCCGACGATGACGCGCACCATGTGACGCAGAAAGCCGCTGCCGCGTGCATCGATGAGAGTCAGCGCCGCGCCGGCGCCACCGTGGACGGACCACGGGTCACGCGGTGCCCGGCTGACCGTCAGCTCGAACAGCGTCCGCACCGTTGACTGGGTCGAGCTGCCGGTCGCCTGAAAGGCCCCGAAGTCGTGCTCGCCGACGAGCACCCGCCCCGCTTCAGCCATCCGTTCGTGGTCGAGGGACTCACCGACATGCCACCCGTATCGGCGGTCGAACGGACTCACCACCGCATCGTGCAGCAGTCGATAGCGGTAGGTCTTGGCGGTCGCGTCGAAGCGGGCATGAAACGACTCCGGGCCGACTTCCGCCGTCACGACGCGGATGTCCGAGGGGAGCCTCGCGTTGACGGCACGCACGAGCGCGTCTGGAGCGATGTCGTGCCTGAGCTGGACGCTGGCCACCTGCCCGAGCGCGTGGACCCCGGCGTCAGTCCGTCCCGCGCCCACAACCGCGACCGGGGCCCCCTCGATCTGGGCGAGCGCCGCTTCGAGACACCCCTGGATCGACGACCCGTTCGGCTGCCGCTGCCAGCCTACATAAGCGGTACCCTCGTAAGCGATGGTGAGCTTCAGGGTGCGCATCACGATACGCTAGCCGACTGCTGAACAACCTCAGCCTGCAGGCTTCAGGCTTCGGGCGGTCTGGAACCCGGCCTGGACACCGGCTCGCCACGGGCGCACATCGGGCACCCGACCGACTCGTAGGCCGACAGTGGGATCTGCACCAACGCATCGAACGGCACATCGAACCGGACCGGCGCCTCGCCACGGTCGATGATCGCCGCCACACCGACGACCGTGCCGCCCGCCGCCACGGTCACATTGATCGTCTCGCGAGTCGAGCCACCGGTCGTGACGACGTCCTCCACGACCAGCACCCGTTCGCCATCGTCGATCCGGAAACCGCGGCGCAGCGTCAGCCGACCGTCCAGGCGCTCGGCGAACAGGGCCCGGACACCCAGGGCCCGCGCCACTTCGTGCCCGATGACGACCCCGCCCAGCGCCGGCGACAGCACGACCCCAGGCTCGAAACGGGCCGCCTGCTCGGCCAGCGCCTGCCCGAGCGCCGCCGCATGTTCGGGGTGCTGCAACACCCGCGCGCACTGGAGGTAGCCGTCGCTGTGGAGCCCCGACGACAGCTGGAAGTGCCCCTCCAAAAGCCCTTCACATCGCCGAAACAGATCGAGCACCGCCGTCGAGCTCATGGACATCGGTGGGGGTGGGCCGAGCCGTTGTTCTCGTCGCGGCTGGCCCTCGTCTACAGTCCCAGAGTATACAATCGACGAGCAGACGAACTTGTCGTGCCGCTGTTCCGTCTAACGCTCCAGGGCAGCCCCGCCCTGCCTGCTTGTGTCCCTTCGCCAACCCCGGCGTCCGATTCAGGAGACCTCAACATGCGTAGCGGACGAACCCTTCTAGCGATCCTCACACTGTCGTGGTGGCTGACCGCGTGGCCCGCGCCCGGTGCCGCGCAGACGCAGGCCGACGTCGGCGTGACGCCCCGAAGACCCGGTGCGCCCGTGGAGGTCGCGGGTCTCATCCTGCCCCCGTCGGCGCTGCAACCGGCCGGTCGCCCCGTGCGCCATCTGTCGGTGGAGGAAGCAGTCACCCTGGCGCTCGAACAGAACCTCGACCTGCGCGTGGAGCGGCTCAACCCGCTGATCCAGGATCTCGGCGTCGCCGAGGCGCGGTCGGTGTACGCCCCCATCCTGTCGACCAGGTTCATGAGCAACAACCGGAACAGCCCGTCCAACGGCTTCCTCTCCGGGGCCGGGGACGCAATCAAGGTGACCGACCGGCTGCTGAGCGACAGCGTGGACGTGGAGCAGGCCGTGCCGTGGGCGGGTGGTCGTTACTCGCTGAGCTGGGACGGCTCGCACTCGAGCACGACCAGTATCTTCTCGTCGTTCGATCCGATTCTCCGGTCGAACCTGAACGTCACGTACAACCAGCCGCTCCTGCGTAATCGGAGCATCGACGGTCCACGCCAGCAGATTGCGATCATGCGCGCCAACCGTGAGATCTCGGACATCCAGCTTCGGCGCACGGTCGTCCTGACCCAGCGCAACGTCCGGAACGCATACTGGGTACTGGTCTTCACCCAGTCGTTCCTCGAGGTCCAGCGGCAGTCGCTCGAGCTCGCCCAGGAATCGCTGCGCAACAACCGCACCCGTGTCGACGTCGGGACGATGGCGCCAATCGACATCATCGAGGCGGAATCGGAGGTCGCGCGGAACGAGGAGACCGTCATCGTCGCCGAGGCCGACGTGGACCGCGCCGAGGACCGGCTGCGCATCCTCATCTTCGATCCGGACATCCCCGATTTCTGGTCGGTCAGGATCCAGCCGAGCGACAGCCCGATCCTACAGGCCCGGGCGATCGACGTGGACGCCGCGGTCCGGAACGCGCTCGACAACCGGACCGACCTGGACACGCTGGACAGGAACATCCAGACCACCGACACCAACATCCGCTATTACCGCAACCAGCGACTCCCGGACGTGAACCTCGACGTCAACTATTCGCTGACCGGAATCGGCGGCACGTTCCTTCGCCGCGACGATTTTCTCGGGCCGGTCATCAGCACCGAGCAAACTTCGTTCGGCAGCGTGCTGGGCAACATCTTCTCGAACGACTTCCCGACCTGGACCGTCGGCGTCACCGTGGCATACCCGCTCGGCACCAGCTCCGCCAAGGCCAACCTCGAGCGGGCCCGGCTGGAACGCACCCAGGCCGACGTGAACCGTCGGAGTCTCGAGGTGCGGATCGCGGCCGAGGTCCGGGACGCGGGGCGCAACGTCACCACCAACCTGCAGCGGGTCGAGGCGACCCGGTCGGCGCGGCAACTGGCCGAACGCCGGCTCGAGGCGGAACAACGACGGTTCGAGGTCGGTCTGTCCACGAGCTTCTTCGTGTTCCAAGCCCAGCGGGACCTGGCCTCGGCGCGGAGCAACGAGCAGAGAGCGATTCTCGACTACACCCGGTCGCTCGTGGACTTCGACGCGGTGCAGGACGTCCCACTGTTCGGCACGCCATAGAGAGTCATCTCCAAGGAGTCAGAAGTCAGATCACAGGAGTCAGGAGAGAACCGGTGGGCTTCGCCAGCTCCTCGTTCAAGGGGCGTCATTGCGCGATCGACGGCGCGCGCCGCTTGAAACGCCCATTGCCCCGTCGATGCTACACTCGCGCCCGTGCCACCGCTGTCGGTCGTCGTCATCACGCTCGACGAGGCGTCGAACATCGATGCCGCGCTCGCGTCGGTCGCGTGGGCCAATGAGATCGTGGTCGTCGATTGCGGGAGCACCGACGAGACGGTGGCACTGGCGCGCCGTCATACCGACCGTGTGAGCCATCGAGACTGGACGGGCTACGGCGACCAGAAGAACCACGCGACCGGGCTGGCCACACACGACTGGGTGCTCTCGCTCGACGCCGATGAGCGGGTGTCGCCCGATCTCGCCACCGAGATCACGACCCTGCTCGAACAGGGCCCACCGCATCGCGGGTACCGGATGCCCCGCACCACCCGATATCTGGGCCGGTGGATCCGGACGACCGACTGGTACCCGGATCGCCAGTTGCGGCTGTATGACCGCCGCGTCGCCCGCTGGAGCGCCGCCCGGGTGCACGAGTCGGTGCGGGTCGCCGCCAGCGTCGGCCAGCTCCAGCACGAGATCCGTCACCACTCCTATCGGGACCTCTCGAACCACCTCGCGACGATCGACCGGTACACGACCCTGGCGGCGACACAGTTGCTGGACGACGGACAGCGCGCCGGGCTGATCGATCTCGTGGTGCACCCCCCGATCGCGTTTCTCCGGAACTACCTGATCAGGCGCGGCTGCGTCCAGGGGGTCCCGGGCCTCGTCGTCTCGCTCATGAACGCGTACTACGTGTTCCTGAAATACGCGAAGCTGTGGGAGCTAGGCAACGCACAGCACGGAGCGCGTGACGAGCGGAGTGGTTCGTCGTCCTGAAGCAGACGCTGGCGACGCCCTTCCGCCTTCGCCAAGGCTTCTGCGGACAGGCCGGCTTTCTCCTGACGTCTGACACCCGACTTCTCGAGCACGCCGCCATGTTCTCCCTCCACGTCGACACGGCGCGTAGCTGGCGCGGCGGCCAGAACCAGGTCTTGTTGACCGTCCTGGGGCTCCGCGCCCAGGGCCACCGGACGGCGCTGGTGGCACATCCGGACGGCGAGCTGCGACGCCGCGCCGCCGAAGGTCCGGACCTGATCCCGATCGCGTCGTCCGGCGAGATGGGCTTCCGGGCGGCCTGGCAGCTATCGCGGGTGCTGAAGATGCTGCGGCCGACCGTGGTGCACGCGCACGATGCGCACGCGGTGGCGATGGTGGCGCTTGCCCGCTCGTTCGGCCGGCTCGACCCGTTGCCGCGGTTCGTGGTGTCCCGCCGGGTCGACTTTCATATCCGACGCAACGCGTTCTCCCGATGGAAGTATGCGCAGGTCGACCTGTTCCTGTGCGCGTCGAACGCGATTCGGACGATGCTCGTCGGCGACGGAGTGCCGACGGAGCGGGCCATGACGCTGCACGAAGGCGTCGACCTCGAACACGTCGCGGCGGTGCCCCGGCTCGATGTCCACGCCGAACTCTGGCTGCCGAGCGGTGCGCCGATCGTCGGCAACGTGGCGGCGCTGGTGCCGCACAAGGGTCACCGATATCTCATCGATGCGGCGGCCACGGTGGTGCGGCAGGTCCCGGACACCCGGTTCGTGATCCTCGGTACGGGTGAGCTCGAGGCGACGCTGCGCACGCAGATCACGCATCTCCACCTCGAGCGACATGTCCTGCTCGCCGGGTTTCGCCCGGACGCGCTGTCACTCCAGAAGGGGTTCGATCTGTTCGCGATGAGCTCCGTCACCGAGGGGCTGGGCACGGTCCTGCTCGACGCGATGGCGATAGGGCAAGCGGTCGTCGCCACACGGGCGGGCGGCATCCCTGAAGTGGTCGCCCACGAGCAGACCGGCGTGCTGGTGCCCCCCCGCGATGCCGACGCGCTGGCCGCCGCCATCGTGCGCCTGCTCGGCGACGCCGACCGGCGGGCGCAGCTCGGCGTGGCAGGCCGCGAGCGGGTGCGCGCGTCCTTCAGCGTCGAACGAATGGTCCAGGCGACACTCGACGCCTACGTCCGGCTGGTCGACACACCCCTCGCAACGGACACCGATCGTCCCGCTGTGGCCGGTTGAACCCACACGCGTCCATCATCCCCAAGTGGCAGATCGAGAAGTCGAAACGGACCGGATCCTCGGGGTCCAGACGCCGGAGCGACGCAGTGATCTCGCTCGCCATCGCCCAGCCGGGACTCCGGTATCGTGTCAGACCGAGACAGCGACCCACACGGATCACGTGCGTGTCGAGCGGGATCACCAGCGTGGACGGGGACAGCCCGGACCAGACACCGAGGTCGACCGCATCCCGGCGTACCATCCACCGGAGAAACAGATTGAGACGCTTGCACGCGCTGCCGGCGGCGGGGCGGGGAAAGAAATAGGTCACCCAACGCCGGCCGTCACGGTCGCCATAGATCTCATCGAGGTCGATCGCGCGCGCCCGCGCCGCGAACCGATTCAGCGCCGGTCCGACATCCGAGGCGGAGGGTGCGTGGCCGTCGAGAAAAAACCGCTCGATCGACCCTGCCTCCGTGATCATCCGGCGCAGAATCCACAGCAGCGCGATCAGGTCCACGCCGCGAATCCAGCGGTGCACGAGTGGGCGCAGGCGGTCACCGTCGCGCGCGGGGTCGAAGTCGCGGACGAACGCGGCCGGACTGTCCCCCAACACCGCGAGCAGCGACTCGGTCGTGCTCAGCACGCTCGCCACCCTGCCGAACGCCAGCGCAGACGCGCAGAACGCGACCACCTCCCGGTCGGCCGGGGTGGCGTAGCGACGCACGACATGGATCGGATCGACCGCCGATTCGACGTGATTGAAGGCGACGTACAGACGCTCGAGCGGCGCCTTGAGCCGGCGGTGTATCGATGACGGCATCGGTCGGCTAACGAAGCTCCGCATTGTTAGCCGGCTTGTCTCAGAGCCCCGCTACGCGCGAGCTGGACATCGCCCTCGTCACGAACACGTGCCCCGCACGGCACGATCGATGTCGAGCGGTCGCAGACATCTGCCTGGACCGCCATCGTCGCGAGTTGCCCGAGTCGCGCCGGCGGCCCCTCATGCGCGTTGGTCGAACGACGTCGCACCGGGCACCGCCGTGTTCACGTAGACGGTGCGTCCACCGACCATGGTGGCTGCAACACCGCCGCGTAGCGACCACCCGTCGAACGGCGTGTTTCGCGCCAAGGACCGGAACGCGGCCGCCTCGACCCGCACCGCCAGCTCTGGCGCCAGCACCGTGATGTCGGCCGGCGCACCGGCCGACAGATCGCCCCCCGGCACCCCGAGGACACGGGCCGGGTTCACCGCGAGCAGCTCGACCAACCGGCTCAACGGCACGTGGCCGGCGTGCACCAGCCGGTCCAGACAGATCGACACGGCCGTTTCGAGACCGACGATCCCGAACGGCGCGCGGTCGAACTCCACGAGCTTCTCGTCGTAGTGATGCGGAGCGTGGTCGGTGGCGATGCAATCGATGCTGCCGTCGCGCAACCCGTCCAGCATCGCCTCGACATCGACCGCCTCGCGCAGCGGCGGGTTCATCTTGTAGTTCGTGTCGTATCCGACGAGCCGCTCGTCGGTCAGCGTGAAGTGGTGCGGCGTCACCTCGCAGCTCACCCGGATTCCCCGGTCCTTCCCGGACCGGACCGCGGCCAGCGCCCCGCGTGCGCTCATGTGCGCGATGTGCACCGGCGACCCGGTGAGACCGCTCAACGTGATGTCGCGCTCCACGATGATCTCCTCGGCGGCGGCCGGCAGCCCGCGCAACCCCAGGACCGCAGCGTGATGACCTTCGTGCGCGACGCCGTCGCCCGCGAGCGAGACGTCCTCGCAGTGGTCGATGACCGGCATGTCGAACATCGCCGCGTACTCGAGCGCGCGTCGCATCAACGACGCGTTGGCCACCGGACGTCCGTCGTCGGACACCGCGACACAGCCGGCGGCCCGGAGCTCGCCGATCTGGGCGAGCTGCTCACCCGCCTGGCCCTTCGTGACCGCACCGATCGGGTAGACCCGCGCGAGCCCGGCCTGGGCCGCCCGGGCCAGGATCAGCTTGGTGACGCCGGCGGTGTCGTTGACCGGGTCGGTGTTCGGCATGCACGCGACGGCGGTGAAGCCACCGGCCACCGCGGCGGCGACACCGGTCGCCACCGTCTCCTTGTGCTCGTGCCCCGGCTCGCGTAGATGGACATGCATGTCGATGAACCCGGGGCAGACGACGCACCCGCGTGGCACCTCGATGACGATGGTGCCGGGCTCGATCCCGAGGTTCGGACCGACCCGGGTCACACGACCACCGTCGATCAGCACGTCCGCCGAACCATCGACGCCGTTGACCGGGTCGACGACGCGTCCGCCCTTGAGCATCGTCCTGTCTGAGTTCGACACCAGCGCTCCTGCTAGCCGTGCTGGCACGGCTGACGTGTGTGACAAATCAGTCGACTCTTCCGCGCCAGCCGGGCGCCGCGACGCCCCAACACGGGAACTTCTTCTTGCGCGGACCCTTAGGCGCAACCGCTTCGGCGGTCGCGCACACTACTAACGACGCGCATCACGCCACAGGACTCGTCGGGTTGAGGCGAAGCTTGGTTACTCCTGCCGGGCGCCGGCCAGCAGATACAGCACCGCCATGCGCACGGCGACGCCGTTCGCCACCTGTTCGAGAATGACCGAGTAGGGCCCGTCGGCGACCTCAGACGCGATCTCGACACCACGGTTCATCGGACCAGGATGCATGATGATGACGTCCGGTTTCGCGCGGCGGAGACGCGCCGCCGTCATCCCGAATAGCTGAAAATACTCGCGCAGCGACGGGAAAAAGTAGCCGCGCATCCGCTCCAGCTGGATCCGGAGCAGCATGATCACGTCGGCGTCCTCGACCGCCTCGTCGATCGAGGTGGTCGCCCGCACCCCCAGCCGGGGCATGTCGGGCAACATCAAGGTGGCCGGCCCGCAGGCGCAGACCTCCGCACCGAGCGCGCGCAGCAGCAGCACGTTCGACCGCAGCACGCGGCTGTGCAGCAGGTCACCGATGATGGAAACCTTCAGCCCCTCGACCCGGCCCTTGCGTTGCCGAATGGTCAGCGCGTCGAGCAACGCCTGAGTCGGGTGCTCGTGCATGCCGTCGCCCGCGTTGATGATCCGGGCGCGACAGAGACGCGCTGCCAGATGACCGGCCCCCGCCGAGCCATGCCGCAGCACGATGATGTCAGGGGCCATCGCCTCGAGATTGCGCACGGTGTCGGCCAGCGTCTCGCCCTTCGCGACGCTCGAATCGGTCACCGCGAGGTTCAGGGTGTCGGCACTGAGCCGCTTCTCGGCGATCTCGAACGAGGCGCGGGTCCGGGTGCTCGGTTCGTAGAAGAGATTCACCACCGTTTTGCCCCGCAGCGTCGGCACCTTCTTGATCGTCCGGGTGCCGACCTCCTTCATGGCCTCGGCCGTTTCGAGAATCAGCAGGATCTCGTTCGCCGACAGGTCGCCGATGCTCAGCAGGTCCTTCGCTCGCAGCCCGGCCGGTGTCTCGAGTACCGGTGGCGCGCCGGACGACCGACCACCCTCGGCGAGCGGCATCCCGGCAGCGTGACGCGTGCCATCAGCAGTCGGGAGCATCTTCTAGCACCACCTCGTCCACCCCCTCGACCTCTTCCAACCGGACCTGGACGCTCTGGCGAAGGGAGGTCGGCAGATTCTTGCCGACATAGTCGGCCTTGATCGGGAGCTCGCGGTGCCCCCGGTCCACCAGGACGACGAGCTCGATGGACCGCGGGCGACCGAAGTCGATGAGCGCATCGAGCGCCGCGCGAATCGTGCGACCGGTGTACAACACGTCATCGACCAGCAGAATCCGGCGGTCGTCGATCGAGAACTCGATCTCGGTCTTGCGTAGAATCGGTTGTGGTCCCACCGGGTGACGCATCAGGTCGTCCCGATACAACGTGATATCGAGCACGCCAGTCGGCACGGTGGCGCTCGTGATGTCGTGCAGCACGGCCGAGAGACGGCGTGCGATCGGCACGCCGCGGGTCCGGATTCCGACCAGGGCCAGATCGTCGAGCGTGCGATGGCGCTCGACGATCTCGTGCGCAATCCGGGTGACGGTGCGCGCAACCTGGTCTGCCGCCATTACGACGGGCACGACAACTCCCGCGGGATCGCCGGCAGCCAGCAGGTTGCCACGGCAGAGACACCGCAACGAGACGGACTCCAGCAGGTTGAGAGGGGTAGGACGCGTCGGGAACGATTCACTGTCACACCTCTTTGCGGCCTCTCCGGGCCGGCATTAAAGAGACAGGATGATGATAGTGCACGGCCTGGTCGCGTGCCAAGCCAGCTGCCGTAAGCGCCGACGCCGGTCGGGTATACTCGCCCTGCATGCCGCTCGACGTCGACGCCGTCGTCGTGTCCAATACCCACCTGACACGCGACTACAACGTGCTGGCGCTGGCCGCCGCCGCGGTCGCGTCTCAGACGCAACCGGGACAGTTCGTGATGGTCAAGCCCGGCGGCAGCGACGACCCGCTGCTCCGCCGACCGTTCTCGGTGTTCGAGGTGCTGCGGGACGACGCGCGACAGGTCACCGGGCTCTCGCTGCTGAACAAACGGGTCGGGGTCACGACCCGGATGCTGTTCGCGCTGAAACCGGGTGACCGGGTCCGGTGTCTCGGTCCACTGGGGCGACCGTTCTCCGTGACGGAGCCGCCGGAACGGGCGTGGATGGTCGCCGGTGGGGTCGGGCTGGCGCCGTTCGCCACGCTCGCCGCGGCCCTCCGGGAGCGAGACACTGAGACCACGCTGTTCTACGGTGGTCGGAGCGCGAACGACCTGTTCCATCTCGACGAGTTCCGGCAACTTGGTGTCCGTCTCGAGCTGGCCACCGACGACGGGAGCCGGGGCGAGCACGGGAACGTCACCGTCCCGCTGGCGCGAGCCCTCGGTGACGCGGACCGGGCGGCACCGCTGCGGGTCTATGCCTGCGGACCCACGCCGATGATGCGCGCCGTTACGCAGCTGGCGGCGGCCCACGGACGCACGACCGAAGTGTCTCTGGAGCAGGTGATGGGCTGCGGTCTCGGCGGATGCTACAGCTGTGTCGTGCCGGTGCGGCGCGACGGCGGTCCCGCCCATCTCGTGCGTTCGTGTCTCGACGGACCGGTCTTCGATGGCAGCACCGTGGTCTGGGAACAACTCGTGTCCTGACCGCGTGGTTCGCGGGACCGGTCCCTCGTCGTACCGATACCGTGTGCCACTATCGCAAGACGCAAGGCGGGAGCATACCGGCCGTATTCGACCGACGAGCAACGCCGACAGACGGGATGAACCGGTGACCACATACGTGAAGTTGTTCGTGACCGGGCCCAGAGGATGAACGTCGACCTGTCGGTTGACATCGGCGGTTTGCGGCTGCGCAATCCGTTCATTGCCGCGAGCGGCTGTTTCGGCTACGGCGTGGAATACGCCGACCTGGTGGACCTGTCGACCCTCGGCGCGGTCGCGGTCAAGGGGCTGTTCCTCGAGGAGCGGGAAGGCCACCCCCCGACACGAATCGTGGAAACGCCGAGCGGCATGCTGAACGCCATCGGGTTGCAGGGTATCGGGGTGCGGCGGTTCGTGGCCGAGAAGCTACCCCTGCTCCGTGCGCAGGGCGCCGTCGTGATCGTCAACATCTGCGGCTCGACGATCGACGAGTACGCCGAGGTCGCGCGGATTCTGGACGACGCCGATGGGGTCGGCGCGGTGGAGGTGAACATCTCCTGTCCGAACATCAAGAAGGGCGGGATGATGTTCGGCTGCTCGCTGCAGGGCACGCACGACGTCGTCGCCGCGGTGCGCCGGGTGACCCGGCGTCCGGTCGTCCCGAAGCTCACACCCAATGTGACCGACGTCGCGTCGTTCGCCGCCGCGGCACGCGACGCGGGAGCGGACGCCATCTCGCTCGTCAACACCTTCTTGGCGATGGCGATCGACGTCGAGACGCGGCGCCCCAAGCTGTCGAACGTGGTGGGCGGACTGAGCGGCCCGGCCATCCGGCCGATCGCGGTCCGGATGGTCTATGAGTGCCGGCAGGCGGTGGACCTGCCGATCATCGGCATGGGTGGGATCATGACCGCCGGGGACGCGCTGGAGTTCATCATCGCCGGTGCGACCGCCGTGCAAGTGGGCACGGCCAACTTCGTGGACCCGTTCATCTGGAACAAGCTGCTGACGGGCCTCACCGACTACGTGCAACGCCACGGGCTCGCACACGTGTCGGACCTCGTCGGCACCCTCGACACGACAGACAGGACGACGGCGTGGACCAGCTCCTAGTGGCGCTCGACGTCGACACCCGGGAGCGTGCGCTCGAGCTGGCCGACCTACTGCGTGGCACCGCGGGCGGGTTCAAGATCGGAAGCCGGCTCTTCACGAGCGAAGGACCGTCGCTGGTCGCGACGCTCGCGGACCGCGGGGACCGGGTGTTCCTGGATCTCAAATACCACGACATTCCCACAGTCGTGGCCGAGGCGGTGCGTGCCGCCGCCCGACTCGGGACCTGGATGCTCACGGTCCATGCCGCCGGCGGGCGGGTGATGCTGGAAGCGGCGGCAGACGCGGCGCGTCAGAGAGACCGGCGGCCACTCGTGGTCGGCGTCACGGTGTTGACCAGCCTCGACGGAGCGGAGCTTGGGCGCCTCGGCGTGGACCGCGCGCTGCCCGACCAGGTGGACGCATTGGCCGACCTGGCGACCGCCGCCGGTCTCGATGGTGTCGTGGCGTCCCCCCGCGAGGTCGAGCGGCTGCGCGCGCGTCTCGGCCAGGCACCCACCATTGTCACGCCAGGCATCCGTGGCGGCGTGGACGCGGGCCAGACCGGCGGCGACGACCAGGTCCGCACGCTCAGCGCCGCGGAGGCGGTGTCGGCCGGCGCCAGCTACATCGTGGTCGGCCGCCCTATCATCGCGTCCCCGGACCCACTTGCCTCGGCCCGAGCCATCGCTCGAGAGCTCGATGCTCGCAAGCCCCAGGAGACAGGAGACAGGAGGCAGGAGGCAGGAGAAGCCTGAGGGCTGCGCCAGCGTTCTGTTACCGGCCCACCCGTCGCGTATGACACAGCTGACCCTCTACACCCGGCCGGGGTGCCATCTGTGCGATGACCTGAAGGAGACGCTGCTGCGGGTCCGCCGCCGGCAGGCGTTCGAGTTCAGGGAAGTCGACGTCTCGCGCGACCCGGCACTCGAGCGACGGTATGGGCAGGACATCCCGGTGCTGCTCATCGACGGTGTCGAGACCGTGCGGCACCGGATCGACGAGGCCGACCTCGTGCGCAGGTTGACTCGGGCGCAGGCGTTCTGAGCGTGCGTGCGGAGCGATCCCCGCACACACGCTCAGAACGGTGCCGGTCGGGCGACCGGTTACTTGGCCGTGACGACGAAGTGCCCGCGCCGGTTGCGCGACCAGCATCCCTCGTGTGAATCAGTGCAGAAGGGCGACTCCTCGCCCCGGCTCGCCGTCGCGATCCGGTTCGCCGGGATGCCAAGACTCACCAGATAGTCCCTGACCGCAGCCGCGCGGCGCTCGCCCAGCGCGAGGTTGTACTCGTTGGTGCCGCGTTCGTCGCAGTGGCCCTCCACCCTCACCCGCGTGGAGTCCCACTGGCGCATCCAGTCGGCGTTGCGCCGCAGTGCAGCCTGCCCGTCGGACAGCAGCTCCGCCATGTCGAGGTCGAAGAACACCGGATCGAGCGGCGAGGTGCTGTTGAGCTCCTCCAGCGACATCCGCGCAAACAGCTCCTCGGGAGTCAGCGGCGCTGGCGGCGGCGGCGGTGGCGGCTCAGGCGGCGGTGGCGGTGGTGGCGGTGGCGCCTCAGGTGCCGGCGGCGGCGGTGGCGGCGGCTCAGGCGGCGGGTTGTCTGCGCAGGCCAGCGCGCCGAAACCGAGCACCAAGGTCAGGCATACGGCGAGCAGATAGCGATAAGCGGACTTCATTAGCGGCGTCTCCTGTCTCCGCGCTCCGGATCGGGTCTCGTATGCCTTCTGGTTCAGACACTGAATTCGAACGGAGCGCCCATTCGGCCAGACGTGCACAGCTTACAAAGGAACGGCGAAATGTGTCAATTCACAGTATTGCTACCGGCGTTCGAACACGCGGGTCTCGGTATCCGAGACACCGTCCTGCGAACGGTACGTTCTGAACCAGAGTCAGTCCCGATCGTCGTCACTATCCTCGTCCGCCGGCTCATCGACGTCGCCCACAGACTCCACGTCGACCAGCTGGAGCACGATCGGCGA
>SMUY01201936.1_pt1 | contig 15836 bp, 13 predicted proteins | sample 2456441 | NCBI WGS metagenome assembly SMUY01 (sample SAMN11095931, study PRJNA526329) | marine sediment metagenome | biome: Marine sediment; feature: Surficial sediment; material: Deep marine sediment; isolation source: Hadal surficial sediment | place: Pacific Ocean | collected 2014-11 | depth...
CAGTCGCGGAGCCTGTCGAGCAAGGCTTTCTCCGCCTGCGTGGGGTCTACTCCTGGGCGCACGGTCATGACCGCCATCAGTGTCGACTCGAGCTCGAGCGGCATCATACCGACGTAGACATCCTGGGCAATTTCGTGTTCGAGTACGAGGTCGCGGTAAAGCGGGCTCGACTTGCCGCCCGAGGTGGCGACCGAGTAGAGGTCGCCGGCCGGCCAATCGCCGGCGGTGAGGGCGGGTCCGCGCCAGGCCAGATACAGCCGGGGAAGATTGACGGCGTCGCGGAGTTCGTGCCGGACGGACGGCGTAAGCGCTGGCTGTGGGGCCTCAGGACCTGGGGTTTCCAGAGAGGAGGACGCTGGCGGTTTTGGGCCGGCGGGAAGGTCGTCGAAGTACTTTCTCACGAGCTGCAAGGCAGCGCGCGGCTCGAAGTCGCCCACCAGAGTGAGAACGGCGTTGTCCGGACGGTAGTGGGTAGTGAAAAACTCGTGCACCTCGGCCAGGGTGGTCGCCGCGATGTCGTCCATATAGCCGATCACCGGCCAGCGATACGGATGTCCTTTTGGATACAGCAGCTCATGGAGAATCTCGAAGGCGCGGCCGTAGGGCTGATTGTCGACGCGCTGACGCCGCTCGTTCATGACCACGTCCTTCTGGTTTTGAAGCTTGACTTCGTCTAGGGCGGGTAAGAGAAACCCCATGCGGTCGGACTCGAGCCAGAGCCCAAGCTCGAGGCACTGCGAGGGCAGCGTCTCGTAGTAGTTGGTGCAGTCGTAACTCGTCGAGCCGTTGGCGACTCCGCCCACCTGCTGAATCAAGGCGAAGTGGTCGTTGGTTCCCACGTTCTGGCTGCCTTGGAAGAGCATGTGTTCGAATAGGTGCGCAAAGCCGGTGTGCCCGGGGCTCTCGTTCTTTGAACCGACGTGGTACCAGATGTTTACACTCACCAACGGCCGCGAGCGGTCGGGCAAGAGCACGACCCGCAGGCCGTTGTCGAGCCTCTCTTGAACGAGACGGCTCGCGAATTCGAGACCGGCTTTCACGGGCTGCTAGGCAGCGCGGCGGCGCCGGAAGAGATACTCCTGCTTGCCGTGGCGCAGAAGATAGGTCGATTCGACTTCGAAGTCCGGCATGAGCTTGACCAACTCCGGCTCTTTGTGAAGAGGCGCCGGACGCCGGAGCGGGGAACCCGGCGAGTACCGAATCGACCCGACGTCGCAAATCTCGAACCGAGACGGCCGATCGGGGATCTCCTTGCGGATCGAGACCATGCCATACAGAAGAGTCGCGGCGTGGCAGACCGCTTGGAGGCGTGACGCCAGGATGCGAATCTCCCGGTCATCCAGGTAGTCGAGCAAATCCCACAGGAGGATCAAATCGAAGGTCTCGGTGGCTGGGATGTCACGAACCAGCGCGAGCTCCAGCGCCTCGGCGCGATTGGCCGAATCCGTCGAGCCGAAAAGCGAGCTGTTGAGGTCCGCGATAAAGAGTTTGCAGCCCCGCTCTGCGAAGAAGGAGATGTTCGCACCCGACGCCGGCCCGAGATCCAAGACGAACCCGCCATTCGCTCGCACTGGAACGATCGCATGCGCGAGGGCGAGCGACGGATGCTCCCGCGAACTCAGGTCGCCGGCCGAGCCGACGGTACGGGTGGCGGCCTCGAACGTGCTGTCCTTCTCGGCCACCGGCCACCCTAGACGACGCACGCCTACGGCCGATTCCCCGGGGCCGGCGCTGGGACTGAAGCGGCACTCTTCTGAGCGTCGCCCTTGGTGTTGGCGGGAGGATCGGAGCCGATCGGATGGGCCGGCTGCGGTGCCCCTGCAGGATCGATCACGGTCGCTCGCGCGGAATTCTTTGCTTGCTTTGGCGCCTCCTTCGGCTTTTCTTTAGGCGCTTCTTTGGACGCTTCGGGCGCCTTGGCAGCGGCCGGCTCCATGTCGATCGAGCCCTTGAAGTTCGAGCCTTTCTCGAGCACCACCCTGGGCGAGACGATGTTGCCCTGGACTTTTCCCGAGGCTCGGATGATGACCTCCTGCTCGGCGAACAGGTGACCTTTAACCTCGCCCTCGATGTGAACGGTGCGACCGTAGATGTCCGCCCGGATCCGACCCTCTTTACCGACGGTTACGTTATTCGCCTGGAGTCGGACCTCGCCCTGGAGTTGGCCCTGGATCACCAGATCTTCCTTGCCGGTCAGGTTGCCTTTGATTCGAATACTGGGTCCGATTACGGAGGCCTTTTCGAGAGCTTGCAGACGCGCCGCCGACGTGGGAACGGGCGGTCCCGGCTGCGAGGCTTCTTCGTTCTTTTTCCACACGCTTGATTCCTCCTTGGAGTGAACACCGAAGCTATGCACTGGCAGCCGGAAAGTCAAGAAAACCCTTGATTCGGAGCGCCATTCGAACTGATCGGCGGGTGGCGGGAGGCTTGACTTGCGCTCGACTTACGCCATAGGATGGTGCCCATGCCCAAATTCCTCACCGAGCGACAGAAGCAGATTCTCGACTTCATCCGCGAAACCATTGATCAACGGGGCGTTTCGCCGACCCACCGTGAGATTTGCGGTCGCTTCGGTTACTCCTCGTACGGTACCGTCAACAAGCATCTCAGGCTGCTCGAGGAGAAGGGCTTTCTGCGCCGTCATTGGAATCAAAAGCGGGGCGTCGAGCTGGCGGACACGGAGACCGCGGCCGCCGGGACGTTGGTGCGGCTTCCGTTTCTGGGTCTGATCGCTGCCGGTCAACCGATCGAGGCTGTCGCCGATCACGAGCAGGTCGACGTTCCGCAGCACCTCCTGACCAGCGGCAACGGCGACAACCACTTCGTTCTCAAGGTGCGGGGCGACTCGATGATCGACGAGGGGATTCACGACGGCGATCTGGTCGTCGTCCAGCGCCGGGAGGCGGCGACCGCCGGAGAAATGGTGGTCGCCCTGGTGGGCAGCGACGCCACGCTGAAGCGGTTCTATCCGGAGGGGCGGGAGATTCGCTTGCAGCCGGCGAACCCCGCCATGCAGCCGATCCGGGTTCCCGCCGCCGAGGTCAGAATCCAGGGAATCGTCGTCGGTCTCATGCGTAGATTCTGACTTTGCTACCATGGGGGAGACTTCCCATGCAGCCCTTTGGTCAAAATCCTCCCCCGCCGACGCTGCCGCCGAATCAGAAACAGGCCTCGTCCTCTCAAGGCGGCGCTCAGGCTCATTTGGACCAACTGCTCCGCCTGATGACCGACAAGGGGGCCTCGGATCTTCACCTCCGGCCCAATCGCCCGCCGCTGCTCAGAGTCCACGGCAAGCTCATTCCAGTCGACTCCGAGCCGGTAGCGAGCCGGGTCATCACCGAGATGATAGCGGCGATCTTGACGCCGGTGCAAAAGATCCAGCTAGACAAGAAGATGTCGGTCGATCTGGGATACGGCGTTGCCGGGCTGGCAAGGTTCCGCGGCAATGTGTTCTACCAGCGCGGGACTCTCGCCGCGGTGTTTCGCCGGATTCCGTTCGAAATCGAGGGGCTCGACGACCTCGAGCTCCCGGAGGTCCTTCGCGAGTTGACGCACGTGAAGGAGGGCTTGGTGCTGGTGACCGGGCCGACCGGAAGCGGTAAGTCGACGACCTTGGCCGCGATGCTCAAGTACGTGGTCGAGAGTATGCCGGTGCACGTGATTTCGATCGAGGATCCGGTCGAGTTCCTTTTCTCCGACGACGTCGCGACGGTTACACAGCGCCAGGTCGGGACCGATACGATCAGTTTCTCCGAGGCCTTGAGGAATGCCCTGCGGCAGGATCCGGATGTCATCCTGGTCGGCGAGATGCGCGACCTCGAGACCGTCAGCACGGTTATCACGGCTGCCGAAACCGGCCATCTGGTTCTCTCGACCTTGCACACGAACAGTGCGACCCAATCGGTCGACCGCATTCTGGATACCTTTCCGGCGGAACAGCAGCGGCAGATAAGACTTCAATTGGCTCAGGTGCTCAAGGGTGTGGTCTCGATGAAGCTGGTCGCGCGGAAAGACGGAAGTGGCCAGATTGCGGCGCTCGAGATCATGCGGGCGAGCCCGCGAATCTCGAACCTTATCGAGAAAGGCGAGACCGAGCCTCTGATGGAGGAGATCGAGTCGTCGGTGTCGTACTATCGGATGCAGTCGATGAACCAGTCGCTTTTATCGCTAATGGTTCACGGCACGATCTCGTACGAAGAGGCGATGCACCAATCGCCCGACCCGGATGACCTGTCGCTCAAGCTGCGCAATATGTTCCCGAATCTGGAAGAAGGTGGAGAAGACATGAGCCCATCAACCGCGGATTTTTCGCAGATCACAGAGCTGCAGCAGTTTCGAAAACTCTATGAAGAGCAAGAGGAAAAACAGCAGCTTCAGCTGACCGAGAAAGACACGGTCATCGCCGGACTGGAGAGCCGCGTCGAGGAGACGGTAAAGGCCGCCGAGGCGGCGAGAAAACAGGTCGAGGAAATGAGCCAGCAGCAGACGCAGCTGAGCAGTGAATACAAGCGGCTGCGGCAAGAGGCACAGCAGAAAATCGACAAGCTCTCGGAGCGAATCAAGGAACTCAATCAGCGCCTGATGGCGGCTCCGAAGTAGCGTCGAGCTCGGCGTTGTCCTCGATGTTGGCGCCGGAGACCGCCGCTGACCACCTCTTTTGTACGAAGTCTTCGGCTTGGTCACGTGATCTGACTTGGCCAAGCGCCTGTGCGCGCTGGAGAGCACGAAGCGCCTCGCCCACCACCGGGCCGGGCTCGACTCCCATGAGGCGTGCCGCCACATGGCCGTCGAGCAACGGCGCCGTGCCTCGCACCAGGGAGGGGTTCGCGATCGCCGTTTGCTCGAGGGCCTTGGCGATCGGGGCGGTGTCGGACGGGTCTAGTCTCGACCTCGCTGCGGCGGTGACCGCGACGGCCAGCGGCCAGCTGGATCCATGTCTCGAAAGGAAGAGGCGGCGACTCTCTTGGTCGTGGGGGAGCCGATCCGCCAAAAGCCGCATCGCCCTCTGGAGCGTTTTCCGTGGGGCCAGGCCGCGTCTTTTCACGTTGCCGGCATCGGAGACAGGGGTGCCTGGGGCGTGCGATCTGTCGCCACCGCTCGGCAGGCCGATGAGCAACGAGAGGGCCGCGAGCATTCGATCCGCGGCCTGCCAGGCGATTTCGTTGGTCTCGGCGGTTTCGGCGGCTTCTGAAAGTTCGGCCTGGAGCATGCTGAGGCATCCGTCGAGACGGCTCGCTTGGTCGAGGAGAGCGACCGAGACGACTGGATCGCCGGCCTCCGGCACCAGCACGGCCAGGGCTCCCAACTCGTGCAGAGTTTCGAATGCGAGTCGGGTCGAGGTCACCGAGAGAATCCGCTGCAACTCGTCGCGGGATCGCTCGGATGCGACTCGGTCGAGTCCACGGACGGCGTTACGCGCGGCGGTGGTCGTGGCCTCTTCGACTGTGAAGCCATCGAGGTTCAGGCGAAAGCGAGCGAGCCGAAGCACGCGCAAGGGGTCTCGCTCGAAACAGTCCAATTTCGTGGCGCGCAGGGTTCTCGTGCCGAGGTCGGAAAGGCCTCCGAACGGATCTAGTAGTCGAGCGCTGTCGAAAGAGCAGGCGATAGAGTTGATGGTCAGGTCGCGGCGTTCGAGATCGGCCTTCAAGGTGCCACCCTCGCGGTCCCAGATGTCGGCCTGAACGGCACCGCCGGCGCCGGCGGTGCCGACAACCACGCGGTAGGATGAGAAGCGATCGCCTCCGAGGGGGATGGAAGTTCCGCCGCTGTCGTCGGCCAGTTGCTTCGCCAGCGACGCGCCCTGCTTGGCGACCGAGAGATCCAGGTCAGCGGTCACGGCGGATAGCACGGCGTCTCGGACAATGCCGCCGACTGCGTGAACCGTCGGGCCACCGGAGCGGTTCGCGAGAAGAGCCGCGAGCGGGTGGCGCAGGATGCGTTCTAGGACGGAGGCTTCGGTCAAGATTCTTGATTCTGACAGTTGCGCTCGGGGATTTGCCGACCTGCCGCGCCGGAGTTAAGATTGAACTCGAAGATGCAGGGCCTAAATAGCTTGAAGAAAGGGCTTTTGGTTTCGCGAGTGCTACGTCGTAGCCGGGAATCAAGCGTGGCGGTCGCTCTTCTCACGCTGTCTCTTGTCGTGGCGGAGCGCGCCTCGGGCTCGACCTACCGCAGAGCGGTCGAAGAAGGTGTGGTCGCCGCCCTGACTCCGGAGCGAGATCTACTTCTCGAGGCGCAGCCCCATCGCGGCGAGGGAATGCTCGGGTTCGCGCTGCGCTTCTGCGGCCAACGTGCTGCAATGGAGCGGATCTCGAAAGCCAATGGCGACACTACCCGCTTGCTCGTCGGTGTCAGCTATCGCATTCCTTTCTCCAGCCTGCGACCCGAGTGGCAACTGCGGGTCGTGCGAGCGCTCTTCGGCCGAGACTACACCGCCGCCAGCGGTTGGTACCACGAGATCGGAGGCCGGTCGACGTACGGCAAGGAGAGTCTATGGCACGTGGCCGAGTGGTTCACGGGACGCGGCGACAACTATCGCGCGATACGCCTCGAGAACGGCCTGCCCGAAGATGAGCTGACGCCGGGGCAGGCGGTCTTGATTCCGGCCAGGTTGCTGCGACCGGCGCTGCGCGCGGCCCTGCCGCCGGATTCGGCGTATTACATCGAGTACCAAGAGGATGAGGAGGGCGAATACGCCGTGTACGGCCTCAAACCCGGAGAGGCTCTCTATTCGAGCGTTGTCGTGCGTTTCACGGGCCGGGTCTTCGCGGATGATGTCAACGCCTTGGCCGGAGTGATTGCCGGTCGAAGCGGGATCGACCGGGTCACCGCGATTCCGATCGGGTACAAAGTGAAGATTCCTTTTGAGCTGCTGGAGCCGGAGTTCTTGCCGGCCAACCATCCTCGCAGGCGCGAGTACGAGGCCGGCCTCGAGGCGAGCTCCAGGTACCGCAATAGCGTAACCGCCAGGAGACTTTCGGGTGTTACGGTAATTCTGGATTCGGGCCACGGAGGTTCGGACGTGGGAGCCTCGGTCGGAGACGTCTGGGAGAGTGTCTACGTCTACGACGTGATGGTTCGGGTCATGGAGCTGCTAGAGGCCGAAACGGCCGCCGTGGTGAAGCCCACAATGCGCGATGGTCCGATCCACCTGGTCGCCGACACCGACGTGCTGCCGACGTCAAGGCAGCATACGGTTCTGACCTCCCCGCGCTACCTGGTCGAGGACTCCACGGTGGGCCTGCACCTGCGATGGTACCTCGCCAACAGTCTCATGCGACAGGCGAGGAAAAAGGCCGGCGACTCCGAGAAGGTCGTTTTCTTGTCGATCCACGCGGACTCGCTGCACCCCTCGCTGCGCGGTGGCATGGCCTACATTCCCGGCGCGCGATACGGCAAAGACTCCTACGGGCGGGAAGGGCTGGTCTACGCTTCGCGCCGCGAGGTGCGTGAAGAGCCCCGCGTGACATTCAGCGGTGAGGATCTCCTCAAGAGCGAAGGTCTTTCGCGAGATCTGGCCGAGAGCCTGATCCATGCTTTTGACGCTCGCGGTCTCGCGATCCATCCCGACAAGCCGGTGCGCGAGAAAATCGTCCGCGAGCACAGCGAGTGGCTTCCGGCGGTGCTGCGTTACAACGCGGTTCCCTCCAAGGTTCTGCTCGAGATCTGCAATCTGTCGAACTCAAAAGACCTGGAGTTGATTCAAACCCGGGCGTTTCGCCAGAACGTTGCCGAGGCGATCGTGGACGGCATCATTGCCTACTACGGTGCGGCTGGAGGGCCGGAGAGTCTGTGGGTCTCCACCAGCGCTCGGTAGCGGAGCACCGGCAGTCTCGAGCGGGAACTTTTTCCGAGATTCCGGGTCTGAATTGATGGCAGGCCCGAAGCACGAGTCTCGAGCGTCCGGCACTAGCCTCCAGGCTATGGCGGTAAACGCATCAGCGAGTCTTAGAACGCGGGAGGCGAGCCTGCTGGAGCGGCACCGTCAGGGCGACGCCCTGGCGTTTGGCGAGCTTTATCAGGAATTCGAGGCGATGGTATACAACTTGGCTTTGAGAATGAGCGGCAATCCGGCCGACGCGGAAGATATTGCTCAGGAAACTTTTATCAGGGCGTACCGGCATCTGAAAAAGTTCAAGGGCAAGTCGTCGCTCAAGACTTGGGTGTTCCGAATTGCTCTCAATTGCAGCAACACGCGGCTGCGGCGGCGCGCAAGGCGCCTCGCGCATCGGGTTGACGACAGCGAACCCGAACTCGAGCGAGTGGCGGACGAGGGTCGCTCGCCCGAGGAGCGAGCCCTGGCGACCGATCTATCCGCTGCCGTGCGAGTTGGTCTCGACCATTTGCCGGTTCACTATCGCGAGGCGGTTCTCCTGAGGGACTTCGAGGAACTGAACTACTCCGAGATTGCAGAGGTCTTGGGAGTGCGAATCGGCACTGTCAGGTCCCGAATCGCGCGGGGCCGGGAACAGCTGCGGCAGTGGTTGGAGGCCAACGTATGAGCCGGCATCTGGCGGTAAAGCTCCTGTCCAGTTACATGGATGAGGAGGTCACGCCGGCCCAATTGCGGCTGGTCGAGGGACACCTCAGCGCCTGCCCCGACTGCCGGCGCGCACTTGGCGGCCTGCGGGCGGTCACAGCGGGCGTGCGGCGCCTGGAGGCCGTGGCTCCTCCGCCGACTCTGTCGGCGGCTGTCGAGCGCAGGGTGCGGCTGGCGTCGCGCGAGGAGCCGGGCAGATTCAGGCTCGAGGACGGTTTGAAGCGTTGGGTGGGGCAACCGGTGCTGGCTCCGGCCTTTGCGATCATCCTGGCGCTCGGCGCCATTCTTTACCTCTTCGCTTTCGGTGTGTCGAAAAGTGGCCCGCACACGACCCGTCTCGTCGTGGCCGCGGCGCCCGTGGACGAGGACACTCACTCCCTCGAGAAGCCTGCGGAGTTCCGAACGGATTCTGAAGTCCCGGCCCCAAAGACCGACCTGGACCCACTCGGCGCTGCCGTCGGATCGGCAACGTCCGAGGTGCGAGAGTTGGCTGGCCGTCGCTTTGTCCAGAAGGACGGTATCTGGGTCGAGGTTGGGCTGGAGGGGGAGCCGGCCCTGGAAGTCTTGGACTTGCGCCTCGATTCGGTTCGGCTCGAAGTCGAGTTGTCGGCCTTTCGAGACCTCGGGCGAGTCCGGCTCAGAATCGACGATCGAGTTGTCGAGGTGATCTACGCCGCGGCCGCATCTCGCGATTAGTGTCCCTATTTGCCGCCTCGCCAGGGAACGATCGAATCGATGCGCCAGTTGTCGCGCCCCAGCGCGACCTGATCGCCCTTGCGCTTACCCAGCAAGTTGCCGGCGGCTTCGGACTCGTAGGAGAGAATGCCCTGATCGGGATTGCTTTCCCATGGTCCGAGGATGGTGATCTTGCGGGTCGAGCCGTCACCGTCGGCGCTCGAAAGCATCACCGTGACTCCAATGCGCACTTCGCTCGAATCGATCTGATCGAACAGGATTGGTTGTACCCGGGACAGCTCCCCGTCGAGGTTGTGAACTCGGGCGGACAGGTACTCGTGTCTTTGGCGGGCCGACTTGTATTCGAAGTTCTCACGTAGATCTCCGAGCGCTCGGGCCTCCTCTATGGCGGCGCGGTTGGCCGGAATCTCGACTTCGAGGAGATTTCTCAGCTCGGCCTTTTTCTCGTCAATCACCGTCATCGTGGCGTAAAGCGAGGTGGAGGCGCTGGTCTTGAAGTCCGGAAAGCGCAGATACAGTGCGGTCAATAGGCGGTCCCGCAGATGTTCTTCGAGCGAGGTCCTCTCGAACAACTCGTGAACGCTCTCGGCTTGGTCGGGTTCGAGCCTCTGGATGAGCCCTTGCGTCACCGCACCGTCTTCGAGGATGCGCTTCATGGCGACCTTGTACTTGGAGAACGCGGGAAGACTCTTCGCCCGTAGCAGCTGCCCGAGCGCGCGCCCGGGATTGCGCTTTCCGAAGTAGGGGGCTTTCCCGAGGCCTTCCAGAAGCCACAGGAAGGCGGCCGGGCGCTTGGCGGGTTGGCTGAGAATCCGGTCCACGAGTTCCTCGGCCAGGTTGCGCTCGGAGGACCACAACGTCTCGAACAGAAAGTCGAGCACCGGGGCGTCTTGTTCGCGGCCCACGGCGTTGCCGAAGATACCGGGCCAGTCGGTGCGGAGTGCGGGGAGGCTGCCGAAGCACGTGAGTCTGAGGCTGCGATCGCCGATCGAGTGGATGACCCCGGCGGGGTCCGTCGCGGTTCTCAAAATGTCGTCAATGGTCCTGGGCTGGTTATCGATCGCGAGGTTCGAGCGTTCGAGCGCGGCCAGGATTCGAATCGCCTCGCCGGATTCCTTCTTGCTGTTCTCGGTGACGAGCTGAGCCAGGGTATTGCCGTACTCGATGGCTATTTCGGGGCTGCGTTTGGCTTCTCGGAGGAAGATCTCGAGTTTCTGCTCGAGATCCGCACGTTCGAACTGAACGCGGATTTCCTCTCCCGCCGCGGCAGAGCTGTCGGCCCAGCTGTATTGCTGGCGGGCGCCCTTTCCGGTCGCCACGAGTTGGGGATGATTTCGCGCTTTGGCCCACCAAGGGGCCCAGCTCTTGTCAGCAATCAGACCACTCACGGTCTCCTTGACTTGGCTAGCAGTCAGTTTCGGCTGACTGATAAGAACTAGTCTCAAGAGCGCGGAGGGATCGGACTTGGCGAGTGAAACGAGTACCTCGGGAGCCTCTAACTTGCGCCTCAGGAAATGGTCGGGCGCGAGAGGCTCCAGTACTTTGCCTGCGGCTCCGAAGCCGACGGTCAGGCCGGGGTGCTTCTCGAAGTCGACCTTGAGTTTCTCGAGCTGAACGTTGACTTCCCTGACTCGACCGACGCCCTTTCCCTCCATGGCGACGATGGTGCCAACGTCGTAGGCGAGGACGCCCCGCAAGCGGTGGACCTTCTGCCAGGTCCGAGGAAGGTCCGCGACGGCTCGCTTGAGCCCCATCTTTTCGGTCAGAGTCTGAACGACGGTGCTCTCCGGGTAGAGTTTCTCCAGAGTGGAAAGGATTTCCTGGTTGAGAACCTCAGCCGAGTAGGAAATCTCACCGGTCGCCTCGAGAACCGACAGCCGATCTTCCCAGTTCTCCTGGCTGGAGAGTTGTTCGTCGAGTAGCTCGAGAAGCTGCTGGGCCACTTCGGACCCGCTGGTCGCAGCGAGCGCGCGTGCGGTCGAGGTGAAATAGTCCAGGTCGGCGGGAGACGTACTCAGACGGGTCAGCCATTCGTCTTCGACAGCGTCGAAGTTCTGGGCTTCGATGTACTTTCTGGTGTTCTTGGGAAGGCTCATGAGTGTGGGGTCGGGTGGCTCCGGGCAGGGTAGAATATCGCAATGGAACCGGCTCGTCGCGCCGAACTCGCCGCCCGGCTGCGAGAGTGTGGTGAGCAGGAGATGGTCGAGCTGCTCGAGTCGGAACTCGAGCACTTGGATGGCGAGACCGTTCGCCTGGCTCTTCGCAATCCCCACGCCTCGAAGCGGGTGATCGATCTTATTCTGGGCGAGCGGCGGCTGCTGTTGTCGCACAAGGTCCCCCAAGCGCTGGTTCAGCACCCCAAGACTCGGGAAGCAAGGGCCCTCAACTTGGTGCCCGCTCTCTCCTGGAGCGACTTGGTGGAAGTGGGCGGAAATACCCGTATCCGGCAGCGTGTTCGTCTGGCCGCGGACCGGCGCCTCATCGAGCGCCTGCCGAGGCTCGAGATCGGGGAGCGCGTTGCCATCGCGCGCAAGGCGGGACCAGGTGTTATCGCTCCGCTCCTGCAAGACCCTGACCTGCGTGTTGTCGAGGCCCTGCTCGAGAACCCAAGGTTGACCGAAGCGCTTCTGGTGCCTTTCATACATGGCGATACGGTTCGGCCGGAAATTCTCGGGCGGATCGCAAGTGACCGAAAGTGGGGGAGTCGCTATTCGATTCGGGATGGGATCGTCCGGAATCCGAAGACCCCGTCGGGCACGGTTCTCGAACTACTTGCCTACTTGAAGAAGTCGGACCTGCGCGATGTGCGGGCCGACCGAGGGATTGCGCCGGAGGTACGCCGCAGAGCGGGACTCCTGCTTGGCATTGATCCTCAGAGCGAGGCGCACTCTATTTGATCTTGCCATTTGACCGTCTTGGCAGCCGTCAATAAAGTGTTGGTTCATTCGGTGCCCGGCGGACCAACCGACTTATTGGAACCAGCAGTGACAGCTCAGAGCACCCGCCAGCCTCCATGGCAGGAAGATCAGGCCCGCGAGACAGCGAGTTTTGGGGCATGGCTGCGTAGCCAGCGAAAAATCCGGGAGGTTCCACTGGGCGAAATCGCGGACGCCACCAAGATCAGCATTCGCTACCTCGAGGCGCTCGAGCAAGACCGGTTCGACGTTTTGCCGGCCTCGGTATTCGCCAAGGGTTTCCTGCGTGAATACGCGCGGTTCGTCGGTCTCGATCCCGACGAGGTCGTCAACTCCTATCTGATCGCGCAGCAGGAGTCCTTGAACGCGGAAGCCGGCGACGAAGCCGAGCCGGCCAAGCCGTCAAGGAGACAGCGCAAGAACAGTTGGTTTCTGATCGTGGCTCTGTTGCTCGCGTTGGCACTGATAGCGTTTTTGATCTACTGGGGGGGAAGCCAGAGCCGGCAGGAAGCGATTGCGCCGAGCATTGCCGCGCCGGTTCTGCCGCCGGCGCCGCCCCGGCCGGTCGACGACAATGCTGCGGAGCCCGCCGCCTTGACGGTGACCATGGATTTTACCGGGGATTGCTGGGTGGAGGCCTCGGTGGACGGGCGGCGTCGAATAAGCGAGCTTCACGTCCAGGGGGAATCCATGCGTCTAGAGGCGGATCAGGAAGTTCTCCTCACGCTGGGTAACCCGCAGGGCGTTCGCCTCGAGGTTAACGGCGAACCCTACCCGCTGCCGCCGCTCGATGGGCAGGTAGCACGAGACCTGGTGATCCGTCGCGACGACCTCCCATCCGATTCGGCTTCACTATGACCGGCAGAGAACTGCGGGGACTGGCTCGCGAAGTTCTGGAAGGCGGCGACGAGGCGAAACTGCTCGCCGCCTCCGGCCAGTTGCCGCTTCCGCCGGCGGAGTTGATTCCTCTCCAGGTTCATTTGACCGAATCGGCGCAGGAGGAAATACGCCGCAAGGCCGCCGAGTCCCTTGGTCATCTCCAGCCGAAGATTGCGGCAGCTCTGGTCGAAGACGGCACAACTCCCGAAGTGTTGACCTACTTTGGGCGCCACCTGCGTCATCCGGTGGTGATCGAGGCTGTCTTGCGGCAACGCCTGATCTCTCCCGATCTCATGGCCGAGTTGGCCCTCGTGATCGAGCCCGAGTTGCAGGAGATTCTTCTTCTGCGCCAGGACTTGATCATGGACAATCCCGGGATTCTGGTCGAACTCGAGCACAACCCGCGGGCTACCGCGTACACCAAGCGGAAAATCAATGAGTATCGAGAGTACTTGCTGCCGCGTGACAAACGGCCCCGCACGTCGCGCGCGGAACTCGAAGAGCAGGCCGATGCGGTTACCGACGAAGAACTGATCGAGGCCATCGAGGAAGTCAAAGCTGCGGTCGAGGCGACCGGGGAAAAGGACCAAGCCATCGGCCTCAACGAATCGCAGATCAAAACCCTGCCCATCCCGGTGCGGCTGCGCTTGACGCGGGGGGCCTCGAAGGCGCTGCGCGGGATACTGATCAAGGATCCAAACCCGATGGTTTCGACCTCGGTGCTGTCGAACAATCCGATCAGCGAGTTGGAGATCGAGCATATTGCAAACAATCGGGCGGTGATTGGCGAGGTTCTCGCCGCGATTGGGAAATCGAGGTCTTGGATGCGCAAATATTCGATCGCCCACGCCTTGGTCAAGAACCCGCGAACCCCGGTCGGGCTGGCCGCCCGCCTGGTTCCTCGTCTTTCTGTTCGGGATCTGCAGCAGCTCGCCAGGGATCGCAACGTGGCGAATGCCGTTCGAAGCACGGCCAAGCAGTTGTATAGAATCAAGCGGACTTGAGCGCTTTGCCGAGTCGTTGAGAAAGAGGCAAAGGGATGGCGAAAGACTACTATGCGGTTTTGGGAGTGGCTCAGAACTCGACTGAGAAGCAAATCCGGCAACGGTTTCTCGAGTTGGCTCGGGAAAAGCATCCGGACCGCGTTCGGGGCCCGGAGAAGGCCAAGGCTGAGGAGGTGTTCCAGGAGATCACCCAAGCTTTCAACCTGCTAAAGGACCCCGAGCGCAGAAGGTTGCTCGACAGCGAGCTGGCGAGTCCCTCCATGACCCAGCGAGGTTCCTCGGAGGAAGCGGCGCGGGTCTACATATCGAGAGGTCTCGAGTCTCTCCGCACGGGGGACGTGTCGGGGGCGCTCGAGAACCTGGAGCAGGCCACTCGCGAGGATCCCGATAGCGGCAAGGCCTGGTACTCTCTCGGCGTGGCGTCTCAGAAGCGGCCCGGTGGTATGGGCCGCGCCCGAGCATCTCTTGTCAAGGCTTGCGAATTGGAGCCGATGAACGCGGTCTACCTCGAAGAGGCCGCCAAGGCTTTTGATCAGAGTAAAATGTATCCCGAGGCCGCGAAGTTCTACAAAGAAGCTCTGGATTGGGGCGGCGAGAAGGAGGAAATCCGAGCCGCCTTCGAGACGGCTTTGAGGCTGGCGAAATCGGTCGGCTGAATTCGAAGCGGCTCGAGAACAGGTGGTGAGTCGTTTGGCCATTCGTGCTTCAGCCGCAGCTCGTTCCGACGTCGGCAAAAGCCGCTCGACCAACGAGGACGATTTTGCGATCCGTGCCGAGCGTGGCTTGTTCTTGGTCGCGGATGGAATGGGTGGACATGGCAACGGCGAGGTGGCTTCCCGGCTGGTGACGCTGTCTGTCTGCGACTTCATTGAAGCCCTGCCAAGGAAATCTCGGCAGGGCTCCCATCCGGTCGAAGACACGCTACGCGAGGCTCTCGAACAGGCGAATCAGGCGGTTTTTCGAGCGGTCGAGAACCGCGCGGAGCTGGCCGGTATGGGTGCGACCGTAGTCGCCATGATGTACAGGAATGGGAACGCCGTGATTGCCCATGCCGGTGATAGCCGGGCGTATCGGTGGCGCGCTGGCCGGATCGAGCAGCTCACGGAAGATCACACCTGGGTCGGTCAGCAGGTCTCGTCGGGAGACCTCTCGCCTGACGAGGCTCGCCTCCACCCGTTTCGAAATGTGGTGACTCGTGCCCTGGGTGGTGAAATGAGACTGATAGTCGACGTGGCGGTTCACGACGTGCGGACCGGCGACCTGTTTCTGCTTTGTACGGATGGTCTGACCGCGGTTCTCGAGGACGATGAAATCGCCGAGATACTTGGCGGCGACGACACCCTGGACGGTCGTTGCGCAACGCTGATCGAGGTGGCCAACGACGGCGGCGGCCCGGATAACGTGACCGCTTTGTTGGTGGGTTTCAGCGACGACGAATCGGCCTAGCCTGCATTATTCATGAGGGCCACGGCATCTTGCGGAGATCGCCAGCCATCTCAGGCCGTACTCACTCTTCGCTCCTCGACATACTGTCAAGTATGGCTTCCTCGCTCCTCACTGCGTGCGGCCTGACCTGACGGGCGCTTTCCACAATCTGCTGGCGGCCTCATGAATAATGCAGGCTAGTGTGGCTGCGCTCTGAGAAAACCGGCGAGCCGAGAGCTCCCGTCGCCGTCCAGGCCGAAAAACCGTACGCCCACGCCAGAGACGGCCTCGGTTGCCTCGTCGGTGTGGCGGATAACTTCGCCCCTGCCGTAGATCGGAGTGTCATCGTCCGGGAGTCGGAGAGTAAACGGCAAGACG
>SMUY01421441.1_pt1 | contig 15835 bp, 12 predicted proteins | sample 2456441 | NCBI WGS metagenome assembly SMUY01 (sample SAMN11095931, study PRJNA526329) | marine sediment metagenome | biome: Marine sediment; feature: Surficial sediment; material: Deep marine sediment; isolation source: Hadal surficial sediment | place: Pacific Ocean | collected 2014-11 | depth...
CCTCTTTCCGCGTGTACTCCAGCTTGACGGCGCTGCCGGTCTCGCGGGCCAACACCGCCGCGATCAGGTCAGAGTCCTGACACTGGTTCTTGTTCCCGAACCCACCGCCCATGTACTCGCAGACGACGCGGACGTCTGCCGGCGGCAGGTCGAGGTCGCGTGCCAGGTCGCGCTGGCAGTTCGAGATCCCCTGTGTCGGCGTCCAGACGGTCAGCCGGTCGCCGTCCCACCGGGCGACGCTGACACGTGGCTCGAGCTGCGCATTGTTAATGTGCTTCGAGGTGAAGGCGTCCTCCAGCACCACATCCGACGCCGCGAAGCCCGCATCGAGGTCGCCACGCTCGTAGACCTCGGGCTCGCGCACGCCGCGGCCGCGCGGCGAGAGATTCCCGCCCGGCTGTATCTCCACGGCACCCGGGCGCAACGCCTCTTCCGGGTCGAGCACGAAGTCCAGCGGCTCGTAGTCGACCACGATGGCCTCGAGCGCCTCCTCGGCGGTGTGACGGTCGACGGCCGCCACCGCCGCCACCGGGTCGCCCACGAACCGGACCGGGTCGTTGAAGAGAAACCGGTCGTTCCGCGAATCGCCGCTCGTCCAGACGACGTCACAGGTATTTCGGCTGATCACGGCGCGGACGCCCGGCAGCCGCTCGGCGGGCCGCGTGTCCACGCGGCGGACCCGGGCGTGCGGATGGGGGCTGCGCAGCACGCGCGCGTATAGCATGCCGGGGAGTCGCACGTCGCCCGTATAGCGCGCTCGGCCCGTCACCCGTTCCGGGGCGTCGATGCGGGGGGTGAGGGCTCCGACCGTTGTCAGCGCCCGCGCGGAGGGGGCGTCCGCCGAGGCACCGTCGAGCACCGCCTCGACATACCGGTTGTAGTTCGAGCAGCGGCAGATGTTGCCGACCAGGCCCTCGCGGACCTGGTCTCTCGTCGGGTTGGGTGTGTCGTCGAGCAGGGCGCTGGCCGACATCAGCTGGCCGGCGGTGCAGAACCCGCACTGCGGACCGTCGTGCGCGACGAACCGCTGTTGCAGCGCGTTCAGCTGGTCGCCGTCGGCCAGTCCTTCGACCGTGGACACCGCCCGGCCGTCGGCCCAGACCGCGAGCTGGCTGCAGGAGTAGACGGTGGTGCCGTCGAGCCGGACCGTGCAGGCGCCGCACTCGCCCCGGTCGCAGCCGACCTTGGTCCCGGTCAGACCCAGGTGGTCGCGCAGGACCTCGGCCAGTGTCCAGCGGTCCTCGACCTCGAGCTCGTGCGTCTCGCCGTTGACACGCAGCGTGATGCGCGTCGTTGGCGCGGGGTCAGCCGGCTGGTCGTCGACCTGCTGCGCCGCGCCACGCAGCTTCAGCGTGGGCAGGGTCGTGGCGGCGGCGAGCGCCCCCGTCCGTTCAATGAACGAGCGTCGCGAAATGCGGCCCATCAGGTGATCCCTGATACTACGGGCGTGGTCCGGTCGCCATGTTCCGGATGTACCAGCTCTGGTTGACCAGGAGTGGCTCGCTGGCGTCGGGCGTGGCGGCCACCGGTCTGTCGCTGGAGACGGTTGGTGTCGGCTCGCGACGAGCAACCCAGTTCACGACGAGCAGGCCGACCGCACAGCCTGCCAGCGCCACCCGGATCTACCAGCAAAGACTGATGCCGGCCATGCCCGCACCCGTGTGTCACCGCTGCGATGGCGCCCCGGGTGTCTCCCCCAGATCGAGCGGCGCGTAATACGGCGTGTCGCCGAGATTCGCTCGTTTGTCTCGGAACTTCACGCCGGACGAGCCGTCCGCGGTGAACGACCAGTCCTGCCGGTGATAGTTCCAGCTGTCGGGATGCAGCTGCTCTGCGCGTTCCCAGTAGGTCCGCGCCAGCGTCTCGTCGCCCTGCTCGAAGAAGTAGACCCCCAGCTTGAAGGTCGGCTCCGCGCGCGCCTCCTCAGGGGTGCGCTGGCGGATCTTCGCGGCGACCTCCTCCGGTGTCCAGACGTAGGCACTGTCAGCACCGTTGACGACCCAGTCCCGCACCGCCGGCGCATACTCGTCGGTTCCGAACTCGAAGGTGCCGATTCGATGCAGCTCCGCGTAGGTCCCTTCGTTGATCCGCACGATCTGGCCGTCCTCATCGACCCAGATACCCGACGGCACGTTCACGAGGTTGAAGAGCGAGCTAATCTTGTGGGTCGTGTCGATCAGGGTCGTGTAGGTGGCCTGCGCCCGGTCGTACCATTCACCGGCGGCCGCCTCGCCACCGGTGTCCTCGGCGACGGCGATGATCTCGAAGTTCCGGTCCCGAAGCTCCTCGTAGATGGCCTGCCACCCGGGCAGGTCGAGTCGGCACCCTCACCAGGAGGCCCAGGTGAGGATCAGCACCTTCTTGCCGCGAAAGTCGGACAGGCTGACCGGAGTGCCCTGCCGGTCCAGCAGGGTGAAATCGGGGGCAACCGCCGACTGCAGGAACGACTGGCGGGTCACCGGGATCTGGCCGAAGCTCCAGACCTGCCGGTCGTGGTCGACCGCGTAGGCCTGTTGCAGCCGCCGCGCGAGCTCGGTCACGTTGAACCAGCCCTGCCCGGCACGGGTGACGAACATGGCGCTGTCCTCGTCCTGTCGCACCGGCACGCAGAACGTATCCAGACAGGCGCCTTCGGGCTTCAGCTCGAACCCGTTGATCCGCGTCAGGTCCGCCGGCAGGACCCACAGATCGTTCGGGTCCGCCAGGGTCCGGTCGACCCGGACGACCGCGTCGTCGAACAGCACCGTCACCTCAGCAACGGCCGGCCGCGTGATCACGGCCATCAAGAAAATGCCGGCAATGAGCCGGGACGTTATGGACATGCAACTCCCCTTCGTCTCACGACGTAACAGGCTGGTGACACGTGCGTCCGGTTTCTTCCATTCCCTCTGGGAGAGGGCCTAACAGCCCGTGGTGAAAGTCCACCTGCATTCGGCTGGCGCTGCATCCGCCCTGGCGGCGTTCTTCCTCGGCCGAATACTGGCGGCATGCTTCCTCGTCTCGCCTTGCAGGGGCCCGGCGCGGCGTCGATCTCGACGACCCTCGGTGCGACGTGGGACTGTCACCACGGGCTGCTAGGGCACGCTCTCCCCACGATAATGGTGCAGAATAACATGAACGCGCTGTGAACCGCGGCACCGGAAACAACGTCCACGTGTGTGGAGGAGCTGGACACATGATTACCACCAAGACTCGAATCGTGCAGACGGTCGGTGCGCTGCTGCTGGCGGGCGGGCTGTTCATCCCGGCAGCCGCGGCGCAGGCGCAGACACTCGACGAGATCATCGAAGCCAGCCTCGAGGCGGCCGGCGGCCGCGAGGCGATGGCGCGCATCACGAGCGTCAAGCGCACCGGAACGTTCACCATGAGCACCGACTTCGGCGACATCGAAGGTGACACCGAGGTCGTCATCATCCCGAACCAGAAGGTCTACCAGAAGCTGGACAGCGACATGTTCCAGCAGACCGGCGCCTGGAACGGCACCACCGCCTGGCAGACCGATCCCTTGCAGGGGGGGGTGACGGACGTGGAGGGGCAGCAGGCTGAGATCCTCAGTGGGCAGACGTTGCTCCATTTCTTTCTGCCCTACAACACGCCGGGTGCCGGGGAGTATCGCAAGCTGGACGACTCCGAGGTGGGGGGGCGGCCTCACCACGTCGTGGGGTTGGCCACCGGGACCCTTGAAATAGAGGTCTTCGTCGACGCGGAGACCAAGCTGATCTCGCAGATCAGTTTCGAAACTGACATGCCTCAGATCGGTACCGTGAAGATCACGGGCGGATACTCAGAGTATGAGGAGTACAACGGTGCGATGCTCGCGACCCGCACCTCGCTCGAGATTCCGGGGTTTGCGACGATCGACACGCGATTCACGACGACGGAGATCAACGTAGAGGTAGACCACACGATTTTCGAGAAACCGTAGGGCGAGGCGACGTAGAGGCTCCGCGCCTTTCTGGCTACCCCTTCAGGCGCTCCTATTCGGGGCCAGGCCCGTCGGGTCTAAAGGCCCTGGCTACCGTAGCGGCTCACTTGGAATCGGCAATCACGGGCCCGTCGGGCCCCGTAGCAAGAAGGCCCTTCAGGGCCGTCGTCCTTGGGCGCCCAACCCCCAAAGCCTGACGGCGCTGAGCACAAGGGCGCCTGCTCACACGTGCAAATTCCCCCGCCCGGGGCCGACGAAGGCGTAAAGCGTCATCCCGGCGGCGGACGCCATGTCGACCGCGAGACTCGAGGCGGCGCCGACCGACACCATCACCGGGATCGCCGCCTTCAGCGCCTTCTGCACCAGCTCGAACCCGGCGCGGCCGCTGACCACCAGGATGCGGTCGGCCAGTGATGCCGCGCCATCGAGCACGGCGCGACCGATCACCTTGTCGACCGCGTTGTGGCGGCCGATATCTTCGCGCACGCACAGCAGCTCGCCATCCAGCGTGAACAGCCCGGCTGCGTGGATGCCTCCGGTCGCCTCGAAGAGCGTCTGGTGCGGGCGCATCCGTTCCGGGAGACTGTCGAGCAGATCGGTCGCGCACTCGACCCGCGCAATCGGCGGCAGCGCCTGGTCGAGGTCCTCGAGACTCTCCTTGCCGCAGACGCCACAGGCGGCGGTGGCCCGAAAATCGCGCTGAGCCCGCTGCACGGCGCCCGGGTCAGGCGCGTCCCGCAGCTCGACCAGCACCCGGCTACCCGACCCCACCTTGCCGGCTGCGAGCTCTTCCCGGCCGGGCGCGCCTGACCCGGGCTCGGTCCGGATCGACACGATCTGGTCGCCGCTCGTGACCACCCCCTCAGCGTAGAGGAACCCGACCGCCAACTCGTCGTCGTGACCTGGCGTCCGCATCGTGATGACCAGCGGGCGCCCGCCGACACGAATCTCGAGCGGCGCCTCGACGGCGACGAAGTCGGACACCTCGGCGCCGCCCCGCTTGCGCACCGAGACGGCGCGTACACCGGGGGACGAGATGGTCGAGACGTCACCAGCCATGCCATGGATTCTACATCCGGACGGTTGAACCTTCTCGGCAACCACCCGAGGCCGAGTCACCAGATGAATACTTGCGCGCGGCAGTCTGGGCACGTACGACCGCCAGGTTCACCTGGGAACAGGTCGTGTCTGGCAGCAGGCGCAGATCAAGGCGCTACACCGTCAGATCGAGCGGCGGGGTGCGGGCGTTCACAGCCGCACCAGGTCCCCCGACTTCACCGTGGCGACCGGCACCAGCGTTTCGCGCCCCACCCGTGTGGCACCCATACTGTCGACGAGATCCACGTTGCCGCTGACGACCTCGAGGACGCTGACATCCGCGCTCGCACCAGGTTGCAGCGTGCCGATCCGCGCGGGGAAGTCGAGGATGGTGGCGGGCCGCGTCGTCACGCGCTCGATGACCTGCTCGAGGCTCAACCCAAGAAACAGGAACGTCGCCATCGTGGTGGGCAGGTCGATGACCGCACCGTCCGGGGCGATGTGGGCCCGGTGAATGTCGGTCGAGATGGCGTCCGGGAACCAGCCCTGCTCGGCGGCACGCTCCGCGATGTCCCACTGCAGGTGCGTTCCATGCGCAAAGTCGGTGAAGATGCCGCGGTCGCGTAGCGCCAGAATCTGGGGAAAGACCCGGCCGTGCTCATCGAGCACGCGCGGTCCGGCCCGGGGCGGGTTGAACGGATGCGTGAGGATGTCGCCGGGTCGCAGCAGGTCCAGTAGCTCGGGCTCGTTCGATATCAGTGCATCATGATCGGCAGCCCGGTCGCCTCGGCCGCCTCTCGCGTCTTGCGCAGCCTCTCCAGATCCGCCGCGCCACGCTCGCCGCGTCCGTTGACGCGCACCTTGACCCCCAGGATGCGGTCGCGATTGTCCTCGATGACGCGAATGGCCGCCTGCGGGTCGACGATGGCCGGCTCCAGGAACAGCTCGTTGGTCACCTCCAGGCCGATGGTCGCGATGTTCAGGAACGCGTAGACACAGGTGGTCGCGCCCTCGATCACATACTTGCGGAATCCTGGGAACGTCCGCGCGCCGGCCGACCCGCCATCGACGATCGTCGTCACTCCTCGCGCGACGCCGACCAAGTCGGGGTCGACCGAGATCGGGATGCCGCGGTCGTAGACGTGCCCGTGCATGTCGATCAGCCCGGGCGTCACGATCGTGCCCCGGGCGTCGAAGACCTCGCGCGCCTGGTCGCGAGGGATGTTCGGCACGACGCGCGCGATTCTCCCGCCCGCGATCGCGACGTCGAGCTGTGCGGAGAGCTGCTGCGACGGCTCGATGACCTGCCCCCCGACGATCAGCAGGTCATAGGACTGCGCGGCATGGGCCCCAGCGATACCGCTCAACGCGCCCGGGAGCACAACCGCGGTGGTTCCGAGCTGGCCCAAGAATTCGCGTCGACTGGAGGTGGCCCGTTTCATGACGACAGCGGCATTCGGCCGCCGATGTATCCCGTCCCACGGTGTTCCCTGTCGGTCGAATACTGCCGGTATGCTCCCTCCTCAGGAACACCGGGTCCGGGCTGGCACCGCCGTGCGTCGCGTCGAAAATCTCGATGACGTCGAGGTCGGGCGACCACGACGACGAGCCGCACCGCGGGAGCCCAGTCCGGCGCCGAGGGGCGCCTCGATCTCGTACGGGCCCAGGTGGGTGCCGGCGTGTAGAGACATGCGTATCTGGAAACGCTTCGATTATACGGGACTAGCGGTTCAGCCCGCGGCCGCCGCGTTATGATTTCACCGGGTGTCCGGCCGGCTGATGCCGAGCCCCCCATGGGGCGTCACCGCTACTGGAGGAACCGCCATGAGTCGCCACGAGATCTCGCGTCGGCAGTTCATCGCCGGGGCAACGGCGTCGGCCGCGGCGTTCACCATCGTGCCTCGACACGTGCTCGGAGGTCAGGGCTTCCAAGCGCCGAGCGACACACTCAATATCGCGGGGATCGGCATCGGCGGCCGCGGCCGTGCCGACCTGCAGGGGTGTCGCAGCCAGAACATCGTGGCGCTATGTGACGTCGACCATGGGTTCGCCGCGCGCACGTTCCGCGAGTATCCCAGGGCCCGAACGTACTCCGACTATCGGCAGATGCTGGATCGCGAGGGCGATCTCGACGCCGTGATCATTGCGACACCCGACCACACACACGCGGTCATCGCGATGGAGGCGATGCGGCGGGGCAAGCACGTGTATTGCGAGAAGCCGCTGACGAGAACCGTAGCGGAGGCCCGCGCGCTCGCCACGATGGCCCGCGAGCAGAACGTCGTGACGCAGATGGGCAACCAGGGCCACGCCGGTGAGGGCACCCGGCAGATCCGGGAATGGATCGAGGCGGGCGTCATCGGCACCGTTCGCGAAGTGCAGTACTGGACCAACCGGCCCATCTGGCCGCAGGCGATCGACCGGCCCAGTGACGCGCATCATGCGCCACCCGGACTCGACTGGGATCTCTTTCTCGGCCCGGCCCGGCACCGGCCCTATCACCCGGCCTATCACCCGTTCAGATGGCGTGGGTGGTGGGACTACGGGACCGGTGCGCTGGGCGATATCGCCTGTCATTCCATGGACGCGGCGTTCTGGGCGCTCGAGCTCGACCAGCCGACCCGCATCGAAGCCGAGACCACACCGCTGTTCACCGAGACCGCGCCGGCGGTGTGCCGGATCACCTATGACTTTCCGGCACGCGGCAGCCGGCCACCGGTCAGGTTCGTCTGGCGCGACGGCGCCCTGGCAATGCCGCGCCCGCCGCAGCTGACCAACGGAGAACGACTGCCCGGCGGGAGCAGCGGCCAGCTGTTCGTCGGCGACGACGGGGTGATCGCCGCGGACATGTATGCGACCGAGCCGCGGCTGTTTCCGACCACGCTCCACAACGACATCATGGCCAGCCCGCCACCCGAGACGTACCCCCGGACGGCGGGCGTCTACCTCGAGTGGATCGAGGCCTGCAAAGGCAACGGCACCCCCGGCTCCAGCTTCCCCGAGCACTCCGGTCCGCTGACCGAGGTCGTGCTGCTGGGCAACCTTGCCGTGCGCACGGGGCAAGCGATCGAGTGGGATGCCAAGCAGATGCGCGCCACGAACGTGCCGGAGGCAAACGCCTTCCTAAACGAGGAGTATCGCGAGGGCTGGAGCCTCTGACCGCCGGCGTTCAATTATGTTGTAGCAAGGGCCTTCCCGCCTTCGCCGAGGCTTCGGCGGACAGGCAGGTCCGCTAAACAAACGGCGAATCCGCACCATAGGTGAGCCGCAGGCGTAGCGCAGTTCGCGATGGACATCTTCCTGTCGTCGACCGCCGAGGACCTGGCCGAGCACCGGCTGGCGGTCACGCAGGCAATCGAGCGGCTGGAGCTCTCTTGCGTCGGGCAGGAGACGTTCACCGCCGACCAGCGCCGGACGAGGTCGGCGTGGGTGTACGAGATGAATAGCCTGTGCTTGGCCATCACGACTACATCTTAGGACCCGGGCGGGAATGGGCGTGCCACTTCCTGCCCAGGTCCTTCGCTGTACAGTTGCACCGCGGCTCCACGCGTTAGCTAGTTGGGCGACCCGGGCAGTGATAGTCTCCTCTGCAGGACCATCAAGACACGAGTTCACGCCGGCCGGCTGGTCCTCAACGAACCAACGGAGCTGCCCGAGGGTCCCGAGGTTCAACTCCTGCCGCTGGATCCCGGTGATTGGCTCGATAAAGCTGACCGCACGGCCCTTCACGACGCCCTCCGGGCGTCGGACGCCGATGTTGCCGCCGGTCACCTGGTCGATGCGGCGCAGATCCTCCGGGAGCGTCGATCGCGTTGACCCCACGTCGGGTCAGACTCACCGCGACGGCACGGGCACCTGTCCATCGTGCGTCACGGCCACCCTGTTGCGCGTTCTCTGCGGTCGAGACCTAGACTTGGAGCAAAGGGCCTCGTTCGGCGGCCACACAAGGTCTCACGCGGCTGAAACACAAGACCGAGGTCTCGGTAGGCCAGCGCAGAGCCGACGCGCTCGGACTGCTCGCCGAGAGCGCCCGCCGCCGACCTCGATCGCGGCCCGGCCGGCGATCGCTACCGGCGCGGTCACCACGGCGCAGGGCATGTCACTGCGCCACGTCTCGGAACGGGTTCTCCACACGCAGGTGCCCGAACAGCTGACCGTGCTGTAGGTCCTCGGTGAGCAGACGCTGACAGCCGCGCGTTTGTCCCGCTTCCACGATCAAGGCGTCCCAGAGCGAGATCTTGCGGGCGCGAGCACCGGCGATCGCCCGGAAGACCATGTCGCGGTCGACGTCAACCACGTCGAGGGCCGCCAGGTCGCGGGCAGCGCTTTCCGCCTCGCTTTCCGACAGCGGCGTGCCGAGCTTCCGGGTGACCGTGACGTAGAACTCCTGTAATACCTGGGTGCTGATGACCAAATACACGCCGTCACCGTCGCCTGCCAGCACTCGGCGTGCGACCGCTTGCTTGGCCGGCGCATCGCGGTCGAAGAGATACACAAGGACGTTGGTGTCGATGAAGACTCTAGCGGGCATGGAGGTCATCCCGGCTCCATGTCCGACCACCGCGGCCACTTCGCGCTCTGGCCGAGCGTCTCAGCAGCGACCTGATCGCCTGTTCGCGACCCTCGTCCTGACCGACCCAGGTCTCCATGTACTCTCGCAAAACCGCGTTGACCGAGGTGCCGAGCTGCGCGGCGCGCACACGCGCACGGCGCAGCAACTCGTCGTCGACAGAGATCGTCAGATTGGCCATAGGAAGAACCCGTGTAACACGGGATCAGTGTAACACGAGGCACTCTGAAAGCTGGCCGTCGTCGGTCGGAGACGCATCTGACGAGCTTGCTGGTCCGGGCCGTCGCGCAACCGTTCAGGTCAGACGTGTTGAATCGACCAGGAGCGGGTTTCGGTCCGGCCAGATGCCGGGAACATCGGAACCCGCGGCCTCCGAGAGCCGTCATGACAGACATGACAGCAATGCCAGCTCTCGATGACATCCGGCGCGACCTGCGCGACGGCCTGCGTGCCCTGACCCGGCGTCCCGGGTTCACTGCGGTGGCGGTCCTCTCCCTGGCTCTCGGCATCGGCGCCAACACGGCGATCTTCAGTCTGGTCAACGCCGTGCTGCTGCGTGAGGTCCCAGTTGCACAGCCAGAGGAGCTGGTCAACCTGTATATGCACTCGCCCGGCTTCCGCTTCGGGACGTTCTCCTATCCGGACTACGAGGACGTACGGGACGGCACCACGGAGGTCTTCAGCCAGATCGGCGCGTCGCAGTTCGCGCCGGTGCAGATTGACGGTGACAGCGGCGTGAACCTCGTGTTCGCCGAGGCGGTCACCGGGTCGTATTTCCGGATGCTCGGCATCGACGCCGTCATCGGTCGGACGATTCTCCCCGAGGACGACGTCTCTCCCGGGTCCCGCGCGGTGGTCATGCTCGACCATGGCTACTGGCAGCGAGCGTTCGGCGGGCGTCCCGACGCGCTCGGTCAGACGCTGCGGATCGGCGGACGCGCCTACGAGGTCATCGGAGTGGCCCCACCCGACTTCCCGGGGAGCATGCGTGGCATCACACCGGCGTTCTATGCGCCGTACATGATGATCGAGGAGCTGATCGGCGCCGAGATGATCGAGGCGCGCGGCAATCACTCGATGTTCCCGAAGGCACGGCTCAAGCCCGGCGTCACGCTGCCCGAGGCCGAGACCGCGCTGGCCGCCGTGGCGGCCGACCTGACGGCGGCTGCTCCCGGCGGGTGGCAGCGCACCAGCGAGTTCGCGATTCTGCCGCACGCCGACGTCCTGCTCTTTCCGCCGATGGACCCGTTCATCCGGGCGGCGGCGTGGCTCCTGACGGTGGTCGTCGGTCTCGTGCTGCTGCTGGCGTGCACGAACCTGGCGAGCTTCCTCCTGGCACGGGCGTTGGATCGGCGTCGGGACGTCGCCGTGCGCCTGGCGCTCGGCGCCTCGCGCGGGTCGCTCGTCCGGCGCCTGCTGACCGAGACGACACTGCTGAGCCTGCTGGCCGGGTTGGTCGGCGTCGGGCTCGCCGTCGGACTGCTCGGTCTCTTACAGAACGCCGACCTGCCACTGCCCGTGCCGATCGAGCTGGATCTCAGCCTCGACTGGAACGTCCTCGCGTTCACGCTCGGCATCTCCGTGGTGGCGGGCGCGCTCCTCGGGCTGGTGCCGGCGCTCCAGAGCACGCGCCCCGACCTCGCCTCGACCCTGAAGAGCGAGACCGCGGGTGGCGGGCAGCCCGGACAGCTGCGATGGCGCCACGCGCTCATCGTCACCCAGCTGACGGTGTCGTTGGTGCTGCTGGTCGGTGCGGGTCTCTTCCTCCGCAGCTTCCAGGCGGTGGGAGCCGTCGACACCGGGTTCGGCCGCGAGCCGACCGCCCTCATGACGTTCATGGTGCCGACCACCCGCTTCACGGACGACGAGGGCCGTCTCTACACCGCGCGCCTGCTCGAGCGCTTCCGGCAGCTCCCGGGCGTCAGGTCGGTCGGCATCATCGACCGCCTGCATCTGAACCTGGTCAGCAATCAGTCCATCGGCTTCAACGTCGACGGTGTCGAGCCACCGGCGGACCTCGAGTATTTCAGTGCCAACCGAGCCGCGGTCGACCCCGACTTCTTCGACGCGGCAGGGATCCAGGTCCTGCGAGGCCGCAACTTCACCACCACCGATCTCCCGGACGGCCAGCGCGTTGCGATCATCAGCGAGGCCACGGCGCAACGGTTCTTCGAGGACGGCGACGCCGTGGGCCGGATGCTGCGCCGTCTGGGTGACGACGCACGTGATTTGCTGGTGGTCGGCGTCGCCAGCGACGCCCGGGTGCGCTCGCTCGGCGGGGCCCCGGAGCTGATGGTCTACCTGCCGTACTCCCAGGCCTACTCGCCGTTTCTGACGGTCGTGGCCAGCACGACCGCGGATCCGGAGCGGCTGGCCCTGGCGCTGATGCACACCGGGCGGGAGGTCGACCCCGACCTGTGGGTCTGGGAGACGAAGACGATGGACCAGCATCTGGGCATCATGCTGTTGCCGGCCCGGCTGTCGGCGTTCCTCCTGTCGGTTGTCGCGGCGCTCGCGCTGTTGCTCTCCAGCATCGGTCTCTACGGGGTGGTGAGCTACGCGGTGGCGCAGCGTACCCGAGAGGTGGGTATCCGGATGGCCCTCGGCGCCGACGCGGACCGCGTGGTCCGGCTGCTGGCGGCGAGTGGACTGAAGCTCGTGCTGGTCGGGATGGTTGTCGGCCTCGTCGCGTCGCTCGCGCTGGCGCGGCTGCTGAGCGACCTGCTGTTCGGCGTGGAGACCTTCGACCTGATGACCTTCGTGACGGTGCCGGTCGTGCTCGGTCTGACGGCGGTGGTCGCCGCCTACCTGCCGGCACGCCGTGCCGCGCGGCTCAATCCGGTGACGGCGCTTCGCGTCGAGTAGTGGCCCCGGGGGAGGGGGGAACGCTCGCTACCAGGCTGGCGAGACGGTGGGAGACCATTCCGTACGTAGCGTCCGGTCTTCAGACCGGCCCCGTTGCCTTGGTCGTCAGCGACGAGCGCCCGGTTCCTGCGGCAGCGCGAACACGTAGATGGCGTTCGACCGATTGCCACCGACCGGGACCGCCAGGTACTGCCGGCCCTCGACCGCATAGGTAATCGGGAAGCCCTGCACCGAAGCGGGCAGCCGCGTCTGGAACAGGACATCGCCGTTTGCGACGTCGTGGATGTACAGATAGCGGTCGGTGTCGGCGCCGACCACCAGGCCGCCGCCCGTCGTCAGGGCCGCCGACCGCGGCCGCGTGGCCATCGAGTGTCGCCACAAGATCTCGCCGGTGGTGATGTCCATGGCAATGAGGTGGCCACGGTGGTCGGGACTGTCGGGGTGTGCCGTGGTCCCCTGCGAGCGCCACCCGCGGTTGGCGTAGTAGTTGTTGCCAACCTCCTGCTCCAGCTCGGTGAAGACCCCCGTCACACAGGTCGGGTGGATCGGAATGTACAACGCCTGCGTCCCGGGATGGTACGCCGACGCGTACCAGTTCCTGATGCCCCCGAAGTTGGGACAGAACTCCAACTCGACCCCGGCCCGGGGAATCATCCCGGGCCGGTAGGTCACCTGGCCGGTCTGTGGGTCGACGTCCAGCACGTTCTGATACCCGAGGTCATGGGCGGCCACGAACGCGCCGGTGGTGCGGTCGAGCTCCCAGAGAATACCGAGCTTGCCCATCTTGAACAGCGAGCGGCGCCCGTCGTGATCGATGAGGACGCTCTCGAACACTTCATCGAGGTCGTGGGTCTCCCCTGGAACGAACTGGTAATACCACTCGAGATCACCGGTCGCCGGGTCGAGCGCCAGCACGCTGTTCGAGTACAACGCATCGCCGTCGGTCTTCCGGGACACGCGGGCCCATGGTTTGGGCTGCGAGGTCGACCAGTAGGTCAGGTTGGTCTGCGGGTCGTAGCTGCCGGGGATCCACGAGTCGGCGCCCGCGCGATACATCAGCGGCAGGTCGCCCCAGGTGTCGCCGCCTGGCTCGCCCGGCCGGGCGACGGTCGACGTGCGCCACAGCTCTTCCCCGGTCTCGGCGTCGTGTCCGGAGATGAAGCAGACGTCGTTCTTGTAGTTCTGGCAGCCGGTCATGCCGGCCACGATCGTCCCCCGCGCCACGATCGGTCCGCTCGTATACCGGTAACCAAGCGCCCGGTCCGCCACCGTGTGGTCCCAGGCGACCTCGCCCGTGGCGACGTCGAGCGCCACGATATGAGCGTCGCTGGTGTTGAGGTAGATCTTGTCGCCGTAGATCGCGATCGACCGGCTGCCTCGGCTGGGGGGCGCGTCCGGACGGTCGGGACGGGTCCGGCGCTCTCGGGTATATTGCCAGAGCCGATCTCCGGTCACCGCGTCGACCGCCTGCACGATGTTCCCGGGATTCGGGATGTACATCACGCCGTCGTGCACGAGCGGCGTGGGCTGGCTGTTGCCGGGGCCCAGCTGCCACGCCCAGACGAGCTGCAGCTGGTGAACGTTGTCCGTGTTGATCTGGTCGAGCGGGCTGTAGCCCCACCCGTCGAGCGTGCGGCGCCAGCTCAGCCAGTCGGCCGGGTCCGGGTTCTCCAGCATCGCATCGGTGACCGGCTCGAAGTCGCGATCCTGAGCGCCGGTCACCGCAGTTCCCAGAAGAACGAGCAAGACCGTCGCCACTGCCTGTCGACGCCACTTCGTGCTCATAGCCACTCCTTCTCGCTTCGATCCCGGCGCTCGGCGTGTCGGCGCGGACGTGGTAGCAAGGGCCTTCAGGCCCGCCCAGCCCGCCTCCTCAATACGTCTTGCTGAACCCGTTCCGGCTGTTCGTCACGGTAAAGCTACCGTCCCTCTGCGCCTCAACCTTGATCCAGTTGGCGGGACCATTATGTACGGGTGGCGGACCGGCGTTCGAGCCGCGCCGCGGCGCCGGCATCGGCGCCAGGGGCATCGCCGCAGGCTGGTCGTCGAACAGGTTGGCGATGAACATCCCGGGCACCGTGTACTCCTGCCCACTCAGCACAGAGAAGTGGAGCTGCCAGAGGTCCTCCAGGCCGGGGATGGTATGCAAGATGGTCATCGTCTCGGGGGCTCCACCCTTGCGTGTCCCGTTGTTCAGGAGCGCCACGCGCGGCGCGATCGCGTGGAGCAGCGCCGCGGAGTTGGAGGTCCCGAGCCCATGGTGCGAGACGATGTGCAGATCGACCGTGCCGATCGGGTTTACCGGACACATCAGCGCGAACTCCTTGTTGGCCGTCAGGTCGCCGAGATGCAGCCCGCGAAACTGGCCGAAAGCGAAATGGATGCCGACCGATTGTGCGTTCTCGCCACGGTCCTCCGCCTGCGGCTCGAACGCCGCGCAGAACGGGTTCGACCCACCGCCCCCCGACAGGGGTGTCTGGATCACCTGCCCACCGGCCGCCATGACCGTGACCTCCACGCCGGCCAGGGCCACCGTGTCGCCGGGCTGCGCCACCGTGTGTTGGGCCGCGTCGTACAGGTCGCGATAGGCGCCATCAAGGAATGCCAAGGTGCGGGGGTTGTCCTCGACGCTCGGACCGTGATCGATGAAGTGCCGGATCGGGATCCGCGTGGCCAGCTCGCTCATGCCGCCGTAGTGGTCCCCGTGGTAGTGGGTCGTGATCAGATGGTCGATCTGTTGCAGCCCGGCATCCTCGACCGCCGCCATGATGCGGCCAACGTCCCGGTCGGCGTTCGCGCCGCCGTTCCCGGTGTCGATCAGCAGCGACCCGCCCTCCGGCGAGACCAGGAGCGTCGCGTTGCCGCCCTCCACATCGACGAGATAGATCTGCAGGACGTCGTCGGTCTGCGCGTGCGCCACGGCCGGGGTGGTCGCGAGAGCCAGGAGCAACGAGAGCCGGAATAGTGTGCGCATGAGGTCCTCCAGTTTCGTGCTTCGCCGATAGTTGCGGTGCCTTCGGCAGGGCCGAGGGTGGTGCGCCTCGACGCGTGGCGACTCCCCGCAGTGTCCGAGACGGTCACCGATGCCGAGCGACATGCCTCCAGCTTCCGGTCAGGATGGGATAAGCAGGGGCATCATACAGGCATCTGTAGGCTCATCGGTCGGTAATCGAACCGGCGCGTCCAGCCACCCGATGTGCCACTGGGTCCTGGATGTGGGTGCTCGATACTTCTCGACGTCGAGTCCTGGCACACGCCGGTCGTGCTCGACGGGTCTCGTGACGATCGGCATCCGGTAGGCGAGCCCGGTCGCGGCGATCCAGAGGTCGTTGCCGCCAATCAGCCGCCCGTTCTCCTGCAGGTAGCGATAGGCCCGGCCGTACTCCCAGGTCACGTCGAGGTTGGACGAGAGAACGTAGAACGGTGCGAGGAACGCC
>SMUY01162579.1_pt1 | contig 15833 bp, 13 predicted proteins | sample 2456441 | NCBI WGS metagenome assembly SMUY01 (sample SAMN11095931, study PRJNA526329) | marine sediment metagenome | biome: Marine sediment; feature: Surficial sediment; material: Deep marine sediment; isolation source: Hadal surficial sediment | place: Pacific Ocean | collected 2014-11 | depth...
AACCCCTATCCCGCACCGAAAGACATCGCCTCCTCCTACATCCAGAAAGCTTCGGAAAATTACTTCTACCGGGAATTCCCCCAGGCGGCGGACAATTACCGCAAGGCCCTCGCCATTTATGAAGACCGCAAGGACACGCACCATGTCGCCACCACCTACAATTCGCTGGCGGATCTATACGTCTGGGCCAACGAACCGGAGGAAGCGGAGAAGCATTACCTGCTCGCCTCCCAGCACCACGCCAAAATCGACGACCGCCTGGGACAGGCCGACTCCCTCAAGGACCTGGCTGACCTGCACATGAAAAAAGAAAATTTCGAGGTAGCGGAGAAGTGGTATACCGAGTCGCTGGGCATCTTGAAAAACGGGAAGCCCAACCGGGTGCTGGGCGGTGTTTACGAAAGTATAGGGCACCTGTACTGGAAATCGGACCGGATTCCGAAAGCGATCGATTCCTTTACTCATGCGCGGGAAAACTACAACGCGTTGAATTACCAAATGGGCGTGGGCCATATGACGAACGTCCTCAACCGTCTTAAAAAAATACCGAACACCCAGCACCCGCATGCCTTGCGCCGGGCGGCCCCGCCGGAAGGCTACGCCATTCATTGAAACCGTTCACCCTTTCATCCATGACGCCGTGATCCTGCGAATGACCATCATCCTGTCGCTGTGGATGGCTCTCCCGGCCGTCCCGAACGCCGCCGGAGTGGACGTGCCGTCCTACACGCTGAAGCTGGTTAAGAACCTGGTCGAGCCGAAACCGGTCAGGGAATTCGATTGCCGGGAAAAGGTCTATTTGATGACGACCTGGTTCAAGGTGCGCGGCCCGCACCGCGTCACCGCACGCTGGTTCAATCCCGAAGGGATGTTGCAGGACGAAGGTCATCTGGACTTCGTCGCGCAACACGACCAAACCGACGGCTGGCTGGCTCTGGAATTTTTAAACGTGGAAAACCCCGCGGGGTCGACGCATCTCAACGCGGAGGTGGCGAAGTTTTACGGCCAGTGGAAGGTGCGGGTTCTGCTGGACAACAACTTTCTGGAAGAGCGGGAATTTTTCGTGCGGTGCAAATAACCCGGAACGTCAATCGGAATCGCCGTCATCAAACGACTCCGAAAAACGGTCCTTCATTTTGCCCAGGTCTTTTTTGTTCCTCTGAACTTTCTTTAAGAGAGACCGCAACTCCGGTTCCGGAAACAATTCGTTGAGATCGGTCTCCTCTTCCGGGAACAGTGGGTTCAGGTCGATTTCTTCCTCTTCTTGTTCGGCGGCGGGATCGGTTTCCACACCTTCGGGTACGGGAATCTCCGCGTTTAAAGATTCCTCCGATGCGGGCTGGGGCGGGACGGGTTCCTGTTCGATCATCACCAAACTCCTTCCTCGATACTTATCACATACTACTTAAATTCATTCACCGGCACAAGCCCGGGCAAGGCCCGGCGCTAATTTAGCAGGAGCAGAATGGCGCGATTGAACCGTTAACTTCGCATTCAAAAGCACCTAAAATATTCTCACCGGGCTTCAAAACCGGGTCAGGTAAACGCCCATGAACGTGGCGAAGACGATCGCGCCGAGGGTGATGCCGCCCAGATACTTCATCTTCTCCAACGTCGGGCGGACCAATGCGCGGTTTTCCGGCCGGAGGTCCAGGTGCGCGATTTGGGCACGCAGGCCGAAGGTCTGGTACAGGCTCAATAGAAACGCCCCGGCCACAAAGATCAGTTTGATGCCGAGGATATTGTAATACCCTTCCTTGAGGTTGACCTGCTCGGTGTAATTTTCCATCATGTAATACACCCCGGAGCCGATCAACACCAGCAGAGAGACAAACACCGTCGGCGCCAGCAGTTCGATGAGTTTATACGGGACAGAATGCTCGTCCAGCGGGTCGCCGCTTTTCGGGTCGAAGACGCGGGGCCAAAACAGGACCAGCACGAACACACTGCCTCCCGCCGCCACCACCGCGGCCATCAGGTGGACGAACATGATGATCGTGTCGGTCATGATGAGAGATTTTTCAGGTAATCGATGAGCAGGCGGACGCCGTAGCCGGACCCGCCTTTGGGCACATAGGGTTTTTCGTTGGAGGTCCAGGCGGTGCCCGCGATGTCGAGATGCGCCCAGGGGTAATCGCCGGTAAACGGTTTCAGAAACGCCGCGCCGGTGATCGTTCCGGCGCCGACCCCCTTGGACGCGATGTTTTTAAGATCGGCGATATCGCTCTTCACGGCCTTTTCGAATTCTTCGTACAAAGGCAACTCCCACATGCGCTCGCCGGTGGCGTCTCCGCTCTGGATCAATTGCTGAATCAATTTTGAATCGGTGCCCACCACCGCGCAGGCGACGTGCCCCAGCGCCATGATCACCGCACCGGTCAGGGTGGCGAGATCGATCAGCACTTTGGGTTTGTAACGTTGCGCATAAATCAGCGCATCCGCCAGAATCAGACGGCCTTCCGCGTCGGTGTTCAGCACTTCGATGGTCTGGCCGTCGGCGGCGGTGAGGATGTCTCCCGGCTTGATGGCGGAGCCTCCCGGCATGTTTTCGGTGGCGGGGACGATGCCGACGACGTTGACCTTGAGTTTCAGACTCGCCGCCGCCTGCAGGGTGCCGAGGGTGACCGCGCCGCCCGACATGTCGAACTTCATCTCGTCCATTCCCGCGCCGGGTTTCAGGGAGATGCCCCCGGTATCGAAGGTAACGCCCTTGCCGACAATGACCACCGGCGGGTCTTTCGCTTTGCCGCCTTTGTATTCCAGCACGATGAACTTGGGCGGCTCGTGACTGCCCTGGGCCACACCCAGCAGGGATCCCATCTTCAGTTTTTGCATGTCCTTTTTCTCAAGAACCTTGCAGGTGATCTTGTACTTGCGCGCCAGGCTCTGGGCGGCCTTCGCCAGAAACGCGGGGGTGGCGATGTTGCTGGGATGGTGCATGAGATCACGGGTGGCGATCACCGCCTCGCACAACTTCCCGGCCTGGTCCACGCCTTTTTGATAAGCCGTCACCTGCGGTTTGCCCGGCGCCAGCAGGATGATCTCTTTGATGCGTGACGGTGGATTGTCCTGGTCGACACTTTTGTATTGATCGAAATGGTAGAGCCCGAGCTGAGCGCCCTCCATGATCGCCCCGGCCACGGGATGTGCGGTTTGGGATTTTTTGGCTTTGCCGGGTTTGCCGGCGTCCTTGCCGTCCAGGAAGAACGCCATTTTTTTATGACGCGACTTTTCCACGGACTTGGCGGCGGTGCCCGCGGCCTGGCGGATCGACTCCTCGGTGATGTCCTTCGATTTTCCCAATCCCACCACGATCAGGGAATCCGCTCCCATCAATCCGCGCACACTCTGCTCGAAGGTTTGGTTGAGTTTGCCCTCGAAGCGTTTGGCCTTGAAGGCGGCGGTCAACGCACCATTCAACAGGCCGTCGATTTGTTTCAAGAGGCCCGCCGGATTTTTCTCCGGATTGAACAGGACCAGGCAATCGGTTTTATGTTTGAGAACGTCGTCGGCCTTTACGGAGGTTTTGATCATGATGATTTTCAGGGGTTAGGATTGGTGGAATAGCAAGCTTGGAAATTCTATGGGAATCACCCCGAGTACACAAGGACAAACTCGAACTCTACAGGGCTCCGGAGCCAACGGCGGAGAATGCGGTGGGGTCAAATGGCGAGGGCTCCGAAGCGGGTGCGCCAGCGGCGGATGGTGGCGCGCCACATCAAGACCGCCTGAAGCAGGGGCGGCGCCACGGCGTACGCGAAGTTCACCGATCCATCCGGAAGAAACAGCGGATTGAATATATCCATCCAGACCACGCCCAGCAACATGGGAATCAGAATATAAAGGACGGTCCAATAAACCACGGCAGTGGCCAGGGCGCGCTGCGGTTTGTCGGAGAAATAGAAGTAGAGGAGCAGGGCAATGTCCCGCATCAAAAAGCACATCGCGGCGGCGACCCATCCGTAAAGATTGATCATGTCACCCTCATCGTTCAAAAACGTCCCACCGAGCAGGGCATGCAGCGCCAGCAGGCCGGCGGCGGTGGCCCAGGCCAGGATCGAAGCCACCAGCCAACGCGGAATTTCACACAACGCCGCCTGGATGCGATGGGACCTCCACAGGTGGAACAGGCGGCGGATATCCACTCCATCGGACCGCTCCCACAATAAAATGACATAGGTGAACGCCACCATCAGGCCCCACCCGAGTAGCAGGCGGGCCACCCAGAAATTCAGGCCATTGAGGGAAATGATGTCCTTTTCCTGCGGAAACCCCATGGCATACACCAGCACGAAAATCAGGAAAGCCTTCCAGACCCAGGGGGGATTGGCCACCTGGAGCTCGCGCCGCATCTGCATGTAAACGCCGGTGATGGTCCAGGCCAGGAAAAGATACAGCGAGGCCAGCCAGAACCAGAACTCGCTGAACTCCCAATGGTACCAATGCACCGCCTTCGACCATTTAACCGGCTCGAAAGATGAGAGGATAACGCTGGGCAGTAAGGGCAAACCCAGCAACAGAGACAGTCCGGACCGCCGCTTGCTTTTGGAAAATCGGTTTTGCGCCTGCCACATACCCAGCAGGAACCCCCAAGCCTGGAACCAGATCACCACCCCGACGATAAACAGTACCGCGGGCACAATGCCGTGGGACAGCATGATCCATTTGTGATCCGGACGCGGAAACAGAAAAATATCCGGAGCCAGAATCAAGGTGAGCACGAACACCCCCAGGCTCCACAAACCGACATACCAGGAGAACAGGGTGCTGCCGAACAGTTTCCCCCAAGTCATCGACCAGGGATTGATGGAGGTCAGGCGTTGCAGGGGCCAGGTCTTGTTCTGGATTTCCGTCACCAGCGCGTTCTCCGACAGATAGGCTCCCCACAACCCTGTGAACAGAATGAACATCCACAATGAGGTCAGCAACAGCGCCTGATCGCCGTGCTCGCCGAAGAACAGGATCAGGTAATAAAACCCGCCGAAGATGAGCGGCGTGGCGATCAGCCGGTGCGGCGTGATCTCCAACCAGAAGTTTCTCTGGAACTCGGGATTACGATGCATGGGGACGGGCTCCGAATTTTTCCAGATAGGTTTCCTGCAGGTTTTTTTCCCGGACAGCCAGCGCGGCCACCGGCCAGCCCCGGTCCATCAATTGCTTGAGCAGTTGATGCTGGGCCTCGCTGGTGCCTTCAAACATGAATTCGATGGAGGTGCCGTTCGCCTCAATCTGCGTGATCCGCTCCTCCCGGCTCAACGCCTCGGCCAGACCCTCCGCCGGGCGGGCCAGGGTGAGGACCAGGGTTCTCACGTTCTGGACTTTCTGGTCCTTGATCGCTGTATGTTCCTCCATTTTGCCGTCGTGGATCACCATCATGTGGGTGGAGTAGTCCTCCAGCTCCGACAGAATGTGGGAGGACACTATCAGGGTTTTGCCCTCATCGCGCAACTCGAGAAGCAGTTCCGACAACTGGTGGCGGGCTTTCGGGTCCAGACCCGAGGCCGGTTCGTCCAGCAGGATGATTTTCGGTTCGTGAATGATCGCCTGACCGATCGCCAGCCGCTGGCGCAAACCGCGCGACAGGTTGCCGGCCTTATCATTCAACCGGTCCGACAGATGCACTCTTCTGGCGGTCAGTTGAACCGTGGACGTTACCTTTTCATATGGAATATTTTGCGCCAGAGCTATATATTGGAGGCATTGGCCGACGGTCAAATCATCATAAAGTCCATAAAAGTCCGGGAGAAATCCGATCAGGCGGTGGCATTCCCGGGGATTGTCCAGTACCGAAACGTTGTGCAGGCGGATATATCCGGAAACCGGCCGAGCGAGCGCTGCCAGGCAGTTCATCAGGGTGGTTTTGCCCGCACCGTTGGGACCCACCAGGGCGGTCACCGTACCGGGCTCTATGGCAAAAGAAACCCTATCCAGGGCTCTTTTACCGGGATATTCAAATGTTAAATCTCTAACCTCAATAAGGGACATAAATGCTCCTGAAATGCGCAAGAAACTGTCTCAAATAGGTTAAGGCCTATCCTGCGCAAAAAATATAAAAAAACGGGTATATTTATTACCATTTTTAGACTGATTATATATAATATAGCCCTACCGAAATGAAAATTTAAAAAGGGGGGGGGTTGCCATGCTCAACAAGCTGATAGCCAAAAGATGCGTTCTTTTGCTGGTAATGGGTTGTTTCCTTTCCGTTTGGACTACCTCTTTTGGGGAAGTTATTCTTGAATATCCCACCCCTACACCCGACAGCAGTCCGGCCGATCTGGCTTTTGACAGCCAAGGCAATCTCTGGTTTACCGAACTCAATGCCAACCGGATCGGGAAACTGGTGCCCTCCCAAGGGAAACCCCTGACCCAACAGGGCTTTACCGAATACGAACTGCCGCATCCCAACAGCAAACCTCATTACCTGACGGTAGCCCGCAATGGCCTGGTCTGGTTCACGGAAATGGGCGGCAACCGCATCGGCAGTTTGGACCCCAAAACAGGCATCATCAAGGAATATGAGATTCCCTCCCCCCACAGCGAACCCCACCAGATCGTGGAAGGAACCGACGGCTCCATCTGGTTTCTGGAATTTCAAACTAATAAAGTGGGCCGGCTGAACCCGAAGACTGGCGAGATCACGGAATATCCCGTGGGACCCGGCAATCCGCATGCCCTGGCTGTGGACGGGGACAAACTGTGGTACACCCAGGGCGGCATGTTCTGGGTCAACCTGTTTTTCAATAAACTGGGGTACCTGAATACGAAGACGGGCGAGGTGCAGGAGATTGTGGTCCCTCCGGAAAAATCCGTCCCGCACGGATTGACCTTGTCCGCGAACGGGACGGTGTGGTTCACCCAGATGTTTGCCAGCAAGTTGACCAAACTGGAACACAGGAACGGCAAACCGCACCTCGTGGAATATTTTCTGGGCAAACGGCGCAGTCCGCATGACCTCCAGATCGATGAAAAACGGGGCTACGTCTGGTTCACCGCCGCCCGGCCCGATGCCATCGGCCGGCTGGACCTGTCGCAGGCGGAGCCGGGAACCTCCAAAGGCGTGAAATTCTATAAACTACCCGACCCGCACAGCCATCCCACCCAAATTATCCTGGACAAGGACGGCAACGTCTGGTTTACGGAGATGGGGATGTATTTCCGGGGCCGGTACAACAATAAAATCGGCAAGCTGATCCCCTGAGGGCACCGCCATTTCAGTGGTGCCGGGCTTCAACATCCGACCTTCCAACCTGCCATTTTAAATAACACCTGCAAGTTCCCGCTGTTGCAAAACCTGCCTGAGGTCCGCTTCAGTCCCGGCCACCCGGGGCCCGTGGGTTGGCCCCGACCCGTGGGCTCGGCGCGGGTAAAAACACTGGTTTGAGGGGGCTTTGGGCAGGGCCCTGCGGGATTTCCCCGAAAACCTCCCGCCTCTGCCCCGGGGAGTTGTATTTTCTTTCATTTCAAGGCTTAGGCCGGGAGATTTTCCTGAAACCCGGGGCGGATTTTATGGAAATATCTTGGCACCTGTGCGAATTTATATTATCATCTGCGTTTGCCCGTGGTGTCCCCCGGATCAGAATTTCCCGGGCTCACGGTTGATTAAGAATCCTGATTTCAATGATTATATAGATTCATAGGAGAAGCCCCATGGAAGCTGTGGCGGAGCAAGCCAAAGCCTCGAGCACCAAAAAAGACACGGTCAGGATCACCATTTGCAAAAGCCTGAGCGGTATCGCCGAAGGCGCCGAAAAGGTCTATCAAGAATTCGAGAAACAGATCGAAGAACACAAGGCGGTAGCGGAAATCATGGAAAAGGGCGGTTGTTCCCTGGGCCAGGTCGGATGCCGGGGGTATTGCAGCCGCGACGTTCTGGTGGATGTCTATGTTCCCGGTCAACCGCGCGTTACCTATGAACGCGTCAAGCCGGAGATGGTGGTCAAGATCATGCAGGACCACATCATCGGCGGCAAAACCGTCGCTAAAAACGCGGCCAAGCCGGATTATTACGAAAAACTCGAGAAGCAGACGCGCGTGGCCCTGGCGCACGGCGGCAACATCGATCCGGAAAATATCGACGACTACATCAAGGTCGGCGGTTATGAAGCACTCAAGAAGGTGCTGACCACCATGACACCGGCGGAAGTGATCGCCGAGATCAAGAAATCCAACCTGCGCGGCAAGGGCGGCGGCGGTTTCATCACCGGTGAAAAGTGGGAAAAGGCCGCCCGCCAAGAGGCGGAAAAACGCTACATCATGGTCAACGGCGACGAAGGCAACCCGTCTTCCTACATGGACCGCAGTGTGATGGAGGGTTCTCCCCATCAGGTGCTGGAAGGTTTATTGATCGGTGCCTACGCCATTCAGGCGACCGATGCCATCATCTACACCCGTTCCGATTACGGCATTGCGGTGCGCCGTCTGAACATGGCTCTGGAGGCGGCACGCGAGCGCGGCTTCCTCGGCGACAACATCATGGGCACCGGATTCAGCATCGACTGTTACGTGCATGAAGGCATGGAAGCGTTTATCGGCGGCGAGTCCACCGCGCTGATGGAGTCGGTCGAAGGCAAACGGCCGTTCCCGAAAGCCCAGCCGCCGCATTCCTCGGAAAAAGGATTGTACGGTTACCCCACCATCCTCAACAACGCCGAAACGTATGCGACGGTGCCGTTTATTATCAGTAAAGGCGCCGACTGGCACCTCTCCATGGGACCGGACAACGCCCACGGATGTAAAACCTGGGCGTTGGCGGGCAATATCAAGTACAACGGGCTCATGGAATTGGATATGAACACCACGGTCCGGGAAATCATCGAAGATTATTGCGGCGGCATCCTCAAGAAAAAAGAGTTGAAGGTGGTGCATATCGGCGGCGTGACTGGCGGGTTCCTGCCTCCGGATAAAATCGACATCAAAACCGATTACGAAAGCCTGCTCGAGGCCGGCGCCCTCATGGGCCAGGCCAGCCTGTCGGCTTATGACGAGTCCGCCTGCGTGATCGACCTGACCCGATTTTGCATCGGCTTCAACGAATCCGAAACCTGCGGCAAGTGCACCCCCTGCCGTATCGGGTTGACCCTGATAAAAAACATGCTGGACGATATCGCCGAAGGCCGCGGCAAAATTGAATATCTCGACAAGCTCCAGGCCCTGTGTGAAGAAATCAATGTCACTTCACTGTGCGGCTTAGGCGAAACCGCCGTTTATTCGGTACTGACCGGGCTCAAGTATTTCCGCAAAGTATACGAGCGGCATATTGTCGATCAGGTATGCGATGCGGCCATGTGTACCGGTCTCTACATATACTTTGTGAAAGAGGACGATTGTGTGGCCTGCGGGGCCTGCATCAAACCCTGCCCCACCGGTGCGATCACCGGCGGCACTAAAAAAGTGGCGGCCCATATCGATATGGACCTGTGCATCAATTGCAATGCATGTTACCAGGCCTGTAATTTCCTGGCGATCGCCTGAGGCGCCGCCGTCATCAATCATTTCCATCTGATGGCTCTCCCCGGAAACGATGTTTCCGGGGATTTTTTTTGTTTGATTTAACCCTCTTTAAGTGGACAGTCGCCTATTTGGGGGATTTCCGGTGGTCTCTTCCTAAGACTGCGATATAATAGAGGAAATACATTTACATTGATTAATTTTTGTTTAACGGGGACGTGTATGGTGCTGAAGACCTGCGTGCGAAATCTGACGGTAATTCTGATGGCTCTGCTGTTTCAGGCGGGTGGGGTCCTGGCCGGGGAAGCGATTCCTAAAACCGGCGACCAGGCCTGGGATACTCTGTCTCAGGTCAAAAAGGACTGGATGCTGAAATTGTACGACATTGTGACGGAAGACCGCCCGGAGCTGATACCCATCGCCGACGAAAGTCTCGAATGGCGGATGAAGGAGATGGCCTACGATACCCGGAAATTCCAGTACATGTCCGAAAAACATCCGGATATGATCATCCGCGATCAGGGGCTCCCGGCGTTCATGGACCTCGACTGGTTCCCCGAATTTTCGAAAGATTTGTGCGGCAAGGACCCCTCGTTCGCCGAGCTGGAAAAGAAAGTTCTGCAATTAAAGGAAGCGATCCCAAAAAGCAAAAACTGGAAACAGCTGGAAGAGTTCATCCATGGTCTGAGCAAGGATGAAAAGCACCAGGAAAAGTTCAAGCAGTTCACCGCCGAGTTGGCCCGTGTTCAGAGAATCCTGAACCGGAAAGCCATCGAATTGTCCCGGCAAAATTAATAACCCCCCGGTAGCGGCACCCCATCTTTAAATCCCAACCTTAATTTAAAACCGGAAATCTTCGAGCCCCTTGAATTTTGGGGAATGGGTGAATTGCGTGAAGGTGTTGACGCTGAACCGGTTGTTCCTGAGATCCAGTTTTTTAATTCTCGTGAAAAGGTCCGACTCGGACAGCGCCTGGATTCCCCTGGGACCGATCTGGTTGTTGCCGACGCGCAGTTCATGCAGGTGGGTCAGGTGCGGCGACCGGGCGATGGCCTCCAGCCCGGCGTCGCTCATGAAAATATTCCACAGGAACAGGCGCTTGAGCCGCCCGAAGTTTTCGGAAGCGGCCAGGATACCGACGCCGCGGTCCAGGAGTTCGTTGTAGCTCAAATTCAATTCTTCGAGGCGGGAAAACTTTTTGGACACCGCCAGAGCCAGCACCGCCGGACCTTTGATATCGGTTTTCTCCAGATTCAAGCGCCGCAACCCTTCGAATGAGGCCGACTCCACCAGCCCCACCACGCCTTTATTGCCGATGGCATTGTCCATCAGGTTCAGCGATTTCAGATTTTTGAGATGTTCCGATGAGGCCAGCACCATCAACCCCCGGTGATCGAAATGGTTGTTGCGCAGGGACAGCGTTTCCACCCCGGCCAGCTCCGGACACCGGGCCAGCGCCTCGAGGCCGCTGTTGTTCAAACGCCGGCCGTTGAGATTGAGGGTGGTCCCGTCCAGATGCTTGCGGAACAATTGCCGTATATGCAGGTCGTTGAGTGCACCTTTTCCCTGTTGGTCAAAATCGTTGTCGTGCATGAACAATTCGCGAATGCCGGAAAGGTTTTTCGATTGCGCCAGAGCCTTGGCTCCTTCGGTGCCGATGTGGTTGGAGTTCAAAAGAAGCGTCTCCAGCCGGTTGATGGTCGGCGAGTACGCCAGCAGTTTAGCTCCGGCCTCGTCGATCCGGTTCCAGCCCAGATTCAGATGCGTCAGCGGCGCAAAGGCTCCGGTCGGCACCCAGTCTTCGAGAGTTCCCGCGTCAATTTGATTGCTCCGCAAATTGAGCCACCTTAACGAAGCATTGGCGGCGCCGTCCGGGAACCGGCTCAGGCGGCTGGCGCCCACCCGGTTGAGTTCCAGTTCCAGAAATTCCAACTGCGGCAGCCGGGACGATTTGATCAGGGCCAGGGCTCCGGCGTCACCCACGCGGTTGTGGGTCAGGTTGATCAGTTTGACCCGGCCCAAGTGAGGCGAATCCGCCAGCGCCTGCGCGCCGGCGTCGCCGATGGCGTTGGAGTCCAGATGCAGATGGGTCAGATGCTTGAGCGTGGGACAGTCCGCCAGAGTGCGCACTCCGGCATCGGAGATTTCGTTCCAGCTCAGGTTCAGCACCCGCACATGGGACAAATCGCATTTGCGCGCGAGATAGATGACGCCAAGGTCGCCCAGCCGGTCATAACTCAAATCCAGGCTCGCGGCCTGCCACCCCAGTTTTTCCTGGATGGCGTCGAGGATGCGTTGGTGGCCGTTTTGAGAGGCCAGGGGGTGCGGTTCAGTCATCTTCCTGGGGCAGGTCCGATTTAAAAGTTGCCAATGCCTTGAGGCGCGCCGAGCCGTGCATCGCTTCCAGACCGTCGGGTTCCATGCGATTGTAGGTCAGGTTCAAGGTGGTGAGGTTGCGCAGTCCGGGACATTCGGCCAATGCCTGCATGCCCGCCGCACCGATGCCGTTGGCGTCCAGATGCAGAACCTTCAGCCGGTTGAGATGCTTGGAGTGTGCCAGCGCCGCCGCCCCTTCGTCGCCCACCCGGTTGAACGACAGATCCAACGTTTCCAGCCGGGACAGATAAGCCGATTCCGCCAGTGCCGCCGCCCCTTCCGGGCCGATTTTGTTCGAGTACAGGCTCAGGTATTTCAGGTTTTCAAATTTTTCCGATTCCGCGATATAGCGGACGCCGTCACTGCCGAGCGAATTCTCATACATCCAGAGCTCCTTCACCGGCGCGAACAGGTCCGACACGGCCAACTCTTCCAGGTAGGAATCCTTCAGCCAGCAATTGTGCATGTAGAGGATCTCGATCCCCGGAACCGCCATGCCTTCCGCCACCTCGATGGCAATCGGGTAGGTGAAACGCCGGTTGGATAAATCCAGGGTCTTTTTATCCTTGCTCAGACCCTTTTTGATCCAGCGGCGGATCCAGGTCAAATCTTCCAGATTTACTTTGGGTGCCATGACTGCTCGAATAATGGGAAAACGATGATTTTATCGAGTCTTATGGAAAAGTAAAGGTATTATCTCAATATTTTAAAACCGAGACCTTTGCGTAACTCCAGGATTCTAAATAAGGTGAAGAATTAATGTTTGGTAGTGGCGATTGATCGGCGGAGTACCTCCGCTGGTAATATAAACCGCCCCATAAATGGGGCAACTACAAAATCAACCCCTTATGCAAAGGTCTCTTTAAAACCCGGTTGGGACCTGGCTGAGGCAGTGGTATCCTTAATTTCGATGAAAACGATGCGCCATATCGGCGGACCCACCGTCCGCCTCGGATTGGGGGTCTGGGTCCTGGCCGGCCTGTTGGGGCTGGCCGCCTGTTCCGGAGAACCCTCGGCGGGAGCCGACCGGACCCTGCGGATGGCCCTGCGGTTCGAACCCCCTACCCTTGACTGGTCCCTGGCCACCGACGGCGTGTCCTTCAACGTCCTGACCAATATCATGGAGGGGCTCACCCAGTACAACCAACAGCTGGAGCCGGTCCCCGCCATCGCCCGGCACTGGGAGTTTTCCGAGGGCGGCCGGGTGATCACCTACACCCTGCGCGAGGACGTGACCTGGACCGACGGCCGGCCGGTCACCGCGCAGGACTTCGAGTATTCCTGGAAACGCCTGCTCAATCCCGCCACCGCCGCGGAATACGCCTATTTTTTGTTCGATATCGAAAACGCTTACGAATACAATTCCGGCCAAATCAAAGACCCCGATCAGGTGGGGGTGAAAGCGCTTTCGCCAACGGTCCTGCAGGTGAGGCTCAAAAGACCGGTCATCTATTTCCCCAGCATCACCACCTTCATGGTCACCTTCCCGCAACGCCAGGATGTGATCGAACGCTACGGCAACCACTGGACGGACCCGGAGCATATCGTCACCAATGGTCCCTTTACCCTCAAGGAGTGGCACCACGAATACAAACTGGTCCTCAAAACCAATCCGGACTACTATGACACCCGGCCCGCCATCGACCGGGTGATCCTGTATGTGGTGCGAAACCCGACTACGGAGCTGACCCTGTATGAAACCGGCGAGCTGGACCTGGCGGAACTGCCGCCGGTGGCCATCCCGCATTACCGGTCCAGCCCGGAGTACAAAAACCTTCCCGTCCTGCGCGGATATTATTACGGGTTCAACGTGAAAAAACCGCCGTTCGACGACCCTCGGGTGCGGCGGGCGCTGTCCCACGCCATTGACCGCTCGCAGATTCCCGTTATTCTGAAAGGAGGCGAGTTGCCCACCGCTTCGTGGATACCCAAGGGCATGTTCGGGTATAATCCCGGGATCGGCCCGAAATTCGATCCCGAAAAAGCGCAGGCTCTTTTGGCCGAAGCCGGGTATTCCGGCGGCCGGAAATTTCCGGCGTTTCGCGTGGCGTATAACACCGACCCGACCCACCGCCTCATCGCCCAGTTCGTACAGGCGCAATGGAAAGAACACCTCGGCCTGGAGGTGGGCTTGGAGGATCAGGAATGGAAGGTGTATTTGAAGACCTTGTCGGTCGACCCGCCGCCAGTGTTCAGGCTGGGTTGGGGAGCGGACTTTCCGGATCCCGACAATTTCATGAACCTGTTCATTTCCACCAGCGGCAACAATCGCCTCCAGTGGAAAAACGAACGCTACGACCGGCTGGTCGCCCGGGGCGCGGCGGAACAGGATCCCAAAACGCGCCAGGCCATTTATGATGAAGCGCAGATTTTGTTAACAGAGACCGACGCGGCTATAATCTCCTTGTTTGTGAGCGCGCAAAACTTGCTGGTGAAACCTTACGTGCAGAATCTGGATATCAACGCCATGGAATGGGTGTATTTGAAACGCGTGCGCCTGACCGCCAAGCCGCCCGCCACGGACACTTCATGACCGAACGCTACTCCTACTCTCTCGATCTGTCCATCGTGGTGGTGACCTATAACTCCCGCGATTACGTGCCGGAATGCCTGGATTCGGTGAGCCGCGCCGCCGGCAATTTCGACCACGAAATCATCGTGGTGGATAACGCTTCGCAGGACGGCACCCCCGAGCTGGTCCGCCAGCAATTTCCGAACGTGCGATTGTTCGCCAACCGCCACAATCGCGGCTACGCGCAGGGCAACAACCTGGGAATGACGCAATCGCGGGGCCGGTATATTCTGCTGTTGAACCCCGATACCGTGGTCCGGCCGGGAGCCCTGCTGGCCATGCTTCAGGTCATGAAGCGCTCTCCTGGCACCGGCCTATTGGGATGCCGCCTGCTGAACGCCGACGGCAGTCTGCAACAGTCCTTCGGTTTCGAAGTGAGTTTCATCAACGAAGCGGTGCGGAAATTTTTCTTCAACCTGTGGGACGATTACCGGTTCCCTCCCGCCGGCTGGATTCTGAAGAGGTTGCATGCCCGCAAACGGGAGGTGGCCTGGGTCAAGGGGGCGTGCATGCTCCTGTGCCGTCAAGCGGTGTTCGATGCGGAGTTGATGGACGAAAACTTTTTCATGTACCTGGAAGACGCCGACCTGAGCCGCCGCATCCGCCAGCTGGGCTGGAAGGTCCGCTACACACCGGAAGCCGAAGTAACCCATTTCGGCGGCGGCAGCACCCGGTCCAATCCCGGAAAAAGTGCGGTGGAACACCGCCGGAGCCAACTCCATTATTTTAAAAAACACCTCGGACGCACCCACCTCAATGCGCTGAAGTGTTACCTGCGCCTCAAGATGAGAAAAAATATTTTATGGTTGAACGTCAGGCAGTGGGTCGGCTGGGGTTCCCGGGAACAGCTCGCGGAACAGAAATTATATCTGCAGGAAATTCTCTCACTGACACGGAATTTTCACTAGCGGCGGGCCGGGGTATTTCCCGGGGCAACTCGGCCTGCAACACTTGCCAGACCTCGTTCACCGTAATGGCCTTCAGGCACCGGTTGTCGTTGCACTCCGGAAACTCGCCGTCGTTGTAGCAGGGCGAACATTCAATCTCCTTGAACAATCGCGTGTGCGACGGCAGGGGATCGCCATAGCGTTTGGGATTGGTCGGCCCCCAGAGGGAATAGGTGGGCACGCCCATCGCCATGGCGATATGAATGGGAGCACTGTCGTTGCCCACCAGCAGGCTGCACCGCCGGAGGATCGACGCCTTTTCCCCGAAACTCAAGGCGCGGGTATCGATGCATTGCCGGTAGCGTTCCAGGATGGGCTGGATCACCGCGCCGTCATCCGGTCCGGCAATCAATACGATGCGATAAGGACCGTCTATCACAAACCGGCCGATCAGTTCGATAAAATTCTCCACCGGCCAGAGGCGGGTCAACATGGTTTGTTTGATGTTCCTGCCACCGCCGGGAGCCAGAGCGATCACCACCTCTTCG
>SMUY01030912.1_pt1 | contig 15826 bp, 10 predicted proteins | sample 2456441 | NCBI WGS metagenome assembly SMUY01 (sample SAMN11095931, study PRJNA526329) | marine sediment metagenome | biome: Marine sediment; feature: Surficial sediment; material: Deep marine sediment; isolation source: Hadal surficial sediment | place: Pacific Ocean | collected 2014-11 | depth...
GCGCTGACCATAGCGTTCGACCAATAATTCCAAGCCACTTGAGCATAGCCTTAAGGTTACCGCCGTCGTTCGGAATAAGGCAACTATATCAGTGCGGACGAATATTCAGGAGGGACAGGCGGTCCAATCCACTTATGGCGCTGTCTGATTTTTTGGGTGTGCCTCACATTTATTCGTCACACCCTTCAGGCGGCCACTCTCCCGTACAAATGGTGTAAACCACCGACTTGCTTCAGCTCAACCACCCTGCCCTTTTCAATAATCTGAACCTCTCTTCCGTCAGGCGCGTCCTTGGCCAAGGGAAGGTGCGTTCTTGCACCATGGTAGTAGGCGAGGTAGCTCGATAGGACGCGTTGGAGATGGCACTCACCCAGAATAACCGATCCGCATCTGCTAGCCTCGGTCGAGGATGGCGATGCTTCAGAACCGCAAGCTGTTGCCGCAGGGCCAAATTCTCAATTGCCAGCGCTCGATGGGTGCGTAGCGTTAACCAAAAGGTTCGAACAATGATTCCCAGCCACTTGAGCATAGCTCATAGGCAACACCCACCGGTCAAAAAAAGGCAGCAAAATCAATTCGGACGAATATTCAGGAGGGACAGGAAGTCCAACCCTCCTTTTCTGAGATTTTCTTCTCTAACGCTTCCTTCTTGTCCACATTGCATCCTTCATGGTGATGGCCTAACCAAAACATGAAACCACTTTTTCTTAATATAAAACTTCAAATATCTCCATGATTACAATATGTTATGCTTGATTTGAATCAATTAGTTAACCACACGATTCCACGTAGCCCCAGTTTTATGTCAGTTTCTGAGTCGCTATGTATACGAGCAGCATTACGCCCATGAGAAGCGAAACCGCGAGAATACTAAGCGTAAACGTATTGGAATAGGTAAGAGTTACACCTCCTAAGTATGCCCCGAGAGACGACCCAGCCGTAAGCAACCCCCCTGCCGCTGCTGCCAGTCGTCCAGTCGGATCAGCCAAAGACATCAAGCTCATCAAGTATGGAACGATAAACAGTGCTGCCAATACAAAGAGGGCCGCGGCAACTATGTAAGCTTGAGGAATCATCCAGTTACAAAGTACCAATGCCGCGCCGATCTTGAGTGTAGCGCCGATCATTATCGGTTTTCTGAATCCAAATCGATCATGAACGTAATGCGCGGTGATTGGACCGAGAATAGCGACTGCTGCAGCGATTGAGAGTGTGGTGCCAACCTGTTGCAGTGAAAGGCCGGTACTTTGCCCGAGTCGTTCAACATAAGTCCAAATTGAACCATTCGCTGCCCACATGAAAATAAGGGCGATTAGAACTAAGAACCCACTCAGCGGAACGGCAAGCTTAGGATCTTCCGTGGCAGTTGCTTTTAATTGGTCTACGGCTCTGGTAGAAGGCACCCAATAGAGAAAAAGTGCTCCAAACAAAACAACTACGAAGAGTGCTGCAAATGCCCCGGTAGCTCCATTAGCTTTAATGGGCACTGGTAGAGTGAGGTAAATGATCGTTGCCAGCGCGGTGTAGGCACCATTAATGATAGCAAATGACTTTGTCGGATTTTGGGTACGGGCAGCCAGGGAGAAGATCGCAGCGATAACAAGACCTTTGCCTATACCCGCGATCCCACGTGTTAAAATCAGAGATTGAAATTCCGATGCAAATACAGCTCCACCATTTCCAATCAACAAGCAGATCATGCCGATCAAACTAACGTGTTTCAGATTAAACCGGTGCACTTTAGTGGCAATAATCACAGAAACTATTGCGACAGCGCCGTACTCAACTGCCGCAATAATTCCGGCTTGCTCGGCAGTTAATTCGTAATCATCAATAATTGCTCCCACCCAGAGTGGGAGTGCCATCTGTGATGAAAAAGCAGTAACTACCACGAAGACCATGGCACCCATGGCGAACGGGGAAAGAATCAGGCGCGGAGAGTTCGGAACAGCGTTTTTATTGGTCATAATACATGCTCAACAGAATGATTTTTAAAATTTGGCATACTGAATACGTTAGCCCTCCTGAACTCCATCTCCATCAATTCATTAATCGAAGGCGTTTTGACTTAGTACTTCTTCGCCAATGATTTCAGCAATTCGCGAAACCACGTGTGTCCCGCATCTTTATTGAAATGCCGATGCCACATTTGATAAACGGAGATGTATTCATCATGAACCGGGTTGGGATAGATATCCAAGGCCAGTTGTTTCGCGAAGTACCGGGCCAGGCGCTCTGGTATGATCCCAACAAGGTTGGTGCTTGTTGCAATTGCAGGTATGACAAGCACATGTGAGACCTCGGCCACGACTTTGCGCTCTAGACCCATCCGGTCAAGATGTTGCTCAATTTTGGGTATGTGCGTTCGGGTAGGCCGCAAAACGACGTGTTCCAGTTCCAGAAACAAGTCTAGTGTAAGTTCGTCTTTTATCTTTGGGTGATTTCTGCAGGTGATGCAATAGCTTTTATCACGGAACACTTCCTCCGCGACATAATTGGGGTCTTCAATTTTCATCCAGTCCCACACGAGATCGACGATGCCTGACCTCATTTCAAAGACTAGTGACGCACCTGGGTCAGGAAGACATACCACGTCTGTATCTGGAGCGTGGCGACCAAGTTCCCGCATGATATGGGGCAGAAAGTAAAACTCCCCGTAGTCCGTAAGTGCGACCTTGAAAACCCGGTGTGATGTCTCGGGCCGAAAGATCTCATCTGCATTTAAAGTCGAACTGATTTTTCGGATGGCCTCGTGCACAGGTTCCGCGATTTCGAATGCCTTAGGTGTGGGTGCAACGCCTTTTGCCGTCCGTAGAAACAGTTCATCCGCGTATAAGGTGCGCAGGCGCGCCAAAGCCATACTGATTGCAGGCTGGGAGACGAAGAGCCGTTCGGCAGCGCGACTGATGTTCCGCTCCTCCATAATGGCTTCAAATACCTTGAGCAGGTTCAGATCGACGTTCCTAAGATTTTTGCCCATTGGCCACACCAAATAAACGATACTTTATATACAAGTTTGGGGGAAGGCGACTTGCATGCGACGGTAGTTCAGATCCTTTGCAATGGTTAATATATGCTGGCCCTACCAACCCGGGTGACGGTTTATTGCGTACAACGCAGGCGATCGATATCATCCGGCCAGCCGCGGTATCGGCAAGCGTCTTATCCGTTTTCCAGTCAAAGAAAAAATTGCGTTACACACTGCCGGAGCAATCGGTGGGGTGGCTGATTCACCGACGCCCCCTATGGTAGCTTGGCTGTTTACAATCTTGACATTGACTGCTGGCATGTCTTTAGCCTTCAAAATTGGATAATTGTGAAAATTTCCCTGTACCGTTCGGCCTTTCTCCATCGTGATGTTTTCATGAAGCGCTGCGGAAAGACCCAAGGCGATGCCGCTTTCCATTTGCATTGTGACGATCCTTGGATCGAGCGCGAAACCGCAGTCGATAGCGCACCATACTTGATGCACACGCGGCCGGCCATTGTCAATTGACACTTCCGCGACCTGGGCAACCACAGACTCAAAGGCTTCATGGAATGCAATACCCTTTGCGATCACTTTACCGGTACCTGCCGCTCGCTCACTTGGCCAGTCAGCCATTTCCGCGACCGTATCGAGCACCTTGAGCATCCGGGGAGAATTCCGCAGCAGTTGCCGGCGATACGCATAAGGGTCCTCTCCTGCTGAGTGAGCCATTTCGTCAATAAAGGATTCTTTGAAGAATGCATTATGGGAGTTGGCGACGGATCGCCATGGCCCGATAGGCGGTGGCGTCGGCACGTAGACATACTCGAGACGCCGGTTTGGAATGGCATAACTGGCACTGGTTGCGCCTTCTAAAACGGACGGGTCGAAGCCCAATTGCTGTACAAGCGACGGGAAGTGGCGATTGTAAGGACCGTCGCCTGCGATGGTTACCAACATTGCCATCGGGAGCCCGTTATTACCCAGTCTGGCCCGGTAGCGTGCCGCTACCATCGGACGATAGTAATCATGCTGAATATCCTCTTCGCGGGACCAGATAAGCTTAATTGGTCTTCCCTTGTGCCGCACTGCAATTTCCAGCGCCTGTTCGGCAAAGTCAGTAAGGAAACGGCGTCCCAGGCCTCCACCCAGAAAGGGAGTGTGGATGGTTATAGCATTCTCCGCCAAGCCGGTGATTTTCTTTGCGACATCCACAAAACGGTCGATCGCTTGATTTGGTGCCCAAAGTGTGCAGGAGGTATTGGTGACCAGAGCCGTGCAATTTTGAGGCTCCATCGTTGCGTGGGCGAGGAACGGCACAATATAATCGGCACGGATTTGCCCATCCTTATCGCCCAGAATCGCTTCCAGGGCTTCACCTCTCACCTCAGCCACAGCGCCTCGACTGTCGAGACTTGCTCGAACTTTCAATTCATGCTGGTCGGTGCTGAACTGGGGAGCCTCTCCCGGCGTGAATGAAACATTCGTAGCATCCAGACCTTTTTTGGCATGCCACCAAGTCTCTCCGACTGTAACAATGGCAGTACCGATGTTCTCGACGGCAATTACGCCGTGTACCGCCAGCGCGGCGCCTTCGTTATAATCAGCGACTTTTCCGCCGAAGATGGGGGCTTGGCGAATCGCTGCCACAAGGAGACCAGGCGGGCTCATATCGATGCCAAATTTCGCCGAGCCATCTGTCTTGATTTCTACGTCCGTTCGGGCAACGGCTGTACCAAGCAGGCGGAATTCGTCACTATTCTTTAGACTGATAACATCCGGCGGATCAAGCAGCGAGGCCTCCCCAGCCAGTTCCGAATAATCAGCAGACCGACCGCTCGGCAGATGGAGAACTCGACCCAGAGAAGTGCTGAGCTCGTTGATCGGTAATTTCCAGCGTTGGGCTGCTGCGCTTATGAACATCATACGTGCAGCAGCACCTGCCTTTCGCATGGGAATAAATGCGGAACGAATACTGCGGCTGTCGCCTGTGAATCGCGATCCATCACTCATGAGATTGTATTCCGGTCCGGGTGGAGCGTGTTCCACGCGAACACGGCTCATCGGGAAATCCATTTCCTCAGCGACCATTGCGGGAAGCGTCGTGTAAGTGCCCTGCCCCATTTCGATGTAAGGTGAGTAGATCGTAACCAGGCCTTCTGCACCGATTGAGATAAAAGCATTCATCTGTCCATGTTGATCGATGCTGTTCTCTCGGGACCGGGCGATGACGGGCAGCCGAAAACCGAGAACAAGCGCTCCCGAAACACTTGCAAGAAGGAGACTTCGGCGGCTCAGCGTGAGATTAAATATTTCATTCATTTTTAGCCACGCCCCCTCGCGACGCTCGGCTGATCGCTCGTTCAATGCGCAGATATGTGCCGCACCGGCACAGGTTTTTAATGCTGGTACGAATTTCGTGGTCACTCGGGTTGGGGTTTTCTTCAAGGAAAGCCGCCGCTGCCATTATCTGACCCGGTTGACAATAGCCACATTGGGGCACCTGTTCGGCTATCCAGGCAGACCTCAGTAGCTGAGCCAATTCACCAGCCAGCCCCTCGATGGTTGTAATGGACTTTCCACGGGCCGAAGCAACCGGAGTAACACATGAACGCACCGATTTGCCGTCAAGGTGAATGGTGCAAGCGCCACACATTCCAATACCACAGCCAAATTTTGTGCCTGTTAGGCCGGCGCAGTCGCGGAGCGCCCACAAAAGCGGCATATCCGGTTCCACGTCGAGCTCGATTTCTTCTCCATTGATGTTTAGCTTGGTCATAGCAACCATTCCAATCGCCGTGAAATCAGAGGCACAGAATTTTATTTACGGCATAAAAAACGGTGAAATGCAAGTGCCGCGCCACACCATCAGCGAGACTGATAATGGACTATTCGAACTGGTGATTAGACCCTGGTCTTCAGAACCATCTATTATCGGCTCGGTACGCATTTTAAGTCGAGCATTGATTGATGATGGTTCGACTCAAACCTGAGCGAGGGAATTATTATGTCCAAGTCCTCAAAGTTGTTTATTGCAATTTTCCTTTTTGTTTCTTTGCCCGTAGTCGCAGACTCAATTGTTCTCGAGGAGGTCATCGTTACGGCGCAGAAACGCGAGGAAAATATCCAGGATGTTGGCATATCCATCTCTGCGCTTAGCGGCGAGCTAATGCGTAAGCTGGGCTACACAAACAGCACTGAAATCGTTGCGCATGTTCCCGGCGTACAAAACTTCTCAACCATGGGAAGAGGTGCATCATCCAGTATGTACATAAGGGGTGTGGGACTCAACGATTTTGGTGATGCGCATGAATCTCCAGTTGTTGCATACGCCGATGAATTCTATCTTCTTCCGCAGACAGCGCTCGATTTCAGCCTGTATGATCTGGCGCGTGTGGAAATAGTGCGTGGCCCCCAGGGTACGCTGTTCGGACGAAATTCGACGGGCGGTTTGATCCACTTCGTCACGAACAAACCAAGCCAGGAATTCGACGCGTACGTGGATGGGACGTTTGCGTCTTTCAATGAAGTACGGTTTGAGGGAGCAATTGGCGGCGGGCTGTCCGAAAACGTGAGTGGCCGACTTTCCTGGTTGGTCCATGAGGCTGACGGATACATTAAAAACCGTGGACCATTCCCGGATGGGGCGGATGCGGGCGCGGTTGATATTCGTGGCCAGATTTCCTGGCAGCCCACGGAAAAGTTCCGGATTTTTGCCAAGGTTCAATACGGGGAACGTGATCTCATCCCGCTCTATACGGACCATGATCCGGTCGCTTTTGATCCGGAAACCGGGTTGGCATTCCTTAATCCGGATGGCGTCGATGCGGTGGGCTTCAACGAACGGCAGATTGGCGTAGAAGCACCGCGGGAAGTCTGGACCGATAATCCCCAGAAACTGGACTCTGAGTCAACGCTCATGCTTTTACGTGCCGAGTGGGACTTGGAGGGATTTACATTAACTTCGATCACGGGTTACTTGGATCTCAGACGCCGCAACATAGAAGATTGCGATGGGACAATCAATAACGTCTGCACGGCGGCGTTTCCATTCGACAATGAACACTGGACGCAGGAAATTCGTGCCGAAGGCAGTTCGGATCGGGTTCGCTGGACTGCTGGCTTCTTCTATCTCCATCAGGATGCCGAGGCACACCCGGAGGCGGCATTTTTTGGCGGCGCTGTTACGCTTGACGGACCTTGGCAGCTTGAAACTGATTCCTGGTCTCTTTTTGGGCAGGTCGAATATGAATTCACGGACAGTCTAGCTTTAACGACCGGAATCCGTTTTACGCAGGACAAGAAAAAGTTCGAGGAAGAGTTTCGCGTAAACGGAGAGTTTCCCACACCTGCAAGCAATTTTACAAAAGAAGCACTAGGCGACTTAACCGAGCGCACTGACGATTTGATATCTGCGAAAGTCGCGCTCAATTGGAGCCCATCAGACGACGTGCTGGTGTATGGATCCATATCTCGAGGAACGAAGGCAGGTGGTTTTAACAACGGATTCTTCAGCATTGTGGAGCCGGAAGATGTGCCGTACGGGGATGAGACGCTCTATGCCTACGAGGTCGGCTTTAAGACCACATGGTGGGGCGGACGCGCCCGTTTCAACGCAGCGGTGTTCTACTACGACTACTCGGATTTCCAGACCTTTAACTGGCTGGGAATCGGGGGTGCAATCTCAAACGCTGACGCCCAAAGTTATGGTGGCGAGGCGGAGATTTCGATTGCCCCTACCGGACGTCTGGACCTGACTTTTGGCATCGCCTTGCTGGATAGCGAAATCAAAGACGTCGACAATGGTGTAATCACTCGAGACGTTAAAATGGCTTTCGCGCCCAGCTTAGACATGAACGGTCTGGCGAGATACCACTGGCCATTCATGAACGGAGAGCTGGCGGCGCAAGTCGACTTCACTTACGCCGGTGAGCGTTTCAACAATAACTTCAATGATCCGGCTTCCGAACTTGACGACTATTTTGTCACCAATGCACGGTTATCGTATCTTTCTTCCAGTGAGCAGTGGGAACTCAGCGCTTTCGTACAGAATCTGACGGATGAAACAAATCTCATCAAGACCTTTGTGTTCCCCTTTTTATATCGGCAGGCCGTATACGACCCCCCGCGGATATACGGTGTTTCACTTCGAATTATCTGGAATTAGGCTGGGCGAAAGAATCAAGGGTTTGTCATGGATATTCCGAAGGCTCTCGGAGAGTCCGTCTCGCTGGCAGCGCGCGATATCCCGTTGGAAAGCCAAACATTGCCAGCAATCCTGAAGCATCAGGCGCAACGGCACCAAAAGTCGTTTATTGAAGGCGCCGGTGCGACACTGAGTTACCGAGAGGCATGGAGCGTTGCCGCTGAGGTTGCTGGTAAGCTTTATTCCACTGGGATTAGGAAAGGACACCGAATCGTGGTTTTTTTGCCGAACTGCATGGAGCTACTCGAACTGTTCCTCGGTTCAGGATATTTGGGTGCTGTGTTGGTTCCCATTAACACTGCGTGCCGCTCTGAACAGCTTAAGCATCAGATCAATCTGTCAGAACCTTCGGCGATCATAACAACGAGCGAACTCATAGGATTAATAATCAGTTCCAACGCTGATCTCCAAGACGTTAAGGCCATTTGGCTCATCGATAGGGATTTTGACGAGAAGCTCCGGACTGGCTTCGGTGATATTCCCTTGGAGCAGTGGGAACGCGGTGATGTGGCACTTCCCGAGCAGGATGTCAAACCGCACGACCCGCTAGCAATTCTCTACACTTCGGGAACTACTGGACCTTCTAAAGGCGTAGTCTGTCCACATGCGCAATTTTTCTGGTGGGGTATCTTGACCGCCGAGGCACTGGGGATGAGGTCCGATGACAGGACATACACGATCCTGCCAATGTTTCATACGAACGCGCTGAATTGTCTCTGGCAAGTACTGCTTACCGGAGCTACATATTGTTTTGGTAAACGATTCTCCGCTTCCAGTTTTCTCAAAGAACTCATTGCCACTGAAGCGACTGTCACGTACATGCTCGGTAGCATTGTTTACATGATGATGAAACAGCCGGTTTCTGAAATGGACCAGGCCCACAATGTACGGGTGGCGTTGTCTCCGGCGACGTTCGCAGAACTTACCGGCGAGTTCTTTGCACGATTTAATATCTGTCTCCTGGAGGGCTATGGCTCCACCGAGACAAACCTGGTATTTTCAAATCGCCTCGGCAGTTATGAACCCGGTTCTATGGGTCGCCTGGTTCCGGAATTTGAAGCCATAATCGCCGACGAATTTGACAGACCCGTTTCAGGAGACGAAACTGGAGAATTGCTGATTCGGAACAACGAACCTTTCAGCATGGCATCAGGATATTTTCGCAATCCAGAAGCCACGGTTTCAGCCTGGAAAAATCTGTGGTTTCATACCGGTGACCGCGTTCGCAGAGATTCAAATGGAGTCTTCTATTTCGTAGACCGCATCAAGGATTCGATTCGACGGCGAGGAGAAAATATCTCGTCGTGGGAAGTGGAACAGGCTCTGATCTCTCATCCAGGAGTAAAGAATGCGGCGGTCGTCGGGGTGCCATCGGAATTAGGGGAAGAGGAGGTCATGGCGTTTCTAATCCGCAAGGATTCAGTGAGGATAGAACTTGATGAGATCGTCAAGCATCTGGAAAGCCAGATCGCTTACTTCGCGATACCTCGTTATGTTGAGTTCCTGGATACGTTTCCTATGACGGAAAATGGCAAAGTCCAGAAGTACGTCCTAAGAAAGCGGGGCGTGGGGCCCGGCACAATCGTTCTTGACGCCAAATCACATCGCGGACCGAATTTAAAGGGATCCGCATTATGAGGCCTAATCTTTTTTCGACATTTACTGACGTGGCCGGCTGGCCGGAAATGAGTCTTCAAACATGATCAGAGTATTGTTTTGCGCAGGAGTACTACCGGCATTTTTCAGCGCGACCACCGAGGAGAGAAAGGGGGTATTCGCACAGTGCCAGCAGGTTTTTGGGGACTGGGAGGAACGCTTTGGCGTACGCGTGATAGGGTCGTTGGACGATGACCAATTGCAGATTGGCCCCAGTCTGACTTACCCTTGGACGTTTTATGTCTTGGCGGATGCGCCGGACAGAGAATCTGTTGTTCGGATTGTCAACCAGTTGCGGGAAGGAAAAAACCCGCTCTTCCAGTACATCAAAATCGAAACCAGGATCGGGCGTGCTGCGACAGATATCGGGCTTCCATGATGTCATCCATAAAGTTGCAGGACAAGACCGTTCTCATTACTGGCGCTTGTCAGGGTGTCGGTCTGCGGGTTGCAGAGATACTGGCTAAAGCTGGCATGTCAATCATCGGTGTGGACTGTCAGGAAGAAAAACTGGTCGAGGCGATGGAACGTTTGTCGGCGGAGTATAAAGTCGAATCTTTGGCGAGAGCTGCGGATGTTCGTATGGAGAGTGCCGTGAAGGACGCCGTTGCGGCAGCAGTCGAGCGATTCGGTCAGATAGATGTGCTGGTAAACAACGCCGGCATACGCAAGGTTGCACCGGTCTGGGAGACTTCAACGGCACTGTGGGACGAGATTCTGGCTGTTAACTTGCGTGGGCAGTTTCTCGTGACAAGAGAGGTCTTGAATCAGGCCATGCTCAACCAGGATCGAGGCAAGATTGTCCTAATCTCGTCGATAGCCGGTCTTCGTGGTTCCAAAAATAGTGCAGCGTATTGCGCCTCGAAATGGGGTATCAGAGGTCTGGCTCATGCCCTGGCGCAAGACCTGAAAGGACGGGAAATAAACGTTACGGTCATCACACCGGGACGTACTGACACGCCGATGGCGCGTAATTCCGAACAGTGGAATCCGGATATCGGGTGGCTTGATACCGACGCTATCGGACAGGCGATACTATTCTTCATTCAACAGGATTACTCCGTCGAAGTCCCGGAGATTCACCTCCATCACAAAGCGGAGCTGTAGTTCCGTGGCTGACTCCCGGATCCGTCTTGCCGCCGATACGGGTGGAACATTCACCGACCTGATCGTTGAGGTAGTGGGCCAAACAGCACGCGTCTATAAACGTTCTACGACGCCATCTGAGCCTGTTTCAGGTGTGTTCGTTGCTTTAGCGGCAGCCGCTGAAGACCTTTCCACATCATTGACTGATCTCCTTGGCCGCACCGATCTTTTCGTCTTTGGCACGACAAGGGCAACAAATGCTATCGTCACCGGTTCAACCGCGAAGACCGCCCTGCTGGTCACGCACGGGCACCCAGACATCCTGCTTTTCAGGGAGGGAGGTGGCCGCCGCACTCTTTTCGATTACAGCCAAGAGTATCCGCGCCCTTACATACCCAGGTCCCATACATTCGAAATCAAAGAACGCATAGTGGCCAGCGGTGAGGTGCTTGTTCCCCTCAACGAGGAGCACGCCGTGAGGATTCTTCATGAAATTCGGGACAGGCAGTTCGAAGCACTCGCTGTATCTCTCCTTTGGTCACCTATCAACGATAGCCATGAAGTCAGGCTCGGCGAATTGATATCCAAACACCTTTCGGATATGCCATATACGCTCTCGAGTCATCTGAATCCCTCGATACGTGAATACCGCCGCACGTCATCCGCGGCAATTGATGCTTCCCTGAAACCCTTGATGAGCAAGTTTTTCAACGATCTGGATTGTCAGCTTCGCGAATCAGGGTTCGAGGGCCGCTTACTTATCATGACCTCAGCAGGTGGTGTTCTCGATGCGAGCGCGGTGGCACGAACACCGATTCATTCAATCGGTTCCGGTCCTGCAGGAGCGCCCGTGGCCGGACGCCATTTCGCTTCAATGGAATCTTCCGCTCGGAACGCAATTGTCACGGACGCTGGTGGTACGACTTTCGATGTAGGTTTGCTACGCGATGGCGTCATTCCAACAACCCGCGAAACGATGGTCGGAGATCCTATCGCTGGTTATATCACGGGGTTTCCTTCAGTCGATGTAAGAAGCATTGGAGCTGGAGGGGGCAGCATTGCTTGGGTTGACGAAGGCGGTTTGTTGCACGTGGGGCCCCAAAGCGCAGGAGCGGATCCAGGGCCTGCTTGTTACGGCCGCGGCGGTGATCAACCGACGGTAACCGATGCCTGCCTGGTACTGGGATATATTGATCCGGACTACTTCTTGGGCGGCATGATATCGGTCCAAATCGAACTGGCCGAAAGAGCCATTGGCGTTCATGTGGCCAAGAAGCTCAAGCTTGAACTGATCGATGCCGCCTCAGCAATCCTGGAGCTGGCAATTGAGCGAATGGTCACAGCCATTGAGCAGCTCACCCTGAACCAGGGCATTGACCCTGAACAAAGTCTGCTTATCGGAGGAGGAGGAGGTGCAGGACTCTATTGTTGCGGAATAGCGAATAGGCTGAATTGTTGGCCCGTATTGATACCCGAAGCATCTGCGGCGCTAAGTGCGACAGGCGCAATTTTGTCTGATCTGCAATCCACTTACCTAATCACCGACCTTCTGACGACCGGACAATTTGATTACGGCCGAGCCAATGATGTTTTGGTACGCCTTGAAGATCAGTGTAAAAAATTCATTTGTGGACCAGGTGCCGGTTGCATTTCCTCAGAAATCAATTTTTTCGTGGAAGCTCGGTATCCCCATCAGGTATGGGAAATCGAAGTTCCGCTTTCTTTTTCCAGGTTTTCGGGCCAAGAAGACGTTAATACTGTCAAGGAGAATTTCCACGCCGCTCACCACAAGTTGTTTGCCGTTAAGGACATTGACTCTGAAGTAGAAATTCTGAGTTGGGGTGCCAGCGTGCGCTGCGCCTTGCGCGGACAAGAGAAAATGGAATCTCCATCTGCCAGTGGCAAAGCAAGCAGTGTCAGAACCCGAAGAGCATATTTTCGCGGCCATGGAATGGTGGAGACGCCGGTATTACAAATTGGCGATCTCAAAACAGGTGTCATTCATCGTGGGCCTGTATTGCTTGAGTCCCCTGTAACCACGCTGGTAGCGAACCCAGGTACAGAGATTATGCGAACCGAGCATGGGTCAATCATGATGAACACCATTGCAGCCAGTGAGAAAGGATGATACATCATGACCACCGATAAAAAACGGCTGGATGGCCATCGATTAGCGTTGTTGAGCAACCGGTTTGAGGGAATCGTTCGGGCTATGACCAATACCTTATTGCGCACGGCTCGGTCGACCATTCTGAACACAGCACGCGACTTTTCATGCTGCATTCTCACGGCGGATCACGAGATGCTGGCTATGGCCGAAAGTCTCCCAATCCATGTCATGAGTGGCCCTGATCTGATGGCGAAATGCATGGCCGACTTTTTCCCGACATTAAGAGCCGGCGATGCATATCTGCACAATTCCCCCTACCATGGAAACTCCCATGCAGCGGACTGGACATTGCTCGTGCCTGTTGTTGATTCAGATGGAAATCATCGTTTCACTGTAATGGCAAAAGCGCACCTGGCGGACTGTGGCAATGCCATCCCCACTACTTACTCCGCTGGTGCCAAAGATGTTTATGAGGAGGGGGCACTCATCTTCCCTTGCGTGAAAGTTCAGGAAAAGTATGAGGATCGTGAGGATGTGCTGAGGATCGCGAAGGTTCGGATTCGAGTTCCCGAATTGTGGCATGGAGATTTTCTGGCGCTTCTGGGTGCCGCTCGGATTGGCGAGCGAAAGTTACTGGAACTGATTCAAGAAATCGATCCCGATGAACTCGAAGTTTATCCTCATGATTGGTTCAACTACAGCGAAAAGCTGATGATTGCTGCAATCCGGAAGCTCCCCAGTAAGTCAGTGAAGAATTCCGGGTGGCATGATCCTATGCGCGAAATCCTACCGGATGGCATAAAGATCCGGACGGAGGTTACTGTTGATGCGGAGAACGCGAAGATCCACGTGGACTTAACGGACAATCCGGATTGTCAGCCCTGCGGACTGAACCTCACCGAGGCCACGGCCCGTACTGCGGCAATGATGGGTGTATTTACCGGATTAGGGGCGGTGGTACCGCCGAATGCGGGTAGTTTTCGCCGTTTAAGCGTCACATTGCGGGAGAACTGCATCGTTGGTATTCCGAAGCACCCGTATAGCTGCTCAGTCGCGACGACCAATTTGTCCGAACTCGTTGCCAATTGTGTCACTCGCGCTATTGCGGAATTGGGCGACGGTTACGGCATGGCCGCCACCGGAAAAGCATCACCAGCGGCAACGTCAGTTATCTCGGGGGTCGCTCCGGGACCAATGGGTGGTCCGTTCGTAAACCAGATGATGCTTGGTTTCTCGGGAGGAGCAGCAGGACCAAGTGTAGACGGTTGGTTGACGATCATGGGAATCGGTGCTGCAGGATTTCTAATGCGTGACAGCATTGAAATCCTCGAGATGAAGTACCCGATTTACGTTGAACGACAGCACATCATTCAAGATAGCGAAGGAGCTGGAAAGTTTTGCGGCGCACCCGGAGTTCACTGCGAATTTGGGCCCCTTGAAGGCGAATTGACGGCAGTCTGGTTGAGCGAGGGCACGACTCATCCTCCAATCGGCGTCCGGGGCGGCGACAACGGTAGCCTGGCCGAACAATATGTGCGGGGAACGGATGATTCTTTGTCCCGGCCCCTTGGTACCTACGAACAGGTCACCGTGAAAAAGGGAGAGCGGGTGGTCTCTATCTGCAGCGGTGGCGCCGGATACGGATTGCCGAGTGAGCGAGACCCTGAGAGAGTTGCCAGAGATGTTCAACGGGGATGGTTGTCTGAGCAGCGCGCTCGTGATAAGTATCGTATAGTTCTCTCGGATTCGGGTACAGTTGATCTTGCAGAAACGGAAGCTGTGCGGGCGAAATATAAATCCGCTTCCTGAAGTGGTGGTGGGTTATTTAAATTACCAACGTGAGTATTTTATTTTTCCCCTTTTAAATGTTAAATAAGCGTCTAAATCGCTACGCTCGGTCCTTTGGTGATATCGCGTTGGTCGCGCCGGTCTCAATCCCCTACGAGCGCAAGAGCGAGCACGGCCCAACGTGGTTCATAGGCACGGTTCTGAGAGCGCTCTTAGAAAAATCAAAGCTCGAGAAAAATGAAATCGACGGATTGGCGGTATCGAGTTTCACTCTTATGCCTGATACCGTTGTTAGCCTTACAACCCATTTCTCCCTAACACTGCGATGGGCCGAGCATGTTCCGCTGGGTGGCGCCAGTGGCATTGTTGCGTTACGCCGGGCCTCCCGGGCGGTTCAGGCAGGCGACGCGGAAATCGTCGCTTGTATTGGCAGCGACACGAATAACGCACAGACCTTCCACAACATCATCGCCAATTTCAGCTCATTCTCTTCAGATGCAGTACACCCCTATGGCGGGGGTGGGCCAAATACCGTTTTTGGCATGGTCACCCGCAATTACATGCAGAAATACGGCGCAACCCGGGAAGACTTTGGCCGAATCTGCATCACTCAAAGGACCAATGCGCTCGCTTCAGGCCGGGCGATTTTCAATGGTCCATTAACGATGGATGACTACTTCACGGCTCGCCCAATTGCCGAGCCTTTACATCTCTTTGACTGTGTCATGCCCTGTGCAGGGGGTGAGGGTTATCTTGTGATGACGACGGAAAGAGCGGAAAAGCTCGGCCTCTCGTACAGCCGCATTCTTTCCAGCGCAGAGCTGTACAACGATCATCGTGACGATGCGATTCAAATGCGGGGTGGATGGACAGAGTTTCAGGATCAGCTATACAGCGATGCGGGTATTGACCCCTCGGAAGTGGATTTTATCCAAACCTATGACGATTATCCTGTCATGGTGATGATGCAACTTGAAGGACTTGGGTTTTGTGACTTGGGTGAAGCCCCGAC
>SMUY01069719.1_pt1 | contig 15826 bp, 13 predicted proteins | sample 2456441 | NCBI WGS metagenome assembly SMUY01 (sample SAMN11095931, study PRJNA526329) | marine sediment metagenome | biome: Marine sediment; feature: Surficial sediment; material: Deep marine sediment; isolation source: Hadal surficial sediment | place: Pacific Ocean | collected 2014-11 | depth...
AAGCGCATCCAGCACGCCCTTTGAGTGGCCGTGAGCGGTATCGACCACAAGTACATCCACTCTTGCCTCTACCAGCGCGGCAGCTCTTTCGAGCACATCTGCCGCAACACCTACTGCGGCGCCCGTGCGGAGCCTTCCCTGTTCATCTTTTGCCGCCGCCGGATAAAGGCGTTTTTTCTGAATGTCCTTTACCGTGATCAAGCCCTTGAGATTCATTTGGCCATCGACGACCGGCAGCTTTTCAATGCGGTGCTTCTGCAGTATCTGCTCGGCTTCCTCAAGCGTCGTTCCTTCAGGCGTGGTGATGAGATTCTCGCTGGTCATTACCTCCTTTATCCGGAGGTTGGTATCGATTTCAAATCTCAGATCGCGATTTGTGAGAATGCCGACAAGCTTGCTACCCTCCACAACCGGAATGCCGGAAATCTTGTACTGCTTCATCAAGGTCAGGGCGTCGCTGATCGGCCGGTCGCTGGTGAGTGTAATCGGGTTGTAAATCATGCCACTCTCGGATCGCTTTACCTTGTCAACTTCCCGCGCTTGCCTTTCGATGCTCATGTTCTTGTGAATGATTCCTATGCCGCCTTCGCGCGCGAGCGCAATAGCAAGTTCTGATTCCGTGACCGTATCCATGGCCGCCGCCAGCAGCGGTATGGCCAGCGTAACGTTTCTCGTCAGCTTGCTTGCAGTGTCTGCGTCTTTGGGCAAAATCTCGGAATAACCAGGAACGAGCAAGACATCGTCAAAGGTAAGAGCTTCACTTTTTATTTTCTGGGACATCATCTTCTCCGTGGTTTTATCAATTGGGAATTTTAGCAAATCCCCTTCCCAAAAGCAAATAAAAAAAGCCAATCTCAAACGCGAGATTGGCTTTTTGGATTTCAGCACCGAAATGACTGTAAACTCAGAATAGCTCCAGCGTGTCATTCACTGAAGTTTCTTCGTCTTCGCCCGCAATCAGAAGAACCGCCTCAAACTCTTTGATGTCGAAAAGCAGCCTCGCTTGCGGGTTTTCCGGCTGCCCCACTTCCAATTCCTGTAGCAACCGGGCGCTGCCCGTCGGCGGCTCATCAAAATCCAGCTTCAGTTGTAGAGAACCCGAAAGGTCCCATTCGCGTGATAATTCCAAGGCGCAATCCTGAACCTTTTGCCTCCCCTTTTCCGCAATATCGCTGATGCGCTCAACTGTCATCTGACCCTCAATTGAATCTTCCAGTTCCGCAATCTTCTGGATGACAGAAATCCCCGCATATAGCCTGGCGATGAGATGAACGTCTGCAGATCTTCTCGAAGTGAAGATTTGATCGAAAGTGGAGTGTATTTTAGCGGAGATATTCTCGACGCCGTCATACCCATGAATCATGGCAAGGTCACGCAGGCAGGCGGCAGTGTCTCGAATGAGTGCGATGTGTTCAAGGCAAGCAGGCGCGGTTTTTAGCCGTGCCAGGGAGGCTTTGATACGCAGTAGCCCCCGCATGATTTCACGAAAATAGTGGGTTTGTAATGTGTGCTCAGATGGCATTCTAAAGTAGCTGAACCGAATTCCTAAAAGAGCTTGTCGAAGTACTTGACGGCTTCCCGAACGTTGGAGAAGTTATCATGCCCCTCTTTGCTCGATTCGGCATCCGACTGCTTCTTCCCTGCGGATTTGCCATTGCCTTTTTGGATGTCTTCAGGTCGGCCTTTTCCATCACCGGCGCCGTTCTTGTCTTCGATATCCCCCGACGCAGCCTCTTCCTCTTCGGCGTCTTCCGGGCCAACCGGATGGGTCAACAATTCAAGAATATTACTGAACTTGAGTTTGATCTCATCTGCCTTTTCTGCGGCGTCGCTGTCACTTCCCATCATGTCGTGAACGGTTTGCGGAATTTTCCGGAAGAGATCGATGAGACTCTCTGACAACTCAAACTCGCCATTCACCGCGCATTCGGTAATATCCTCCACCAACTCAGCGAGTTCAGCGATTTTTGAATAGCCAAAAAGCTCAGCAGAACTGTAGACGGAAGAACAAGCATTCTTGATTTCGCGCAGAAGCTTTTCGTTGCCTGCACGGTCGCCCAGCGCCAGTCCCTTCACAGCCTCTGCCAGAACTGCGAGATCCGCATCGGTTTCTTCCATGAAAATGTCTGAAAACACCTTTTTGCCGCTCTTGTGCCCGTTGGTCTGCACCATAGCCGGCTCAGAAGTCTCAACTTCCTTGGCAGGTTCGGTTCCCACGTTCGCGGGTTTGCGCTTTTGTTCGGGCACGTCCAGATCGGATTTGCGGATGGCCATCTCAATTTCGGATGCTGAGTGTTTGTGAGATTGCAGGCAGGTCACGATAAGCATAACACGGATGGTGCTGCCCATGGCCTCATCCAGCCGGGCGCCCCAGATGATCTTCGCGGAAGAATCCAGCCGGCTGGCCACTGTCTTCATGACTGTCTTGGCCGCTTTGAGGGAGAGTTCCTGACCCCCGGAAATGTTGATCAAGGCGCTTTTTGCACCTGTGATGTCGACGTCCAGAAGCGGATTTTGCAGCGCTTTCTCCGCCGCCTGCTCGGCGCCACCGTCTGTGTCGGTTTCGCCCAGGCCGATCATGGCGAGCCCGCCGTTCTGCATGATGGTTCGGACGTCGGCAAAATCCAGATTGACCAGGCCTTTCTCGGTCACCAATTCTGTGATGCCTTTCACCGCGTTGACGAGAATTTCATCGGCAACCTTGAAAGCCTCATTCAGGGGCATGTCGGGGACCAGGTCTAAAAGACGATCATTTTGTACCACGATGACAGTGTCGACGTGGTTCTGTAGTAGGGCCAGACCTTTGCGTGCATTGTCCCAGCGCACGATACCCTCGTCGCTAAATGGCAGCGTCACAACTGCGATGGTCAAAGCGCCCACCTTTTTGGCCACTTCTGCGATCACCGGCGCCGAGCCCGTGCCGGTGCCACCACCGAGACCGCACGTGATGAAGACCATGTCGCTGCCTGTCAGCTTGTCCTCGATTTCTTGCAGGCTTTCCTTTGCCGACTCCGTGCCTTTTTCCGGGTCACTGCCCGCGCCGAGCCCATTCGTGATGTTCTTCCCAATCAGCACCTTATGATCGGCTTTGGCGTACAGCAAGTCTTGCGCATCGGTGTTGATTGCGACAACTTCGACTTCTTTGGTGCCGACTTCCAGCAATCTGGTAACTGTGTTGTTGCCGGCGCCACCGGTACCAACAATTCTGATGATGGTCTTGTGCGATCCTAATACGGCTTCAAGCTCTTTGTCCGTGTCCGACTGATACGATGATGACATGTCTTCTCAACCTTCGCTTGTAAAACCAAACTCTGCGCACTCACGCGAGTCCAACTGCACTGCCTGAGTAATTCTGAAGCCGGTGATGTGCAGAAGCTCCGCGCTGTACCCGCATATTCAGGTCATTGACAGAAGCCAGCACAGCCTGGAATTCTTCCCCGCTCGTTTCGTCGGGCGTCTCTAAACTTTCGAAATACCGAAAAGCATTCCTTATTAGTTTATGTTCGACCGTTGAGAAGGAATAATTAGTGGCTAACATGTTTTTGATCAAATTCAGGACAACATTTGGCAACGCGCCCATCGGGTCAAGGTCGAGTTTCAGGGTTAGTCCGTAAAGGGCATTTGAAGCAAGTTCCAGGTCCTCGAGCGCAGTCTGGTTATTCTGCTGTTTTTCCAACGTTTGCAGTGCGTCTTCAATAACGCTAAAGTAGAGCTCGGATTGCTGCCGGTAGATAGAAAAATTACCTTGGTGGACCGCGCGGATCACATGGGCGGCGACCGGCGCCGATTGCGCGCTGTCGGAATTGCTGCTGTTGGGCTTCTGGCCGTCTGACTCCGGTTTGTCTTTCTTGTCATCCGCGTCGTCTCCAACGCCCGCATCCTTGCCGTTGTCTTGCTTAGCTTGCTCGCGATTGATTTCAGAGATCAGTGTACGGATTTCATCGTCCTCTTCTCCAGGAATATTGAATGCATTCTCTGCCAATTCACTACCGTCTTCCTCGACGGGTAACGCAAATTCGTCGTGCGGATCAGATGGCTCTTCGGGATCAACTTCAATTTCCGGCTCCTCTTGCGGCTTCGCCAGCAGTTGTAAAATCTTCTCTGTGCTTTGCTTGACAGTGGCCGTATCCACATTCTCCGGATTTTCCAGAAGGCCTGCGAGAATGGCGCCTGTTTCAGCAGCCACCGCGTGGCCCACGGCATAATCTTCCAACTCTCGAACCTCGAGAACCGCTTTCCTTGCCTTTGACGTTATCTGCTCAAAAGCTTCGAACCCAAAAATTATCGCTGTCATAGTGACCGATTCCAGCACCTCGGCAAATTTATTCAGATCTGTGGCACACATTTCAGACGGCGAAAGCCGAGCGACGAGATCGGTCATCGGCGCCATCAAATGCCTGACTTTCTCACTAAAAACATCGATGACACTGGCAGGCTCTTCACTCATTTCGATCTTTGGCGTTTCAACTCCGACATCAGAAACCCTGGAACTACGCTTGTTGCTGATGTTGCCGTCTCCGGCAACGGCAGAGACATCCGGGTCTGCTCGCGTCTCCTGGACATCCTGTCGAGCCAGATCAGGCTCATCTGGCAAGCTTTTTTCACCAGCAAGGTCGAACTCTGCCCGATTGCTGCTGAACCGCTCGGAAGGCAGCTCCGGGCATTCCTGTGTATCGGTTGTTGGGGATTCGGCTTCGTCTGGCCCCACAGCCTTGACGGAGAGAAGCCGCCTCAACTCGGCTACAGCGCTTTCATCCTCGAACGCGAGCAAAGCGCTGTTTAAGACAGAATGCGCCAACCCCTCGATCTCAATTTTCATCCGTTCACCGTCGAGATGGGTCGTGTACAGATGCTGCGCGCCCTGAAACAGCTTGTCATTGAACTCGGCAAAGCCATCTATTTCACCGAGGGATTCAAGCTCTTCAACCGCATCTTCAGCAGCCACCAGCTTGTCCATCAGGTTGCCGAGCAGCAGGTACTTTTGTTCCTCCCCTTTGCTGACCTCGTTGAGCAGTGGCTCTAATTCTTGGTTGATGCAGCAAAAGAAATAGCTGCTCGGATGAAAAAACCGATTTATCAACTCCCGCTGAAACTCAACTTCCGTCAAAGGATTCTCGCTCATTTGGAATATCGCTCCCTGACACCCGAACGGATGACAAAACAACTAAGCGCAGGTATTCATGCTATTAGTTCTTGTAAGTATCATAAAGTTTTAGAATGGCCGGAATGTACCCACGCGTCTCCTCAAAGAGGACTTCATCGTTGCGTCCACTCGCAAGCCACCTTTCGGCACGGTCCGAGCCGCCGTTGTAAGCGGCAAGCCCACCGTCAATGTGGTATACTTCTATTAGCATGGACAGATAGCGGCACCCCATGCGGATGTTTCTTACCGGATCGAACAGCACCTGTCGCGCATTGGTCCATTCGATACTTTCATGTTTGCTTAGAAACTTGCCCGTGCGCGGCATGAGTTGCATCAGTCCCAGAGCGCCCGCCGGCGAAACGACGTTCGGCCGCCATGTCCTTGCACTTTCATGTGTGATGGTCGCGCAGATCAAATTGACATCAAGGTTGTTGTACCGAATGCTCATCTCGTAAATCACATTTGCAATGGCGTATTTATCTTCCTCGGAGAACTTTTTATTGTAGACGGACATGATCGAGATAACCTTGTTGATGGCACTCTGACGAAAGGCATCCACCTCTACGATAGCCATCAAATCCAGAGTCTGCTCTTCGACATACAACAATCGCCGGATGTCCTCCTGAATGACCTTGAGATTGGCAGAAAAACTATTCATTGAAAAAAACATGAGAGACATAAGAAGCATAAATGTCGACTTCTTCACAACATTGAAGAACATTACGGGAACCAAGTATGAAAACCTCCTTTCTATCTGTCCGTGTGCTATGAAGCATGTCTGGCAACCACGTTGGCATCAGACACACTTTGGGCACAATGAAGGTTCTGCCTTACCCGAAGTAAAGCATCTTCGACCGCAGACAATAGCCGTTCAATGTCAAGCGGTTTGGTCAGCCAAAAATCTATTCCCGTTTTCTTTCCGGCGGTGTAACTTTCCGGAGTGGTGTATGCCGTCATGATGATCGATGCCGCACCAGAGTTCACCCGCTTTACCGCCGCGACTACCTGCAACCCTGAGAGATCAGGCAGCCGCAAGTCTGACACGACAATATCCACTTCCGGTCTTGCCGCAGCGATGCCTTCCCTGCCGTTATTGGCTGTGTCAACCGTATAGCCCTCGTAGGACAAAATTTCTACCAAACCTTCCCGGGTGTTTTGGTCGTCTTCGACCAGTAGGACGTGCGGCAAGTTAATTTCCTTTTCTCAGATTACTTTTACTTCTTGATTATCGTCCGCCACCGGCACGAAATTGCCATTCTCGCCCACAATTTCGCGCGCCAGCTCATAATAACTGGTGGCGCCCTTGCAGTTCCGGTCAAAACTCAAGACCGGCTGCCCGTGGTAAGGCACTTCGGCCAGTTTTATGTTGCGCGGAATCATGGTCTTGAACACCATGCCCTGCAGCGTGTAGCGGATCTTTTCGATCACAATCCTGGTGAGATTGGTGCGCAAGTCCACCATCGTGAGCAAGAAGCCGCGATAGCGTAAATTCGGGTTGTTTTCGTTTTTGATGATCCTGGTCAGTTTCAGAAAACGGCCCAGCGCTTTCAGCGCGTAGTACTCGCACTGAATGGGCACGATGAGCGAATCCGCGGCAATCAATGCGTTGAACGTGAGATTGCCAAGCGACGGTGGACAGTCAATAAGAATAAAATCATACATCTCCCGGATGCCGGCAAGTTCGTCTTTCAGCTTGATCTTTGAGGCCACGCCGATCAGCTTGCGCCGTTCGTTCTCATCTGACCATAAATTGGTGGGGATAAAATCAAAATTCTCGACCCCGGTCGGATGAACCGCCTCTTCGATCGGCAAGGCATCGAGAAATACGTCTAAAATGCCGGCTTTGATGTCGTAGCGCGTAAACCCGAAACTCGATGCAACACTGCCCTGCGGGTCGATATCAACCAGCAAGGTTCGATGCCCAAGCGACGCCAGGCTGGCGCCCAGATTAACCGAAGTGGTGGTTTTTCCCACTCCGCCCTTTTGACTGGCAATCGCAATAACTTCGCCCATAATCAATCCTCTACCTTGTCACGGCGTCAGGCGCTGGTGCAGCAACACCTGCCAATCCCTGGAAATAGTTCTGGCTTCCGGAGTCTCATGACAATGAATTCTGAAGGTGCCTCTGTTCCAGTTCAGGATATTGAAGAACGCCCTTTCCCCTTTCAGATTTCCGCACTCGGCATGCACCACATCACCGTTCCTAAAGTAAATGACTCCTTTTTGCTCGCGCTGCGAAACTGACAGCGAGGTATTACTCTTGGTGGTGCAGTTGAGCTCCACCAGTTTCCGGATGCCGGCCTTTTCAATCCGCCCATCGAAACCATGTTTTTGAACGCCCAGAGCCTCCAGAATCAGCCGTTTCAAATGCCCGATGTCGAAAGGCTTCTCGATATAGAAAAAGCTGCCGAGTGACTCGGCTCGTTCCATCATATCCTGTGACCCATAGGCAGACATGATAATAATTTTCACGTCTGGATGAAGCCGGCGGGCTTCCCGGATGACCTCAAGGCCGTTTCTACCCGGCATGCGGATGTCTGACACAACGAGTTGAAACGCTTCTTCCCGAATCAAATCGTAAGCCTGGTCGCCACTGTTAACGCAGGTTACGTCCAGATCAAGGCCGCTATTCAACAGGCTGCGTGAGACCGCCCAGGTAATATCCTCTTCGTCGTCTGCTATCAGAATCTTTTTCTGTTCACTCATCATCAACTCCAAGGTCGAAGAAACCTCCCTTGCCCTGCGCAAAACTCATACCAAAAAGCTGTATTGGTTTTGCCTGACAAGCATTGCAGGGAATGAAGCTGCTCCAAGAGATGATTTCGTCATCGAAATCAAAATCTTGAGCAAAGGAAGGATGCAGGAGCCGCATAAACAAATAACTCACGCCCAAAGACAATAATAACACACATATTTATGAATAAACAACTTACAATGACATAACGCGGAGTGGCTCCGGGAACAAGTTCCCAAAACTTAACAATAATACCGGCTGATTGTTGCGGGGATTTATGGTTAATTTACAACGGATTCAGACTCGGGAATTCAGGAGTCTCAGTTTGACGGGACCCAGGTATGAAAAAACTACCGGAGCATTTCCAATTCAGATGGCCGGTTTTAAGCCATCTTGTTGTTACGCAATGCCATAGTTTTTCATTTTCTCGCGCAGTGTCGAGCGAGAGATACTCAAAGTGCGCGCGGTCTTGGATTTATTGCCTTCGCATTTTTTGAGGATGTGCTCTATGTGGCGCCTCTCCATCGCTTCCAGAGAATCGCCATCTCCGCTCAGATCGGCAAACGCATCCGAAATCGCGATCCTGGAGACGCCGTGCAGCAATTCGAGCGGCAGGTGTTCCGATTGTAACTCATTCACCTCGCACAAAATCACAGCTCGTTCCACCACGTTCTTGAGCTCTCTGACATTGCCAGGCCAGCGATAATTCAGCATCTTTTGAGTGGCATCCGCGGTAATGCCTTTGATCGATTTGCCAAATTCTTTGTTATGGTGTTCAATAAACAACATTACAAGCGGGAGGATGTCTTCCTGACGGTCACGCAGCGGTGGGATGTTAAGCACCATCACTTTCAGACGATAGTACAGGTCTTCGCGAAACAGCTGCTGCTCGACACAGTCCTCGAGATTCCGGTTTGTGGCGGCGATGATCCGGACATCGATCTGGACATCGGAGACGCTGCCGATTCTACGGAACGATTGCGTCTCCAGCACACGCAGAAATTTCGGCTGAATCGACATCTGCATACAGGAAATTTCATCCAGGAAAATAGTGCCGTTATGCGCCATTTCAAAGATGCCCTTTTTCATGTTCTTGGCGTCGGTAAAAGCGCCTTTCTCGTGGCCAAAGAGCTCACTTTCCAGCAGGTTTTCAGGAATGGCGCTGCAATTGATTTTCACCAGTGAATTCTCCCCGCGGGCGCTCCAGTTGTGCACGGCGTTTGCCACCAGTTCTTTGCCTGTGCCACTCTCCCCTTGAATCAGCACAGACGTCTTCGGTGTGCCGGCAACGATCTTGATCATCTTTTTCAACTCGCGCATCGACTCCGCTTCACCATAAAGTTCGTTGTCCGGGAACGACTCTTTGTGCTGAGTTTTCAAACGGGTGACTTCTTTCTTAAGGTTGTGTGTTTCCAGCGCCTTTGCCACCACAAGTTTCAACTGATCCAGTTCAAACGGCTTCATAAGGTAGTCGTAGGCGCCCTTCTTCATGGCATCTACCGCTGGACGGGCATCCGTCGAGGCAGTAATCATGATCACCAGAATATCAGGATCTTTGTCCTTAACGGACTCCAGGATCTGAAGGCCGTTAATATCCGGCAATTTGATGTCGAGCAGAACAAGGTCGATGATATCCTGTCCCAGAATGGAAAGGCCATGTTCCCCGGTAAATGCCGTCCGTACATGATTCCCCTTCTTGCGTAAGAACTCGGCCAGAGTCTTGCACAAATCTTCATTGTCTTCAATAATCAGTATGTTCGCATTCGCCATTTTGGCTAATCCTCCGTCGGTAACAAAACTCTAAAAACCGTGCCCTTGCCTGATTCACTTTCAACCTGAATATCGCCCTGATGCTCAGTCATGATTCTGTACACAATTGAAAGCCCCAATCCAGCGCCCTGCGGTTTGGTCGTAAAGAACGGGTTAAATATTGATGGCAGCACATCCGCCTCAATCCCTTCTCCGGTATCCTTGAGCAGAACTTCCACGTAAAGAGAACTTTTGCTCTTAATCGGAAAAGACTGGCCACGCCGGTCTACCCGGCTAAGTGTGGCGATTTTCGAACTTGCCTCAAGCTTAAGCTCGCCACCGTTCGGCATGGCATCGAGGGCGTTTAAATATAAGTTGACAAATATCTGCTGAATTTGATAATAGTCCACATACACGAGCGGCAGATCGGGATCATAATGCTCTGCATAGCTGACAGATTGCCCTCGCATCCTGTTTTCCACCAGCGCCGTCACCTCCTGCACAATTTCCTGCAGGCGATGATGTTCGCGGCGTGGCTGGCGCGGCTTCGCGTAAGAAAAGAACGTCTTCAGCAGATCGTCCATACGGTTCACCTGGCGCACGATGCGGGCGATGTACTCTCGTCGCGCATCATCCGGGTCGATCTCCAACTCCAGCGTTTGCGCGATAGTCTTGATGCCAGCCAATGGGTTTCTGATCTCGTGGGCGATGCCGGACGCCAGCACGCCCATCGACGCCAGGCGATCCATGCGCTGCACCTCAAACTGCATCTGCTTGATCTGGGTGATGTCTTTAAAGGAAATGATGGTGCCCACGCGCCGGTTTTGCGTATCAAACCGTGGCGTAACCGAGAACCCTACAAAAATCGAGTGGCCGTTCTTGGACTTGAGCTCCATCTCGCGGTTTAGCAGGCCTTGCTCCGGGTCGTCGATGTTCATAAGTAACCGGTCGCAATCATCTTTGGAGAAAACATCTTCCAGCTTCTCTTGCAATACCTGCTCAGAAGTGATACCCAGGATTTCGCTGGCACCGTTGTTAAAGGAGGTAATCTTGTGGTCGAGGTCGATGGTCATTAAACCCGACCCCATGCCCTGAATGATGCTTTCATTGAAATTCTTGAGTTCGATTATCTCTTGCTCGAGCTGCTTCTTTTCGGTGATATTCCGAGCGATGGCGACACAGCCAACCACTTTCCCCTTGTTAAAGATCGGATTGATGTTGATCGAAAGACAGATGGGAGCGCCATTGGCATGCAGCACCATCACTTCGAAAATACTCGATTTACCATTGATGGTTTTTTCAAAATTGCGCTCCGCGTCTGCCCTGTCCTCCTGCACAATCAATTCGAAAAAGGAGCGATCCAGCCATTCCTGCTTCTCAAAGCCCGTAATGCTCTGAAAACGCCGGTTGATGAAAACAAGTCTGGCCTGCGGGTTTAACGTGAAAATCAAATCGCTGGCGTTTTCGATCAGGTCCTGGTACTTGTATTCCGTACGCTTGACCTGTTCCTTCAACTCTTTGTTCTTCAAGCGCAGATCGTTTTGGATGAAAACGTTATCGATGATGTTCAAAAGCTCGCGGTTGCCAAACGGCTTCATTAGAAACGCACTGAGTCCCAGTTCGAACAACGCGTGCCGGTCTACATCTGACTCCGAAGCAGCAGTCAGCATGATAACAGACGTCTCGCGCAATACGCTGTAGTCGGGATTGCTAACGAACTGCTCAAGAAACTCAAACCCGTTCATCCCGGGCATATAATAGTCCAGAACGACCAGATCCGGGGCATGCTTCAGAGCGGCTGCCAACCCCTCCGGGCCACTGATGGCCGAAACGTAATCATAGCCAGCCCTCTTTATAATGATGCCACCGATTTCCAGCATGTCCGGGTCATCGTCGACAAAGAGAATTTTGCGTTCTTTTTTCATGCAACTACTTTTTCATTCAGCACAGAGAGTTGTGTTCTTTTCCAGAAACTTGACCAGCAGCTTCCTCGAAGCGTTGTGGATCGCTGACAATTGCGCTTTGTGTTCCGCGCTGAGCTCGGTTTCCAATTCATCCAGAAGCGTCTGCGACAACCCCATGATCGAACTGGCAATGTCGGCCAACTCGTCCGTCTCGTCGATTTCGTCAACTGCTAAATCGCGGCTCATTCTGTTCACCTTTCATGAAATGTCTCACGCGCCGGAACACCGGCAAGCTACCCAATAACGTCCGGACGCCCTGTTTCCTCTACACCCATGTTGTACTTGGGCAGGATAAAAGAAAACGTTGATCCCTGGCCAAGCACGCTGCTGACTCTTATCTTGCCGCCGTGGATTTCCACAATTTCCTTAACCAGCGGCAAACCCAGGCCAGACCCCGTCGTGTCCTGAACTGCATCGTTGTCAGTGACGCGATAGAATTTGCCGAAAATGTGGGGCAATGACTTTTCCGAAATGCCATAGCCAGTGTCCTCAACATCGATTGTTATCTGGTCATCCAATTCGGACAGGCGCACCTTCACCTTTGCTGCTTCCGGGCTGTATTTTACTGCGTTGGAGAACAGGTTGAGGATAGCCTGCTCCATCATGTCGCGGTCCACGTCCAGGAGCAAGACTTCTTCCGGTGCCAGGAACTCGACGGAAATATTTTTCCTGTCCGCCAATTGCGAGTTGAAGTCAAGCACTTTTTGAATCAACATTTTCATGTCGACCGGCGTTTTGTGCAACTGGCTCTTGCCCGCTTCGATTTTGGAGATGTCCAGAAACTTGTTGATGAGATCATTGAGGCGGGTTGATTCTTTCAAAATAATGGACGCGTATTCTTCTGACTGCTGGCGCGTCACCGAATTGTCAAGCAAGAGCTCACTAAAGCCGGAAATGCACGTGAGCGGCGACCGTAGTTCATGCGCCACCATAGACACCAATTCTGTCTTGAGCCGGTCGATTTCCTTCTCGCGTGTGATGTCGCGTAAAATGCTCACGATCCCGATCAACTCGTTTTTTTCGTTCGTCATGCATGCGGCCCGCGCCTGCAAGGTCACGGGCTTCCAGCCGCCCAGAGGGTCAAGCGTAATCTCGACGCTTTCAATTTTGCTACCGCTGGCGCTGGCAATTTCCTTAATAAATGCGACCAATGCTTCATTATTAACCGTCGTTTCTAACGCGGCGTTTTCAAGGTTTTCACTGTCCCACCCAAACCAACGCTGCGCCACAGAATTGATAAGCAATATTTTTTGTTGGGGGTCGGTGACGATGACGCCGTCGGCGATATTCTTCAGAATGGTTTCGGTCTTGTTCTTCTCGTTGATGATCTTGTTCAGGTTCATTTCATCCAGCCGGCGAAGCTCGGTCACCATATAGTTGAAGATTCTCGCCAGCCGGCCAATCTCATCTTGTGATTCCACCGGCACGCGCTGAGAAAAATTGCCGCGCGCTATCTCGGTGGCCGTCTGGATAAAATGCTTGATTGGCCGTGTGATGTGTTTGCTGAAAACATAGGCGCCGACGCCGGCAAGCATCAAGGCAAGAACAACCAGGCCGTAATAGATGAACGGCAGGGTACTCTCGCTCCCCCGAATCGAGCCGTGTTTAAAGTACAGGAAATAAATCCAGGAGAAGCCGAGCGGTACGCTTGCGGCGAAAAAGGTCACCACAAAAAGTTTCTTCGCCAAAGATGTCCGAATCGAGAACTGTGCCTTCATCACTTCTCTTTAGTACCTGATAAGTCAAATTTTGTCGTTTTGGGGCAGGATTTTTTTCTTCATCGCCCCAACCTTAACCGCAGTGAGCGCAGAGTCTTCAGAGATCTATCATGGCAATTTCTGCGTTCTCAACGGTTTAATGTTCATTTGGTCCGGCTGTGCCTCTTTAGGAATGTACAATAACAGTGTTCCTTCCGGCCTGCTTTGCCAGATACAATCGCTGGTCTGCAGTGTTCACTAAACTGTCAAAATCGGCCGCATCGCCAGGGAAAGTCGCAACGCCGCTGCTGATCGTAATTTTCTTTAGCGGCTGGCGCTTTTCAAATTTAAAGGCACTTTTTTCAACCAATTTACGGATTTTCTCAGCCACGATCTTGGCTGCGTCTTTGTTCGTCTCGACCAACACCAGTGCAAACTCCTCACCGCCGTATCTGATCGCCATATCGATATTTCGTATGTTGTCTTTCAACAGCGCACCAATGGTTTTCAACACCTTATCACCGGCCGGATGGCCATTGGTGTCATTATAATGTTTGAAATGGTCAATATCGATCATGGTCAGCGATACGTTGAGTTCATGACGGCGTGCGCGGTTCAATTCCTGCTCCAACTGCTCCTTGAAGTAGCGGTAGTTGTACAAGCCGGTCAATCCGTCTGTAATGGCCAATTGCCGGAGTTCCTCCTTTGCTTGTTGCAACTGAATCACTTTTTCCTGCAGCTCGTCGTGCAGATATTTTATGCGCAACAGCGAGCGCACCCGCGCCAGAAGCTCGAGCTTGTTGAACGGTTTGCTGATAAAGTCATCCGCGCCCGAATCGATGCCTTTGACTTTGTCTTCGACTTCATTGAGGGCGGTTACCATGATAACAGGAATGAATCGGGTCAACTCCTGCGACTTCAGAAATTTGCAGACATCGAAGCCGTTCATTTTCGGCATCATGACGTCCAGCAAAATCAAATCCGGCGCATGCTGTTGCACTTGTTCGATGGCTTCGGCGCCATCAGAGGCCGTCACCACATTGTACCCCTCCGAGGAAAGATAAGTGTTGAGCAATTGGATGTTTACCGGTACATCGTCTACGACCAGTATCGACTTGGACTTGGGGTTGTTTGGCATGGTATCGTACGTCGCGCTCGCGCTCTTGCCTTTCAATCAAATAACTGTAATTTCAATATGTTGCGTAAAGTTCGGCTGGCCACAACTGGACTACCGCAAAAATTTGGGAAATGTTGGGTACACATATTTCCTGGTCAAGTCGAATACCGTGCGAAAATCATGTGAGTTAGCGGCATCGTTTCATGAATCCGTGGGCCGCAAAGATTGAACAATGTGGTCGATAATCGTTCAATTTAAGCAAGGTGAAAATACAATTCTATGCTTTGAGAGTCAAGACTTATGTGAAAAAAGAGGGTTAAAGTATCGTAACATCCGCTGCACCACCGCAAGTTGTGCGGGAAAATGCCGGATTTCTGGCCACCGATAACGTTCACAACTACTTAGCCGGGGGCAGATATGCGCCAACGGTCCCGGCATGGAGTACATTCTACTCGAAACATTGTTTGAAAATCGGACACAGAGAAGCCCCTGCCGAACTTCCCGACAGAGGCTTTGATCTCCAGTCTAATACCGGTGAAAAGCTCATGGTTTAGGAAGCAGAAAGCGCCCTTCCTAAATCGATCAGACTACCGCAACAGCCCCAGCCGGCGGACAAGTTGTTCATGGCCAACGCGCATTTTATACGTGTAAATGCCGCTGGCAACGTTGCGCCCGGCTTCATGCTTGCCATTCCAGGTCGTCGAAGAGCTGCCCGGTTCGTAACTCCGGTCAACAAGGTTGTTCACCAGTTCCCCCGCGCAGGTTGAAAATCCTGATCGGTACATTTCCTCTGCTCTGGAGCGCAAATCGATACGCGTTTCCGGGTTGAAGGGATTGGGATAGTTTGCGCCAGTAAGAAGCTGCCCGGCTGCACGCGTCCTTGCTGCGAAACAGACGTCGGCGCGCTGCTCCTCTCAATCTTTTGGAAGTAAATCGCAAAAGCAAGAATCATTTTTCACAACGGTTTTTCCTAAAGCGAATTTTACCTCTTCGTCAAAAATTGGTCCATCGAAGACAAAGGTATGAAACTCTCCGTTTTCTCCGCATGGATCGATGTTCGAGGGTAATTCGTCGAGAAATTTTCCATCGATCATTTTGCCCACGAACGAACCGGCAAGCGTTCTTAAGTCCACACAAACAATGATTGCTTTAAAACCTAATTGGAGAAAGGTTTTGAGCATTTCGGTGGTGTCCCGTTGCCAGATTGGGAACAGCCCTTGCATTCCAATTTTGGCCAGATGCGCCTGCCGGTATTTTTTAATGTCTTCTAAAAACAGGTCGCCAAACGCCACGGAATCGATCCCCTGTTCTTTATGGCTTGCCAGAACCGCATTTATCCGTGCCTCATAGATTTCATTTGTCGAGCGCTTTGGAATGAGCACTTTCTGTAAAGGATGTCCTAATGATTTTGCTTGCTGCTCG
>SMUY01010239.1_pt1 | contig 15806 bp, 15 predicted proteins | sample 2456441 | NCBI WGS metagenome assembly SMUY01 (sample SAMN11095931, study PRJNA526329) | marine sediment metagenome | biome: Marine sediment; feature: Surficial sediment; material: Deep marine sediment; isolation source: Hadal surficial sediment | place: Pacific Ocean | collected 2014-11 | depth...
CCACACCGTCTTCGAGGTCGAGACAGACGGCGTCGGCGCCGGAGGCGACCGCCTTCTCGAATCGGTCGGGACGGGAGGCCGGCACGAAGAGCACCGAGCGACGGACGCGGCGGGCACTCATGAAGGCTCCGCGGACTGAGACACAGCTGCAGCATCAGCTGGCGAAGCCGTCCAGCTTCCTTCTGACTTTTCTGGCATCTGCCTATACCGGTACCTGCTGGGCGAGCAGGTCCGTCAACGCGGCCACGCGGGGTCGGCGCTCGAGGTCGCGCAGGAACTCGAGTGCCTCACTCGCCGCCGCCGGTGAGACCGCGCGCTCGGCGCAGGTACGGAATTTCCGGTCGAGCTCCTCCGCGGTGGGCGGTCGGCTCGGATACCCCCGGGCGCCGCGGACCCGTCGCCTGAACGACTGGCCGTCAACGAGACGCACCGTGACCACCGCCTCGGTCAGGGCCGGCTGGTCACCGCCGACCGATGGGTCGACGCGCATCGTCACGCGGGGCAGCAACCGGCGGATGCGGGGGTCGGCCAGACCGGTCTCGAACGTCTGGATGTCCACACGCCCGTCCGCCACGGCCGCCGCGGCGCAGAAGTGCATGCTGAACTTGGCCTCGAGACCGCCGGTCGGCCGGTCGTGGATGAGCACCGTTGGTGTCACAGCGTCGACGCCGATCTCGATCTGATCGACCTCATCGGCGCCGAACCCATGCTCGGCGCGCAGGTCGATCAGGGTATCGATGGTCGGGTGCGTGGCGGCGCACGACGGGTAGAGCTTCACGGTGATGCCGCCATCGACGATCTCCCAGACACGTCCCAGCGCCGCCCCGGCGTCACCCAGCTCGTGCCGCCTGGCCTGCATCGCGACCAGCAGCCCTTGGGGGCCGTCGACCGCCCGTTCGGAGGCGACGAGCCCCGCCTCGGCGAGCAGCGCCGCCAGCACGCCGTTGCGCCCCGCCAAGCCCGCGTGCAGCGGTTTGACCATCGTGCCGAAGCTCTCCTTGAGCCCCGAGGCCTCGGACGCCGCGATCGCCATGCTGCATGCGGCCGTCTGGGCGTCCTGCCCCAGCAGCCGGACGGCAGTCGCGGCGGCGCCGATCGTGCCGAGGGTCGCGGTCGCGTGCCACCCCTGTGCGTAGTGTGTCGGGTTCATCACCCGGCCGAGCACCGCCTCGATCTCGAACCCGACGCAGTAGGCGTCCAGCAGCGCGGCCCCGCCGGCGTCGGCCAGCTCGGCCGCCGCAAGACCGGCGGCGACGAGCGGCGCGCTCGGGTGGGCCAAAGACACGAAACACATGTCGTCGAAGTCGAGTGCGTGGGCGGCCGTGCCGTTCGCCAACGCCGCCCAGCCGGCGCCGGTGCGCTCGGCGACGCCCAGGATGCCGCAGCGCGTGGCGCCGCCCTCGGCGCGGGCCACATCACGAACCACCCTGGCCGCAGGCTCGACCGACCCCGCCAGCGTGACACCGACGGTATCCAGCACCGCGTCACGCGCCGCGGCGCGCGCCGCCGGCGGGACCGCCGCTCTCGACACGAACTCGCCAAACTGCGTCAGTGCGGTCACCGGCATGTGCTTCCTCTCGAGACGCCCTCGAGGCTACAGGCCTTCATGTCACTTGTCGGCTCGGCGGCCCTCAAGGGCCTTGCTACCGGAAGGCTCGGCGGGTCAAAAGACCCGCCGCTACGTACGGCCCCAGCCCCCTGCGCATCAGACCGGCCGCGTCAGGCTCGACACAGATGCGAGCGAGCCCAGGTCGCCCTCCAATCTTCTCCCGCCTCCTGCCTCTTGCCTCCGTCGTGACTCAGTTTCCGTAGAAAACGGCGATGCTGGCGAGACGGTCCTGGATCTGCCGCTCCGGAATCCACCGCCCGTTCACCATGACCCCGGCGCGGCTGGCGACATTTGCGATGTCCTCGATCGGATTCGCCGTCAGCAGCAGCAAATCGGCGCGATGCCCGACGGCGACCGACCCGAAGTCGTCGGTGGCGTCGAAATACTCCGCCACCCGGCGGGTACCGATCTCCAGCACCTGATATGGCGTCATCCCGATCTCGACCCACAACCGCATCTCGTGATGCATGGCGAACCCGGGCACGGTGAAGATCTGCGGCGAATCGGTGCCCAGCAAGATCGGCGCGCCACCGTCGTGCAACGCCTTCAGGATGGTCCGGCGCAACGCGCGCACGCGACGGTCCGTCTCCGGGTCGGCGACCGTCAGCCGATTGTCCACAGCCTGCTCCCACTCCTCGACGGTCTCCGGCGGCATGTAGCGCACTTCCGGCCGCTCGGTGCGCATCTGGGCCCCCGATCGATCGCTGTAGAACACCGTCTCCCAGAGCACCATCGTCGGCACAACCCAGGCGCGCGCCGCCCGGGTCACCTCGACGAGCTGCGGGATGCGGCCTGCGTCAACCACCTCCATCAGGGCACCAATGTCCCGCCGGCCCGGCGACGCCGCCGGCTGCCTCTCCTCTGGCACCAACGCCTGGATGTAATTGTCGAGGTGGTCGATCGACACCTGCCCCGCCGCGAGCGCGTGGAACAGCCCGACCTGGTCTGGAACATGGCCACCGAACGGGATCCCGACCTCGTTCGCCGTGGCGGCCAAGGCGTCGAACACCTCGAGGGTCAGCTCCTCGTGCACTTTCACGAGGTCGTAGCCGGCCTGCTGGTACTCGCGCACCAGCTGCGCCGCCTGCTCCGGTGTCGTGACCCGCGCCCCGTGCATCGACGTGCTCCCCAGAAACAGACGAGGACCGAGCGTCTCCCCCCTGGCGATCTGGTCGCGCATGGTGAACTGCGACCGGTCGCCCTGCATCCCGCGCACTGTGGTCACTCCGTTCGCGACGTAGAGGAACAACAGGTTCTTGGCATCGGCCGGCAGCATGCGGGGGCTCGGCAGGTGCCCATGCATCTCGGCGAGACCCGGCATCAGATACTGCCCCTCCGCCTCGATGACCTCGACCTCGTCGCCCACCTCGACCTCATCGGTCGGGTTGATCGACGCGATCCGCCGGTCGGTGACGACGACGGTCTGGTGCTCCAGCACGACCGGTCCACCCGGCCCGGTCATCGGCAGCACGGTGACACCGACGAACGCCAGGTCGCCCTCGACCACCGGCAACGGGTCGCCACAGCTCACCGTCAGGACGACGGTCAGGATGGCCACAGCCGCGTGCACGCGGCCGAAACATCGTCGTTTCCCCGTGACGCGCTCCATCATCAACCGCCTTTCTGGCCGCGGCCCATCGCTGTCCGGCGTTCGCCTTTGGGCTACAGGCTTCGGGCTGCAGGCCAAACGCCAGCGACCGCAGGTCGCTCCTCCGGCCTCCTGCCTTCGTCGTCCTACGCCTCCGGCTCGGGCGGCCGGAACTTCGGCGGCACGTGCCCGCGCTTGTAGACCATGAACGTGCGCTTGAACGTGATGATGATCTTACCGTCCTGGTTGAATCCCGTCGATTTCACGGACACGATGCCGACGTTGGAGCGCGACTTCGATTCCCGTGTCGACAGCACCTCGCTGCGGGAGTAAATGGTGTCCCCTGCGAACACCGGATTCGGCAGCCGCACCTCATCCCACCCCAGGTTGGCCATCACGTTCTGCGACAGATCGATGACCGACTGACCGGTGACGACGGCCAGCGTGAACGTCGAGTCGACCAGCGGCCGGCCGAACTCGGTCTTCGCTGCGTAGGCGTGGTCGAAGTGAATCGGGTTGGTGTTCATCGACAGCAGCGTGAACCACGTATTGTCCGCCGCCAGCACCGTCCGGCCAAGCGGATGATGGTAGATGTCCCCGACCTCGAAGTCCTCGTAGACACGCCCGGTCCACCCTGCTTTCACCGCCATGATCGCTCCCTTCGCTCTGAGAAGTGAGAAGTTAGAAGTGAGGAGTCAGAAGGCAGAATGACACCGGAGGCTGTCGGAGCGTCTAGACGTGGCGAAATCCACCGATCATCTTCTGACTTCTACCTTCTGACTTCTGACTCCTGCGTTCTTCCCTCACACCACCCCCTCGTCACGCCAGCCCGCGATCGTCGCCGTGTCGAAACCCAGCTCGGCGAGGATCGCGTGTGTGTGGCCCCCCAGGTCCGGAACCGGCCCCATGACCGGCTCGACGCCGTCGATCGTGGCCGGCGGCGCCAACGCCCGGACCGGCCCGGCCGGTGTCCCAACCTCGTGCCAGCGGCCACGCGCAGCCAGCTGCGGATGGTCTGCGAACTGCCGTACTGTGCGCAGCCTGGCGTTTGCGATACGGGCCGACTCCAATCGCTCGAGAATCTCCGGGGTCGGCAACCGGGCGAACACAGTCTCGATCTCCGCGTCGAGCGCCGCTCGGTGTTCGACACGCGAGGCGTTCGAGGCGAACCGCCGGTCCTCGGCCAGCGCCGGCCGCCGGAGCACCTGCGTGCAGAACGCCCGCCACTCACGCTCGTTCTGCACCCCGAGGTACACCACTTCCCCATCCCCACCGGCGAACGGGCCGTAGGGCGCGATCGCCGCATGGCGCGCACCGGTGCGGGGCGGCTCGGCGCCGCCATAGGTCCCGTAGTACATCGGATACCCCATCCACTCGCCGAGCGCCTCGAGCATCGACACCTCCACCACCGTGCCCGTACCGGTCTGGTGCCGCATCAGCAAGGCGGTCAGGATACCGGAGTAGGCATACATGCCGGCGGCGATGTCGGCAACCGGGATCGCCACCTTGACCGGCTCGTCGGCGGTACCGGTAATCGACACCAGCCCCGCCTCGGCTTGTATCAGCAGATCGTAGGCCTTCCGGTCCCGGTAGGGGCCGCTCGACCCGTAGCCGGAGATCTCGCACACGATCAGCCGCGGGTGCGCCTCGCGTAGCACGGTCGCCGACAGCCCCAGCCGCGCCGTCGCGCCGGGCACCAGGTTCTGCACGAACACGTCCGTCCGGTCGAGCAACCGGCGCAGCACCTCGGACGCATCGGGGTGCTTCACGTCGAGTGTCAGCGACTCTTTCGAACGGTTCAGCCAGACGAAGTGGGACGACAACCCGTGCACCGTCGTGTCGTAGCCCCGGGCGAAGTCGCCGACACCGGGTCGCTCGATCTTGATCACCCGGGCGCCCAGATCGGCGAGCTGCCGGGTGGTGAACGGCGCGGCCACCGCCTGCTCGAGCGACAGCACCGTGACCCCGTCGAGCGGCCTGGTTTTCGGGCGGGGCATCACGTCTGGCGACGTTGCTTCCTCGGTCACAGCCTGCCTGGCTGCTCCCTCGTCGCGCCTTGCCAGCCGGGCGCCGCGCTCCGAAAACCGACCCTTGTCATTTTGCACCCTGCCAGGGTCCTCAGAAGGAGCGGGGCAGATCCAGCACGTGCTGGCCGATGTAGGCCAGGATCAGGTTCGTCGAGATCGGCGCAGTCTGATACAACCGGGTCTCGCGGAACTTGCGCTCGATATCGTACTCTTGGGCGAATCCGTACCCGCCGTAGGTCTGCATGGTGACGTTGGCCGCCTCCCAGGAGGCGTCGGCCGCCAGCAACTTGGCCATGTTGGCCTCGGCGCCGCACGGGTCGCCGGCATCGAACAGGTCGGCGGCGCGGATACGCATCAGGTCGGCCGCCTCGACGTTGACATACGCCCTGGCGATCGGAAACTGGATCCCCTGGTTCTGGCCGATGGGTCGTCCGAAGACGACCCGGTCCCGGGCATAGCGGCTGGCCCGCTCGATAAACCACCGTCCGTCCCCGACACATTCGGCGGCGATGAGAATCCGCTCGGCGTTCAGCCCGTCGAGCAGATACCGGAAGCCCTGCCCCTCGTCTCCGACCCGGTTCTCGACCGGCACCTCGAGATCGTCGAAGAACACCTCGGTGCTTGCGTGGTTGATCATGGCGCGAATCGGCCGCACGGTCATGCCGTGTCCGATCGCCTCCCGGAGATCCACCAAGAACACCGACAACCCCTCGGTGCGTTTCTTCACCTCCTCGAGCGGGGTCGTGCGCGCCACCAGGAGCATCAGGTCCGAGTGCTCGACCCGCGAGATCCAGACCTTCTGGCCGTTCACGACGTAGTGGTCGCCCCGGCGCACCGCCATCGTCTTCATCTGGGTCGTGTCGGTCCCGGTCGTCGGCTCTGTCACGGCGAAGGCCTGTAGCCGGAGCTCGCCGCTGGCAATCTTCGGCAGGTAGTGACGCCGCTGCGCCTCGGAGCCGTGCCGGAGCAGAGTCCCCATGATGTACAGCTGCGCGTGACACGCCGCGGCATTGCCACCCGATCGGTTGACCTCCTCCAGGATGATTGAGGCCTCGGCAAGCCCCAGCCCGGACCCGCCGAGATCTTCGGGAATCAGCGCCGCCAGATACCCCGCCTCGGTCAGTGCGCGGACGAACTCCTCGGGGTAGGCCTCCTGGGCATCGAGCTCCCGCCAGTAGCTGTCCGGAAAGCGCGAGCACAGCTCGCGCACGGCGGTTCTCAGATCGGTATGCAGCTCGCTGTTCGTCACGAGTATCTCGTTCGGTGGCCCCGGACCGGCATCGTGGCCCGGTCCAGATCCACCGCTACACAGCCGTGTCCTTGATTCCGGCCGGTGGTTCGGCAAGACCGAAGAAGAGTCGGATCCATCCCTCCAGATCCTCAAACGACACAGCCTTGCCGGTCGAGTGCAGGTACGACGTCATGTTGGTTGAGAACCCCTGCCCAGCAAACACGACCAGCCCGGGAATGGGCCAGGCTGCAATGTCCTGAATGGTGGCGGGGATCTTCTCTTCGGCGGAACCACTCCCACCCTGCCACTTGCACTCGATCCCCAAACTCTGATTGGTTGCCGGTCGGCTGACCACGACATCGATCGACCGCTCCGCTCCCCACAGACGTCGGCCGACCTTGACCTGCCGCCGTACGTCCAGGCCGATCCTGATGGCCAGCGCTGCCACCTCTTGCTCGAGGTCCGCCCCGCTGGCAACCGCCGCTGCTCCACCCGGCATCTATGATTGGCCGACTCGCTGTGGAATGTTCGTGATGAGGTACTCGAACACCTGCCCGCGACGAGAAGCGTTCGAGTTGATCATCCTCCTCGCCGGAATCTGGTAGGCCTGCAAGCCTGCTCGCTCGGCGTCCCGGTTTCCGTCATAGAGCTCGGCGACCTCGGGCGCGGTGGAATTGCTGAGCAGCACCCAGCACCCCTTGTGAGCAAGTCGGATGATCGTTCGCTGCAGCTGCTCTTGGTCGGCGGTGGAAAAGCCCTCAGACGTATAGGACGTGAACTGCGCGGTTGCGCTCAACGGCGCATACGGTGGGTCCAGGTAGACGAAGTCCCCGGCGTCGGCGCAGGCCAACGCGTCCGCATAGCGCACCTGTTCGATCGAGATGGTCTTGGCCGACAGCACCGCCGCAACGTTCCGGAGATTCTCTGTGTCACAGATCCTCGGATTCGAGTACCGACCGAGTGGCACATTGAACATGCCCTTGGAATTCACGCGGAACAGGCCATTGAAGCCGGTCCGGTTCAGGTAGACGAGCATCGCCGCCAGGTCTGCGGTGTATCGACGGCTCTCGATTCCATGTCCGTTCGAAATTGCCTCTCGCGCGGGATTGAACTTGTGCCGCACGCGGTAGTAGTGCCGCTCTGGATCTCGCTTGTAGCCAGCGGTGAGACGTCGTAGGCGCTGGATGACAGCCTCTGGCTCGTCTCGCACGCGGGAATAGCAGCCGACCAGGTCACCGTTCGTATCGGTCAGGCATGTTCGGCGGCCGGCCAGTCGGCCCTGCTGCACCAGATCGAAGAACACGGCCCCACTGCCCAGAAACGGCTCGCGATACGCGGCGAACGCCTCTGGATAGAACTCCCGAAGGCGGGGCAAGAGCTGGCGCTTTCCGCCCGCCCACTTCAAGAACGGACGCACCGGCTGACTGGGAGCCGGCGGACCGGGATGCTCAGAATGTGTATGAAGCGCTGGAGCGGTCATGAACAGACTCAGAAGCTGCGGCAGAATGTTAGCATGGGGTCCGGGTCGGTGCCGGCCATTCCCGGTGTGGTCGTTCTCCTGCCTCCTGTCTCCTTACTTTTCTTATAATCCCCCCGTGCCCGTCACCCCCGGATCCGCGCGGCTGGCCTCCCGTCTCTCCGGCCAGCGGGTCGGTCTGGTCGCGAACCCGGCGTCGGTGGACGCCACGTTCCGGCACGTCTCCGAGACGGTCGCCGCGTTGCCCGGTGTCACGCTGGCAGCGCTGTTCGGACCACAGCACGGGTTCCGGTCGGACGTCCAGGACAACATGGTCGAGACCGACCACGCCCGGCACCCGGTCTTCGACGTGCCAATCTACTCGCTCTACGGTGAGACGCGCGAGCCGACCGGTGCGATGCTGTCTGGCCTCGACCTGCTCGTCATCGACCTGCAGGACGTCGGCACGCGCGTCTACACCTACATCCACACGATGACCAGCTGTCTTCGAGCGTGCGCGACCCACGGCGTCCCGGTCGTCGTGTGCGACCGTCCCAATCCGGTGGGTGGTCTGGCGGTCGAGGGTGCCGTGCTGGAACCAGGGTTCGAGTCGTTCGTCGGGCTGTGCCCGATCCCGCTCCGCCACGGGCTGACAATAGGGGAGCTGGCCCGTTTGTGCAACGAGACGTTGGGGCTGCGCGCCACGCTCGAGGTGTTGCCGCTCGACGGGTGGCAGCGCGAGATGTATCAGGACGACACCGGTCTGCCCTGGGTGCTGCCGTCCCCGAATCTTCCCACCCTCGACAGCGCGGTCGTCTACCCCGGGATGGTGCTGCTCGAGGGCACCAACCTCTCGGAGGGACGCGGCACCACCCGCCCGTTCGAGCTGGCGGGGGCGCCCTGGCTCGACGCCCAGCGGCTAGCCGAGGCGCTGAACGATTTGCGGCTGCCCGGTGTCCACTTCCGGCCCGCCGAGTTCCAGCCGACGTTTCAGAAACATGCCGGACAGACCTGCGGTGGCTGCCAGCTCCACGTGACCGACCGAACCATCTTCCGGCCGGTCCTGACTGCCATCGCGCTGCTCCAGGTCTGCCGTGTGCAAGCACCCGACCGCTTCGCGTGGCGTCAGCCGCCCTACGAGTACGAGACCCGCATCCCGCCGATCGACATCCTGTACGGGTCGGACCGGCTCCGGCGGCAGCTGGACGACGAGGTGCCCTACACCGCCATCGCCGACAGCTGGGCCGCAGGGCTCGACGCGTTCCGCCCGGTACGCGAAAGCTGTCTGCTGTACTGACGGTGGGGGTCTGTTGCACGAGGGTCCGGTCAACATCGGGTCCGCCTGCTGTAGGCGTCGAGATCGAGGCCGCGCCCGGCCCGACACAGGCGCGACGAGGCAGAATACAGGGTAGTATTCGACCCGCTGACGGGGAGGCCCAGCACGGAGCGTGCGGGATGCATCGGCGGCCGAATGCCGGCGTCGGTATGCCGCAGGCACCAGTTCGCAGCCGATACGATCGCAGGCCCCTCACGGACCGGTCACCATCATGGCTCGCCGCCCGCTGACCTTTGAACACTCCATCGTCATCACTGCGGCGCCTGACGCCGTGCTGGCGGCGTTCTTCGACCCGGCGGCGCTGACGGTCTGGTGGGATGCCGTCCGTTCGGTGACCACGCCGCGGCCACTTGGGGTCTACGCCATCGAGTGGCGCAACACCCCGTTCAGCGACAAGCTGCTCGGCACGCTGGGAGGGGTGTTCTACGGCACGGTCATGGACTTTCGTCCGCGTCACGAGTTCTTGCTCGCCGACGCGTACTGGCTGCCGCCGCAGGCGGACCCGTTCGGACCGATGGCGCTCGAGGTGACCTGCCGGGTCCAGGGCCCGGCGACCAGGCTCAGGGTGCGGCAGACCGGGTCGGACGACGGGGTCCGGTGGCAGCGCTACTATGCGTTGATCTCCGCCGGGTGGGAAGCGTCGCTCGAGGCACTGAAGCGATATCTCGAACGAGGCGGCAGGGCACCCGGGCGACCCTGATGGTCCGTGCGACCGGCGAGGGGACGGCCGGCTTCGGGAGTACGGGCCGGCAGGCCCGTCGAGGCCGGACGGATGAGACCGATGGGGACAGCCGGGACGATCGTCATCGTGGGCGGCGGTGTCGTCGGCTCGAGCATCGCCTATCACCTGCGGCGGGACGGATACGCGGGCCGGGTCGTGGTGGTCGAGCGGGACCCGACCTATGTGCGCGCCTCGTCGTTCCTGGCCATGGGCGGCATCCGCCAGCAGTTCAGCTCGGCGGTCAACATCCAGCTGGCGCAATACAGCACCCGGTTCTACGCCGTGTTCGACCAGGCCCTGCGCCTGTCGGGCCATGTACCCCGCACGAACTTCCGCCAGCGCGGCTACCTGTTCCTCGTTGACGACGCGTTGACGGACCGCTTCGAGGCACGTGTCGAGCGGCAACGCCGGCTGGGAGCGCACGTCGAGCGTCTCACCCTCGACCAGCTCCGGGCCCTGGTCCCCGGCGTTCGGCTCGATGACCTCCGGTTCGGGGTGTTCGGCCCGGACGACGGCTACGGCGAGCCACGGGAGGTGCTGGCGGGGTTTCGCGCCGCGGCCGCCGCGGCAGGCGCCGAGTACCTCACCGCCGAGGTCGTGGACCTCACCCGTCGGTCCGGTCGGGTGACGGGCGTCGTGCTCGATGGCGGCGAGCGCGTGCCGGGTGACGCGGTGGTCAACGCGGCCGGGCCGTTCGCGGCCCGTCTCGGGGCGATGACGGGCGTCGACCTGCCGATCCAGCCGGTGCGTCAACAGCTCTTCCGCTGCGCGCTGCCGGTGCGATGGCCCTATCGGTTTCCGATGGTCATCGATCCGACCGGCGTCCACTGGCGTCACGACGACCCGGACACCGAGTCCGCGCCGGACCGGCTGGTGGTCGCCTGTACCAGGCTGGACGAGCCGCCCGGCGAAAACTTCGAATGCGATCTGTCGCGCTGGGAGTCAGACTTCCGGCCGCCGCTGGTGCGGCGGGTCCCGGGCCTCGAGCCGCTCGAGCTGATCGAGGGCTGGGCCGGGCTCTACGCGATGACCCCGGACCACAACCCGCTGCTCGGCGAGCACCCGGCGGCGCCCGGCTTCTTCCTCGCCAACGGTTTCAGCGGCCATGGACTGATGATCGCCCCTGCGGTCGGCAAGGTGCTGTCGGAGCTCATCCGCACCGGTCGGGCGGACACGGTCGACGTGCGCTGCTTCGACCCCGGTCGATTCGACCGGGGCGAGCTGGTGCACGACGAGGCCATAATTTAATCCTTCGTATAATCCCTTCCGATGCATATCGTCGCGCCAGAGATCGAGCGCTACCTCGCGTCACTCGACCCGGTCGATCCCCTGCTCGCGCGTGTCGCGGCGGAGGGCGCCGACCTCGACCTGCCGATCATCGACACCACGGTCGGCCGGTTCCTCGAAGCGATGGTGCTCGCGACCGGGGCGCGGCAGGTGCTCGAGATCGGCACCGCCAACGGCTACTCCGCGTTGTGGCTGGCCCGTTCGCTTCCGGCAGACGGCCGGCTGTTCTCGATCGAAATCGATCAGAGGCGCGCGGCCATCGCCCGCGGCCATATCGAGGAAGCCGGGCTCACCGATCGCGTGAGCGTGATGGTGGGTGATGCGGCTCGGATGGTACACAAGGTCGAGGGCCCCTTCGACCTGATCTTCAACGATGGCGACAAACGGCAGTACGGCCCGCTTCTCGACCGACTGGTGGCATTGCTCCGCCCGGGCGGGGTACTGATCACCGACAACATCCTGTGGGACGGTGAGGTCGTACCGGGGCTGGTGACGCCACCACGCCGGTCATCTGACGAGACCGCGGCGATCGCCGCCTACAACCGCCGGCTGGCGGGGGACCCGCGACTCGTCACGAGCTTCCTGCCGGTCCGTGACGGCGTGGCGATGTCGGTCCGCACACGCGCACCCGATGGAGCATCCAATGACGCCTGACGACTGGCTCGTCGCCGCCAAGACGGACGCCGACCGCCGGGGCCTGCCCGAGCTGAAGCCGCTGCTCGACGCCCTGAACGACGCCACACGCGCCCTTCGGGCCGCCAGCTGGAACCGTCACGCGGCCGGGCCACCGTCCGCGGTCGACGCGGCGGATCGGGCGACGAGATCTGACGACCCACCATGACCACCGGCTGGTGCGACCACCCGATACATCGGCTGGCCACGGCGATCGACACGCGTGCGGTCTCCGTGCGGGAGGTGGTCGAGGCGACCCTCGCCCGCATCGCCGACCGCGACCGGTCGCTGCGGGCGTTCACGACGGTGCTCGGCGACAGCGCCCGTGTCGACGCCGAGGGGGCCGACCGGGAGATCACCGCCGGCCGCTATCGCGGACCGCTGCACGGGGTGCCGGTATCGATCAAGGACCTGATCGACGTCGTCGGGGTCCCGACGACCGCCGCCTCGCGGGTCACGGGGCGCGCCCCGGCGGGGTCCGACGCGCCGGTGGTGGCGCGGCTCCGAGCTGCCGGCGCGATCCTGATCGGCAAGTGCAACCTCCACGAGTTCGCCTTCGGCACCACCGGGGAGGACTCGTCCTTTGGCCAGACCCTCCACCCATGCGACCCCACCCGGTCTCCCGGCGGCTCGAGCGGCGGCTCGGCCGTCTCGGTCGCCGCCGGGATGGCATTCGCAACGCTTGGCACAGACACGGGCGGGTCGATCCGGATTCCGGCCGCCGCCTGCGGCCTGGTCGGTCTGAAGCCCACGTTCGGCGAGGTGTCCTGTCACGGTGTCGTGCCGCTCGCCCCCAGCCTCGACCATGTCGGCCCGTTGACCCGCTGCGTCCGGGACGCGCGGATCGTCTTTCACGCCATACGCGACCGCGAGGAGGTCGAATCCGCCTCCACACACGGCGCCGTCCGGACGCTCGGGTGTCCCCGGCCCTACTTTCTGGACCGGCTCGACGACGAGGTGCGCGCGGTGTTCGAGCGGGCGCTCTCACGACTCAGCGACGCGGACTGGACCGTGGAGGACACCCCGGTGCAGCACGCGCACGATGCAGCGACGATCTCCCTGCACCTGGTCCTCCCGGAGGCGGCGGCCATGCACGCCGCCACACTGGAGCAGCAGCCCCAGGACTACACGCCCGCCGTACGACTTCGGCTGGAACTGGGACGGTACGTGCGGGCGGAAGACTACGTGCGGGCGCAGCACGGCCGGGCGGTGCTGGGTCGAGCGGTTGACGCGGCGCTTGCGGGACGCGCTGCCCTGGTGCTGCCGTCGCTGGCGATCCCCGCGCCGCCACTCGGCGCCACCACCGTGGAGGTCGGCGGCGAGACCGCATCGTTACGCGGCGTCATGCTGCGGCTGACACAGCTCTTCAACGCCACCGGGCATCCCGCCGTCTCGATCCCGTGCGGGCTGACCAGCACCGGGCTGCCGTGCGGGTTGCAGCTCGTGGGCCACCGGCACCAGACGGACCACCTGCTGGATGTGGCCGAGGCGGTCGAGACGGCGCTGGCCGGCTAACAGCCCGGAGCTCACTACGCAGACATCCGTGGGGCAAGGCGTCAGCGTGGCCTCGCCGGCCTGAAGGTGCTTGCTACCTCGGCAATGGTCCCGTGGCGCCCCACCCCGCACCTCGGCCGAGGCCCACGCCGGATCGGGGTGGCAGGCCCTCTCTCCACGGCCGCCCCGACCCCCGTAGCCAGCCGGCCTCGGGGAGCGGCCGCGGTGATGCTCAACCCGTCGCGTCGCTCGTGCCGCCGACGTTCTGACGCAGCGCGTCGTAGCCCATGCCCTGCGGGCTCCCGCTCTCGACCGGCAGTCCCTTCTGTTCCCACCCGTCGTCGACCACCTGGCCGGTGGCGGGGTCGCGGAAGCCGCCGAAGCCGCCCTTGACGTTCATGGCGCTGCCGTAGCCCGCCGCAGTCAGCATCTGCACCGCCCTGGAAGACCGGCCGCCGACCTGACACCCGATCAGCAGCTTGGCGTCGCTCGCGTAATTGGCCTGCATCACGGCCAGGAACTCCGGGTTCGGCGTCATCTGCCCGGTCTGGCTGTCGCGGTGCAGCAACGGCACGTTGTGCGCACCTTCGGGATGCCCGTTCTCGTACTCGGGCACCGACCGCACATCGACGTAGGTGTACCCACCGGTCGTCTGCAGCTGATGCGCCTCTTGCACGCCGACATCTTTGATACTCATACGGGACTCCTTTTGGTCATGGTAACGAAGCTCAGCCCCAAACCGATGAGACCTGCGGAGAGATGCCCTGCGTTACGAGTGTTCCCCTCGCGAGGTTCGCAACTCGTCCCACGAATCGCGCCCCTGAGCTGGCGTCACGCATCCGGAGTTCGATACTATCTTCCGTTCGCCTGTCCGGGCAATCCTGCGCTGTCAACGACCTCCTCCATGATCGCCAGATTCTTCCACACCTGGGAACGCCGTCTGGTCGCCGTCGACACCGACCGGGTCGTCCGCCCGTTCGAGTGGGGTGTCGAGTGGGTCGACGGGACGACGGACCTGAGCACCGACCCCGCGGACCATCTCGAGCGATGGGCGACCCGGACGTTGTCCGACACCACCTGGTTCTCGACCGCGCCCTGTCACGACTATGAGATGCGGGACGACCGGCTCACGTTCCCCAGCGAAATCGAGACACCGCACACCGAGAACAACACCGTACACGCGCGGTATTTTCCGGCCGCGCAGGGGTCGGGCCGCCGCCGCGCGACCCTGGTGCTACCGCAGTGGAACGCCGACGCCAACGCACACGTCGGGTTGTGTCGCCTGCTGGCGCAGGTCGGCATCAGCGCGCTGCGGCTGAGCCTGCCATATCACGACGCCAGGATGCCGGCCGAGTTGCAGCGCGCCGACTACATCATGAGCGCGAACATCGGCCGGACCCTCCAGGTGAACCGACAGGCGGTGCTCGACGCGCGCCGCGCCATCGCCTGGCTGGCCGCGCGCGGCTATGACCGGGTCGGCATTCTGGGCACCAGCCTCGGGTCCTGTCTGGCGATGCTCACCGCCGCGCACGAGCCGCTCATCACAGCCGCGGCACTCAATCACATCTCTCCGTACTTCGCCGACGTGGTCTGGGAGGGACTGTCCACTGCGCATGTCCGCGCCGGGCTCGATGGGGCGATCGACCTGGACCTGCTGCGGCGTTTGTGGCTGCCGATCAGTCCGCACCCGTATGTGCGTCGCCTTCGGGACATCCCGGTGCTCCTGGTCTACGCTCGCTACGATCTGTCGTTTCCGGTCCGGTTGTCCCGCCAGCTCATCGCGGACTTCGGGCGACACGGCATCCGCCACGACGTGAGGGTGCTGCCGTGCGGTCATTACACCACCGGGAAGGCCCCGTTCAAATGGATGGACGGTTACATCCTGGTCCAGTTCCTACGACGACATCTGTAGGGGCAGGCTGCTGAAGCACCTCCGCCTGCAGGCTTCAGGCTACTGGCTGCAGGCGCTCCTGTGGTGGGCGCCCCTCAACCAGATGGCGCCAGCCGACTCGTCGGAGGCAAGGGGTGTCCCTGACGAGGCCTGTCGTACCCTGGGCAAGATGAGCAGCGTGAGCGTCTGGAGCCCGCGGTTGGAAGGCGGCCAGGGCGCGGAGTGGGGCGATGGGGCCCCGCGAGCGGCCGCGTAGGGTTCGGGGCGCAGCCCCGTCTAGGTTTCCGGGCGGGGCATCCCGTCTGGCGGCGTTGCTTCGTCGGTCACAGCCCGCCTGGCTGCTCCCTCCTCGCGCCTTGCCAGCCGGGCGCCGCGCTCCGGAAACCGCGATCAAAGGCAGCCAGGGCGCGCACATGCGCGCCCCGCGGACGCGGAGCGGGGCGATGGGGCCCCGAGAGCGGCCGCGTGGGGTTCGGGGCGCAGCCCCGTCTACC
>SMUY01314867.1_pt1 | contig 15782 bp, 15 predicted proteins | sample 2456441 | NCBI WGS metagenome assembly SMUY01 (sample SAMN11095931, study PRJNA526329) | marine sediment metagenome | biome: Marine sediment; feature: Surficial sediment; material: Deep marine sediment; isolation source: Hadal surficial sediment | place: Pacific Ocean | collected 2014-11 | depth...
TCCGTTCCGGATGTAGGCCACCCCCGTGACTCGGAACCCGGTTCCCTGTTTTTCAATCAAGACCTTCTCCGCTTTAGCATCGGGAATGATTTCCACGCCGTGCTCGAGAGCCGTGGGAAGATACCCCGTGAAGCTTCCGCCACGGGCATCGTACTTACACATGTTTACGCCGTCGCAGTACCCGCACCAGAGACAATTCTGCTTGGCGATCTTGGCCGGGTTCACCTCGATGCCAAGAGCCCGGGCTGAATCCCGAAACAGGCGGTCGCCATCCCGCAGCAGGCCGTCCGGTTTAGTATGGATGTTGAAGGCCCGCTCGGTCTCCTCGGCCGCGTATTTCAGGTTCTGATAAGAGAGGTCCAGACCGGTCTCATCCGACCAGACCTGGTAATCCGCCTCATAGGGAGTGTTGGTGATGGCGGTATAGAGAACGGAGCCTCCCCCCACGATCGCGGCGGTGTTGAAAGTATAAGTCTCGTCATCCGGCCCCAGTGGGACGCGGCGTGAGGCGCCGGGAGGAATTCCCCGCCGGGTCCGATAGCGGCCCTGAAAATCCGACCGGACATTGGTAAACATATGCCTCCGCACGGGAACCCCGTATCCGGGACGGGGCGGTCCCCCAAAGTAGGGACCCAGATCCAGGAGGGCGATCTTCAGGGGCTCTCCCGTGGTCGGATGAACTCCCTTTTGGGCAATCCGAGCGGCCATGATGATGCCCCCCGTGCCGGCTCCTGTAACGATCAGATCATAGGATGTTTCCGCCATGCGATCTCCTTTCTTTCCCAGTCTCCCTTCTAAAGAGGGTCAAGGGCGACAACGGCTGTACCCGGTCAAAAACGTGCGCGACCGTCCAAACAATATGATACACCCGGTAAATTTGGCAAGGCATTCACCCGGTCTTCCGGAGAATCTTCTCGCCTTTCTGGGAAGCGGCTCTTCGGAAGTTTGACCTCACCCGTGAAAGTGATATTAGGAGAAATCGAGGATACAGGGGTGTCTGGACGGCTAGTGGAGGAGAGGAAGGAAATCAGGCCCGTTTCAAGTCAAAGAGGACGGCAAATCCCCACTTTTTCTCGGCTAAGGAATCGATCCTCAGAACCTTTCCCGTTGCGTTGATGATGAGTTCCGGTTTCTTCCCGGCAGGAGGCCACTGGAGCAACAGCTTCACCTGATCACCGATGGCAGGACTGGTATCTGCAATGAAATAACCACCGGCGGCACTTATGTCTTTGGTTTTAACCGCTCTCTCCACCTCTCTCCCTTGAATCTCGAAAGTGACCGTCCCTGTTAAGGGTAATCCCAGCCGGGTGACGGCTCGTCTCTCAATCTCGGGCAGGCCCGAGAACAGGATGGAATGGTTAACGGATTTCATGTTACGGTGGATCAAAGTTCTGCCTCCTGTTGGTTCACCCCTATCATGGATGACCCATTTCATTGGATCGGTGACCTTAATCACCACATCAGGCCCAACACGAGTCGTGGCTTCGCTTCCACTTGAGATGGCGGTTTGGAGAAAGGTAGAGCACTCTGCTACCCGCATTTCTCACACCCAATCCACTGCGTCGGCGAAGCAGGTGTGAGAAATACGGCTAGAGGCCGATTGTGGCTCGCTCGCGCTCGGTAATACCGCGAGAAATGCCCTCGGTAGCAATCCAATGACCCGCTTCATCATAAATAGGCACATGCACGCCCTCGCACCAAACGACACTGCCATCCTTACGAATCAAGCGGTGAGTCACGTTTTCTAGATCAGGATTTTGAAGGGCTGACGTCAGTCTAGACTTATCCTCAGGATGGATGATTTTTAGAACCAACTCAGGATCGGCATAGAACTCCTCGGGGGTGTATCCGAGAATGTCCCTGACCACTGGGTTGATGTACTCACAACCCGGTGGGTTATGCCGGTAGCGATAGATCAGGACTTTGGCGTTTTTGATGAGCTCGCGAAAGTGGATCTCCGAGTGCCGCAGTTCCTTCTCCACAGGACCCTGCCGGGCCCCGTTCTCGCTCAATTCCTGATGCATCAACTCAACGGTGACTTTGTCAATTGCTTCTTTGACATATCGCTCCGTGAGTACGTTTCGCCGCCGAACTTCCCGGATAGCATACCGGAAGAGGGTGGTGTGAGAGGGACCCTCCTGACCCATCACTCGATGAAATTCGCGGCACATTCTTTCCCAGCTCCAAGACGTCCTCTTCTTGAGCCGGAGTAGTCTCTTGGGGAGTGTTTCCTGTCTGGGCACGTTCATCCTTCCTTTCCTTTCAACAAAGTACGGATGCGGTTCCCGCCCACATTGAGGGGTATGGTTCGGGTAAAACCCACGAGAACCGCATCCTCATCCTATGGTGTGGATTAAAGCGCTGTAAACTGTCAACATTGACAGTCCCTGCGAACGACTTTGGCCCGGAAGGATATCACCTGGAGAAAGCGACTGCCAAAGGGACAGGGCTCCGGCGTCTTCCTAGCTAAAATCACTTGAACAGGCTGATGTACTCCTCATGACCTTCCTCTTCCAGACGATCCTTGGGGACAAAGCGGAGGGCCGCCGAGTTAATGCAGTACCTCAGACCAGTCGGTGCCGGGCCGTCTGTAAAGAGGTGACCCAGATGGGAATCGGCAAGTTCGCTGCGCACTTCGGTTCGAACCGAAAAGAAGCTCCGGTCTTCCTTTTCCACAATACTGTGCGAATGCAGGGGCTTTGTGAAACTGGGCCAGCCCGTACCGGAAACGAACTTGTCCGTAGAGCTAAACAAAGGTTCTCCGCTGACCACATCGACATAGATTCCCTCGGCCTTATTGTCCCAGTACTCATTGCGAAAGGAAGATTCGGTAGCATCTTCCTGGGTAACCTGGTACTGAAGCTGGGTCAGTCGGGACTTTAAGGTAGCCTCATCGGGATGTCTGTATTCCGTTTCTGAGTTCGGACGGGTCTCAATAACCTGGAAATCCTTGTTGTCTTTCCAGACCTTTTCCAGGAACGGGTCGCGCCCGGAGTTGTATCGGTAGATGCGATAGCGGATGGGATGATTCTTATAGTAGTCCTGATGGTACTCTTCGGCCACGTAGAACTCCTTGAGGGGTCTGATTTCGGTCACGATGGGCCGATCGAAGATGGCGGATGAAGCAAGCGCCTGCCTGGACTCTTCCGCAATCTGTCTTTGGTTCTCATCATGATAGAAAATCGCGGTTCGATACTGGCGACCGCGATCCACAAATTGCCCCTTATCATCGGTAGGATCCACATGCTTCCAGAACACATTCAGGATCTGGGCATAGCTGATCTGCCTGGGATCGAACGTCACTTGAACCGCTTCCATATGGCCGGTGCTCCCTGAGGAAACTTGCGGGTAGGTCGGATTCCGCTCCTCTCCGCCTGCATACCCGGAAATCGCCTCGGTGACTCCAGCTACCTTCTCAAAATCTGCCTCCACACACCAAAAGCAGCCGCCTGCCAAGGTGGCAATGGCTTTGTCTTCCGGAGCTATTCCTTCGGACTCGGTCGAGGTAGCCGATGTCGACCGATTTTGAGCAAAAAGGGCGACCAGAAGAAGGGGTGCAGCGATTAAAAGAACATACTTCATGAGGTGGACTCCTTAAAGGGTTAGATCGGTTGTCTGTGAAAGAAAGCCACGAGTTGTTCCTCCATCCGTCTAGATGCCCAACCGGTGAGGAAGTTCCCTGATATCGACAAGAAGAACAGTGAGCCCGCATTATACATCATCCGGGCTAACCGAAATACCTGAGCTTTTACGGGTTTTCAGGCGACTTCCCAAGCAGAAGTGTGGATAAGAGAGTTATGGATAGACGGCTTCTGAATCGCCACAATTTCATCGAGCCTTGCAAAAAACACGTCCACGACACGCGGGTCAAATTGTTTACCCCGTCCTTCTCTTAAAAATTTGTAGGCTTCCTGAGTGGAGTAAGCTTCCCTGTAGGGCCGCCGGGTGGTAACGGCATCAAAGACATCGGCCACCGCACAGATCCGCCCCAAAAGTGGGATATCTTCTTTCTCCAGTCCCTTGGGGTATCCGCTCCCGTCCCATCTCTCGTGGTGAGATAAGGCGATCGTTCGGCCTGCCTGCATGAGTTCTGAGGGAGAGCCGCTGAGCATGTGCCCACCTATGGTGGTATGTTGCTTCATAATATCCCATTCACGAGCATCAAGCTTGGCCGGTTTGAGAAGAATAGCATCGGGGATACCTATCTTACCCACATCATGCATCTGGCTGCCGTGAAGGACAATATCCGCCTGTGCGGGCGATAGGCAAAGGCCGCCAGCCAGAATGGCGCTATAGCGACTCATGCGCTTGACGTGTAACGCCGTCTCCTTATCCTTGTATGCGGCCACGATCGCCAACCGCTGAACGGTATCGAGGAAGGCCCGTTCGGTACGCCGCTTGGCCTCAACCAGCTCCTCAAACAACTGTCTGTTGGTGAGTGCCACTGCCGCCTGAGAAGCCAAGGAAGCAATCGAGTCCACACTTTGCGGATCGAAAGAGATCACCTTGTTGCTTTTCGGATCTCTCGCATTGAGGAGTTGCAAAACGCCGATAACGTCATCCTCATGACTTTTCATGGGAATCACGAGCATGGATTGAGAACGATAGCCTGTACGATCATCGTACATACTTGCACCGGTGAAATCGAAACCCTCCGCCTCGTAAAGGTCGGGGACATTGACGATCGTTCCCGTTAGTGCGACGTAGGAGGAGACATTGGCATAGTTGGGTTGTCCAGTATTGAAAAGAGGCACAGGGGGTAGGGTGATCTCCACTCCAGTGGTTCCACCCATCCTCATTTTCATGGTGTCGTTATGTAAAATCTCAAATCGAAGCTGCATCTTTCGCTTGTCGATGAGGTAGAGTGTGCCGCCATCGGCACCTGTGAGACTTCTCGCCTCATCCACAATAATTTCAAAAAGTTTGTTGATGTCCTTTTCCCTAGACAGGGCAATGCCGATTTGTGCCAGCTCTTTGAAGTGACTCGAGTTCATTATGGCTTCCTGATTATGGCTTCCTTCCTTATTAGGACTTTTTAAGGATGCCCACTTTGCTTTTCCGCTTTTGGTGACGGTGATCACACATTTTCAAAATAACTCGCGGTGGCCGCTCATCAACGGAGAGCGGTTTTCCGGGGCAAATCCCCCACCCGGGCGGACCTTATCCCAGTTGCCTTTGCGCCTCTAAGGTTCTAGTATCTAACCCAAAACAGCCATGCTTTATCGGATTCGTGCAAAGATCATCGAAGAGAAATCGGCTGAATTCCTGGAAAAGCTGATGGATGGCTCCATTGAGCAGCAAAGACCTGATGGTCCGGAGATTGTGGCCTCGATGAAACGGGCCAAGATCACTGCCCCGGGTCTGATTGAGTGGTCTGAAACCTGCTACTGCCCTACTCCTCTGGCCCATGAGAAAGAAACGGTCTACGACCACTTCCTCTCAGAGATTCAAACTGAGGCAATCTCTTCAGAAGCGGACATCAGAGGGGAGTCCTTCTGGAACTACCTGGTTGGATCCCGGCAGCAAGCCGGGTGAAGAGGAATCCCAAACCGTCTTCAGAGATGAAGAAGTCAAGAAAAAATAAAGATACAACTCCTTATTCATCCACAAGTTAGTTCGATTAAATCAGGGGTGATAAGAAACTTTTTTCGACTTGTGATAGTGATCACAAGTTTCCGGTCCCCTGGGGACGTATACTGCTCTCGATCGGTTTGTTACCTCCCTCAGGGCCTGTCGGTTGAGTGCCTCAACCTTCAGGCCCCTACCTTTTTAGCCCGGATTATTCATAGGCTGTCGTCGCGAAGCGGCGGAAGTGCCGGCGGGAGTGCGTTGCGCCACGTCGCGACCAAGACCCCCGCAACCCCCATCAGCCCGGAGGGTGGCGGCGGGAAGGTATCAATTTCTTTCGCTCCTCCTCCACGATGTCACTGACATCGCGTCCTCGTCGCTTCGTGAACTCGACGCCGTCGCGCTTGCCACAAACAGCACCATATCTATGAAACGAGGCACTAAGGAGGTCGAGAGGGGCACCCGCTTGCGGGTCGCACAGCGGGTGCAGCACGCCGGATGATTTTGTTGCTGGAGTAGAGAATTTGTGCATAATCCGGGATAAAATCCCTTCGTGCACTGCTTTTCAGGGTCAATACTGTTTCGTTACATCGTTTAATTCGACTGTTTTTCTACTTGCCTCGAGACCCAGTTTGAGGCTATGGTCCAGGCTTGGAAAGATCCTGAAGGTCGTTTAAATGCAGGGTTTTCAACCACTTTCCCTCTGTTGGGTTGGAGTTATGGGCAGTGATCAGGAGGAGGTTCCTCGAGATTAGGAGTTGTACTATGCCCTGACTCGTGATAACAAAGGGACTATCTTGATCCTATTATTATAGCTTAGCGAAGGCTATTGCTCACTGTCAGGCACGCCATTTACAGTGACGCTTGCACCCAAGGCAATGATTTGGGCCTTCGTCAGTTGAGGGAGAGCGTAGTGAGAAGCAATAAGGGATTTTCGGTGATGGAACTGCTGATCAGCGTGGCGGTGATCAGTGTGATTTCAGCCTTGGTCGTTCCCACTTTTCTGCAATCCAGGATGGCGGCCAACGAAGCTCTGGCAATCAGAGCGGTGAGCAATGTGGTCGCCTCTCAGATCTCCTATTCCATGACCATGGGCTCAGGAAGCTACACCACGGACCTCGAGGCGCTACAACAGGCTGGGCTGAACAAGGGCCTGGTGGGATCAGGAAATTCCGGGGGTTATGCCTTCTCCATCTCCGGGAGCAGCTCGGAGTTCAACGTTCAGGCACGGCCTCTCGTCTTTGGTTCGACGGGCACTCGCAGTTTCTACAGCGATCAAACAGGCATTATCCGCTATACGGAAACGGACAGGATGGCGACTTCGAGCAGCCTACCTCTGAATCAGAACGACAAGACAGATTGAAGTTGCTCGCAAACTCACTACTTTCCCCCTCTTCTTAGGAACTCGGTCAACTTGGGCTCCAGTATCCGCGAAAACAGCCTGGGAAGTGAAATATCCACGATACTGGGCCAATTGGATCTCACCAGCCCAAGTCGCTCGATATCCCTTGCATTCCCTTTCTCAAGTGAAATGTCCTTGACCACGGTGAGCCATAGAAGAGGTGCACTTTGGACATAATCGGCGGGACGCTGTCGAAAAAGCCTCTCAATCAGGGCCAGGGTCGTAATCATTTCCTTGAGAGAGATCTTGAGGTCCGATACGGTAATTTGCAGGATACTAGCCGTCTCTCCATCAATATAGGCCCGATCATTGAAGCTCTTCGGAGTGAGTACCTCCAACGAAGTTAAATAGGCTTGTGTTGCTTCTCTCAAATAACCGGCGATTCTAATTTCGTCCTCCGGAGTACACGGCCCCCAGCCATCGGTCAGGATGAAAAGTGGGGATCGGCTTCTCTCTTGATTGATCAGCGGAGCCGCCCCCGCCAACCCAACAAAGACGGCAATCAACCAGCCACCATAGAGGGCCCATAAAAATAACTTGCTTCTCATCATTTTCCCACCATTCTACTTGATTCGCTCCTTTCTCCTCAACCGGTCAACCCAGCACCTCTTCACTAGGGTCATCCTGCTGATGGAGGCAGTCACAGCATGTTTTTTTTGACTTCGGTGACAGTCATCACTGCAGAATTCCCTCGCTCTCAATAGGATGATCACAGGGCAGATCCCCTCAACCGTTCGGCTAATTGTTAGCGGAAATTCACAAGGGAGACAGCGAAGATATGAACTGGACTTCGCCTTGTTGGTGGCAGAGTCAATGAGTAACCAGAACGCCGATGGGCTCGATCAAGGCCTGAAAATCGGACTAGCCGTATCCATTCAAGGAAGCTCCCAGGAAGAGTTCGCAGCTTCTGTGGCGACGAGCTGTTCCGGTGAACTCTGGCTAGGACTTTCCAGACCCTGCTCGAAGCTTCCCTTTCAAAAGGGAGAGCGCGTTCGGATCAAATACTGGAATGAAGGAGCGATCGTCTACTGTTGGGAGGCTGACATTATCCAGATTGCCGGGGCCGGGTATCAGCATGTGGCCATCGCGATGCGAGGTCAGGGAATCACCATTCAGCGAAGGCGGTACTACCGGGTGGATGCTGCCATACCCTTCTCATTCAGCGTTATTGACGCTGCTGAAGCGCACCTGATTGGCGAGAAATTTTCGAAAGCCAAGACCCAAAACATCAGTGTGGCAGGGTTGAGATTCGAAACCAGTCTGGGACTGAAAGCAGGGGACAAACTGGAGATGAACCTTCGTTTGCCAGCCTCACGAGTCGTGAAAGCGGTTGGATGGGTGGTTCGAACAGAGACTGTACCCAACAACGAAAAACTGCTCAATACCGTTGCGTTGCAGTTCCTTCAGTTACACGAAGAGCATCAGATTCGATTGCTGGAGTTCTTAGCCCAATCCTGTGAGGAAACAACCCGCAAACCCGCTCAAAATGCCGGCTCAAAACACCCTCAACCCAATGTTTATCAGCCTATCGGAACCTAACCGGGATGATGCATAATCCCGGCTAGACTTTCCTGGCCACCGACTGCCGTCGATCCTCCCAACGGTGACAATCAACCTGGCGGTTGATAGTATTCTCCAGCGGACTATGTCCAGTGCATCCAGTCTTCCTTTAATCCAAAGAGCCCTAAAGCAGGGTGACCAGCTCGCCATCATCGATAGGGCGGGGCGATTCCGCTACACCGATTTACTCACTGCTGCCGACCGGATCACGGGGTACTTACTCAAAAGCCAGCCCGATTTGGGGGAAGCTCGGGTTGCTTTCATGGTTCCCCCCAGCCTTGAGTATGCGGCTGTGCAGTGGGGAATCTGGCAGGCAGGCGGAGTAGCGGTTCCCCTTTGTCCTTCTCATCCACTGCCGGAAATCGAGCACATCATTCGGGATACGAATGCAGAAATTGTGGTGAGCCATCCCGACTACGAAACCCCATTGCGCTCGCTTGGTCGCGGACTGAAGGTCCGGTTCCTCTTGACCTCAGAAGTGACAAAGGCCAAGAAATGCCTTGTACCCGAGGTCACGCTGGATCGGCGGGCCATGATCCTTTACACCAGTGGCACAACAAGCAAACCCAAGGGGGTCGTCACCACCCACCGCAACATCCTGGCCCAGATCGCCTCTCTGATCGATGCCTGGGAATGGACAGCCGACGATCACATCCTCCATGTCCTGCCCCTCCATCATACCCACGGCATCGTGAACGTTCTTCTATGCGCGCTATGGGCAGGAGCAGCCTGTGAGATGCTGCCCCAGTTTGATGCCGATGCCGTGTGGAGTCGATTTGTTCACAGCGATCTGACCCTCTTCATGGCGGTCCCCACCATCTACATCAAACTCATTGCAGCCTGGGAGAAAGCAACACGGGAGGAACAACAAGTCCTGTCCAGAGCCTGTTCCAAGATGCGTTTAATGGTGTCCGGGTCGGCAGCCCTGCCTGCAGCCGTTTTCGAGAGATGGAAGGCCATCAGTGGACACACTCTGCTGGAGCGCTACGGAATGACTGAGATCGGCATGGCCTTGTCCAATCCTCTCCACGGAGAACGAAGACCCGGTTTTGTGGGCGTGCCTTTACCTGGTGTCGAAGTGCGATTGGTTGATGAGTCCGCTCGTACCATAGAGGACGAAGGACAGCCCGGAGAAATACAGGTGAGAGGTCCCCATGTTTTCCTGGAATACATGGGAAAACCGGAAGCCACGGCAAGGGCATTTCGCAAAGAATGGTTTAGCACCGGCGATGAGGCGGTCGTGGAAATGGGGTCCTATCGTATTCTGGGGAGAAGGTCTGTCGATATCATTAACACCGGAGGAGACAAGGTCTCTGCGCTCGAAATCGAAGAAGTCTTGAGGACCCATCCAACCATCCAGGAATGTGCGGTGGTGGGGGTCAAAGATCAAGAGTGGGGGGAGCGGGTCTGCGCTGCTGTGATCCTCCGGCCCAATGATTCCCTGTCACTTGGAAGTCTTCGCAACTGGGCCAAGGAGCGGTTGGCAAAACCTAAAGTGCCTGCTCAACTTCTTCTCCTGGATGAACTGCCTCGTAATGTCATGGGCAAAGTCAACAAGCCGGAGTTGAGAAAATTATTTGAGTAAGAATTATTTTTGTTGAGCCTCATCCGGGCTAATCTCGTGCAGGAATTCCATCAGCTCCTTCTGAGCTTCCGGAAGCAGACCGTGGAACTCAACTCCAATTAAGTGCGTATATTTTTCCACTTTCTCGGAAGTGACCACCGTTGCAAAGCTGTCCAACTTCTTTTTCTTGGACACATGGAAACTCACCCTGAGCTCATCCAGGACCTTCAAGGGAGCGTCGCTTTCAAAGCTCAGTCCAGTTCCACTGATATCTCGAGTCTCCGACTTAAAGACTTTACCGGGGGGGAGCCCACCGTGTATCGCATCAACCACTTCAAACCAAACAGCGATCTTCTGAGTAAGCCTGAAGGATCGCCTCCTCTGCATAGCGACCGGTCTACTGATGATCGAGAGTTCTATCTCTTGGTTCAGCAGCCCGGACACCTTGGCGATCTCGGCCTGACAGTAGTAGATCCCTTGTTTATCCCAATACTTGATCCGCACGGGTTTCTCTTGGTTGAAGGGAGAGTTCACTTCCGCTTTGGCAAGTTGAACAGACAAGTCGTTCTGGGAAATCAGCGTCACCGAACCTTCTCGGTGCGCACCGGACTGTTGGAGTTCCAAGAGAGAGCCTACCTGAAGATGATAGAAAGTGTTATTCGCTCTTTTTTCAGCCATTGAATCTATTGTAAGAAAAACAGAGTCCGAAAACAAAGTCCTCGTCAGCCACCTGTCCAGAACTGTTACTCTAGAGACTGAAGAAAGAAGAAGCTTCTGAACCCTTAGCAGGGTCGATGCATCTAACAGAATGGTAGTCAGAGACCTTTGGTATAAAAAAGCCCGGTCCGATTGTGGCGAAGCTACTGGAGATCGTTAAGCAGGCCAGTTGTGTATGACGAGACGAAAGCGTTTGATGGCCACCCATGACCTCAATGGCCGTCCTGTTGATCTAGTGGTCGGGATACCATCCTACAACGAGGCCGACAACATCGGCTTCGTGGTCGAGCAAGTCGCCCAGGGATTGGAAAAGTACTACCCGCACCTCAACACCGCAATCATCAACGCCGACAATGCCTCTCAGGATGGAACCCAGGATGTCTTTCTGAGAGCTGAAAGTGGCGGCATTCCCAAGGTTTACCTCTCCACTGCTCCCGGAGTCGAAGGAAAAGGCAACAACTTTCACAACCTTTTTACCTATCTCTCCAAGTATCAACCAAGGGTGGTGGTGGTGGTAGATGCGGATTTGCGCAGTATTCGCCCCTCTTGGCCACATTCTCTGGCGGAACCCATCATCAATGGCTACGAGTTTGTGGCGCCTCTTTACAGTCGAAACGAGTACGATGGAACGATTACCAACCATCTCTGTTATCCTCTGATCTACGCATTGTTGGGCAAAAAGATTCGTCAGCCGATTGCAGGCGAATTCGCCTTTTCCTCAAGACTCATGGAACATTGGAGAAGCCAAAGATGGGGAAGGAACGTTCGTCAATATGGGGTGGACATCTTCATGGCCACCCAGGCTATCCTGGGGAATTTTCGCCTTGCCCTGGTGGGATTGGGTTCCAAGGTTCACAATCCCAGTTCACCAAAGTTGGGAAAAATGTTTACCCAGGTTGTGGATACTCTGTTTGACAGCCTGCTGAAATCCAAAGAGCGGTGGAACCGAGATTTGATCAAAGTCGAGACGCCACCTGTGTACGGCCGCGCCCCGTCACTCCCCGCACCCCAGCAATTGCCCATCGACTATAAGGATTTAAAGCGACAGGCCGCTCGGGAGTTCACTTCCAGCCAGAGTTTGATTTTGCAGATTCTGCCGCCCGAGACGGGGGGGAAAATAAAGGAAATGTTTCAAGCTCATCGCTTCCGACTCTCTAGCCTGATGTGGATGAATCTCGTTTATGACTTTCTGTGCAGTTACGACCGTGCCCCGGATCGTGCTGGAAAGCTAAAAGTGATCAAGGCCCTGAAGCCTCTCTATCTGGCCCGAGTGGTTTCCTTTATCCGAGAGACCTTAGAGTTGGACCACACGAATTCTGAAAAGAAGATTCTTCGACAGGCGGAGGTTTTTCGCTCTCACCGTCATCTCCTTGTCCAGAATCTGGCTTCGAAGACACCCATAACCCTGAGCAGTTCTAAAAGCTTTTCTATGCAGTAGGGCTGCCGGGTCCTGTATCACTTCACTTGAGTTGGGATGTAATCCGTGGTGACCACATCCCAGTAGTCTCGATAGGGTCTCTCCTGGTGAAGCCTCAGCAAAGCGTCGATTCGCTGCAGCAAGGTGGTGACGTAATATCCGGGGAGAGTTTCTGAATGCCTTTGCCAATGGTTGAAAACACTCCGGATCAGGACACTGTTTTCATCGACAGGCAGGTTTTTCACGTTCTCAAGAAAAAGGGGAAACCTTCCATCACCGAACAAGTAAAATTCCACATTGGACACGTAAAAAGCCGAAACCACAGAGCCTTGTTTCTTCAAGTATTCTCCTACATCTCTCATGGCTTTTAGCCCTGCCAAGTCCCCGATGATCGGCACAATCCGATTCTCCAGCTGCATCTTTCTTAAAAACTGAAAATCGTCCTCGGAGTTCAAATAATTTCGCATCTCACCGCTGCTATCGGTCTGTGTCATCAACTGCTCATAGGTAGGGTAGTGAGACCGAGACCGACGGCCATGGCTCCGGAATCTGAGCTGCAGGTTTTCTTTGAAAAAGGTAGCAGCGATTTCATGAAGGGTGTCGCGATCCTCCTCCCGGATCAACCGGGGAAAGCGTCCTCGAATGGATGACCAGACCTTTTGAAAATTCTGTTCAAAGAAATCCTGGTCTGACGAAAGACTCCGAAAGTGCTGAACCAAACGGTTCACATCGGCTGAAAGATCGGGTCGAAAGTCTTGCGGAGATTCCTTTCCAAACAAGAGTGAGAGATACTGCCAACGGTCCTTTGAAGACTCGATGACTTGCTTGAAATAAAGATGCTGCAATAGATTATCGCGGCGAAGATCAATGATGACAGCGGTTGCAGGTCTGACCTGCACGATGTAGGTGAAGTTCTGATCGGGCCCAACTCCCAAATAGACCTGTCCAGCTCTCGTAATTTCCTTCAATTTTGGAAGGACCTGTTGGTAGGAAATCTCATTGGAGATCAAATTATCGGTGTCGAAGTAACCCGGTTCTTCGCTCAGTTCCAGAGACAACCGCTCAAACTCTCGATCGGCTAGAGTGGGGACCTCCTCCGCTTCCCTTTGGGGCGGTTGAGGCAGACCAATGATCAAAGAAAGGATGAGGGCGCAAAAAGCAACGGCAAGTCCTCTCAGGAGAAAGGATCTGGATCGATCAACCATCGCAGTCAAGCTCCTCAACCCAGAGTCTATCAAACCCCGGCTATAATAGTAGAGTCACATGTATACAAGGTTTCTGTTACTGATTTTGTTTGTTGGATTTGCAAGCGCGCGAATTGACGATTTCCCCGATCCTCAAGAGAGCGCCGGTACTCCGGAATTCACCTTCCTGCGACTGGTGTATTCCGGACACGACTGGGCAGGTTCGTCCTGGGCCATTGATTATCCCAAAGCCGACCAGCAGTTCCTCTATGGACTGAGAAAACTCACCGATTTCGGGTTTGTGAACACCGAACATCAGGCCCTTCTCATCTCCGACCCTAAAGTGTTCAATTACCCTTTTCTTTATGCGGTTGAAGTGGGTACCATGAATCTATCGGACCAGGAAGCCAGCCAGTTGAGGGAATACTTGCTCCGAGGAGGCTTTCTGGTGGTGGATGACTTTCACGGGGAATACGAATGGCAGAACTTTTACCGACAAATCAAGAAGGTTCTCCCGGAGTACGAGCCGGTTGACCTCGACATCAGCCACCCCATCTTTCACTGCTACTACGACATCAAGGAACTCATCCAAATCCCGGGACTTCAGTTCGTTTACAGTGGGAGAACCTGGGAAAAAGGGGGCTATGATGCTCACTACAAGGGCATTCAGGATGAGAAGGGACGGCTCATGGTGATGATCAATCACAACGTCGACCTGGGAGACGCCTGGGAGTGGGCTGACGTCGAAATCTATCCGCGTGAATATGCCAACCTCGCCTTCCAGCTGGGAATCAATTACATCATCTACGCCATGACTCACTAGGAGAATTTGGGGACTGTCCCCAAATTCTCCTAGCGGTCACCGAAGGTGTAGAGGAGAGCCCCACTCACCTGCCAGCTGTGAAGAACTCCGTTGGGACGCAGGCCTGCGCCAAGGGGAGGAGCTGTTGAGGGAAGCCCGTAATCACTCACGCCGGTAACATGGTCGCGGACATCAACACGGAGGCCCCATTCAGGCCCCATGGGGAACTTGACCCCTCCACCATAGGTAAAAGCAAACTTCCATCGATTCTTCAGGTCCACTCCCTGCAGCAAGGCATCGTCTATCGAATCACTGGAGATCCTGAAATATGAGGCTCCCATCCCGATGGAGAGGAAAGGAATGTAACGGCCCTGTCGCCGCATGGGGTAAACAAGAACGCTGTAGGCGAATTTGTGAACCTTATGACTCAACTCCAGCAAAGGAATCGAGGGGCTCAAGTTGACAAAAAGGAGTGGTTGATTGGCCAGAGCATACTCCAGCTCGGCCCCGAAACGCGGCGTGAGATTTTCTCCGATGCGAAAACCCAGCAGGTAGCCCGAATCAAAATTCAAGCCAACGTCTCGGATTGTACCCCCTTCGACGGGCGTGACCAGAGTCTTGTCGCCCAGCCCACTCACACCCGCAAACATTGAGATTTCCCACCTGTTTTCCTCTCGAGGGAATGGAATCTGGGCCAAGGCTTCAGGCATCAACAGCACAAGGAGCGGCCAAGAGAGCAGACAATACTTGAGCATCTGTGTCCTTCCTCAAAAGAACTCCATTTTAGCTGTTGGATGCGACAAGTGAGGAAGGAGGAGTGGTTCCGATTCCTTCGGACTTCATACTTACGGAGAGCCGTCTGGGGTTCTCTCTCTTCTGCGCATGGACCCAGGACCCTGCCTTCTTCGTTGCCCGCGTTGCTCACGCTGGGCCAGAAACTCCTCGAATCGTTCCATCTGGTCCGGTTTCAGTATGGTTTGAATCCGCTCGAGAGTTTCTCTTCGAACGACTCGATGCCGTCCGTTGGATTCCTTGTTGATTTCACCAAGCTGCTGGCGACTTTCCTCAAGAATCCGGCGAAGTTCTGTTCGTTGCGATGGGCTCAGATCCAAAGCATCCGACAAGCGCCTAATACTGCGCTCTGGAGACGGATTGTTGCGAACCTCCTGGCGCCGGCCAGGGGCGCCTTCAGGAAACGGGAATCGAGGTTGGGCCCAAAAGAAGACCAGAGTTCCCCCAAACAAGACACCGATTCCAAAAATAAGCAGTACCAGGAAGGTTGCCTTGCTGCGACTGTTCAAGGAAGGAGCCCCTCCACTGGCAGTTCTCCAAGGGAATCCACGACATCTTCGACCGAAAAGTTCTCGGGTGCCGGTTCTTCGAAGAAAATTGCAGCATACTCTTCCAGTACCGGTTCCGCTTCGGTCACCCTATAGAGCAGGAAACTGCTGACCAGAACCACGGCTACAAACACAGGAATCAGCTGCTGTGCCACCCGTTGAAACAGGGAAGCAAAGGAAACCATCGGCGCCTTAGCCAACCGTGCTACTCGCTGGCTAAAAAACGGA
>SMUY01270232.1_pt1 | contig 15771 bp, 11 predicted proteins | sample 2456441 | NCBI WGS metagenome assembly SMUY01 (sample SAMN11095931, study PRJNA526329) | marine sediment metagenome | biome: Marine sediment; feature: Surficial sediment; material: Deep marine sediment; isolation source: Hadal surficial sediment | place: Pacific Ocean | collected 2014-11 | depth...
ATGCTCGATCTGATGTGGTGTCAGGCCGAGCAGCCTGGAAGCGGCGGCCGCGGCTCCAAACACGCCACAGGTGTTCGTGATGTGCCAAAAGCCGGCGGCTTCGCGGAAGTTCGAGACGATGAGCCTGCCTAGCCGGCAGGCTATTTCAATGCCCAACACGCCGGCCGCCAACAGCTTGTCGCCGCCGGCATCGATCGCCTCGGCTGTCGTACCCATTTTCTCTCCCTTGGGGTGTGCTGCTGGCGGCGGCGTTAGGGGGCTCGTCGACGAAATACGGCTTCACCCTACAGACGGCGCGCTGAAGATCGAACCGAAAGGTGATCTCGCAACCCTCCTTGGGTTCGCAGATCAGGTTGATCCTGCAAAAAGAAACCCGGACCCACTGGGGATCCGGGTGGTACGGAATGGGTGCTCTATTTGCCGACTTTTTGGATCTTCCTGTCATCCCCGAACCCGATCACCCGGAGCCCGACGGTGACGATGAACAGCGCCACGACCATGGGCGCGCCGATGGCACCGACGGCGCCGAGGTTCCCTTCGTCCCACATGTTCCAGATGATGACCGACAGCACTTGGTTCTGCGGGCCCTCATAGAGGATCAGGGGCAGGCTGGTGAGCCGGACCGCGTGCAGCATGGTCCACACCCAGACGCCGATGAAGGTGGGGATCATCAAAGGGTAGAAGATCCGCCACATGGTGCGCCAATGGACGGCGCCACTGACATAGGCGGCCTCTTCCAGGTCCTTGTGGATTTGCATGATGGCGGCATTCATGGCGCGGGTGCCGTAGGCCATGAAGGCGATGATGAAGCCCAGGGTGATGGCCCAGATCGAGCCGGCGAGGTGAATGCCGCCCTTGTCGATCTGGATAAACAGCCACAGCAACGCCAACCCCATGACGATGCCGGGGATGGCGTGAGGCACGAAGGCCAACTGGTCGAGAAGCTTCCGCCCCCAGAATTTGCTGCGCACGACGATCAGGGAGATGAAGAACGAGACCAGCACCGTGCCGGTGGATGCGGCAATGGTGACGATGACGGTGTTCTTCAGGGCGATACCGACCATGTCGGCCTCGAACAGGAAGCGGTAATTGTCCAGGGTCAAAGCCTTCAGGGTTTCCGCGGTGGGCTGCTGAAGGTACGGTATGACCGAGATATAGATCAGCACGATCAGGGGCAGGACCACCGACAGCACCAAATAGGCCACCACCGAGGCAAAGGCCGGCCAGCGCCACACACCCAGATCTAAGGTCCGCGGACGATAGCCTTTGCCGGTGATGATCATGTAACGCTCGGACCGGCTGATGACCCGGGTATAAAGCGCGATGGCCGCCACCGCGACCACCAGATAGGCCATGGATAAGGCGCTGGCCTCGCCATAATTGGGAATGCCCGAGGCGCTGCTGAGGATGGCGTAGATCTTGGTGCTGAACACATAGATGCCCGCTGGCATGCCGAGGATGCCCGGGACCTCGAAGGTCTCCAACGCCGACATGGCCTGGTAGATCACCACCGCCATCAACCCCGGGATCATCAGCTTCAAGGTGACTTTGCGGAGCGTGGAGGCCGGATGCGCCCCCGACGTCGCCGCCGCCTCTTCCAGGGCGGGGTCCATCGCGCGCAACAGCGGCACCAGCATCAAAAAGGCGGTTGGCACAAGCCGTAAACCCTCGATGAAGATCATGCCGCCGAGGGAATAGATGTTAAGGGGCGCGGATTCGAGGCCGAAGAGATCCATCAGTTGGAGGTTGATGAACCCGGCCCGTGGACTGAGGAGCAACACCCAGGCCATGGATTGCAAAAGCCCCGGCATGGCAAGGGTCAGGATCACCCCGGCATAGACCCAGATCTTATAGGGAAGGTTGCTGCGCTCCACCATCCACGCCAGGCTGACCGCCAGCGTGATCCCCAGAACGGTGGCTCCCGTGGTGTAGACCACGGTATTGTAGAGTACCCCCTCGATCCCCGATTCCCACCACACATCGAGGTAATTCTCGATGGTCAGGGAATCAAGGGTGAAGTCCGAGGGCAGTTTTTCCGCGCTGAAACTACCGAAGACCAGCAGCGTCACCGGCGCGATGACGACAAACATCACCAGGACAAGAACCAGCCAATGCCAAAGGTTGATGGCCTGAAATGCAGGAATCCCAAGGCCCGTCAAACGCGTTCTGAGTGTATCTACCGTCATGTGCCTTCTATGCCAAGGGCCACGAAACCGTGATAGGTGCAATTTTTAGATTCTAGCAGTTTCGGTCCCTCATGGGCAAAAGCCTCTCGGCTTAGGCTTTGATGGAAGCATGGCGGTCCGGTTCGGCTTTTAGGGTTGCCAGGGTTTGAGGATTAGGCCAATTTATTGATATTGAAACAAAACGGCCCCACTAGGGCCCTGCGGATCAAGATTTAGGCTCAATGGAACAACAGGTCCGCTACATGTTGGACAGGGAGAACATCATGACCATGAGATCAGCGGTTCGCTTATTGGGTTCTGGTGCCGCGGTGGCGGCGATAATCGGGCTTTCGGCGCCGGGATTTTCCGCCGAGCTGCCCAAGACAACCCGGACAATGCTGAAGGATCTGAAGCTCGATGCCAGCGTCTTGAAAGGCATTGAACAGGAGCTCAAGATTCCCAATTCGTGGGTCAAGAAATCGAAGAAGGAGGGCACGCTCAGGGTGATCTCCACCGGTTTCGAGCCCAAAATCTTCCGCAAGTTCACCCGCCCGTTCCGGGAACGCTATCCCTGGATCAAATTCTCCTACACCCGGTCCAGCTATCACGCCCGGGTGGTGAAAACGCTCATTTCCTTCAAGGAAGGCCGCATCGTCACCGATATCATCACCAACTTCACCGGCAGCCATGCCGATTACAAGAAGGCGGGGCTGCTGGTCGACCTCAGGGACCTCCCGACCTTCAAGAACGCGGCCCAGTGGAACGACAAGGACGGGCTCTGGGCGGCCCAGCGGCTGCGCCACTTCTGCATGGTGATCAACAATAAGAAGTGGAAGAAGGAGGACATGCCCAAGACCTGGGAAGACATCATCAAGGACACCCGTTGGCACAATGGCAAGCTCGCCATCGCCAACCGCCCCCATATTTGGCTCGAGCAGCTCGGCGGCGTCAAGGGTGAGCAATGGGCGCTGAATTACATGAATGACCTGTTCGGCAAGGTCAAACCCCAGGTCCGCAAGGAGGGCCTGAGCGCCTTGATGGCGCTGGCCATTGTCGGCGAGTTCGATGCCTCGCTGCCGGGCTCTCCGGCCCGGACCAAGAGCTATGTGGACAAGGGCGCGCCGCTAACCTGGCATTGCCCGGAACCGGTGCCGTCGACGGTGACCGAACTCGGCATCGTCAAGGGCACGCCCCAGCTCTACACCGCCAAGATCTATCTCAATTGGTATCTCAGCCTGGAGGGACAGGTTTCCCAGTGGTACTCGGTGCAGTCGGCGCCGGTGCACAAGGACCTGCAGAAATATGGCTTCCACGCTTTCCCCAATGAGATCAAGGGCAAGAAGCTGGCCTTCGGCATCTCGGATCTGATGCAGAGTACAAGCTCGGTCCACAGGGTCTGGGGCCAGCACTGGCTCAAGATCGCCGGTCCCATCGCCAAGATGAAGACGGTGACGGGCAAGGTCACCGCGGTGAAAAGGGGTGGCCGCAGGTTGTACTTCACGGTCGACGGCAAGAAGAGCAAGGCCAAGATTTCGGGCCGGCGCACCCGGGTCAAGATCGGCGGCAAGGACGATGTCCGCAAGAACATCAAGCCCGGCATGACCTGCAAGATCACCTATCCCGGCAGCGGCGAGGAAGCCAAATTGGTCGACTGCAAGGTTTGATAACCTCACGACCTGATTTCATGGGCGGGCCCCCAACGGGGCCCGCTTTTTGGTGTGCCGGGCGGCAGGCGCCGGGTAATGATGGCGCGGTTTGATGATCGTTACGGAGGGCAAGGGGAGGCGTTTAATGAGTCCACGACCTCGTCCTTAATAAAGCGAAATCAAGCTTAAGACGGCGCTTGCTGGCCGGCGGGGCCTGTGTATTTCAGGATTTCGAGGCCCTTGAAACGGTCGATCAGAAAAATCCGGCCGGCCTCATCGACGAACACGTCATTGGACTGCACGGTCTCGGTTCCCGGCATCGGTTGGGGAATGAAATAGCCGACCTCCTCGGGTTTCGAGGGATCGGCGATATCCACCACCCTGAGGCCGCCCCGGAACCAGGCGATATAGACCAGGCTATCGGTCATGCGTTCGTGGCATTGATGGGCCCCGAAGCGGGCAATGCGGGGGCTGAGATCGCCAAGCCGGTGGGGCGTCGCCTCCTCCAGCACCGTATAGGACGACAGCGGCTGGGGGTCGGTCTCGTCGCTGACGTCGAACAGCCACATGAAGGCCGGCACCTGGCCCTCGCGCGGCCGGCCCGGCTGTTCGTCCACCACCACGGCGATATCCTTGCCGTCCAAGGGGAAGGGCATGCGGGCATAGGTGTGGGTGCTGGGGCGGAACGGCGGGTGGTAGTTGTAACGGCTCAGCATGCGCGGCTTGGTGATGTCGGTGATATCCAGGATCACCATGCCCGCCGCGTGGTAGCTGACATAGAGCCGATCACCGAAGCGCAGCGGGTGATGGCATTCGAAACGCAGTTCGCTTTCCGGGCTCTCGCCACCAGCGACCCACTGACCCGGCAGCCACCAACGCGACACTTCCTGGGGATTGGCCGGATCGGACAGATCGAGAATGACGACGATATTGCGCGCATACCCCTCCATGCCAGTGGAGAGATAGGCATAGGTGCCGTCGAAATCGAAACGGTGCAAGCCATTGCCGAAGGTTTTATAAAATGCCGTCTCGCGTGGGTTGGCGGGATCGGAAATATCGAAGATGCGCAAGCCCCCGGAATCATATTCCACCGCCGCCGCGCGCTGCATGGCTGGAATGTCTTCCGGTTTGTAATTGAAGACGGCAGCCAGTTCCGTGTCGCTAGGTTCACGGCCGAGCTCGGCGGCCAGACGCTCCCGGGCGGCGGGCAATTGCTGGCCCGCGGCCCTGAGATGGCGGGTGTGGTTCTCATTGTTGATGAGCATCACGTCGCCATGCACCCGCACCTTATGGGAATGGTTGCCCCGCTCGATCTCAAGACGGCTCAAGAGCCTGGGGTTTTCGATATCGGAAATATCGATGATGGAGGTCCCCGCCGGCGGATCGATATGGCCGACGAAGGCTAGGTCACCATGCACCGTGACCTGCCCGCCGCCCGGGATATCCATATGGCCGATCCGCTCTACATTCTTGGCGACATCGCCGATTGCCGAAGCATCCATTGCTCTTTCCTTTCGGGTTTGCTCTCGATCACTCCACCCGGGTTATGGAGAGGCCGGGCTCCAACTGCTGGGCCTTCTTCCGGGCGGCATTATTCCATATTGGCGACTTATGGGGAGAGGTGCCGCTGACATTGAAAGAGCTGCCGCCCAGACCCTCGATCTCGATCCGCAGCCGGTCGCCCACATTGACCGGGCCCAACCCCTCGTGATAGGTGCCCGTGGCGATAACATCGCCGGGCTGAAGCTGTATGAATTTGGAGAGCCAGGAGATCTGATCGGGGATGTGATGGGCCATATGGCGGGTATTGTAGTCCTGACGGGGTTCGTCATTGACCCACGACTTCACCTGCAGCCCATGGGGATCGGGAATCTCATCAGCGGTGGTGATCCAGGGCCCGCAGGGGGCGAAAGTGTCCTGGCCCTTGGGCAGGAACTGGCTGCGGCGCACCAAGCCACGGGCCGACACGTCGAAAAAGGGCACGTAGCCGAAGACGTAATCCATGGCCTCGGCCTCGCTCACATGTTTCGCGGGACGACCGATGACATAGGCCAATTCGGCCTCCGCCTGGAACACGACGACCCGCTCGATGTCCGGTAGCTCTATGTTGCCCTCGGGACCGACCAACTCCGGCGCCTTGTGGAAGAACTCATTGGGAAGGTTGTCCTTGGTGCGCTCTGGATTGTCGAGGTAATTGACGAAGGCGGCGAGGCAGCGGCTTGGCCGGGGTACCGGTGCAAGCAGCCTGACATCGGCAAGGGCGACACCCTCGGATTTGGCGGCGATGGCCTCGATTTCGGGCCTGTATGTGTCGAAATTACCGATCAGCTCCTCCATGACCCGCTGCGGGCCGCGTTCCTCTCGATAGCTGATGACGTCACTGATATCAGCGACGGTTTCGCCATCTTGCAGGACGCCGATGCGGTCATCGTTGAAACGCAGAATCTTCATGGGTTTCCTCCCCTTCCATAAGTTTTCCCAACAGGCCCGGGCACCACCCTTTAACCGCGGTGGCGCTCACAGGCGGAACACGGTGCAGGCCTCGGGCCGAAACGCCAGATACAACGTCTCTCCGAGGCCGAGATCGGCGGTTTGCTCGACCTTGGCGCGGATCATCTGGCCGTCCACCGAGAGCTGGCAGTCGATTGAATCGCCCAGGAAGACCGCCTGTTCCACAACACCCTGGATCACGTTGACGCCGTTCTCGTCCGACCGGGTTCGGGTCGCGCTCATGTTTTCCGGCCGCACGGCAACGATAACCCTGTCGCCGATGCCGGTACCTTGGGGCAGCGCGCAGGCGAACGAGCCGGCGCCGATATCGACCTTGCCCATGCCCGATGCCGGTGCCTCGGCGACGCCGCCCTGGAAGAAGTTCACCTGCCCCACGAACTGGGCGACGAACGGCGTCTGGGGCCGCAGATAGATATCGCGGGGCGTTCCCTCTTGCAGGATCCGGCCTTCCCGCATGACGGCGATGCGGTCCGACATGGCCAGGGCTTCGAGCTGATCATGGGTGACGTAAAGGGTCGTGATCCCCAGCTCGCGCGTCAATTCCTTGATCTCTATGCGCAATTCCTCACGCAGCTTGGCGTCGAGATTGGACAGCGGCTCATCGAGCAACAACACCTCGGGCCGCGAGACCAGCGCCCGGGCCAGGGCCACGCGCTGCTGCTGGCCGCCGGAAAGGAATGGTGTCGGCCGGTCGGCCAGTGCCTCCATCTTCACAAGCTTGAGCGTCTCCATCACCCGCTCGGTCCGTTCCGGATTGGGGACCCAGGATTTCACCTGTTTGAGGGGGAAGGCGACATTGTTGAATACCGTCATATGGGGCCAGATGGCGTAGGACTGGAACACCATGCCGATGGGCCGGAGGTTGGGCGGAAGCGACCGGCCTTTCCCGGCCACGGTCTTTTCACCGATGATGATTTCGCCACCGTCGGGATGCTCGAGCCCGGCGATACAGCGCAACGTGGTCGATTTACCGCAACCCGAAGGCCCCAGGAGGGTATAGAACTCCCCCACCTCGATGTCGAAATCGATGCCGTCCAGCGCCACCACCCGTCCCTGGACGGAATCATAGTTCTTAACCAATCGACGGACGCTGACTTTCATGGGCCTCCCCCTACCGCTGTTCGCTGATCTGGGTGATGAAGCGCCGCAAGAGCAGCGTCATGGGGACGAGCACCAGGATCATCAAAACCCCGAGGGCAGAGGACAGGGACGCCGAGCCCTCGTCCCAATATTCCCACAGCAGGATGGCGAAAACCTCGTTATCCCGACTCGCCAGCATGATGGGGATGGAGAAGGACCTGAGCGCGTGCACGGCGACCCAGATCCAACCCGCCGCGAAGGCCGGAAACAAGAGCGGCAGGGTAATGGTGAACAGGGTGCGCATGGTGCCCGCGCCGGCCACATAGGCGGCCTGCTCAAGCTCCTCTTGTATTTGCATGATGGCGCTGTTCATCAACCGCGTGCCGAAGGAGATGTAAGATACCACCAGCCCCATCACCAGGATGGTCATGGAACCGTATATCCCGAGGTAGCGGAGCGGCGGGCTGAGATAGGCCATGATCAGGGCGAGGGCGATGACGATCCCCGGTATCGCATGGGGGATGAACACGAAGGTGTCCAGCCAGCCGGCGCCACGCACCTGGGAGCGCACGATGCCCCAAGAGGTCACGAAGGCGAACAGCATGGTGATCGTGGCGGTGACCAGCATCAGATAGAGCGTGTTCCATACCATGTTGAGGACGCGTTCGGTTTCGAACAACTCGACATAGTTGGACCAGGTGAGCAATGGAAATACGCTCACGGACGGGATGCGGTAGCCCGGCAAGAACGAGGTCCAGGCCAAGATGATGAACGGCGCCACCACCGCGGCCAGGAAGTAGAGAACGAACATGCCAAAGGCGGGCCAGCGCCAGCGGCCGATAGTGGTCACCCGGGGACGAAACCCCTTGCCGGTAACGGTGGCATATTTTTCGGAATGGCGGATCACCCGGCGGTAGCCGATAAGCAGAAGAATCATGATCAGCATGTAGGTCACGCCAAACACGGCGCCGAGCCCATAATCCAGCGGCGCCTGGATGCGGGTGGTGAAATAGATCAGGGTCGACAGCACGAAGATACCGCCGGGAAGGCCCACCGCCAGGGGCGCTTCGAAGCTTTCCATGCTGGAAATGAAGGAATACATGCCCGCCGCCAGCACCGCGGGCAGCATGGCCGGCAGGGTCACCTGCATGAAGGTACCGAAGGTGCCGGCCTTGGAGACCCGCGCCGCTTCCTCGAGGCTTGGGTCCATCATGCGGAATGATCCCACCACCATCAGGAACACCGTGGTAACGCCGCGAACCCCGTCGAGGAAGATCAACCCGCCGAGGGAATAGATATTGATGGGCCCCTTTTCGAAGATGATGCCGACGATGGCAAAAAATTCGCGCAGCAGCATGTTGAGCGCCCCCACCTTGGGCGAAAGCAAAAGCGTCCAACCCAGCGCAAACAGGACCCCGGGGATGGCCATGGGCACCAGGATCAAGACCCAGGCCATGTTGCGGAACGGCATATCGGTGCGCTCGATCAGCCACGCAAACAACACCGCTATGGCCAGGGTCACGAAAGTGCCGATACTGGAAATCCAGAGCGTCGTCGCCAACGCCTCGTAAAAGATCGGCATGGAGTAGGCCGAGACGTAATTGTTCAGCGTCCAGCCCTCGGGGACGGAAGGGTGGCCCTCGATGAAGCTGTTGATGATAAGGCGAACAACCGGCACCAGGATCAGGAACACCAGCACGGCGCTGACGCCGATTACCAGAACGTTGTTCCTGATCCTGTCCCAGGCCCCGCCCAGCCGGCTCATGAGTCCCGGCCGGGCAGATTGGTCTACATACATGGACCTTCAGATCCCAGGCGTGGTTGGTCCCCTACCGCGCCTTGGGGAAGCCCCAGGCCTGGATGATTTCGCCGCTGGCCTCGGCCTCGGCCTTGCCCGAGGCTTCCCAGCCGCCCCAGACAGGCTTGGCGCCGCTCTTCTTCAGCATGTTCCACGACTTGGAGCCTTTGACGAAGGGCGAGGAACGGCCCTGAAGGTAGTAATACGCCTGGCCCTTTGGCGAGGCCAGGAATCCCACCACCAATATGGCGGAATTGGGTGATTTCGCCCCCTTCATGAGGGCCAGGGCTTCACCCACTTGAATGGGCAGGTCCTTGGGCATCACGAATGCAAGGGGGGCCGTGGGATCGCGGCGTTTTACGTTGATCAGCGCGTGCAGGCCCATGCCGCAGGCAATGTGAAACTCGCCGATGGCGACCTTGGTGCCGGTATCGGTGTTGCCGCTGCTCCAAACCGGTTTGTTGGCCTTGAGCTTACGGTGGAAAGCGAGGCTTTTTTCACGTCCCCATCCCGCCCACAGCGCCGTAAAGGCGCGTGGCCGAGTCATGATCCCGACATTGCCCTTCCAGCGCGGGGAGATGCAATCGTCCCAGCCCGTGGGAATTTGGTCCTTGGGCACCAGCTTGGTGTTGTAAAGAATGCCGTATTTGCTGAAACCGGTCGCGGCGAAATAGCCATCTGGGCTGAAGGTCTCGGCGTCAAGCTTGGGGAAGTAGCTGCGATACGGCACCTTGACGATGGCACCGGCCTTTTTGTACTGCTCCCTCAGTTCGCCCGAGACATTGACCAGGTCGAACTTGTTCACACCACCGATGGATTCGTTGAGGATGCGTTCGCGGCTGCCCAGCCCGCGCACGCGGGTCACCTTGATCTTGACACCGGTATTCTTCTTGATGGCCTTGGTCAGCGCCTTGCGCAGCTTCTTACGCCAGGTGACGGCAAGTTGCAGCTTGGCTTCAGTCTTGGCGCGCGCCTTGACCTCGTCGAGGGTCTTGCCTAGTTCCGCGGCGCGGCCCTCGGCAACCCCAAGGGCGGCCACCGCAAAAAGCGCGACGAGCGCGGCTGTGAAATTGATTTTATTCAGAGATACCATCACCTTATCCTCCCTAATTTTTTGATAGACCTTGGCAAAAAGAAACATACGCCCTCGCGCCTAACGCTGCAAACCTTCGCCCACCGCGCCACGCTGCGGCGGCCCAGCCATCACTGCCGCGTTCCCGGCGGTCCGGTATACTCGAGTATGTCGAGGCCATTGAGACGGTCGATCAGAAAGATCCGGCCTGCCTCATCTACGAACACATCGTTGGACTGCACGGTCTGTTCACCCGCGCCCGGCGCCGGGATGAACCAGCCGACTTCTTCCGGCGCTTCGGGATCGGCGATATCGACGATCCGCAAGCCGCCACGGAACCACACCACGTAGATCAAACTATCGGTCATGCGCTCATGGCATTGATGGGCCCCGAACCGGGCGCCGTATCCCAGCTCTCCCCTTTTCCAGGGCGTTTCCTCTTCGGACATGGAATAGGCCGATAGGGGCTTTGGGGCCGTTTCAACACTGATGTCGAAAATCCACATGAAGGCGGGGACCTGCCCCGGCCGAGGCCGAGGCGGTTCCTCGTCCACCACCACGGCGATATCCTTCCCCTTCAGGGGGAACGGCATGGGTACATAGGTATGGGTCTTGAAGAAGGGCGGGTGGTAATTGTGGATATTGACCACACGGGGCCGTGTGATGTCGCTGATATCGAGGATCACCATGCCGGCCATGCAATAGCTGACATAGAGGCGGTCACCGAAACGCATGGGATGATGGCATTCATATCGCAGCTCGCCCCAATCGGGCGTCTCGCCGCCGGCGATCCACTGGCCCGGCAGCCACCAGCGTGACACCTCCTTAGGAGTGGCGGGATCCTTCAGGTCGACGATCATGACAATATTGCCGAGATATCCTTCCATGCGGGTGGACAGATAGGCGTAGGTGCCATCGAAATCGAAACGGTGCACGCCGTTGCCGCCGGTGGGGAAAAAGGCAAGCTCCCGCGGCGATGCGGCATCGGCAACGTCGTAGATACGGAGGCCGCCACCGGTAAAATCGAAATCCACCGCCTCCATCAGCGACGGAATGTCCTCGGCCCGGTAATTGCCCAGTGACTGGGCCAGATCAAAGTCGCTGGGCGGATGGCCCAGCTCTTGGGTCAGCCGGTCGCGCATCTCCGGCAGCTTCGCGCCGGCCGCTTTCATGTGGCGGGTGAAATTTTCATTGTTGATGACCATGATATCGCCGGCGACCCGCACCTTATGGGAATGGGTATGGGGTGGCATCCCGAGAGTATTCAAAACTCTGGGTTGGGTGATGTCGGAAATATCGATGATGGACGTGCCCGCGGGCGGGTCTACATGCCCGACATAGGCGCGGTCATCGGCCACCACCACTTGCCCGCCGCCTGGAATGTCCAGGTGGGCGATGCGGCGGACGTTGTGGGCGACAAAGTGATCCTGTTTACCGGCCATGTCCCTGCCTCCTCGGTATTCTTGTGTGCCCACTTGGCGGCGCGATTCGGGATAAATCATCACGCCGTCCGCCGGTTCATTAGAAAATCACGGCCCAGAAACAATGCCACGAGACCAAGGCCAGCAAGATCGATCCAACCCTCGCCGATATATTTCCCCGGGAATAACAAGGCCACTCCGGCAACAATCAACATCCCCCGCGACAGCATATCCAATCGCCGCATCAAGTAACCCGCCAATCCAGCCGATGTGATCCATATCCCGACGGTCGCGGCAGTCACCGCCCAGACGATGGCCAGCGCCTCGCCTTTCAAGAGCAGTTCCGGAGAAAACACGAATACGAAAGGAAGGGCAAAGGCAGGCCAGCCAAATTTCACGGCCAGCGCCGCCGTCGCCATGGGACGTGCGCCGGCCAGATTGGCCGCGGTGAACGCGGCGACGGCCACGGGCGGTGTGATCAGGGACAGGAGGCCATAATAGAGTACGAATAGATGTGCCGCGAACGGGTCCACGCCCAGCTTGATCAGCGGTGGCGCGGCAAGGATCGCGACAAGGAAATAAATTGCCGTCGTCGGCATTCCCATACCCAATATAATAGAGACCAAAGCGGTGAGGACGAGGAGCAGGATCAGGCTGTTCTCGCCGATTTGTACCAATGTGAATGTCAGTCCAAAACCGAGGCCGGTGAATTCCACCACACCGATAATCAGCCCGGCCATGGCGCCGATAACAATGATTCCCGTCGACGTCTGCCCGGCATTTTTAAGGGAGTCGATCACCACCGGGAAACTGAGCCTGTGCCCTTTGTACCCCTTCATGCTAACAACCAGAAGCATGGTCGATGCCCAGGCGGCCGCCTCCGACGGTGTGCGATTGAATATAAAAATGGCGCCGATCAGGACCGCGAATGGCAGGACAAAAATCCATCCCTTGGCAGCAACTTTGCCCAACGGTTCGAGTTCATCCTTGCTGATCGGAGGAATGTTCTTGCGGGCTGCCTCAAGATCCGCCTGAACGAAAACCGATACGTAATACAAAAGTGCCGGGATCAGCGCGGCCAGAATAACTTCGGCGTAAGCCACCTCCAGCAGTTCAGCCATGAGGAAGGCCGCGGCGCCCATGATCGGCGGCATAATCTGGCCCCCGGTCGAGGCGACGGCTTCGTAAGCCGCGGCGGACACGGGTTTGTACCCCGTCCGTTTCATCAGTGGTATGGTCACCACGCCGGTGGAGGCGACATTGGCCACGGCACTGCCTGAGACCGATCCGAACAGTGCCGACGCCAGGATTGCAACCTTCGCCGGGCCACCGCGCCGATGCCCCATAACCGACATCGCTAAATCGGTGAACCATTGCGAACCACCGGACCGCAACAGCAATTCCCCGAAAACCACGAACATCACGACAATAGTGACCAAAATCGTCAGCGGCAGTCCCAACAGGCCAACGTTATCGCCGACAAGGTAGGCAAACGTTCTATAGAAACCCATGGTTTGGGCTTGCAGATTTCCGGGAATGATATCGCCGAACAATCCATAAATCATAAAACCGCTGAGGATGGCCAACAGGGCCCACCCGGCGGTCCGCCTTAACGCCTCGAAGACAAGCGGAATGGTAATCAAAGACAAAGCAAACGCTTCGTCCCGATAGTCAAATGTGGAACCGGAAATAATGGGAAAGCGAATTGCCAACCAAAACCCAATCACCAGGGAGAGGAAAGCCGCGATGACGTCGTAAAATGGGACGTGGGTTTGAGAACCGCCGGAAGCCCGGCGTTTCAGAAACACCACCGCCAGCCCAAAGCCGAGAACCAGGGCGATGCCCTGCTCGGTCAGGACAGTCCATTCCAGCAAGGCCGGAATCTCGAAGGCAAATCCGAGCACGACGACGACGAGACTGAAGCCCAGCCATTGCGCCAGTTGTACCGAGATAGCACTTCTAACTTCACTCACATTTTCCGCAGATTCCGTAGGCGACACCCGACGCTCCTATTTGGTGAGCAATCCAGCGATCACCTTAGGCGCCTTACATCCCCTTCCAGATTCCGACTTCTTTGTAGAATTTGATGGCAGCCGGATGATACGGCATCTCTTTACCGAACTGGGTCGCCATTGCCGCGGATTTATGACTTCTCCATAACGGTGACAGCCCGTGAATCTCCTCTTCGTTGTCGTACAGGGCTTTCACCACGGCGTAGATCACTTTGTCGGACACGTCTTTGTTGGCCCAGAGAAGGTATTTGAAGTGAATCACATCGATCGGAGCCAGCACACCGACAAACGGTTTCGCCGGTTTCACTGTTTTAATCGATGCTTTAGGGGCAAATTTGTTCATCCGCTTCACCGCCGCGTCATCGGCTGACAAATCCAGGAAAACAATTCCTCCGACAGCAGCATTTATTTTTTTTACGATCCCCGAACCGATGGCAGCAAGACCAACGTCGAGTTTACCTTTGGTGAAAGCATCCCAATGCTGACGAAGTCCTGCTTGCGGAACCATTGTGACGTCATTCCATCCCAAATTGGCGTTGGCGAGGTTGGCCTCGAACAGATATTTGAACAGCGGTGCGCCGGAAAACTCGCCCGGCACGCGTTTGCCTTTGAGGTCGGCGATCGTCCGGATGCCAGAATCGGCCTTGGCAAATAAGGCACTCTTGAATGTCATCAAGGACGCAACGAGTCGCAGGTTCGGACTTTTCTTGCCTTGCGACATGCCGGTGCCGGTGAAGTCCATATAGGCCTGCATGGCATTGGAAACGCCGAATTCCAGCTCACCGGCGTTCACCACCGGGACATACTGCGCGGTTCCGCCCATTGGACGGGGCCGCATTTGCATCCCGGCATGGGAGGAAACGATTATAGAAATGCCTGCTGAAACCTGAGCGGTGGCCCCACCCTTGGTAGTTCCGATACCGACGGTCTCAGCCTGCGCTTGGGCCGTTCCCAACAGAACCGTGGCAAAGATAAGAGATACAATCCGGTTTGCTTTCATCATTTAACTCCCTATTTTGATTAGCTATATTGTCTGGCGAGCGATGAATTTTTCGTTCCTTGGATCTACCGACATCATTGTTGTAGACAGATGCCCTCAACCGTCACCGATCTTCTCGCAGGCGAAGTCGCCGAGATATTCGCACGAGAATGCTCCAAGGTGCAGCTTCATTTTGTGGCGGGATTTTCCAATGATGTCTTGAAATGGCATTGTCACGTTAATCGGTGGCGGCCGCAAAGGTCTGCATCGACGCCCTTTCAGGCTGCCGCGCTTGCGCTTTCCCATTCATTGAATGCGTCCGCTCGATACCGCTTGAACGTGGGTCTGCTGAGTAAATGACGCTGGACGTAAAAGGTGTTGTAAACTGAGGATTGAATATTCAGGAAGCGCTGTGCAGAGCCCGGTGATTTAAACCGTTGCTGTTTCCGTTCTCTCCGTCGCACTGGTTGATGCGAGTTCTCGGCGCGATTGTTCGCACGCTTATTATCGATGTGCTCAGCCGTCAGGCCGAGGGTTTGAATTGCGACGTGATAAGATCTGAGTTTATCGGTTGTGATCCGTGTTGGCGCCCAGCCTTGTTTCTTCAGCAGCTTCCGCATCAACTTCAACGCTGCCTTGCAGTTCCGCTTCGATTGCATGAGAAAATCCAGGACCTCGCCTTCATTGTCGACGGCGCGCCACAACCAATGACGCTGCCCTCGGATAACGATGACCATTTCATCAAAATGCCAATAATCGCTGGGTGTCGGTCGACTACCCCGTAAATTCTGCGCCATTAGGGCACCAAATTTGAGGAACCAGCGCCGCACGGTTTCATAGGAAATGTCCAATCCCCGCTCCGCAAGCAGATCCTCTACGTCTCGATAACTCAAAGTGAACCGGGCATAGAGCCATACGGCATGGCGAATGATATCTGGTGGGAATCGATGGCGTGTGAAGGAGATGGTTAGCATCCCGACATGCTACGCCGAAGATCGCCCGACGTCAGACCGTTTAACGTGACAATGCCGTGCCAGCAATGGACAGTCTGGTTCGGATAGTAGATTTTCTCCAGTCCGTAGAACCG
>SMUY01159425.1_pt1 | contig 15764 bp, 14 predicted proteins | sample 2456441 | NCBI WGS metagenome assembly SMUY01 (sample SAMN11095931, study PRJNA526329) | marine sediment metagenome | biome: Marine sediment; feature: Surficial sediment; material: Deep marine sediment; isolation source: Hadal surficial sediment | place: Pacific Ocean | collected 2014-11 | depth...
CACCGCATGACCGGGTCGAGGCTGAGCCGGTCGGCATCGTTCACGTCGTCGTATCCGCCAAGGCGCCCGAAAACGGACTGGCGGAACTGCCCGACAAGACCGTGGCGACCGTTCTTCCCACGACGGGTATCCGTGAGTACGTCCCCGGCAATCTCGCTCAGTCCGACCGCATCATCCAGTTCCCGGTACGGCAACAACCCAGCGTCGGAAGTGACCTTGGAACCGTGGAACTCAAGCTTCAAGCAACGGTCAAAATACAGCCTCAGAACCCCCTCTTTCGATTCACCCATCGGGTGAGCCATATCAACACCCCAAGTCTGCCTATAACGTAATGATTCTTATACCAGAATCCGGGTGCGCTGTCGTCAAATCACAGGGTTATCTGGGCAATGCGGGTTGACCTGAGTCAAGTGGCTGGTGTGTGGGGCCGGCCGGTGCGCTCACGCGGGCAGCCGTTGCTGGAGGGAGGCGTTGCGCACGGACTTCTGCACCTTGTCGAAGGCGCGCATCTCGATCTGGCGCACCCGTTCGCGCGAGATGCTGTGCGTCCGGCTCAAGCCTTCCAGCGTGGTGCGTTTTTCCTTGAGGCGGCGCTCGGTGAGGATATTGCGCTCGCGGTCGTTCAGGGTTTTCAGCGCCCGCGCCAGAAGCCGGCGCCGGTCGCCAAGCTCCTGACGCTCGGCGAGCACGGTTTCGTGGTCGTCGCATTCGTCCACCAGCTCCTCCAGCCATTCCCGTTCGCCGTCATCGTACACGGGGGTGTTGAGGGAGTGATCGGGTTTCAACAGGCGGCGGTTCATGCTGATCACCTCGTCTTCCGACACCTTCAGGTGCTTGGCGAAACTGGTCACGTGCTCGGGAGCCAGTTCGCCGTCCTCGATGATCTGGATTCGGTTCTTGAGCTTGCGCAGGTTGAAAAACAACTTCTTCTGCGCCGCCGTCGTCCCCATCTTCACCAGCGACCACGAGTGCAGGATATATTCCTGGATGGCGGCGCGGATCCACCACATGGCGTAGGTGGAAAAGCGGAACCCGCGTTCGGGATCGAACCGCTTGACCGCCTGCATCAGGCCCACGTTGCCTTCCGATATGAGCTCCCCCAAGGGCAGGCCGTATCCCCGGTACCCCATGGCGATCTTGGCCACCAGGCGCAGGTGGCTGTTCACCAGCTTGTTGGCCGACTTGGTGTCTTCGTACCTGGTCCAGCGCCGGGCGAGTCTCAACTCCTCGTCGGCGTGCAGCATGGGGAATTTGCGGATTTCCTTAAGGTAATGGGACAGGCTTTCCTCGGGTCGGACGGACAAACCATGGAATGACGCGGTCATGGGGGATCTTCCTCTTCGAACGACGGAATTCCGAAATACGGATCACCCGGCGGGTGTCCGCAATTTTCCGTATTGTCACGCCGTTCGGCACGGCAGGAAAATTATCCACTGGCATAGGACACCTATACGAACGGATAAATTTCGGTGGGAATTTCGGAGGGTAATCCCCGGCTTCACGGGCCGCGTCCGCTTGGCGGTCGCCTGAGGGCGGCGCCTCCCGGGACCGGCCAAGCCGGCGCCGCCCCGCTTGCCGGGGTCTATGCGGGCGTTATTGGACGAGCTCCCAACTGCCGTCGGGCTGCCGGCACGCCTTGCCGTAGAGCTGTTGCTCCTTGCCGTCGATGGTGCCCCTGGTGATGTATTCGCGGCAGTAGCGGTTTTGCCTGTCCTTGTAGATTTTTGTCGGCGTCAGTTGGTACCGGGTGCCCGTTTGGGGATTGTTCCAGACGATGGTTTGTCCGTCTTCGGCGCGCTCCAGGGCCTGGCCGACGCAGTTCTGGTCGACCTGGTCCATGGCCCGGCCCAGGCTGCCGCCGACAAGCGCGCCAAGGATGGCGCCGCCGACGATCGCCGCCGTCTTGCCGCTCCCTTTTCCAACCTGGGTCCCGAGGGCGGCGCCGGCGGCGGCGCCGAGCGCCCCGCCCAGCAGGTCCCGGTTGCACTGGCCAAGGTCGATGCCGAAGGTGCTGGGTGGGAGAGCGTGCTTGTATTTCTTGAACTTCTTGCCCTTCTTGGCCCGGTAGCCGTGGGCCGGAGCCCAGGGCGGCGGGTCGGCGAAGGCGGGGGGCACGACCGCGGTCGCCGTGAAGACGGCGATAACGGTCGCGGCGCACGCGGATACAAGGGCGTTCCTTCGCCGTGACATGGGGTAACCATAAACGCCATCGCGGCGGAAGGAAAACCCCCTTGTACCCTCTATCACAATAGGATGACACGTGTGACGGCCATGGGTGGCCATTCGGCTAGGAGCGTGGTTCGAAGTGATGCGGCGCATCACGAGAGCCGCGCGACGACGTCCGATGGCCGCCCATGGCCGCCCGAAGGGTCGCTTTTCGCGCCTTTTGGGGACGTCAGCGCCGCTTGACGATGCCCCGCATCGCCAGCGCGACGCTTCCTGCCCAAAAGACGCGAAAAGACGATCACACGTACCATCCTATTGTGATAGAGGGTACTGGGCGTCCGCCTCAGGGGGCGCCGCCGACGGCGCGCTCCAGCCGCGGATAAAGGAGCGCCAGGGTCGCCGCCCGCGCTGCCATCAGCACCATGAACGCCAGCCACAGGCCGTGGTTTCCCATCACCGGCATCAACGCCCAGACGGCGGCGACGTAGAGGGCCAGGGAAACGGCCATGGCATTGCGCATCTCGGCCGTCCGCGTGGCGCCGATGAAGATGCCGTCCAACTGGAAGCTCCACACGGAAACGAGGGGGGACAGGACGACCCAGGGAAGATAGGCGCGGGCGGTGACGCGCACCTCGGACACGTCGGTGATGACGTCGATCAGCACCGGGCCGAGGGCCCCATACAGCACCGCATAGCCCCCGGCAAAGACCAGCGCCCACCGGCTCGTGGCCCTGACCGCGCCCCGGAACCGCGCGCGGTCCCCGGCCCCGACGGCGCCCCCGGTGAGGGCCTCCGCCGCGTGGGCGAAGCCGTCGAGTCCGTAGGACAGCAGGCTCTGGAAGATGAGCAGCACCGCATTGGCGGCCAGCACCACGTCTCCCATGCGCGCGGCCATGGCGGTAAACAGGAAAAAGGCCGCCTGCAGGCACAGGGACCGGATGAAAATGTCCCGGTTGACCGCCACCATGCGCTTCAGCCGCGCGCCGCCGACGGCGCGGTCCAGACGCCAGCGGCCTCCCACGGTGCGCACGGTGCGCCGCACCAGCACCAGGCCGAGGGCCAATGCCCCCACCTCGGATATCAGGGTCGCCCACGCCACGCCGGCGACCCCGAGGCCCAGGCCGAATACGAACCACAGATCGAGCGCCATGTTGGCGCCGTTCATGGCCACCTGAAGGAACAGCGCGGCGCGGGTGTTCTGGACGCCGATGAACCAGCCGAGAATGGCGAAGTTGGCGAGCACCGCGGGCGCCGACCAGATGCGGATGGAAAAATAGGATTCGGCCAGGGGCGAGACGCCGGCGCTGGCGTCGATCAGCCCGAACGCGGCCCACGCCACGGGTCCCTGCAACGCCACCAGCCCGGCGCCCAGCGCCGCCGCCACGAGCAGCGCCCGGGCAAGCGACGCGCGCACCTCTTCGGCGTCGCCCGCGCCCAGCGCCTGGGCGGTCAGGCCCGTCGTTCCCATGCGCAGGAAGTTGAAGCCGAAGTAAATGAAATTGAAGATCAGCGCCGCCACGGCGACGGCGCCGATGGACTGGGGACCCGGCAGGTGGCCGACGACGGCCGTATCGACGGCGCCCAGCAGGGGCACCGAAACGTTGGCCAGGATGATGGGTCCGGCCAGCCGCCACACCCGGCGGTTCCAGTTTTCCGCCGCCATTGCCGTTAAGTCCTGTGTCTTTCCATTGCCGCGGGGATGACCGCCGGCGCACCATGGCATAGAATTTCGCCAACGCCCACGCCGATTCCGGGGCCGCCGCCGGACGGAGAATCGCGAGCGGGATACCGCCGACGGCCTTTTTCCAATAGACTGGATGCGTCAAAACCACGCGCGCAGGGAGGAACCCCCCATGGCACGCGAGCGTCCACGGCCGGTGCACCCGTATGTTCCGGAGCTGGAAGAGCAGTTGCGCACGGGTGTCGTCGACAGGCGCGGGTTCCTGCGCACCGTGACCCTGCTCGGGATGTCGGCGGCGGCGGCCTATGCCGCGGCGGCCAGGATCACCGGCGAGTCCCTGGTCTCCACGGCCCACGCCCAGGCCCCGGCCCCGAAGAAGGGCGGGAACCTGCGCATCTCCATGCGCGTGCAGGAAATGACCGACCCGGCGACCTTCGATTGGACGGAGAAGTCCAACGTCGCCCGGCAGATGGTGGAATACCTGTTCGTCACCGGGCCCGACAACATCACCCGGCCCCATCTGTGCTGGCGCTGGAGCGCGTCCGATGACCTCAGGACCTGGACGCTCGGGCTGCGCCGCGGCGTGAAGTGGTCCAACGGGGACGAGTTCAACGCCGACGACGTGGTCTACAATTTCACCCGCTGGCTCGATCCCCGGACCGGCTCCTCCAACCAGGGCCTGTTCGCCTCCATGGTCACCGGGACGGACACCGGCAAGAGGACCAGGGACGGCACGCCGATCCTCTCCAAAACCATGACCGCGGGCGCCGTCGAGAAGATCGACCAGTACACGGTGCGTTTGCACCTGAACCGTCCGGAGCTGGCGATTCCGGAGAACCTCTATAACTATCCGACCGCCATCGTGCATCGCCGCTTCGAAGACGACGGCGGCGACCTGGCCAGGAACCCCGTGGGGACCGGTCCGTTCCTGTTGAAGGGGTTCGCGGTCGGCGAAAAGGCGGTGCTGGCGCGGCGCAGGGACTACTGGGGGGACGAGGCCCATCTGGATTCCGTCACCTATATCGACCACGGCGACGAAGCGGCCACCGGACTGGCGGCGCTGGCTTCGGGCCAGGTGGACCTGGTGCACGAGACGGCCGTCGGGCAGATCGACGTGGTCGAGGCCATCCCCCATGCCCGGCTGTTCGAGGCGGTCACCGCGCAGACCGGCGTCGCCCGCATGCAGGTGGACAAGAAACCCTTCGATGACGTGCGCGTGCGCACGGCCGTGCGCCTGTGCCAGGATCATCAGCGGCTTCTCGATCTCGCCCACCGGGGCAGGGGGGCGCCCGCCCAGGACCACCACGTGGCGCCCGTCCATCCCGAATACGCGCCGATGCCGTTGCCGAAACAGGACTATGCGCGGGCCCGGCACCTGCTCGCCCAGGCGGGCCATGGGCAGGGCCTGGACCTCAGCATCGATTGCCGGAAGGACCCCCCGTGGGAGTTGGCGGTCGCCCAGGCGATGGCCGAGATGTGCAAGCCGGCCGGCATTCGCCTCCGCATCAACGTCATGCCCAACGCCCAGTACCAGGACATCTGGGACAAGACGGTGTTCGGCTTCACCGCCTGGACCCACCGCCCGCTTGGCGTCATGGTGTTGAACCTGGCCTACCGCTCGGGCGTGCCGTGGAACGAGACCCATTACAGCAACCCGGAGTTCGACCGGCTGCTCGACAGCGCCAGCGGGATGCTGGACGTGAACGAGCGCCGCACCACCATGGCCAGGTTGCAAAAGATTTTGCAGGACGACGCGGTGATCGCCCAGCCGCTGTGGCGGTCGGTCTTCGCCGCCGGCCACAGGAAGGTGCAGGGGTACACGTTGCACCCGACCATCTATCACCAGTTGAACGCCGTGTGGATCGCGTGACGGCTTCTGCGGACGGCGGCCGACGGCACGCCGTGGCGGTGTTTCCCTAGCACCGGCGCGGACGGGGCCCGGCAACGGGGCCGGTGCGTTCCCGGGCCGGCCGGGTGGAGCGAGCGGCGAATGGCAGTATTCGTATTAAGACGGCTCGGCACCATGGCGATCACCATGTTCGCCGTGTCGGTGCTGGTGTTCCTGCTTCTCGAGATTTCCCCGGGCAGCGTCGCCACCAAGGTGCTGGGGCCCTATTCCACCGACGAGCAGCGCACCCTGTGGCTGGAAGCCCACGGCTATTTCCAGCCCCTTTGGGTGCGGTACGGAAACTGGCTGTGGAACTTCGTCAACGGCGATTTCGGCGATTCCCTGCGCTTCAAGGTGCCGGTATCGGAGATCCTGTGGCCAAGGCTCGCCAACACCGCCATCCTGGGCCTGGTCACCTTCGCCGTCATGATCCCCGTTTCCCTGGTCCTCGGGGTGGCGGCCGGCATGCGCGAGGGCTCGCGGCTGGACCGGGCCATCTCGGTGACCAGCATCGTCACCACCTCGGTGCCCGAATTCGCCAGCGCCGTGTTTCTGTCCGCCGTCTTCGTCTTCTGGCTTAAATGGCTGCCCGGGACCAGCGGCATGGCGGAAGGCTTTTCGTTCAAGGAGCTGATCCTGCCGGTGCTGGTGCTGGTGATCTACGACATGGGCTACGTGGCGCGCATGACGCGCGCCTCCATGGCCGACGTGATGACCACGCCCTATATCCGCACCGCCGTCCTCAAGGGTCTGCCCTATGGCCGGGTGATCGTGCGCCATGCCTTGCGCAACGCCCTGATCGCGCCGTTCACGGTGATCATGCTGCAGATCAACTGGCTGCTTTCGGGCGTCATCGTCGTCGAGTTCTTTTTCGCTTACAAGGGCTTCGGCGCGCTGTTGCTGGAGGCGTCGCTCAATCAGGATATCTTCGTCATCGAGGCCTGCGCCATGGTCGCCGTGTTCGTCGCCGTGGCCACCCAGACCATCGCCGATGTGGGGTATGCCTTTCTCAATCCCAAGATCCGGTTCGGCTGAGGGACGCCGGCGATGAACCAGCGCCTGCCGTCCGCGCCCGCCCGCGACAGCGCCTTCAGGCGCGCCGTTCGCCGCGTCGCCCTTTTGCGGGAAAGCCCGGTCGGCATGATCGGCGCCGGCATCGTCCTCTTTTGGGTGCTGGTCGCGGTGCTGGCGCCGCTGATCGCGCCGTTCGAGCCCAACGCCACCTATCATCCCTACGCCAGGCCGGGCGCCGGCCACGTCGGCGGCGGCACCTTCTGGCTGGGCGCCGACATGATCGGGCGCGACATCCTTTCGCGCATCATCTGGGGCGCGCGCACGGTCCTCGTCTACGCGCCGCTGGCCACCTTCTCGGCCTATGTCCTGGGAATCCTCATGGGCCTGGCGGCGGGGTACAAGCGCGGCTGGGTGGACGAGGTGCTGTCGCGCCTCGGCGACGTGTTGCTCTCGTTTCCGGTCCTCGTGCTCTACATCATCGTGATCGCCACCGTCGGCGCCTCGGGGGTCAATATCGTCATCGCCATCACGGTTGCCGGCGCCCCGGGCGTGATGCGCATCGTGCGCGGCCTGACCCTCGAGATCGGCAGCCGGGACTTCGTCGCCGCGGCGCGGCTTCGCGGCGAGCCGGCGTGGTACATCATGGCCGTGGAGATTCTGCCCAATGCCCGCGGACCCCTGATCGTCGATGCCTGCCTGCGTCTCGGCTACGTGACCATCACCATCGGGGTGCTCGGCTTTCTCGGCCTCGGCCTGCCGCCGCCGGATGCGGATTGGGGAAGCATGATCAACCAGGCGCGCGGGGTTGCCATGGCCTTTCCCCACATGACCGTATTCCCGTGCATCGCCATTTCGTCGCTGGTCCTGGGCTTCAACCTGCTCGCCGACGGGCTGCGCGAAATCTCGCTCCGGGACTGACCGGTGGTGGACGCGAAGGACCCGCCCCTGCTCGAGATCGACGGCCTCAGCCTGACCTACGTCACGCGGGCCGGCGAGAACCCGGCCGTGCGCGGCGTATCCCTCACCGTGCGGGCGGGGGAAGCCGTCGGCCTTGCCGGCGAATCGGGGTGCGGCAAAACGACCCTGGCCCTGGGCGTCATGGGGTATCTGGGCCGCGATTGCAGGCGCACCGGCGGCGCCGTCAGGTTCCAGGGTCGGGACATGGGCGCCCTCGGCGCCGAAGAGTTGCGCCGCATCCGCGGCTCGGAAATCGCCATGGTCTACCAGGAGCCCTCGTCCGCCCTCAATCCCAGCCTCACCGTCGGCGCCCAGCTCATGGAGGTGCCGATGATCCACGGGCGCGTCACCGGGCCCGAGGCCCGGGAACGGGCGGTGCGCATGCTCGCCGACGTGCACCTGGCCGACCCGGAACGGATCATGGCCGCGTATCCCCATCAACTTTCCGGCGGCCAGCAGCAGCGGGTGGTGATCTCCATGGCGCTTCTGTCGAATCCGTCGCTTCTTCTGCTGGACGAGCCGACCACGGCGCTCGACGCCACCATCGAGGCGGGCATCGTCGAGCTGATCGCGGAGATACGCCGGACATACGGAACGGCGCTGCTCTTCATTTCCCACAACCTGGGACTGATTCGCCAGGTCTGCGACCGCGTCGTGATCATGTACGCCGGCCAGGCGGTGGAAGACGGCGGCGTCGCCCAGGTCTTCGCCGCGCCGCGCCACCCGTACACCCGTGGCCTTTTCGGCTGCATGACCCTGCCCACCGCCGGCCGCGCCGCCAGGCCCCCGATCCCCATCCCCGGCCAGCCTCCGCCGCCCCGCCAGCGGCCCAGGGGGTGCACCTTCGCGCCCCGCTGCGGCCACTTCGTGGACGGGCTGTGCAACCGGGCCGAGGTGCCCATGGAGAAGGTGCCCGACGCCGGCCCCGGACACCATGTCCGCTGTCTGCGATGGCGCGATGCGGGCGCCGGCGAACGGGCCCGGCAGGCGGCGCCCCTGGCCACGCCGGGCGAAGAGATCCTGCGGGTGGAGGGGATGGGCAAGGACTACGTCGTCCATGACCGCGCCCTCGGGGCGCTCGTGCCGGGCGCCGGCGGGCGCCGGCTGAGGGCCAACGACGGCCTCACGTTTTCGGCGCGGCGCGGCGAGACCGTGGCCATCGTCGGCGAAACGGGGTGCGGCAAGTCGACCTTCGCCAAGGTGTTGATGGGCCTGGAAGCGGCGACCAGCGGCCGGGTGCGCTTCGACGGCGCGGACGTCGGCCGCGTGGCCGTGGACAAGCGCACCCGGCGGCAGCTTCGCGCCCTGCAGATGGTCTTCCAGGACCCCGACGGCACCCTCAATCCGAGCCTCAGCGTCGGCGCCCAGATCGGCCGGGCGGTCAAGACCCTCGGCGTCGAGACGGACAAGGCGGGAATCCGCCGGCGCGTGTTGCGGCTTCTCGACCTGGTCAAGCTGCCAAGCGAAATGGCCGCCTTCAAGCCGCGCCAGCTTTCCGGAGGCGAGAAGCAGCGCGTCGCCATCGCCCGCGCCTTCGCCGGCAACCCGGCGATGGTGGTCGCCGACGAGGCGTTGTCGGCCCTCGATGTCTCGGTCCAGGCGGCGATCCTGGAGCTGTTGACGGACATCCAGCGCACCCGCGGCACGACCCTGCTGTTTGTCACCCACGATCTCGGCGTGGTGCGCTACATCGCCCACCGGGTAGTCGTCATGTACCTGGGCCGGATCATGGAGCAGGGCTCGACGGACGAGGTCTTCGCGCCCCCCTACCACCCCTATACCGAAGCGCTGCTGGGGGCGGTGCCCATCGCCGACAAGGGGGTCGTCCACAGGCGCGTGGTCCTCAAGGGCGCCGTGCCCAGCGCCCTCGACCCGCCGTCCGGGTGCCCGTTCCACACCCGGTGTCCACGCAAGCTGGGCGCCGTCTGCGAGACCGAGACCCCGCCCGAGCGGATCGCCGGCGAGGGCCACGTCATCGCCTGCCACATCCCGCTCGAGGACCTCGCGGCCGTAGAACCGGTGATCAAGGGCGCGTCGTAATCCGCGTTTCAAGAGTCCGGCGCCGCGAAATTTCTGTTAAGGTGCTCAGACGTTTTTTTCAGGAAGGATTGTGGGCAGGGGAGGATCATGCGGATCATCGTCAACGGACAACAGGCCTTCGGAAAGGCCGTCCTCGAGGCATTGCTGGACAAGGGCGAAGAGGTGGTCGCCGTGTTCTCGGCGCCGGACAAGCCGGGGCGCAAGCCCGACCCGTTGAAGGAGTTCGCCCTGGCGCGGAACCTGCCGGTCCATCAGCCGCCGTCCTTCAAGGCGCCCGAGGTGCGCGAGCGGATCCAGGCCCTCAACCCCGATCTCGCGGTCATGGCCTTCGTCACCCTGCTGGTCCCCGAAGCGGTCCTCGACGCCCCCACCCACGGCACCATCCAGTACCACCCGTCGCTGCTGCCCCTCCACCGGGGCCCGAGCTCCATCAACTGGCCGATCATCTTCGGCGAGACCAGGACGGGCCTCAGTATTTTCTGGCCCGACGACGGGTTGGACACCGGCCCGATCCTGCTGCAGAAGGAGGTGGAGATAGGCGGCGACGACACCCTCGGCAGCATCTATTTCGACAAGCTGTTTCCGCTTGGGGTGGAGGCCATGCTGGAAGCCGTCGATCTGGTCCGCGACGGCGGCGCGCCGAAGGTTGCCCAGGACGACTCCGCAGCCACCTATGAAAGCTGGTGCCGGAAGGACGACGTCGGGATCGATTGGGAGAAGCCGGTCGCCGACGTCCATAACCTGATCCGCGGCGCCGACCCGCAGCCGGGGGCGTGGACCACCCACGCGGGCAGGACGGTGCAATTGTACGACGCGGCGAAGGTGGCCGGTGGCGGCGGCTCCCCCGGCGAGGTGACGGAGGTTGCCGGCGACGGGTTCACGGTCGCCGCCGGGGGCGGAGGGATCGTCGTCAAGCGGGTGCGCGCCGAGGGTGAAGGCAAGATCGCGGCGTCCGAGTTCGCCGCCGCCGCCGGCATCACCAAGGGCACCCGGCTCGGCTGATCAGTCGGCGGGCGGGCCGTCGGCGGCGCCCGTGGCGTCGCCTTCGGCGCCGCGTCGCAGGGCCTCCGCCTTGCGCTTGAGGCTGCGGAAGGCGCGCACGCTGAACGGGATGGAGACCATATAGGCGATCATGGTGGCCGCCATGGTCAGCCACGGCGCGGCCACCAGCATGGCGGCGAACAGCCCGACGAACAACATGGTCGGCAGGACCCAGGGGTGGGGGACCTTGAACTTCTTGAGCGCGAAGGTGGGGATGCGGCTGACCAGCAGCGCCGACACGACGACCAGGAAAACCGCCACCACCTGTGGCCGTCTAAGGAACCCATCGCCGAACTGCAAGGACAGGATTACCGGCAGGATGACCAGCCCCGCCCCCGCCGGCGACGGCACGCCGCTGAAGAAGTTGTAGGCCCAGGGCGGCAAATCGGGCTCGTCCAGGTTGGTGTTGAAGCGGGCCAGCCTGAGGGCGCAGCAGACGCTGAACAACAACACCAGCACCCAGCCCAACCGGCCCAGGTCCTGCATGGTCCACATGTACAGCAGCAGCGCCGGCGCCACCCCGAAACAAATGAAGTCGGAGAGCGAGTCCAGCTCGGCGCCGAACTTGCTGGTGCCCTTGAGGATGCGGGCGACGCGTCCGTCCAGTCCGTCGAGGATGGCGGCGACGAGGAGGGCGAGCACCGCTTGCTCCCACCGGTTCTGGAGACCGAACAGGATGGCGCTCATGCCGGCGCACAACGCCAGCAGGGTGAGGATGTTGGGGATCATCCGGTTGAACGGCAGCCCCTTAAGGCGCGGGCGGCGCGGGCGGCGCGTGGGGCGGCGCACGGGGCGGCCTCCTAGTGGTAAGAATCCAACATATGGTACCCATAGGATCGCCTATCCCGTTTCCTCGGCAGGAAAGCGTGCGGCGGCGATGCTGTCGCATCGGTAAGCGCGCTTGACGCCCCGAGGAAGCGGGATAGGCGACCCATAGGGCGGCTTTCCGAGCCCGCCGGCGTCGTTGCGCGACGCGTGTGATGCGCCAGCATCACCGCGCGTCCCGCGCCTAGCCGGACGAACTCGGAAAGCCGTCCTATGGGCACCATATGTTGGATTCTTACCATTAGCGGACTTCGCCGTCGCGTGCCGGCTCCTGGGCGCGGACATCGGCGATGACGGTTTCCCCGCTCACCGTTTTGTGCCCGAGGGCGACCAGTGGCGCCACGCCGTCCGGCAGGTACACGTCGACGCGGCTGCCAAAGCGTATGAGGCCGAAACGCATGCCGGCGCGCACTTCCTGGCCTTTGGCGAGCTCGCACTGGATGCGCCGGGCGATCAGGCCGGCAATCTGGACGAAGGCGATGTCGTGGCCGTCCGCGGTCGTCAGGCGCACGGCTTGGCGCTCGTTGAACTCGCTGGATTTATCGAGCGAGGCGTTGAAGAACTTTCCCGGCCTGTATGCCAGGCCGGTGATGACGCCGTCGCACGGGACGCGGTTCACATGGACGTCGAACGCGCTCATGAAGATGGCGATCCGCGTGCGGGGCTGATCCCCCATCCCCAGCTCCGAGGGCGGCGGCGCCTGGTCGATCAGTTGCACGACGCCATCGGCGGGGCTGACGATCAGCCCCTGGCGGGTCGGCGTCACCCGGTCGGGATCGCGGAAGAAATATATGCACCAGGCGGTCAGGAGGGCGCCGATCCACCCCGCCGCCGGGGCAACGTACGCCAGGCCCACGGAAGCGGCGGCGAAGAGTCCGATGAACGGCCAGCCGGCACGGTTGATGCGTACGAAGACGATTTTCAGCAAGATGCAGCCTTTATGCGGCCCTTATCACGATCGAGGATATGTAAACGGTAATTCGAAATGCCCGACGGGGCCATTCTACTATCGGCGGGGGGCGACGTTAAGCCTTGCGTGCGCCTATCCGGTATTTGTCCCCCTGCGGCCGGCGGCGCCGGTTCGGGTGGCCCGGCCGCACTATCCTTTCGGGGGCCTTGCCGGCGGCCCTGCGCAGGCCCCATGTTCCTTAGGGACGCGGAGAGGTCGGTTTCGAGGGAAACTGCATGGCGATGGAGGAAAACAGCCCGGCCCGCCCGGCGACGGACTTGGTAAGATTCGTCGACGGGCGCCGCCCCCGCATCGGGGTGCGCTCCCTGGCCGTGGACGGCCAGGGCCGTCTGACGCGCAAGTCATACAGCACGCGGCTGGAGTTCACCTTCGAATACCGGGGCTTTTTGTTCGCCGTGCGCACGGAATCCAGTGACCACAGCGGGCGCATGCGATTCCACGCCCATCTGGGGAATCTGCCCTATTCCGCCGAATCGTTGGGCAAGAGGGCCGACGCGCTGGCCATTGTCGCCGCCGCCGGCCGGGCCCTCGGCGGGCGGGTTCAGACGACGCGCGAGCAGCGGATCCTGCTGTTCGAGGAAATGCGTTTCGAGGAACCCCTGACGCCGGTGGTCCTGATGTCGAGCACCGCGCGCCTGCTCCTGGAGGTGCAACCGTTTCTCGAGCTGCTGGCCCAGGTCGTCGAACCGCCCGTGGCGGCCGGTCATGCCGATGTACAGGAAATTTGATATCAGTTGGTGACGGGCAGGGTGAAGACCTGTCCGGGATAGATCAAATCCGGATCGCCGATCTGGTCCCTGTTGGCCTCGAAGATCATCGTGTACTGCATGCCGGCGCCGTATGCGCGCCGCGCCAGACGCCACAGACTGTTGCCCGGTTGAACAACGACCACCGTACCCGGGCGAATCCCCGTCAATGGCTCGGCGCGGGCGAACGGAAAGGCCATCCGCGCCAGGACCTTGCCGTTCGCGTCCACGTGATCGACACGCAGGGTATAAAGCCCGGGCACGACGGTTCTGTTGGGGCTTATGCGCCAGATACCGTCGCTGCCGGCCCTGGTGCGCCCGATGAAACGGTTGTTCAGATAAAGCTGCACCAGGGCGCCGGGCGGGGCGCGGCCGCTGAGGCTTAAACGCCCGGCGTCGTCGTAATCCACCGTATCGACGCTGAGCCTGACACCCATGCCCCCGACCGAGGGTTTCGGCGGCGCGGCCACGGATCCCCCCGGCGCGGCCCCGGGCGCGGGCGGCACGCCCCCGGGGGTCGGCGCCACGGCCGCGAACCTGGTCGGTCCGGCCGCCGGTTCCGGCGCCCCGATCGCCGGTTTCTGCAGGACCGTGCTGGGACCCGTCCCCTTGCGGGGAACCATCAGGGCCAGCGGCTGAGACGGCTTCTCCGTCGGACGTCCGGCGATGTCCTTGCCCTTTTCCGGCACCACCAGCACGACCACCGATTCCGATTGCACGGTTTCGCCGCTCTTCTTGCGTATCTCCAGGCCCAACTGGCGGCTGCCGGACGCCAGCGGTTTCTCCGGCACGAACACCCATTCGCCGCGCTCATCGGCGGTGACCTCGCCGAGGGACTTGTCTTTATCGAGAATGGTGACGGTGCTGCCCGGTTTGGCCCGTCCCGCCATGACGGCTTCCCCCTCCGGGGTGACGCGCACCACGTCGAACCTGAGGGAGTCCGACACCTCTTTTTTCGGCTTGCCCGCAACGGGGGGCGTCGTCCGCCCGGTGTCCCCAGCCACCACCTGTTCGGCCGGGGGGGCGACCTCCGTCACCTCCTCCTGCCAAAGAACGTAGTTCAGTCCGATGGCGAGAACGACGACGCCGACGCCAACGGTGATTAACACCAGCGACCTGTTCACCTTGGAATGCACCGTGCAACGAATTTGCCAAAACGTGCTTCGGACGACATTAATACGGCCAACGGGGCGGCGCAACGCCGACGCGCCGCACCGCCCTCAGCGGCCCCGGCGAACCCATGCCCGCACCCGGCGGATGCCGGCCCTGAGCGCAACCAGCGCCAAGGGGACACTCCAGAACACCACGGGATCGTAAAAGAATTCCGACAGCCTTTCCAACATCGGTCACCTCGCCGTCGCCAGGCGAAACCGCGGGAAAAACGCCCCCACCCGGCGCCGGTAGCGGAGGTATTCCTGTCCGAATATCCTGATCAGGCGCCGTTCCTCGTAATAGCCGCCGACCACCATGTAGGCCGAATACATGCCGGTATAGACGAGGTTGTTGAGCGATGGCCCGCTGGTCAGCAGGAACAGGAGCCCGGCGGCCAGCATCGGGTGGCGCACCCATCCGTACAGGCCGCCCGTCACCAGGCGATGGGTTCCGAACAACCGGAGGTCCGCTTGGCGGACCGGCCTGCCCAGCAGTTTGAGGATCCCCCGCTTCGCCTGGGTGAGGCCGAGGAACTCCAGGTAATCGCTTTGCAGGAAGGCCGCATACAGCAAGGCTATGGAACCCAGGTGCACGGCGGTGACGATCTGCCACAGCCATTCCGGATAGACGACGAGCCAGACGTCGTTGTCCAGGTTTCGGGCCCAGTGCAGGGCGGCGATGGCCCAGTACAGGGCGGCGTAACTGAGGCCGCAATAGAGCACGCGCCAGAAGTGTTCGACAAGGAACGGACTGGTCCAGCGGGCCAACGCGTTCTTGCATGGCTCCTGGGCGCCGACGGAGTGGAGCAGACCGAACACGGCGAACGCCGCCACGGACGCCCAGTAATCGCCAAGCAGCGATATAAGCGTCATGGCGATGGCTCAAACCGCCGACGATGGCGCCGCCGCGGCAAACAGGCGACGGCGCCGCCGGCCATCCCATCCCGGCCGATCAAACGCGGGCACCACGGGCAGGGGCGGCGGGGGTCGCTCAACCGCTCTTGCGAGCCGCCTCGTACTTCTTGATCGCCTGCTTGAGGTCGTCGTACTCCTCGCAGCCGAAGATGCACGCGGAGTCCAGGGTTTTCAGGCGTGCCCGGGCCTTTTCCAGGTCGCCCGTCTGTAGGTAAAGCTCGCCCAGATACTCGTTTGCGCCGCGATGCTCGGGATCGATGGCCAGCGCCTTGGTGTAGGCGGCCAGGGCCTGGTCCAACTGCTTCAGGTTACGGTGGCTGAAGCCGATGTAGTTCCAGGCGTCGGCGTTGCGCGGCTTGGCCCGGACCAC
>SMUY01441576.1_pt1 | contig 15761 bp, 10 predicted proteins | sample 2456441 | NCBI WGS metagenome assembly SMUY01 (sample SAMN11095931, study PRJNA526329) | marine sediment metagenome | biome: Marine sediment; feature: Surficial sediment; material: Deep marine sediment; isolation source: Hadal surficial sediment | place: Pacific Ocean | collected 2014-11 | depth...
CACCATGATGTCTTCAGGCGTCAATGGTGGATCCTCAGATAAAGGCTATTAGTGCCGAGGCATCGCCACCGGGAGCAGAATGCTACTAGAAATGTCCTCTCTCGAACAACTCCCACGACCATTGGCGATCTTCACGAGGGTCCCGCAGGGATCTGCTGACTGCACGTCGTCGCAGCTCCTCTCGCAGTGCGTCAGTTCGCCAATCGTCCGGTGGCGTACCCGGCACCGTGGCTGGGTCCAGGCGCTCGTAGCGGTCCGTCCACTCGTCCTTCACCGCCCAGGCTCCATCTCGGGCGAGCACGATGGTGTTCGCGGCCCGGATCCCCCAACCCATGGCTACAGTCACGAGGACGACCGTCAGCGCCATACGGCCTTTGCCCGCAGCGAGCTCCGATCGGCGTCGCCAGAGGGCAGTCGCCGCCAGCCCCAGAAGGAGCGCGTAGTAGGTGCCGGCGAGGGTCGGAATCCGGTCTCTCGTGTACAGGTAGCCAAAGAGGGAGTTAGTCAGAATCACGATCAGCCCCAGAATGAGAACTTGCCGCTCCTCCGTGTCACGCAGAGGCCACTTGCGGATCCAGGCCCCGATCATGATCGTGGATAGAAGCGACGTGATCCAATGAATGAGCTGCCAGACCTTGACCTCTGCCCCATTCACGACAGCATCGAGAGCATAGTAGACGCCCTTTCTGGGCTCCGAGAAAAGAACGGTCAGCAGGGTCGCGAGCACGTTGTAGCCATGAAACATCCATTCTCGTCCGGTGAACAGCGCCTGTTGGGCGGCGACCGTCAGGTTCTCTTCAAAGAGAAAGCCTGTCTCGGTGCGAAACGGCCCCGGCACGGCCTGCGTGTTCGTCAAGAACCTCAGTATTGCGTAGAAGGCCAGTGCGCCCACAGCGAACACGGCCGTGCGCCGGCGCGCTGCTCCCCAGCCTCCAATCCCCGCTACGGTCCACATCAGGCCGACTGCGACGCCGTATTCGATCAAGAATACGGCCGTCCATGACATGACCGCTGCGGCATAGTCCACGCCAATGCTCGCCCGCCGCCGAAGGAGCACGAGCGTCCCGAGCACCATCACGTTCGCGACCAACGACCAGTGGAGCGCGACCGGTCCCATCAGCGTCAGGTTCGCAGTGTGCAGCCCGACCAAGCAGCAGAACCCGACGGTAAAGCCGAACCACCTTGACGCACTCCGTGGATTGATCAACGTCCGGAATAGCGCAAGGTACAAGATGACCAGGCTCATCTGAAGGGTCCTGAACACTACGAGCGATGGCCCTCCGACCGAATCATGAATCAGCTTGAGGACGATGAAGTACAGGGGCCGAAACTCTGCTGTGCCGCCGAGGAAATCGGCCCAAATCCCGGGCCACGTTCGCCGATTGATATAGTCAAAGACTCTGAACGCGTCCATGTACGAGAACTCGATCTGAAACAGCCAGTAACCCAGGCACGCCACGAACACGACGATCTGAGCAAGCGCTAGACGGTTCCAGTGTCGTGGCGCCGGAGCGCGTACGGATGCCAACTTCCGCAGACGTGTGGTTGCTACGAAGGCCGAAACAAGAAGAAAAAGCAGAAACGTGCCCAGGGCTGCGCGTCGCGTTACGTTGGGTGCTGGCTCCAGGGGCTCAGGAAATTCTCGGTCGAAGCCATGGGTATCCTCGATCTGTGGGTACCTGAGCAACCGGCGGAGCGAGCTCTCGGTCGCATCGAGCAGCTCGTAGCGCCACGTCTGCCCATCGACCCGAGTGCCGCGAGCGAGTCCCAGCTCCCGCTCGAGTGATGCGCGCTCGGTGGCGACAACTTCCTGCGACCAGCGGACGTTGATCTCTGGGCCTCGCGGAGTGATGATAAACGCGACCAGCCACGCGACCGCGAAGCTAGTGATGAACGCGAGCAGCAGCAGCAGAGTGCGGTATGTTCGCATTGGTGGCACGAGCGTGACTCAAGACCGTTCGGTGCTCCCCCGATCACGGAGGCACGTCGCAGATGTCGGAGTTACCAAATCCAGTTAGAGTTGTTCGATCGGCCAAACCATTGTGTCAGCTGAAAAATCCTGCTTCACTGTTGATCTGGCACGGGCCGAGCCTGGCCGGCAGCGACCGAGCGGCGAAGAGCTTTCGCATGGCCGGTCCAAGTGCCGCCGGGTTTTTTGGTGCCACAAACACACCGGCGCGACCAGCCTCCACAATTTCAGAAACCCTACTTCCTGCCAACCTGCGTGCCTGGCGTGCAAACATCCCGCCGGGCGTCTTGGGAGACAGGCCGGTACAGGCGCGTGGGGCCGCCCTACGGCGGGCCACCGGGCGACCAGGACTTCTGGCGAATTGGGTCGGACGCCTTAGTCCTGAGCCTGGTCGAGATCAGCCCGGAACAGGGACTCAACCGAAGCCCCTCCGGTTCGTCAGTCTCATCGAGCCACGGGCGGCAAAACGGCAGAAATGCCTACCGGACCGGGGTGCCGCCCAGCAGGGCCGGCTTTTCTCTCGCAGGCATGAGCGCCACGTCGGCGTCGGCAGCGGACGACTCACCCAGACTCCACGTCGCCGTCGAGGTCGACCAGCGGTAGACTCTCCCGTTCGATCAGCCGAAACAGCCGGTCGACGTCCGGCACACGCTTGGGATGGACGCGCTCCGGCGCGCACGCGGGTATCGAGGTACCGACGTCTGCCCGCAGGAAGTAGGCGTTGGCGCCACGTGGCTCCGCTAGGACCAGCCGGTATCCGAGCTCCGACGCCAGCTTCGCGAGCGCGCTCAGCGAGGCGCCGTAGAAATATGGACAGACCGCCTTGTATCGACCCCGGTCGAAACGAGGGTCGTAGCGCACGACGACCGACCGGGTAGGACCGAAGAACGGATTGAACTCGACAATCACGACCCGCGGCGAACAGACGGTGAGCGCCTGCCACACCCAGTAGTCGTTGCCATCGATGTCGATGCTGAAGAGATCGACTTCGCCAGTGACACCCTGCCGTTCCAGCAACTCATTGACGTTCTCGCGTGTCACCCACTCGCTGAGCGTGTTCACACCGAACCGCCCAAATCGGACCGCCAGCTTGGCCACGCGATCCTGGCTCGCCTCCACCATCAAACCGCCCCACCCGCACGCCTCGGCCAGGAAGCCTGAGTTGCCGCCGTTCCCACCGGCGCCGATGTCCACGAAGCGACGGGTGGTCGTGCCCACCGTTTTGAACAGCGCCAACGTGATGCCGTCCTCCTCGTTCTGCGACCACAGATGAAACCGCTGTGATAGGACATTGTGGGGAAACGGCAGCGCCTCCTGATCCACATAGTGGTGTCGCACGAGCGAGTTGACGTTGCGTTCGATGTGACGTACCACGCCCTCGAGCCCACGCGGCGGACCGCCGAGCTGGTCCTGAACGCGGCGCTGCCGTTCGGACAGGTCGGCAACACGCCGCTCCAGCACCTGCTGTCCCTGACGCGCTCGGGCCGACGCCTCGGCGCTCTCCCGCGCCATTCTCGTCAACCGGTCGAGTCGCGCCAGCGCGGCCAGGGTCTGGTCGCGGGTGGCAACCCCGAGCACACGCCACACGAAGGCCCGCACGCGGCGGAGGAGGACCATCGCCGGTGTCGGCAGGAATGCGACCAGCACGTCGCGCTCCGCGTCGGTGTCATCCGGTGGTGTTGTCATGCTGAAATGGACGAGTTCGCCGCACCACCGTTCTCATCGGGCGCCGGCCCGACCGTGACGCCCTTGGCGGCGAGCAGCTCGAGATACAGATCCTGCAGGTCGCTCACCAGACGGGATGCCAGGAATCGCTTCTCGACATCCACCCGGGCGGCCCGACGCATCCGTTCGGCACGTGTCGGGTCGTCGAGCACCCGACCGATCGCCGCCGCGAGCGCCGCCGGGTCGTCGGGCGCCACCAGCGTGCCGGTGCGCCCATCGTCGATCAGATCCGGCACTCCGCCCACTCGTGTGGCCACAACGGCGCAGCCGGCCGCCATCGCCTCGATCGCCGACACCGGCGTGCCCTCGTTGCGCGAGGACACCACCAGCACATCCAGATCGGCGTAGAACCGGGGCAGATCGTGTCGCCACCCGGTGAAGATCACATGGTCGACCAGATCTGGCCGGCGGGCCCGCTCCTCGAGCTCGCCGCGCAGCCGACCGTCGCCGACCACCACGCACCGGGTGCCGGGACGGGTGGCACGCACGCGCGCGGCGGCGTCAAGAAACAGCGCGTGGTTCTTGATCGAAAAGAGTCGGCCCACAATCCCGATCAACGGGGTGTCGGGGTCCAGGCCCAGCTCCCGGCGCAGCGCGCCCCGGTGCGTACCCGCGGTGAACATCGGGTCGAGATCGAGACCGAGTGGCACGACGGTGAACCGCTCGGCGGGCGCCACGCCGAAGGCGATCAGGTCATCTCGAACCCGATCACTGACTGCGATGAGCCGGTCCGACAACAGGGCCAGCCCCCGCTCCATCATCCGCAGACCGGTCGTGCGTATCCGGCCGTAGTACCCGCTCAGCACGTGACCGTGATAGGTGTGCACCACGACCGGGACACCGGCCGCCCGCGCCGCGAGCCGACCCAGGAAACCGGCCTTTGCGGTGTGGGTGTGCACGACGTGCGGCCGTATCCGCCGCACCAGCGCGGTCAGCTTGGCCAGCGCCACCACGTCGCGTGGCGCGAGGGTGGCCCGGCCGAGAATCTCCGGAATGACCAGCGGCTCGACGCCGCGGTTGACGGCGTAGTCCCGCAAGGTGCCCTCAGCCGGGTTCTCGGTGCCGGTGACCAGCCAGGACACGAAGCGGTCCGGGTCCATACCGGCATTGAGGAGCGACACGTGCAACGCGGGACCACCGATATTGAGCCGCGCGATCACCCGCAGCACCCTCACCCGACCGGCGGACGCCCCGACGGAGCCGGTCCTCATGACAGCGGCAGGGTGGGCAGCGCCGCCACCGCGTCACCGGTCGCGGCGAGATCGGGCCGGTGGTCGATGAACGTCCGATGCCACAACTCGAGCATGAGCAGACTCCAGATCCGCGTGTGGTGCTGTGCCACACCGCGGGCGTGCTCGTCCAGATAGCGCCGCACGGTCGCCGGCTCGAAGTAGCCCCGCTCGGTTGCAGTCTTGCTAAGCAGCAGATCGTGGGACAGCTCCTGCAACCCATCGCGTAGCCAGTGGTCGATCGGCACGCCGAACCCCATCTTGCGCCGCGCCAGGACCGCCGGCGGGAGGTGTCGCCGCATCACGTGCCGGAGCAGATACTTCGACGTGCGCCCGCGCAACTTCAGCGAGACGGGCAGGCTGGCCGCGAACTCGACGACGTGATGGTCGAGCAGCGGTGACCGGACCTCCAGCGAGTTGGCCATCGACGCAATGTCCATCTTCACCAGCAGATCGTCCGGCAGGTACATGCCGACGTCGGTGGAGACCAGCTTTTCGACCGCCGTCGTCGCGTCCGAGCGTCGCCACCGCTCTTCGAGCAGCCCCAGCGAGTCGACGTCTCCCCACCGCGCGGCGAACTCCGGCGTGTAGAGGTCCCGCTTCTCGTCGTCACCTGTGACGCTGAGCCAGCGGCCATACCGCCGCACCGGGTCGAGCGCCAGACCGCTCGCGAACCGCCGGACGCGGCTGATGGTCGACTTCGGGGACCCGTCCGGCAGCCGGCGCGCCCCGGCGGCCAAGAGCCGCCGGAGTGGTCGTGGCAGTAGATCGAGACGGTCGGCGACGACCGCGCCGGCATACCGGTCATATCCGAGAAACGCCTCATCACCGCCGTCTCCGCTCAGCGCCACGGTCACCGACCGGCGCGCCATCTCGGTCAGACACCAGGTCGGCAACGCCGACGAGTCGGCGAACGGCTCATTGAAGTGATAGACCAGCCGCGGCAGCAGCGCGGCGGCGTCTGGCCGGACGACGAGCTCCTGGTGATCCGTGTCGAACGTGGTGGCGACCGACCTGGCGTGCTGCAGCTCGTCATATGCGGGCTGGTCGAACCCGATCGAGAAGGTCCGGATCCGCCCGGAGGTCGCCCGGCGCATCAGCGCCACGACGGCGCTCGAGTCCAGCCCGCCGCTCAGCAGCACCCCCAGCGGCACGTCGGCGACGAGCCGGCGCTTCACGGCCCGGCCGAGCAGATGATCGAGCTCCGCCGCCAGGTCCGCCTCCGGCTCGTGTCGCTTTGGCTCGTAGCGCAGCGACCAGTAGCGCTCCATCCGTGTCTGCCCGTCGCGCACGACCAGATAGTGCGCGGGCTCCAGCTTGCGGATCTGCCTGAAGGCGCTCCACGGCGCCGGCACGTAGCCGTAGGTCAGATAGTGGTGGATCGCCTCCTGATCCGGCTCGGCGGGCACCGCCGGATCCTGCAGCAGCGCCTTCGGCTCCGATCCGAACACGAACGTGTCGCCGTTCTGCCAGTAGTACAGCGGTTTTTGCCCGAGACGGTCCCGCGCCAGGACGAGCGACCGTGTGCGGGCGTCCCACAGCGCGAAGGCGAACATGCCGTCCAGCCGGCGCACACACTCGGCCCCCTCCTCTTCGTAGAGGTGGACGATCGTCTCGGTATCGCTGTCGGACCGAAACCGGTGCCCTCGCCCCTCCAGCTCGGCCCGCAGCTCGCGAAAGTTGTAGATCTCACCGTTGAACACGACCCGGATCGCCCCGTCCTCGTTCGCAAGCGGCTGTCTGGCCCTGGCCGACAGGTCGATGACGGCCAGACGCCGGCTGCCGAGTCCCACGCCGCCATCGGTCCAGATCCCCTCGTCATCCGGGCCGCGGTGGCCAAGCGACGCGGTCATCCGCTGGACGAGCGCGGCGTCCACCTGGGCCCCAGGACTGGTGATCAGCTTGCCTGCGATGCCGCACATGGGCGCTAGCGAAGCTCCACCTCACACCGACACACGCCAAGGCGCCGGCCCGTGGGCTGCGCTCCGCTAGGTGGCATTTCTCAACGACCCCGCTACCTGGAGGCTAGCCGCCCGTGGTGCCAATGCGTCCTCGATCAGTGAGGACATCAGCTCGAGGCGCACCTCCCAGCTGTTGGCGCGCGCCGCGTCCACCCGGCGCTCGACGTCTGAGAGACCGCGGTTGGACAGCGCGGTCTCGACCGCCGTCTCGAAGGCCTCCGGTCCGGCCGCCACCGCCACGACGTCGCCGTAATCCCGGTTGAAGCGCTCGATCTCGGACAGCGGTGTCGCGACCACTCCGAGGCCCATGGCGAGATACTCGTTCAGCTTGGCCGGGTAGACGTGATGGGTGTACTCCGTCAGGCGATACGGTATGGTCGCGACATCGAACCCACGCAGGTACATCGGCACCTCGTCGGGGCCACGGGTCCCGAGCGCGTGCACGTTGGGCAATCGCATCAGCGTGGACACGTCGGTCTGAATCGGGCCGACGAGCGCGAAGCTCCACTCCGGACGTCGTGCCGCGACCGCCGCCAGCAGCCTCTGATCCAGCCACCGGTGCAACCCGCCGAGATACCCGATGATCGGTCTCGGCAATGCGCCAAGGTCATCCGGCAGGGGTGCGGACCCCTGCCGCGCCTCGGCGAAACGAGGAAAGTCGACCCCGGACGGACAGAGGTGCGCGTGCGCGTTCAGCCGCCGCGCCCGTTCCAGCAGCGGCTGGGAGGACACGAAGACGAGATCGGCCTCCGCCAAGCACGCGGTCTCGCTGTCACTCGCCCGCGCGGCCGCCACAGAGCTCACCGCGAAGCGATCCACAGAGTGAAAGATGGAGAGAGCCGGATTCAATGCCCGGACGAGCGACCGGCTCAGCGGTGTGGGCAGGAAGTTCCAGACGATCGGGCGGGTGGGACCCCATCCACGCGTGTCACGACGGATGGCGCGCCGCAGGATCGGCCGGTTGACCGCCTGCGCGACACGGGAGTACGGAAACGGGAGCACAACCGGCGAGTAGACCCGGACGTTGTCGGGCCGGCGCCGCCGGTCGTGGTGGCCACGACCGCTACCGCGCAGCCGCCGCCACAGCCGCGGGATGTCCCGGGGAGTCGGGCGTCGCACCCCGGTCGATTCCACGAACAGGACACGATTGCCCTGCTCGGCAAGCGCCGACATGATCTGTTGATGTCCCTGCCACAGGAAATCCCAGTCAATCGAGGAGAGGCAGACGATGTTGCGGTCGCGCAGCATCGCCCCTCACTCGCCGTGCAGCTCCAGATACAGCTCCTCGGTTCGGCGCACCATCCGGTCGGCCGAGAACCGGTCCCGGGCGACGACCCGAGCCTCGGCGCCGAGCCCCGCGGCCAGGGTCTTGTCCGCCAGCAGCTCGAGGATCGCCCCCGCGAGCGCCTCCGGATCGCGCGGCGGCACCACCCGCGCCGTGACGCCGTCCTCGACGACTTCGGGAATGCCGCCGACCCGCGTTGTCACCACCGGTCGACCGAGCGCCATCGCCTCGACCAGGGTGATCGGCAGCCCTTCGGAGAGCGACGGGAGAACGACCAGGTCGCTGGCGCGCATCAGCTCCAGCGAGTCGCTGATCTCGCCGGTGAACGTGACCCGCCCGCGTACCCCGAGACTGTCTGCCAAGGCCGCAACGTCGGTCCGGCTGTCGCCCTCCCCCGCCAGGACGAACCTCGCGTCCGGATAGACACGCAGCACCGCGGGGATGGCGCACACGAGGAATCGATGGCCCTTGATCGGGAAGAAATTCGACACGACGGCGATACGCGGCGCGCCGCTGCCCCAGCGCTCCGACAGGCCGTGTGCGGCGGAGTGCGCGACGCGGTCGACGTCATCCACGTCCACCCCGTTCTCGATCACCCTGACGCGCTCCCGCGGCACCCGGATGCCGGGTCGGGTCAGCAGGTCCTCGGCCACATATCTGGAGGGTGCGATGACCCGGTCGCACCCGCGATAGATCGTCCGAAAGACTCGGGAAAACCCGATCCGACGAGCGCGTCTGACACCGCTCACGCCGATCGGCAGGAAGTAGGCGCCCGCAACGCTGCTGACAATCCGCCGGATACCCGCCAGACGAGCCGCCAGCCCACCCAGGACATCCGCCGTCCACAGATGGGTATGCACCAGGTCGGCTCGGGACTCACGCATCAACGCGGCCAGCCGGGTGACAGTGCGAGGACGACGCAGGTCGACGAGATCGAGGCTCCAGACGTGGGAGGCGTGACGGCGGAACTTCTCGAGCATCGAGCCCTGGCCGTGACAGGCCACGACCACCTCGAACCGCTCAGGGTCCAACCGTTGCAGCAGCGTGGCAAACACCTGCTCGGCGCCACCGGCGCCGGACGCGGCGATTACGCTGAAGAGTCGAACTCGGTCCACGGACAGCCGCCAGGCAACAGGGGAGTCTGAGGGCGCCCTTACCCTCACCCCGGTCCTCTCCCAGAGAGAGAGGGAGACACCGGCGCGCATTCAGCAACCCGCCAGCCAACCGGCGCCTACTGTGCCCCGGCGCCCTCGTGCAGCAGGGCTTCACTCATCGAGGCGACGAGACCCGGCACATCCAGCCGGTGATGCGCGAGCACCTCGTCGTTGGTGCCGCACACCGGCAGCTCGCGGACCCCGATCCGGGTGACCGGGACCGACAGCCAGAGCTCGGCGATCCGGCTGGCGAGCATCTGTCCCTGCCCGCCGTCGATGTAGTGATTGTCGAGGGTGAAGACGTGTCGCGCGCCCTCGACCGTCTCTCGCAGCCAGTCGCCATCGACACGATTCAGCCAGGGCAGGTCGACCACCGACGCGCTGACGCCATGGTCCTGCTCCAGCGCGTCGGCCGCGTGGTAGGCGTTGGCGAGCAGCCACGGACCGGCCCCGAGGATCACGACATCGCTCCCCGGTCGGACGACCGTACCGATCCCCAGCCGTAGCGTGTGGTCCGCGGGCAACGAGAACGGCAGCGGCCACCCCAGCGACACCAGGCGGATGTAGCTGCTCTCGCGAGTCTTGTCGAGACAGAAGGCGAGTGCGGCCGCCACCTCTACCTCGGCGCAAGGCTCGATGAGGATCAAGTTCGGCACCGCCGCCAAGGCAGAGATGTCCCGCACAGACTGATGCGAGTGACCGGGGCCGCCCGGCAGCAGACCGGCCAGCGACCCGACGTAGATGACTTTCGTCCCCTCGCTGGCGTTGTTGTAAATCTGCTCGTTGGGCCGCGCAGCCAGGAAACAGGCGAACGAGTGCACGATCGGCACCAACCCACGGCGCGCCATGCCGCCTGCCTGGGACACCATGTCCTGTTCGGCGATCCCGCACTCGACGAACCGCTCGGGGAACCGCTCGCGGAACGCGAGCAAGCCGCAGTCCTTGACGAGATCCGCATCGAGGACCACGATGTCCCGGTTGCGGGCCGCCTGGTCGACCAGCGCACGTGAATAGGCCTCCACGAGACGCTCCACCGCACGCGCCGCCTTGCGCGGCGGTCTGCGGCCACTCTCGAGACGGAGATCGCCCAACCCCGCCTCACGGAGCCGCGCGCGCGCGGCCTCGATCAACTCCGCCGCACCCTGCGCATACGCCGCCTCGTTCGGCGCACCGCTGTGATAGGCGTACAACCCGCCCGGCTCCATGGCCGGACCCTCCATGAACGACACTCCCTTGCCCTTGACGGTGTCGGCGATGAGCACCCTGGGCAGACCGGTCGCCGCATCGAGCTGTCCCAGTGCGGTCTCCAATGCCCCGAAGTCGTGCCCGTCACAGCGGGCCACCCGCCAGCCGAAGCTGGCGAACTTCGCCTCCAGATCGCCGAGTGGAGCGACCTCCTCCACCCAGGAATCGGACTGGATCTTGTTGTGGTCGACGATGACCGTGATCTCGTCGAGCCCCAGCTGGACGGCGGAACCCAACGACTCCCAGATCTGCCCTTCCTGCAGCTCGCCGTCGCCGGTCAGCACGAAGACCCGGCGACGCGCACCATGCAACCGGTTGGCTAGCGCCATCCCCTTCGCCTTCGAGATGCCCATCCCGAGCGACCCGGTGTTGGCCTGGACGAACGGGGTCTCCACGTGCGGGTGCCCCGCCAGACCGCCGAGCCGGCGCAACCGGTGCAACAGGTCGAAGTCGAGCAGCCCGAGCCCGGTCAGCACGGCGTAGAGCGCCGGCGCGTCGTGCCCCTTCGACGAGAAGAACAGGTCGCACCGGTCGTCGCCGTCCTCGATTCCCTCCAGCTTCTGGAGAAACAGCCAGGTCATGATGTCGACTGCGCTCAGACAGGTGCCGGGATGCCCGGACCAGGCGCGGGCGATCGTGTAGAGGATGTTGATCCGCGCGTAGGCGGCGAACACCGAGGCATGCTGCTCCGGGGCAAGACCGTTCCCCGCCAGGGCGCGGAACGCCTCGGCCGGCACGTAAAACAGCTCGTCGGCCCCGACCTGCTCGAGCTGCGATTCACCCATCTCGACTCGTCCTCTCTGACGACACACCGCCGTACGGCGTCTGCGCCACGGCCGGCAGCGCCCATTGCCCCCGCCGGAGCCTCTCCTCCGCCACCCACCAGTCCCACTCGTCGTTGATGTCGAACCCTTCGCGCTCGTCGGTCCGGAACCCCACGAGCGTGTGCCCGGCGATGGTGCGGCCCTCGAGCGCCACGCGCGTCCAGGCGATCTCGAGGCTCGCGTTCTGCACCCAGACCTCCGGCAACGACGGCATCTGGCTGCTGTGCCATGGCTGCTCGGGGGGACCGAACGGCAGCAGCGGCAGCAGACGCTCGCCGCGCATCACCCACATCTTGCCCGGGTGCTGCCGGCACCGCTCCACCGCCCGCAGCGAATCGACGCCCTCGGCCTCGCGGAACACCGACCAGGCTCGCTGGATCGTCTCGGCGGTGCGAAACGGGCTCGTGGGCCGGAGAATCGCAAAGCAGTCACACGAGCGCCCGCGGGTCCTCAGCGCCGTCAGGACATGCTCCACCCACTCGATGTCTGGCGACCGCGCACCGGCAAGCGCCTCGGGACGCAGGAACGGCACCTCGGCGCCGTAGTGTCTGGCGATCTCGGCCGTCGGTTCGTCGTTCGTCGACACGACCACCGCCTCGAACAGCCCGGCATCGAGCGCGCTCGCGATCGTGTACGCGACCAACGGGTGTCCGCCAAGCACCCGGGTGTTCTTCCTGGGGATGCGGGTGGACCCGCTCCGCGCCGGAATGAGCGCGACAATGGATGGCGACGCAGGCATCACATTGACGCAAGAGCCGGTGACGCCCCTCCGCCTTCGCCAAGACTGCGGCGGACAGGCCAGCTGCCTCCTGACTCCTTGCGCATGCCGCCCCTACACGGCTCCCGGGTCGTGATTGATGTAAATCGTCTTCCAGTCCGAATAGACGTCGAGCGCTTCGGTCCCGGCCTCGCGCCAGCCGGTCCCCGACTGCTGCAGCCCGCCGAACGGCATGTGCGGCTCGCTTCCGTAGGTGCCGCCGTTGACGACCGCGACCCCCGACCGGATCCGCCCGAGAAACGTCATCGCCCGGTCGACACTGGCGGTGTGGATGGCGGCGGTCAACCCGAACGGCGATGCGTTGGCGAGCGCCACCGCCTCGTCGAAGGCCCTGACACGATACAGACAGGCGATCGGGCCGAACAGCTCCGCCTGGGAAATCTCCGCGTCCCCGGCGGCGCCCTCGATCAGGGTCGGTGTCATGTAGAACCCGTCCCGGTGGGCGTCGTCCGTCATCCGCCCACCCCCGATGAGGACGGTCGCGCCGGCGGCCCGGGCGCGCTCGACCGCCGCCACCATGGTGTCGAGCTGGCGCTGGTTGATGACCGGTCCGAGGTCGTCGTCGTCGGCCGGTCCGAGTCTCAGCGCACGCGTGCGGTCGAGCAGCATCGCCTTGAAGCGGTCGTAGACCTCGTCGAAGACGATGAGCCGGCTGCCGGATGCGCAGCGCTGTCCCGCGTTGCTGAACGCCGACAACGCGGCCGTCTCGACCGCGCGTTCGAGCTCGGCGTCGTCACACACGATGAGCGGGTTCTTGCCGCCCAGCTCCATGCAGACCTTCGCCAGCCGCGCGCCGGCCGTCGCCTGGATCTGACGACCGACGCCGCAGGACCCGGTGAAGCTCACCAGATCGACGTCCGAGTGCTCGACCAGCGGCGCACCGGCCTCCGCACCGTAGCCCTGGACGACGTTGAACACACCCGCGGGAATGCCCACCTCGTCGAACAGCTTCGCCACGGCCCAGGCAGTCGCCGGCGTGTCCTCGGAGGCCTTGAGCACGGCAGTGTTCCCACACAGCAAGGCCGGATACGCCTTCCAGGCGACGTTGGCCACCGGCGTGTTCGCGGCGATGATCAGCCCGGCAACCCCGAGCGGCTGCCGGACGGTCGAGGCGGTCCTGTTCGGCACCCCACTCGTGGTCGTCTTCCCGTAGAACCGCCGGCCCTCACCCGCCACGAAGAGCCCCATCTCGACCGCCGCGCCGGTTTCACCCAGCGCATCCTTTCTGGATTTGCCGGTCTCGAGAGCGACGATCTCCGCCATCTGGTCCCGGCGATCACGCATCAACAGCGCCGCCTCGCGCAGCAGGTCACCGCGACGCACGGGCGTCAGCTCGGCCCATGCCGGCTGCGCCCGTCTCGCCACCTCGACTGCATCGGCCACGTCGGCCGCGCCGGACCGGGCGACGACGCAGAGTGCGGCGCCGGTGGCCGGATTCAGTTTTGGGAACTCCCGCCCGTCAAGCGCAGCCCGCTCCTGCCCGTCGATCCAGTTCGGGATTCGTTCCGGTATCAGCGACGTTGCGTGCATGACGGTGGTACTCCAAAAGTCAGAAGGTCGAAGTCAGAAGGAAAAACAAGGTCGGCTTCGCCGGATTCAGTGTCGTTCCAAGCCGATCCGACGTGTGGCACGTGAGCCGAAACCGATGCTGGCGATAGCCCTCCTGCTTCATTCTGACTTCTGACTTCTGACTTCTTGATGATCACAGGGGGCCTACCAGGCGGTGAAGCCGCCGTCCACCCGCAGCTCCGTCCCCGTCACGTAGGCGGACGCGTCGGAGGCCAGGAACCGCAGCGGACCGGTCAGATCGGCGTGCTCCGCCATTCGTCCCAGCGGTACCCGCTCGGTAAACTTCCGCAGGAACTCCCCGTCCTGCCCGCCGCGCACACCGCCCGGTGAGAGCACGTTGACGCGCACGCCGTACGACCCCCACACGGTCGCCAGATACCGCGACAGGTTGACCACGGCCGCCTTCGACGCGCCATACGCGGGCGGCTTCAGGAACGGTGGATCGAGCTCAAGGTGGTCGTACATCCGTATGTCGGGCGCCACGCTGGCGTAGAGGGACCCGATGTTGATGATCGAGCCCTGCCGGGCCGTGACCATCGCCGCGCCGAAGACCTGGCTCACCTGGAAGGTGCCAAGGGTGTTCACGTCGAAGATCGCCCGGCTGACCTCGAGCGGCACGTCTTCGATGCGAAACGAGGCGTCCGCACCGGCGGACGGCGGCTGATCAATGCCGGCGTTGTTCACCAGCACCGAGGCCACCCCCAGCGTCTCCTCACACCGCGCGCGGGCCCGCACGAGCGCGTCCCGGTCCATCACGTCCGCGCGATGCAGCACCAGAGTCGTGTCGTCGTGTGCCTCGAGCAGCGTCTCGAGCGCCGGCGACACCGGCGCGCCGTCGAGATCGAGCGCCAGCACCCGGGCGCCGGCGTCGAGCAGACACCCGACCCATACCGGTCCCAGTGTGCCGGCCGCGCCGGTCACGACCGCGACCTTGCCGTCGAGACGAAATGGGTCGGTCACGCCTCCGCTGTTTCGCTCACGAGCTCGAGGTGGTCGAAGGACAGGCCGTCGTCCCTCGCGATCGCGGTCGTCGTTACCGACCCGACGACCCGATCCATCTCGACCGGGGCGAGACCGTCGCCCGGCGACTTGACCGCGACGTCGGCGGCCGTGAGGCGATGACCGACCGGCAGGTCCCGGACCGCCACGAGCTTCTTCCCCATCTTGAGGACCGGCGCCGCCTCGCTCGCATACACCTTCTTGCAGCCGTCACCGAAACTCAGTCGCGCGCGCTCGAGGTCGCGCGTCATCTTCCGCATGCCGACCGGTTCGAGCGAAAACACATGGTCGGTCCCCTTCATCGCCCGGTTCAGGGTGAAGTGCTTCTCGATCACCCGCGCGCCGAGCACATACGCGACCAACGGCATCGCGATCCCGTTGTCGTGACCGGAATAGCCGACGACGATGTCCGGAAACCGCGTGCGATAGGTGCTGATCACCCCCAGGTCGAGCTCTGCGAACTCGGCGGGGTAGCCGCACGTGCACTGCAAGAGACACAGCTCCGGATTGATCGCCATGACCGTGTCGTAGGCCCGCTCGACGTCCTCCATCGTCCCACCGCCGGTGCTGACGAGCATCGGTTTGCCGAGCGCTGCGATGTGCTTCAGCAGCGGGAGATTGCGGAGGTCGCCAGAGGCGACCTTGTAGGCGGGCATGTCGAGCTCGGCCAGCAGGTCCACGCTCGGCACGTCAAACGCGGTCGCGAAGAAATCCAGTCCCAGCTCCTCGGCATACCGCTGCAGCTCGGCATACTGATCGCGGTCGAACTCGAGCGCCTCGCGGTGCTCGCCGTAGGTGGCCCCGAAGCTGTTCTCGTGGTCATACGGCTTGTCGAACATCGCCCGGGTATACAGGCTCCGGTTGTCCCGTTTCTGGAGCTTCACGGCGTCGACGCCGCAGGCCTGGGCCTGGCGAAAGATCTCCTTCGCCGTCTCGACCTTGCCCTGGTGGTTGTGACCCACCTCGGCAATGACGTAGGCGGGGCTGTCGTCGTTGACGACGTGCCGTCCCAGTTTCAACTCA
>SMUY01086537.1_pt1 | contig 15760 bp, 18 predicted proteins | sample 2456441 | NCBI WGS metagenome assembly SMUY01 (sample SAMN11095931, study PRJNA526329) | marine sediment metagenome | biome: Marine sediment; feature: Surficial sediment; material: Deep marine sediment; isolation source: Hadal surficial sediment | place: Pacific Ocean | collected 2014-11 | depth...
ACCGAGCAAGCACGACTGCGATGAAACCGCACGCTATCTCAATCAAGCAGGTCAGAACGGCTGACGAGCTCAGGCAGGCCCAAAGAATTCGAGAGATCGTACTGGAGGGCGAGCAGGGGTTCCCCCACGAAGTCAACGTGGACGGCCGGGATCCGTCGGCGATGCATGTCTTGGTTCTCGATCGGGGCGAGCCTGTGGGAACGGCGAGGGTTACGAAGCGCTCCGAGACGGAAGGCATGCTCGCGAGGATCGCCCTGCTCCGTTCTCATCGAGGCAAGGGTCTGGGCAAGATGATGCTGCGCCACATAGAGTCGGTGGCGAAGCACGCCGGACTGCAGACAATCTATGTCGAGCCCCATGCTCACCTGGAGCCCTTCTTTCGGAGCTTGGGGTACGAGACTATTCCCGGCCGACTCGAGCTCGGCGGGCATCAGCTCATACGGCTGCGGAGAAGAGTCGCGCCATGAACAGGTCGGTTCTCTTCGAGACCGTTGATCATCGTGGTGTAGGAGTCGTCCGCTCCAGCAAGAACGCTCCCGCCATGGCCCCTGCGGCGCAGATGCTGACTAGCCCGTAGCGAGCATCTCGCCGGGCCATCTCGTAGGCAAGGGTGGTGACGATGCGGCCCCCGGTAGCGGACCAGGGGTGACCCACCGCGATCGAGCTTCCGAGTACATTGACTCGCTCCCAGTCGACGGGACCCATGGGGTTGGCCTTCCAACCCTGCTCCCAGGCCATTGCGTTCGCCAGAACCTGCGCCGCAAACGCCTCATGGATCTCGATCAGGTCGATCTCTTCAAGCCTCACTGAGCTTCGCTGCAGAAGGCGCGGTACCACCACCGCCGGCGCCATCAGCAGGCCCTCCGCCGGATCGATGGCTCCGTACTCCATGCCCCGGATGAAAGCAAGCGGCTCTCGACCCTCGGCATGGGCTCGGTCTTCGCTCATCAGAAGGACGGCCGCCGCGCCGTCGGTCAGCGGAGAGGCGTTACCCGCCGTGATGCTCCCGTTCTCCTCGAACACTGGTTGCAGAGCGGCAAGCGCCTCCATGGAGGTGTCGTCTCGAGGCCCGGAGTCGCGCTCCTCACCTAGAAGCGGAAAGATCTCCGCGGCCAGGCGGTCGCGTGCGGCGACCGCATTCCGATGGCTGGCGAGAGCTATCTCGTCTTGGCGCTGGCGGGAAACGTTCCACTCCTTGCGGGTGATCTCCGTATGCTCACCCATCAAGAGACCCGTGCTTGGTTCTCGAAAGGTATCGGGCGAGGAATGCGACAGAGAGTCGACCCCACCGGCAATCCCGACTTCGATGCGCCCGGCGGCAATCGCTTCCGCGATGACCGTGATGGTGCGAAGTCCGGTAATGCAGTAAGAGGAGATCGTCTGCGCCTCGACGCCTTTCGGCAGCCCGCCTTCGAAGATGAGCTCACGCGCCAGATTGGGGCGTCCGGGCTCCGGGGTTACGACGCCATAGGCGATGGCCTCGATCTCGGCCGGGTCGACGCCATGCCGTTCGATCAAGCCGGTAACTGCATGAGTGGCGAGCTTGAGGGGTCCCAGGTCGCTGAAGGCCTTGCCCGCCTTGATGAAAGGCGTTCTTCCGCCGGCAACAACCGCGACGCGTCGTCCGCTCATGTCGTCAGTGTCAATTCAGTCACGCTTCTTGCCACCTTCGTAGCGATAGTACCTTCGCCCGTTCTTGCTACCCAGCTGGTCGTCTTCGGTCATTCTTGTTGACCGGTTCTCCCGGAACGTCGAGCTCGAGTTGGGCGACGCCGTCAGGGATCCGGGTGGTAAAGGAACTCATGTGGTTTCTCCTTCTCTCACCAGTAGCGCTCGACATGAACTGTGCCGGGGTCGCTGCGCCTATGCTCCTTGAAGCCGAGCTCGTTCAACAGGTTCGCCATGGTGACGATCATGCTGGGATTGCCGCACAGAAAGACGTGGGTGTCCTTTGGCGAGGCTCTAAACTTCGAGTTCTTTTCGAGCACTCCTCGTTGCCACACGTCCTGGATGTAACCCGTCTCGCCGGCCCACGGAACCGGTTCTTCCTCGGGTCGACTGATCGCCGTGATGTAGGTGAAATTGGGACACATACGGTCCAGGGTCATCAGCTCCGACCGGTAGCCCAGATCCCAGGAATGACGCGCTCCGTGGATCACTGCGAACCGTCGAGGTTCACCACAGACAAGGTGACTGCGAAGCATGCTCATGTACGGCGCCAAGCCAGTACCGGTGGAGATCAGAAGGACGTGCTGATCCGCCGGCACCTCATCGAGCGTGAAGAGCCCGCTGACCTTTGGGGAGAGCCACAGCCTGTCGCCCACTGACAGAGCGAACAAGCGGGGCGTCAGGGAGCCCGACCGCACCAGGACGATGTAGAACTCGATATATTCGTTCGCCACCGATGACGAGGCGATGGAGTAGGCGCGCTTGATAATCTTGCCGGGGTTGGCCCGATCCTCTTCTGGGTCGCTGACCTCGTGCCGCGGTGCGGTCCCCGTCAAGCCTAAAACGGCGAACTGGCCCGATTCAAAGTCGGGAAGCACCCACCCGTCGGGAACCGCACGGAGGACAATGAGCCCCGGAGACACCTCGATTCTCTGGGCTACGATCGCGTTGAGCTGGTCCGTCTGTCCACTCATCGTTGTCTCTCAAGAAGCCGTTCTGCTGCCCCCCGCTATACCGGCTTCAAGGGCCGTCGCCAGCAGCTTGTCGCGGCCGCCAGGACCTCCCAGACTGCCATGAGGCCGAATATGCCGACGAAAACTCCCAGGCGAACTGCAAGCTCGTTGCTCAGGATCCACTCTCTCATAGGTCACCTCCCGAAGTATCCAGCTCTCTCCAATCCTCTACTGCGATGCAGATGACAAACGCAGGCTAGTCATATCGCTCTGACAGTCTTCGAGTCCTCGAATGCCTCACGCACGTGTTCAATGGTGTACTCGCCTCGTTTCCTGGTCATGTTCAAAAGACCCTCCCAATGGAGCTGAAGACCGAGGTCGGCACGGCTCGTATGGCTTGGCTCAACCCCGTCTCCAAGTAGTCTGAGAAGCTCCTGTGCAAATCTGCTCGGGTACAGAACAAGGTTCCGGTCTGCTCCCGAATCTGCCGGAAGTTGGTGCATCCAGAACGCGGGATCGGGCGGTTGCTCCTCGTCCCAGGTCACTCCCGGCGGGTAAAGGAAATAGAAGTCCCATGCCGTGGACTGAAGTCCCAGAGTCTTCGAGTACAAATCCCCCACCTGACGCCTCGGGTCCCAGACATGGACCACCGGTAGATCCTCGAAAGGTGCAGCCTCGGCATCGGCCCGCTCAAGGCTATCCTTTCGCATCATCGGAAGCCAGACAGCAAAGCCTTTCAGTTTGTGGGCCTGGAATTCTTCGAGCAGCTTGCGGACAACACCTTGTCCGTAAATGCATACCGGTCACGTAGGTGAGTAGACGGCGACGAGATCTAGAGTTTGCATCGTCTCTGAGCTCCCTTCTTTGCGTTCTATTTGTTCACGCGGACCCGGCTTCGGCCGAGGTACCTCGTCAGTTCGCTGCCCGGGCAGCTGCCTTCACCATCTCACTCAACGTTGGATGGGCGTGGATGGACTTCCCGATGCGCTCGATACGGCCGTGATCGTGCATGGCCGCCACGGCCTCATGGAGCAGTTCGTCACCGTGAGGAGCGAGGATGTGGAAACCGAGAATCTCACCGTTCGAGCTATCGACCACAGCTTTGAGTCGCCCTCGACGATCCCCGATGGCTTTCGCTCGGGCTCCGTCGACCCGGACATTTCCAACCGTCACATCGTAGCCCTGCTCTCTTGCCTCGGTCTCCGTCAGACCTACGGCGGCGAGCGCCGGATCGCTGAAGATGACGCGTGGCACCGCCCGATAGTCAACGCTGCGCCCTGACCCCTTCACCGCATTGAGAGCCGCGATGGGCCCGTCGTAGGTCGCCACATGGGTGAACATCCAACCGCCCTTTACGTCTCCTATCGCCCAGATATTTGGCTGGCTCGTTGTGAGCTCTTCGTCGAACGTAACAAACCCCCTCTCCGTGCTTGCCACCCCGGCTGCGGCAAGATCGAGTTGGTCGGTGTTGCCGACACGACCCGCCGCTACGAGGACGGAGTCGGCTCGAAACTCTCTTTCGTCTCCATCGACTGTGGCGGAAACCACCGATTCTTGACCTTCCTTGCGCAGCGATGTGACGGGAGCGCTCGTATGCACGTCGATGCCCTCGTCTCGGAGATACCCAGCCAGGAGCTCCGAGAGCTCCGGATCCTCCGAGGGGGCCAGGTGTGCGTTGCGCCCGAGGAGTGTGACTTGAGTACCAAAACGACCGTACATCTGAGCGAACTCGATGCCGACGTAGCCGCCACCGATGATGACCATGCTGGAGGGCAGATCGCTCAAATCCAGGGCGGATCGATTAGTGAGATGCTCGATCTTCTCGAGGCCGGGAATGGGCGGCACGACTCGACGCGCCCCTGTCGCCACAATGGCCTTCTCGAAGCTCAGGCGCCCCTCGCCCGTATCGATCTCATGCTCGTTCAGGAAACGAGCCTCACCCCGCAAGAAGTCAATTGCCTCCTTTCGCCTGTCGAGAGCCCCGTAGATCGACCGGTGGATGCCTTGAACGATCTGATCCTTGCGGCCGACGGCTTGATCCAGGTGAAACCGAACCTTGCCTTCAACCTCGATCCCAAACTCGGCTGCCCTACGGGCAACCAGGTGCATCACCTCGGCCGAGCGAAGCATGGCCTTGGTTGGGACGCACCCCTCGTTGACTCATGTGCCGCCGACTTCCTCGCGCTCGATCAGGGCGACCTTCGCCCCCAGGTTCGCGGCCATGTGAGCCGCCGGAAGCCCACCCTGTCCGGCTCCCAAAACCAGGACGTCGTAGTCGTACGTTGCCATGACACCTCCTCCTCTGCTATCTAAGGTCCCGCAGACTCTCCGAAGCCAAGTTGCCGGCGGCCGCGGCCACCTTGTCCCATGATTCGGAGCTGGTCCCGCTCGATCGACGCCTAGGCTTGGATTTCCCGAAAACGAATTCCTATCCGGCTCAGTTCGTTACGAGGCCCCAGGCTCCCAGTCTTCTAGCCCGTGTATCGCAGTAACGTCTCTTATGACATCTTCAAACGTGCGTTCGGGCACGAATTTCAGATCGTTCCAGCGGGCAACGCCGAGCTCGATGGAAAACTCCTCCAGGTCATGAGGCCTTGTGGTCTCGACGACCCAGAGGAAGGTGTGTTCGAGACCCGAATGATACATGTCCACTATAGAAGTGATTCCATACTTCTCCAGCAACGGTCCGAGGTCCATCATGCTGATCGCGATCACTTCTTTGGCCGTCTCGCGATTGTTGACTGGGCAGTCGTGCCGGTTGTGCGCGCCGTAGATTCCCCACAGAGTTGGTTCCGCCGAGGCGTCTTCAGCTGAGACGTTTCCAGCGAAGAACGGCACCGAGACGATAATCGATGCCCAGATGAAAGGCTTCATTCTCATGACTGGTCTCCTACTAACAGTTATGGTTCAGGGCTTCTCATACCCAGATCTTCCACACCTAGAGTTCGTTGCCGAGCCGAAGTAGCCCCTCGCGTCTACTCCTCGGCGACTTTCTGCTTCTTCATCATCCGGCCGACGGCGTCGTCCGTCGTCCAGACGGCGTTGGCAATGAAGCGGAAATTGATGAGCGCGGCCAGGTAGCCGTCACCATCCGGAATTTGTGCTGCGGCGGTGGCGTCCTTGACCACGGCGACCTCGAAGCCCGTCTCGAGCAGCTCGCGCAGATGCGACTCCACGCAGAGGTTCGCCGACATCCCGGCGAGGATGACCTGGTCGACCCCCCGTTTGCGGAGCTGGAGGACGACGTCGTTGTTCTCCGGTCCGTAGACCTTGTGCGGTGATGCAATCACCGTCTTGCCGTCATGGATGTACTTCTTGTACTCGGGCATGAAATCGGCACCCGAGCCCTCGAACCCCTCGAGGCTGAGGGGGCCCGAGCGATCGAACATGCCGAGGTTGTGCATCACCTTCTCCAGCGCACCCTCGAACTGCCATCCCTTGTCGGTCGGAAAGTAGTAGTGGGGTGAGATGAACACATCGATGCCGGCCTGTTTCGCGGCCACCATCAAACGCTCGATGTTCGCCACCGTGTTCTGCTCCGTCACGCTGTTGCCGACGATCCCCCAGGTCACACCCTTCGGACTGAGGAAGTCGATCTGCGGGTCGGTGATCAGGAGCCCTGTCCGTGCCAGGTCGAGGGTCATGTCCGAGGGGGGCAGCGCCGGGTTCTCCGGCGGCGCGTATTTCTCCATCCCCTCGTTGGCAAGCCCGTACGCAGCGCCGGCGACCATCATCACGGCGATGACACCGACCGTCGTCCAGCTCAAGCCGGATTGTCTCTTACTCATCGTGTCCTCCTTTTCGGGTCGAACTCTTCGGCAGCTCGGCGGCCTTGCAGTCCTTCCGGGTTGGTACACCGCACTCTCCGGAAAGGAAGCGAGGACCCGTGGCTTTGCGGCACCGGCTTTCGCCGGGTGTGCCGCTTTCCAAGTTGTTAATTGAATTTATATCAAGAACCGCGAGAATCGTCAACCGGTGGCGGCGCTGCTCTCAGTTCACGGTCCAGCGGGGTCCTTCCGGAGCACCGCGCGAGGCGCGATCCCCGGCGTGTGGTGCTTGCGTATACTGTTGACGCAGACAGACGGGGTCCGTTCCGACTCTTGTGGGAATCGAAAATAGCGTAACCTCCAGGTGATCAAACTCGGTGCTACCCTTTGCCCGCCCGATGACCACGCTCCTGGGGCTGCTGCTCCTAGCTGGGCCCACCGCTGCAGAGGGGGAGGGGAGCCCCGCGACAGACACCGAGCCGCACACCTCGAGCGTGCACTTGAAGTCGGGTCGGGAGATTGTCGTCTTCCCTGCGAACAATCTGTATCCCCTCTACATCGCCGACCCCCATTCGCCCGCTACCGGCATTCTGATCCAGTCCTTCACCACTACCGGCATTGCCCAGGCGGGCAACCAGCGCTTCTTCCTGAAGTTGGGCGGGCAGTTCGGCCTCCTCCGCTGGCAGCCTCGGAATCCCGGGGGCCGGGCCTGGCAGCTCAGTCTGGACGCTGGCCTCGACGCCCAGTTCGACATCGATAACAGGAACGACAACATCGGCTGGGACGGCAACTACGGGCTCTCCTCGACCACGGCACGGCAGGGTGGCAAGGTGGTCTGGAAGCTGGGAATCCTCCACACTTCTTCCCACCTCGGCGACGAGTGGATCAAGCGCACTGGCCGGGAACGCATCAACTACACCCGCCAGGAGGCGTTGGTGGGCATGAGCTGGCGGTTCGCCCCAAGATGGCGGACCTACTCCGAAGCCGGGTGGGGCTACGATCTGAGCAGCGACGAGATGGAGCCGGGGCGGCTCCAGGCCGGCCTGGACTACAGGGCGCCGGGTCGCTTCTGGGGAGGGATCGGGGGCTGGTACGCGGCCCTTGACCTCTCCTTCTGGGAGGAGCGCGACGGGCGACTCGACACCGGTTTTCAAGGGGGGCTCATCATCTCGGGTGCTGGCAACACCTGGCGCCTGGGCATCCAGTACTGGGACGGGCGGGTCCCGGTGGGGGAGTTCTTCCAGGACACGGAGTCCAACTTCACCCTCGGGCTCTGGTCCGAGTTATGATCTTACTCGGCGGGTCCCCGGTCTCCGCGAAGGCTCGGGAGGATCGCCGACACATCCAACCACAAGGAGGATCAACTCGATGAGAAAACCAAATGCACTGACCAGCTCCCTCGCAGCAAGCTTCCTCCTGGCTGCCGCCTTCGGCGCGACCTTGGCGGTACGCCCGGCAGGGGCCGAAGCCGTTATATGGAGGGCCGACCCAGCCCACACGGAAGTCAACTTCTCGGTCAAGCACTTCTTCACGCCGGTCACGGGGACCTTCGACGATTTCGAGATCGACCTGAACTACGATCCGGAGAACACGGAGAACAGCAGCGTCGAGGTCCGGATCCGCGTGGAGAGCGTCAATACGGGCAACGAGAAACGGGACAACCACCTCCGCTCAGGCGACTGGTTCGGGGCCGAGGCGCATCCCTATATGACCTTCACGAGCACCTCGGTCGAGAAGGTCGGTGACAACGAGTTTGTGGCCCGCGGCGCCCTCACGATCAAGGGCCACTCCAGCGAGATCGAGCTGCCGATCACCTTGCTTGGCACGCAGCAGATCCCTGAGCAGATGCAGGAGATGCTTGGTGGCACGAAGGAAGTGGCCAGTTTCAAGGCTTCGGCCTCGATCAATCGCGGCGATTTCGAGGTTGGTGTTGGTAGCTGGGCCGCCACGATGGTGGTGGGTAGCGAGATCGACATCGAGATCCTCGTGGAAGCCCACCGCAAGTAACCACTCGAGCCATCGGCCTCTCCGCGCGAGAAGACGACCAACGGCGAGGGGCGGTCGCTGCGACGAGCTACTGGATCCACGGTGTATTGGAGGCTTTGGGCCCAGTTTCATCGCGACACCGAACTCGTTGTGTTGGGATTGTAGATAGACTCGGCAGGCTATGCGAGATCTTCTACTTCGGTCAGCGGCGCTTCTATACACGCTGTCGATCTTGCTCGGCGGTGAGGTGCTCCTAGCGCAGGAGCATGCGACAGCGAAGGTCCGGCAAGCGCCCGACTACCTGTCGGCTGAGGAAGCCACCGCTGCACGCGTGTATCGGGACTTGCTTCCCGCGGTGGTGACCATAGCTGCTCGGCATGCGAGCCCAGGCGGAGAGAAATCAGAAGGATCATTGGGAACCGGGGTTCTGATCTCGCCTGACTGTCACGTTCTCACTGCGGCCCACATAGTAGACGGCGCTCAGGAGATTCTGGTCAAGACTCAGGACGGCATTGCTCGGCCAGCTGTCCATATCTTCAGCGAGGCTGGGGCCGACATTGCCCTTCTCAGACTGTTGGATCCGGATCCGGACCTTGCTCATGCCAAGCTCGGAGACTCGGACCGACTGGCCGTGGGGCAGTGGGCGTACGCTATCGGAACGCCCTTCGGGCTGGAGAACTCCTTCTCCGCCGGTCGGATCAGCGGCTTTCGTGAGTTCGGCCGCCTTTACGACGGCACCATCCTCGCCGAGTTCATCCAGACCGACGCGGCCTTGAACTCTGGCAGCAGCGGCGGCCCGGTCTTCAACTCCAACGGTGAGGTCATTGGCATTGCTTCACGGATACTCAGTCTTTCTGGAGGCTCGGAGGGCGTCGGCTTTGCGGTCGCGATCAATACCGCCAAGCAGCTGTTGGCTTTGGAAGACCGGATCTGGATGGGGTTCGATGCCGCCTTTCTGGAAGGCGACGCTCTTCGGAATCTGTTCAACCTTGACCTCGAGGGAGGGATGCTGGTCCAACAAGTAGTGAAAGGGAGTCCCGCCGACGAGGCCGGCCTTCGCGGTGGAACCATCAAGGCTTCTATCGCGGGCCAGGAAATCCTGCTCGGCGGTGATCTAATCCTTGCCCTCGGCGTTCAGGAGAGCTGCCACTTGGAGTGTCTTGTCCGGGCTCGTCAAAGCCTGGCCGGTAGCGACCAGATCAGGGTCAAATTCCTGCGCGGTGGCCAGGAGATGGTAACGATTGTCGACGTTTCGTCTAGTCGTCGAAGTTTCCTCGAGCCGTAGGTCTCTGGGGCTGACAAAACGGGCACGGCAGCGGGTCGACCGCTGCCCGAATGGCGTTTCTACTCTCCGTCGCGGCCACTGCCGGTGGCCACGGGCTGCTAACGGCTCAACTGAACCAGCCCTCGATCTTGCTCGTGATCAGCAGGAGGATCACCACCACGAGGGCCAGAAGGACGGCGGTGATCGGATAGTTGCAACCAATGAGGATCCCCAGGGCGCCCAGGAACCAGATCGTCGCCGCCGAGGTGAGGCCGCTGACCTGGCCGGCGCCGCGGATAATGGCGCCCGCTCCCAAGAAGCCGATGCCGGTGATGATCTGGCTGGCGATTCGGGTGGGATCGCCGGGGAAGTCTGTCAGCTCCAGGATCAGGTGGCCGGTGGCCATATAGGTCGTCGCGCCGGCGCACACCAGAATACATGTCCTGATGCCGATCGGACCGCCATGTTGCTTCCGCTCGATGCCGAGAATCGCCCCGGCGACAAAGGCCGCAAGAAGATGTGGCAAGAAACCGAGGAACCAGCTGCTCAATCCCGCCAGCTCTTTCATCAGTGCTTGTTCATCCTTCGACGCGATAGGAATTCGTTTCCTGAGACGCCACTCTAGCAGCGGAAGAGTGGCGCCAAAGGGCGATGGATGCGCAGGCCACGCGGTATCCAACGGGGTCTACTGTCCCGAGAGGACGACCTCTGTGTCGGGATGAAACTGAGCCCAAATCCCCCAATACACTGTGGATCCTGTGACTCGACGCAGCGACCGGCCTTCGAAGGCCCCCTGCAAACACTCGCCCGACTCCCACGACCAGATGGAACCGGTGGCAACATCACGCACTGTCAGCCTGCTACCTTCACTCTCGAGCAGCTCAAAGGTCAGCTCTTGGCCGTCGACGACTCTCTCGTACGCGAGAGCCGCGGCCTCTCCGCGTGGCGAGAAGACGACTATTGGCGTGCCAAGAGCGTCGGTGTTGAGTACCGGACTCTTTTCGAGAAGAGCGAATGGAACCGCGGCGAAGCTTTCATTCAGGGTGATCCCGTAGACCAACATCTTGCCGGGCAGACGCTCATCTGGGTTGCGGGTTCCCCGAACTCCGATCGCATTTGGATCCGCGTGATACGAGCTGTAGCTCGTTCCCCGCCGACGCTTGTCCTCAAGAGCCTCCCGGGCCGGTTTTCGAAGAACAAGGGTGTCGGGATGACGCTGTTTCCACGCGCCCCAGGTAGTGACTTCGGCCGGGACGACTTCGAGTGTTCGCCCCGTTTGCGGCCCGGCGACCGCCGAACCCAGGAGCTGGCTCCAGAGTGATCTTGTGGCCCGATCGTACATTACAAGGCTATCTCGCCAGAGCTTGCCAGACACTCCGAAAGTGGTCACCTCCCCATCGATCGTCGGTCGGACGTACACGACGCCCGCGTGAGCGAGAGGTCACCAGGTAACGGCGAGCGGATCCGGGCCGAAATCATCATTGACGATTTCGTGACGATCCAGGTGCCAGATCGAATAGGCCTTCGCCACCCCATTGTGAACCACGCCCAACACAGGCTCGTTCCGGTGCATGAACTTGGCCTTGGAAGCGGCCGCGAATTTCGGCCGATCGATTGCCGGAATGCCGTCGGGCGGCAGCAACGTGACAACCGGGTCGCCTTCGATCTGCTCGATCTCGGGAAGATTGGTCCCGGCTGCGTGAGCAACCGCCGCGATTCCCAAGAGGAACATGAGGATAGGAGCGGTTTTTGAAGTCATATCAGCTCTCCGTAATAACAGTGGCCAAGCTCGGCTCTCGACCATCTCTTCCCTACAGGTGAGTGCGGCAGTCGGTTGACTTCTTACACGCCTGCCCCGACGGACAGGCCTTGAGTCGGTTACTGTTCATCTCAAGACTCGCCCCCTTGAGCTCTTTTCGCTACGAGCGCTCCCCGGCGCCCTCCACCAAGGAAAAGCGCCACCGAATGCTCGCCAGGCTCCTCGAAAACCCATATTCCTTGTGTGGACCGGAAAGCGGCCCTAGGTCCAGAGTTTTCGGCGCTGTTCTCGGAACAAGAGACACCAGCGAGTCGAGTCGCAATCTCAAAAACCCTTTCTTCGCCAGTCCAGCCGGATCAATGGCGACAGCGGCGCTGTTGCCGTAGCTGTTGATCGCCCAATCCGCCCCCCGGATCGCCTGAGATAGGTCAAACCCAGCTTCGCGCTCCGACGGTCGGGCTCCGAGGACGGTTCCGCTGGCGGGCGGAACGATCATCAGAATGCCCGCGAACGCGACAAAGGCGGCCGTCAGAAGATGCGCGCGGCGCGCGAAGCGCGCAAGTACCTGCCGCTGTACGCGCGAACATGATCCTTGTCTTTCGTCAGTCGAACGGAAAACTTGCTTCATCTCGTCGTAATTCCTTTCTTGCAACCAGGCGATGTTTCGTTCGACAAGTGAGTGCGCACACGACGCCGAAAGTTACACTTCGATCGCTCCCGATCAGAAATTGGCAGGGTCTTGGGAGTGGGCGTAAGAACGCGCCGGTATTTTGCACTCACTCATCAGCCGGTAGCCGTGAAGCGTCTAACGCGCCTCGCCGCCGCCAGGGCAAGCAGAAAGGAAACCCAAATGTCCAGAAACCGCCATCGCTTCAACCGCACTCCAGCCCGCCTCATCGCGGCTCCTCTGATGGCTCTAGTAGCTTTCATCACCCTGACTTCCTTGGCGGTTGCGCCCGCGGAAGCCAAAAAACCCAAGAAGGGCGAGACGTTCTCGGCAAGAGTGGTCCGGGTCGTCGACGGTGATTCGATCGTCGTTCAAGGGCCACTGCCCAGCGACACGACGAGGATCAATCTCGCCGGCATTGACGCCAAAGGCTCCTTAGACGCTCAGCAATACCTGAGCACGCTCCTCCTCGACAATACGGTAACGATCAAGGTGGTCAGTACCAAAGGAGTGGATTCGAGTGCAGACGTTTCGATCAACGGCTCTGACGTAGCAGAATCTATGGTGAACGCTGGCCTGGCTCGTAGCATCAAGGACTCGATCCGGCCCATTCGCAGGCTGCGGGGCGTAGGCCGAATCGCGCGAGGAATCCTGAGTAGAGGCAGCGACGTCGGCTGAACCTGACCTTGCTTCGCGCGCGAACCTTCGCCTGGAAGAGCCGCCCAAAACCCCATCCCCGGCGGAAGAAACCGTGCGGTGGGCGCCGGCCTGCAGGCGGCGCGGCTAGGTGCTCACGGCCCAAGGGGGGCCTGGTCGGAACGCATGCTGCGCAGGGCCAGAATGTTCCACGCCGAACCTGCGACGAGGAGCGTCAGCCCGAAAGCCACCACGGCACCCGAGGTCCACAGACCACCGACCTCGGTCAGCCGCTCGATCGCATTGGTGAGCTGCGGTGTGAAGACCTGGCTGGCCGAGGCGACCATGCAGAGCTGGAGTCCGATATTGCCCTTGGTGTCGGCTCCGAGGAGGTTGAAGTTGTGCCCTGCCTTGGCGAGCTGTTTCTCCACCGCCTGGGCGGCTCCCATCTCGTCTAGATAGCGCAGCGGCCCGCCACGGAAGGGCTTCGGGGCTCATAGGTCGTCCCTCATCAAGTGGGCGTGAAATGGATTACCTGCTTTCCAGGGCCGCAGGCGCGACCACTTCTTCAATCGTGCCGTCTGCGACGCGGTAAGTGTAACTGGAAACGACCAGCCCTTTGGGTGTTGTAGCCCTTTCGACATGTCTACCTGTGGGGGAAGAGATCGTCGCCCCGGGGCAATCCGACCGATCTGTTTCGCGTAACGAATCACGTCCTGGTTGCACTCACACTCCAGCAGTAGCAGGAGTCAGAACGGCTCCCGCATAAGAAACCAGGGTTTGTTCTTTAAGGAGGTCTGACATGACAGTTAACAATCTCAAACGACGGATTCGAATCGGAGTTCCCCTGATCCTTGTGGCCTTGTTCGCTTTCGCTTCGGCGCGAACGGCCGAGGCCCGCTACTACGGCCACCATGGGTATGGGCGCGGCTACTACGGCCATGGTTACGGCCACCACGGCTACTATGGCCACGGCTACTACGGCCATGGTTACGGCCACCACGGTTACTATGGCTACGGTCGCCGCTACAGCCGGTACTACGATTCGGGTGGTCTCGATCTCGAAGTTGCCCGGCAAGCCGGTCTGGGAGCGTTGGACCTCGACGTGAGACCACGGCGTCGAACCGAGGTCTATCTGGATGGTGAGTACATCGGAGTCGTCGGTAATTTCGACGGATATCCCTCGTACCTATGGCTGAAGGAAGGCACCTATCAGGTCGTCTTCTACAGGGACGGCTACACGACTCTGGCGAGAGAGCTCACGATCCACCCCGGCGTGGTCGTCGATGTCGAGTTACGGATGCGGCGGGGTGAGTCGGTGCCGCCCGAGGAGTTCCTCGCGGGGTTGACCAAGGACGACGCTGGAAACGGCCTCGAGTCGAGCTAAGTGTCGAGGACTGACCCATCCTCCGGCGGGAACCAACGGGCCCGCCGGAGGAGGGTCAGAGTGCGTGCATCCGATCGGCTGTAGATGACAAGCTCGCCCGACCTGTCACTCGAGAGTGGCTCCCCGGGCACGGAGGTCGCCAATATACTCCTCCGAGAACCCCCATCCCCTAAGCACCTCCTCGGTGTCGGCACCCGGAAGGCTCGCAGGCTCCGGCGCCTCGGGAGGAGTCCGGCTGAAGCGCGGAGCCGGGGCGTTCTGCACAAGTCCCTCGATCTCGATGAAGGTCCGGCGGTATCGGTTGTGGGGGTGCTCGGGCGCTTCGCTGAGGCTCAAGACCGGGGAGAAGCAAGGGTCGGTCCCTTCCAGGATCTCGCACCACTCGTCGCGCGTCTTCTGCTTGAAGACCTCAGCTAGCTCGAGCTTGAGCTCATCCCACTGAGACGCCTCGACTGGCTCGCCGACGCCCTGAAAGCCATGGGGACCGAAACGCTCGCGGTCGAGGCCGAGCTTCTCAATGAGGAAATCGTAGAACTCGGGCTCGATCGCGGCGATCGCCACGTACTTGCCGTCCCGCGTTTCGTAGCTGTCGTAGTAGTGCGCCGCGCCGGCGCGGAAGCTCGAACCCGTGGCGTCGTCGAACATCCCAGCTTCCTTGAAGCCAAAGAACATCGCCATCAACACGTTCCTGTCTGGCTTCGCGATGCAGAGGTAAGAACTCGCGATCGGATTGCACTCACCTGCATCAGCGGAGTTGCAGCAGTTGAGGGCGATTCCCACATCCTAACCAAGGCCTTCCGAAAGAGTCCTACGATGAGATCACATCACACTGTTGACCAACGCAAACGACTGAGACGAAGAAGTCTGCCTCTGCTCGTGTTAATGCTGTTCACGTGGGGCTTTCCGCGCGTGGGGTTCTCTGCAGGCAATCCGCGGGCCCAGGTGAAGAACGGCTTTGATCTGAACGGAAGCCTGGTGCCGGTAAAGGAGATCCGCCACGGGGGCCCGCCGCGCGACGGCATACCTGCCCTGGATCAGCCCCGTTTCATTCCCGCGGCCTCCGCCAGTTACCTCAAGCCCGACGATCGAGTGCTCGGGATGGAGTTGAACGGCATTGTCAAGGCCTACCCGATCCGCATCCTGGACTGGCATGAGATTGCCAATGACGACTTCAATGGCCAGCCGGTGGTGGTGACCTACTGCCCCCTATGCGGCACTGGAATGGCCTTTTCTGCCCAGATCGGAGAATCGCGAACGACCTTCGGGGTCTCGGGCCTCCTCTACAACAGCGATGTCCTACTCTACGACCGACAGACCGACTCGCTCTGGTCCCAGCTCCTGGGCAAAGCCATCACTGGACCCCTCAAAGGGACAGAACTGAAGCTGATGCCATTGCGCCACACCACCTGGCGGGCCTGGAAGAGTGAACACCCCGACACCCTGGTCCTGTCCGTGCGGACCGGCTATTCGCGCAACTACCTTGGCACGGCCTACCGAGGCTACGATGAGAGCAGCTCGCTGATATTTCCGGTGAGCCACCGGGACCGCCGCTATCATCCCAAGGAGCAGGTGATCGGCATCGAGCTCGACGGGGAGTTCAAGGCCTACCCCTTTGTGGAGTTGGCCCGGACCTCCGGAGTGATCCACGACACGGTCAACGGACGGACGATCAA
>SMUY01023144.1_pt1 | contig 15756 bp, 10 predicted proteins | sample 2456441 | NCBI WGS metagenome assembly SMUY01 (sample SAMN11095931, study PRJNA526329) | marine sediment metagenome | biome: Marine sediment; feature: Surficial sediment; material: Deep marine sediment; isolation source: Hadal surficial sediment | place: Pacific Ocean | collected 2014-11 | depth...
TCGGGATTCGGGCACTACCTGCGCTTCTACCCGCGCTACAGCTACTATCCGTCGCGCACGCAGCTCGACTATTCCAAGATGACGATCTCCGGCAGCGTGCTGAACGCCGCCGACGAGGTGCGCCACCTCGGGATCGCAATCGCCTTCTTCGACGAGAACGGCAACCAAGTCGGCGGGGAAACCATCCAGATCAACAACGCCCGGCCCGACGTCCCCTACCCCTTCACCGCGAAGCTGGACATGGCCCTCAACCGCCCGTTCAGCTCGAGCAGCACCTACGTGCTCTACGCCGACCCGGCGGGCGAGACCGATCGGGTCCCGGTCGCGCCGCCAGCGCCGACCAACGCCCCGACGAAGCCGGATTACTCGGTGCAGTCGCCCGACGAGAAGCTTGCTCCCGCCGGTCGCTGAGGGAGGGCCGTTGAACGCGAGCCACGCGGCCTTATCGATCGGCCGGAGCGCAACGGAGCGAGTGTCGGCCCGAAGGGCCACTGAACGCCATCCCGCGCCCAGGCGCAGCGGCCGATCGAATCGGCCGCGGAGCGCAACGGAGCGAGTGTCGGCCCGAAGGGCCGTACGGAGCGCTAAAGAAAACGATACGCTACGTATCGATGAACTGGTTCCAATCGGGGCGCCGGCGTCGACTGATCATGCCGCTCGTCATCCTGGCGGTCGCGGCGGGTCTGGCGGTGTGGGGGACGATGCAGAAGGGTCACAGGGTTGACGAGGTCCGCCACCTCGTGCAGCGGCTCATCGACGACGTGGCCGCCGGCCGCGACCCCTCGCCGGGGCTGGGCGACACCGACCCGGCGATCCTGCGGCTGGTCATCGCCACGCTCGAAGCGCACCCACCCGAGGCGGTCGAGGCCGTGGTGAGGACGGGCGACGTCGCGGCGTTCGGCGACGGCTCCGCCACGCACCACGCGGTCATTCGAATCGACGGCGTCGACCGCCTCGGCCTGCGCCTGGTCAGCCCGGGCGACCGGCAGGAGCTGTTGATCGTCGGGTACTGGGTGCCGCAGGGAGAGAGTCCTGGGTCGCTTCCTTGATGCCCTGATGCCCCGATGCCATGATGCCCTCCCCCCATGCTCGTCTGGCTCAACGGTCAGTTCGTTCCGCCCGATCAGGCCGTGCTCTCGGTCTTCGACGCGGGGCTGCAGCACGGCGTCGGGCTCTTCGAGACGATGGCCGCCCGCGGCGGAAGCGTCTTTCGGGCCCAGGCCCACGTCCGCCGGCTCGCCGACTCGGCGAGGGAGTTGTTGCTCACCGATCGCCTCCACGTGGAGCCGCTCGTTGAGGCGGTCGCGCAGGTGGCCGCCCGGGGCGATCTCGACAACGCCCGTATCCGGCTGACCCTCACCGGCGGCAACCTCAACTTGCTCCAGTCGCAAGGCGCCGACAAGGTCGATCCGACGATCCTGATCGTCGCCCAGCCGGCGACGGTCTATCCCGACGTCTACTTCGAGCGCGGAGTGACGGTGCTCATCACCGACGGGCGGCAGAACCCGTTCGACCCCATGGCCGGGCACAAGACGCTCAACTACTGGCCGCGGATCCGGGCCCTCCAGCAGGCCGCGAGCAAGCGGGCCGGCGAGGCCCTGTGGTTGACCGTGAGCAACCACCTTGCCTCCGGGTCGGTAAGCAACGTCTTCCTGGTCAGGGACGAGACGCTGCACACGCCGTTCGCCCGCGGCGAGGAGGAGCCGGGCGCCCTACCGTCCCCGGTCCTGCCCGGCATCACCCGGGCGGCGATCATCGCCACCGCGGATCAGATGGGAATCGAGACCAAGAAGCACATGCTCGACATCGAGGACCTGCTCGGGGCCGACGAGGTCTTCCTCACCAACTCGAGCTGGGGCGTCCTGTCGGTGGTCGGGGTCGAGCAGAAGAAGATCGGCGAGGGCACGCCCGGAGAGATCACCAAGCGGTTGCGAGCCGCGTGGCTCGAGCTGGTGGAGAAGGAAACAAGCGAAGATTAGGGGTTTGGAGGATCAGGTGACGGGCGCCCTCACCCCGCCCTCTCCCGGAGGGGGAGGGAGCAGAGGCTTTACCCAGCCGCCGGACGCGTCTAGGCATCCGGTCCCCGCCGGCGGATCACGCGCACGTTGGATCGACCGTCGCGTTGGGGAAGCGCTCCGCGGAGCCGCACGAGCGCCGCGTTGACCAGGGCCAGCACCCCGAAGACCGCGGCCGCGAAGACCACGGCCAGGACCAGCAGCAGCAGGATCGGCAGACCCACCACCAGAAGAAAGGTCAGCAGGGCGACCCGGGTGATCCAGCCCGGCTGCGCCGCCGCGGACCGCCACACCGACGCGACCCGGCTCGACTGCTCGGCGGTGTACGACCTGAAGCGGCTTACGTTCACCATGAGGAGGCGTTCCGGGGAGAGCGACGCGACCCGGCTGGCGTCCGCCGCGCCACCCTCTGCTTGGGCAACGCCCGACTCGGGTTGCACGGTTGGGGACGACCTGCCGAATGATGGCCAGGCCCCGGTCTCCGGGGTACGATGCCCGCATCGGGGGATAATCCTACCCCCAACATATGGTACTGAGCGTGGCGGAACAATCGCGGGAAACACAACATGTCGGGGGACTGGACGGCACTGCGCCCGGCCTCGGCTTCGTTCACCTGCACCTGCACACCGAGTACTCGCTCCTCGACGGCGGCATCAAGATCGATCGGCTGGTGGAGCGCGTGCGGGAGCTGGGCATGTCCGCCGTCGCGGTGACCGATCACGGCAACCTTCACGGCGCGATCGAGTTCTACACGAAGGCGAAGGCGGCCGGGATCAAGCCGATCCTGGGCATCGAGGCCTACGTCGCGACGGGCGACCGGCTCGAGCGCGCGTCGACGGGGCTCGCCGACGGCGGGTTTCACCTCGTCCTGCTCGCCGAGGACGACGCCGGCTGGAGGAACCTGCTCAAGCTGAGCTCCGACGCCTTCCAGAACGGCTTCTACTACCGGCCGCGCATGGACCGCTCGACCCTCGCCCGGTGGTCGGAGGGTCTCATCGCCATCAACGGTCACCTCGGCAGCTCGCTGGCCCATCACCTGACACAGTACGTCCAGACGAAGAACGACGCCCACTACCAGGCCGCCCTCGACGAGGCGCGCTGGCACGCCGGGAACTTCTCCCCCAACGGCTGCGGGGAGCCGCGGTTCTATGTCGAGCTCCAGCGGACCGGCGTCCCCGAGCAGGAGCGGATCAACCCCCAGCTCGTCCGGCTGGCCGAGGAGCTGGGCTTGCCGCTCGTGGCCGACAACGACGCCCATTTCCTGCGGGCCGAGGACTACGACGCCCACGACAGCCTCTGCTGCATCTCGATGGGCAGAACCAAGGACGATCCCTCGCGGCTGCAGTACTCCCGAGAGCTCTACGTCAAGACGCCCCGGCAGATGGCGGAGCTCTTCGAGGACCTCCCCCAGGCGATCGAGAACACCGGGCGTATCGCCGATCGCTGCAACCTCGAGCTGTCCTTCTCGGCGAGCCACGCGCCGATGGTGCGGGTGGTCGAGCTCGAGCCGTTACCGGAGTACGACGCCCGCGATCCGAGCGCGTGGTTCCAGTCGTTCTGCTCGCAGTTCGAGCTTCTGCCCTACGACGCCGAGCGCGACCGGCAGCTCACGCCCCCGCAGCTCAAGGACGCCTGCGACCGCGCCATGCGCCACCTGTGCGAAGCCGGTCTGCGGTGGCGCTACGGCCCCAACGGCCTCACCCCGGAGATCCGCGCCCGCCTCGAGTGGGAGCTCAAGGTACTCGCGGACAAGCTCATCAGCGCCTACTTCCTGATCGTCTGGGACGTCGTCAACTGGGCCAAGCAGCGAGGCATCCCCGCCTCGGCCCGCGGCTCGGGCGTGGGGACGATGGTCGGGTACGTGCTGGGGCTCTCCAACGCCTGCCCGCAGCGGTACGGGCTGCTCTTCGAACGGTTCACCGATCCCGACCGCGCCGAGAATCCTGACATCGATATCGACATCTGCCAGGACGGCCGTGGGGAGGTGATCGACTACGTGCGCCGCAAGTACGGCCACGTGGCGCAGATCATCACCTTCGGGCGGCTCAAGGCCAAGGCGGCGATGAAGGACGTCGCCCGCGTGATGGGGATGAGCCCCGGCGAGGGGCAGCGGCTGGCCAACCTGGTGCCCAGCGAGTTGCACATCACGCTCGACGCCGCCCTCGAAAAGGAGCCCGACTTCAAGCACGCCTACGCCTCCGACGATCGCGTGCGCAAGGTGGTGGACACGGCGCGGGCCCTCGAGGACCACGCCCGCCACGCCGGGGTGCACGCGGCCGGGGTGGTCATCGCCACCGAGCCGCTCGACAACATCGTCCCCCTCTGCCGGACGTCGGGCAGCGACGACGTGGTGACCCAGTGGGACGGCCCGACCTGTGAGCGGGTGGGCCTGCTCAAGATGGACTTCCTCGGTCTGCGAACGCTGTCGATCATCGAGCGGACGCGGAAGCTGATCGAGGAGGGGCTGCCGGAGGAGGCGATCCGAAGGGCCGTGGGTCAGGAGCCTCTGCCCCCCTCCGGGGAGGGGGGCGAGCCGTCCACCGGTCCTGAACCTTTCCCTCCAGGCCGGACGGCTCACCCTCACCCCAGCCCTCTCCCTCAAGGGAAGGGGAGCGAATTCCCTCCTCTCTCGGGGAGCCCATCTCAACCTCGCCCCCACCCCCTCGACCTCGACCGGCTCGCCTACGACGACCAGAAGGTCCTCGAGCTTTTCCGGCGGGGAGACACCGCCGGGATCTTCCAGTTCGAATCCGGCGGCATGCGCAAGCTCCTGCTGGAGATGAAGCCCGACCGCATCGAGGACCTCATCGCCGCCAACGCGCTCTTCCGGCCGGGGCCGATGGACCTGATTCCCGAGTACTGCCTCCGCAAGCACGGCCGCCAGCCGGTGCCCCAGGTCCACCCAATCGTCGACGACTTCACCGCCGAGACCTACGGCATCATGGTCTACCAGGAGCAGGTGATGCAGATCGTCCACGGCCTCGGCGACATCCCGCTCCGCGAGGCGTACCGCCTCATCAAGGCCATCAGCAAGAAGAACCGCACGATCATCGACGCGGAGCGGTGCAAGTTCATCGAGAGCGCCCAGCGCAAGGGGCTCTCCCGGGGACAGGCCGAGGGGCTCTTCGATCTGATCCTCAAGTTCGCCGGCTACGGCTTCAACAAATCGCACGCGACCGGCTACGCGATCGTCGCCTACCAGACGGCGTACCTCAAGACCTACTTCCCCAACCAGTACATGGCGGCGCTGCTCACCTACGAGAGCCAGGCCCGCAAGCTCGACGACTGGACGCCTTACCTCGAGGACTGCAAGCACACGATCTTCCCCGACCACACGCCGCAGCGCCCCCACGTCGGCGTCGAGGTTCGTCCGCCGGACATCAACCTCTCCCAGGCCGACTTCTCCGTCGTCTTCCGGGCCGACGAGCCGCCCGAGGCCGGCCGCGGGCACGTGCGCTTCGGGCTGGGGGCCATCAAGGGCGTCGGCCAGTCGGCGATCCGCGAGATCATCGCCGAGCGATCGCGCAACGGCCCCTTCCCATCGATCTACGATTTCTCCGAGCGTCTCGGGCTGCGGTCGGTCAACAAGGCGACCATCGAGGCCCTGGTCAACTGCGGCGCGTTCGACTCGGTGCACGGGGCCAAGCTGCGTTCGGCGGTGTTCTCGGCCATCAACGAGGCCATCGCCTCGGGCCAGAGCGTCGAGGCCGACCGGCGCAGCGGGCAGATGAGCTTCTTCGGCGCCCCGGACGACGGCGCGGATGCCCGCGAGCGGTCGCTGCCGAAGGTCGAGCCGTGGGACGAGATGACCAGGCTGCGGCGGGAGAAAGAGTCCCTGGGCATCCACGTCTCCGGCCATCCGCTCGATCGGTACGGGTCCGTGCTTCGCGAGATCTGCACCACCGACGCCCGGACGGCGGCGACGCTGCCTCACGACGCCCCGGTGGTGCTCGGCGGCCTGCTCACCCGGGTGCGGACGACGATCGTCCGCCATGGCCAGAGCGCCGGGCAGAAGATGGCGATGATCACCCTCCAGGACAAGGTCGCCTCGGTCGAGGGTGTGGTCTTCGCCGGGGTCTTCGCCCGCTACGCCGCGCGACTGGTGCCCGAGGCTGTCGTCTTGCTCGTCGGCCGCATGGACCGCAAGCGCGGCGAGCCGCAGGTGATCGTCGACTCGGTGCTCGATATCGAGGACGCCGCGAAGCGCTTCGGCCGCCGGCTCGAGCTGGATCTGGTGGACGACCCCGACAGCGGCCCGGTGACCTCGAGGCTCAGGACGCTCTCGGACGCGCTGCGGGAGCACGAGAGCGCAGAATCTGCCGAGGGGGCGGGGGTGCCGGTGCTGCTTCACGTCTACACCGACGGCAAACGCATCACGTTGCGGCCGGGGGGGCTAAGGGTGGTGCCCGAAGCCGGCCGGCTGCGGCGGATCGAGGCGATGCTCGGTGCCAGCCGCGTGCGGCTGATCACCGCCACGGTACCCAACCCAGGTCGCCCGAAGGGGTTACGGCGACGACCTCCTCCGCCGGTGCCGGTCTAAAGCAGGTTCACTCAGGTGTAGCGGTTGGCGCCAGCCCAGGCCGGCCGGAGCGCCCGCTCAGCGGCGGCGGATGAATTCGCCGCGGCGTACCAGAGCGAGTGTCGGCCCGGAGGGCTACGGAGCGCTCGAAACAGCTCTAGCCCAGAGCAGATCTTCAGGCTGCGAGGCCGCCGAAGCCGTAGTCGTCGCGGCAGTCGTGCTCGTCGTCCAGGGGATCCTTGGGCCACTCGGGCGAGGCCCGGTGGTAGACCTTGAGCACGTGGTCAAGCTGCTCGGCGAAGATCTCCCGCAGGATCTCGATGGTCGGCGCCAGATGCTCGTCGAAGGGAAGGTCGTGGCTTCGAAAGAGCAGGATCACCGCCAGGCACTCACCGTTGTACCGGCACGCGAACGCGATGACCTGGCAGCCGGACAGAAAGCTCATCTGGGGCCCGACCCACCCTGCGAACTCCTCGGCGTCGTCGAAGCAGACGATCTCGGTCTCCGCGGCCATCTCCGGGCACACGACCTGGCAGAGATGCTCGAGCAGCATCGTGATCGACTCGCGCGGGCAGTCGTAGTTCACGTAGGCGGCGAGGCCGTAGCGGCCCGCCGAATCGGGCAGGAACACCGCCGCGTTGGTGGGGCCGGTCTTGGTCAGCACGTACTCAAGGGCCGTCCGCAGCACTTCCTCGACGTCGAGCTCCTGCTTGAGCAGGGTCCGAAATTCGGTGGCCATGGTGACGTCGTCGATCTGCTCGGCGACCTCCTGGTAGGCCGCCACCAGCTCGTTGCAGAGCGTCTGCACCTGCTGGGAGATCTCGTCCCGATCGGCGCTCAGCTCGTCACACAGGCGGCGGAGCCGGGTCAGCCGGGCCTCCCGCTGGCGGTCGGCCCAGGACTTCAGGAGCGCCGAATCGACGCGGCTGATGAAGTCGTCGAGGTCGACGGGGAGCCGCAGGACGTCCACCACGCCGCACCGCATGGCCTCGATGGCGGCCCGGAAGGAGTTGTTCTCCACGAGGACGATGGTCTTGGTCGAGGGCGAGGATCTCTGGAGCTCCTGGGGCAACTCGAGCCCGTCACCGTCCGGTAACGCGGGGTTGATCACCACCAGCTCGAAGCGACCCTGCTCCACGGCCGCGCGGGCGTCGTCGAGGCGGCTCACCCGGGTGCAGTGATGCTTGCGCTTCTCCAGGAGCCGGATGAGGGGGACCAGCGAGTCGGTATCGGTGCCCACCACCAGGATCTGCGCCGATCCCGAATGGGGAGTGCGCTGGGCGAAGGCGTCGGTGATTTCCCGGTCCGGCGGCAGCATTCCTTGCGCTCCCGAAGATCACAGCTTGGCTCGTGCTCCGTCATCGACGCCGCGGCGCCGATCCAACTCCCACATCAGGCGACCTCTCGCCGCTCCTGGGCCTCTCCCCGCCACTTGCTGAGCCAGAGGGTGGCCACAGCGCCACCGGTGGGGCCGTTCTCCAGCGTGATCCGCCCGTCGTGCGCTTCCACGAGCCGGCGAGCATGGGCCAGACCGAGTCCCGGCTGTCGACCGGCCGGCTTGGCGCTGAAGAATGGATCAAACGCATGGGCAAGGGCGTGCTCACTCAATCCCGCTCCGTCGTCCACGATCTGGATCTTCAATCGGTCATCAAGCGGATCGATTTGAACGCGGAGCTCAATATGCTTGGAACCTTCGGATTCGACGGCGTTACGGAGCATCTCGTTCAGCGCACGTCCGATTTGATCGGGGTCGATATGCACCGTCGGCAGGGACTTCGCCATGATGGTGTTGATCTGCGCCTTGGGCCGGTCGCCGGTGCCGACCTGCTGCGCCACCCGCATGATGAGCTCGGCGAGATCGACGTCGCGGCGCGCCGGCTCGGCCGGATCGGCAAACGACCGAAGCGCCGTGATGATGTCGCTGAGCCGATGTGATTCGGTGACGATCTGTTCGGCCATGGCCCGGTGCTCGGAATCCACCAGCCGGCTCGCCAGAAGCTGTGAGCGGCCGGAGATCACCGTCAACGGGTTGTTCATCTCGTGGGCCGCGCCCGCAGCGATCTCGCCGACGGCGGCGAGAGCGGTGCTTCGGGCGAGGGCCTGCTGCGTCTCGCTGAGCACCCGGTTGGCCTCGGCGAGGTCCTCGCCGAGGAGCTTGGCACCGCGGTGCTGGGCGGCGGCGGCGATGGCCGCTCCCCAGGTGCGGCTGAGGGCCTCGAGCTGCTGCCGGCCGGTCCGATCGTCGATGGGGCACTCGTGCAGCAGGACCGCGCTGACCCCCCACCCGCACCGCAAGGGCAGCAGTCGCACGTCGCGCAGATGGGCGGCGCCGCCGAGGTAGTCCGCCAGCCAGGGCAGCACCCCCAGGGCCTGCATCGAAACCTGCACGTCGTCGCCGAGGTCCTCCACCGCGGTCGAGGCGAAGGGCGGGTTGATCAGGTCGCTCCGCAGCACCCGGCCGTCGCAGGCGAACTGGAACATCTGCCAGGGCTGGCCCACCCGGTCCTGGTAGAGCATGGCGAAGAAGCCCTCGCCGAGCGTGCTCGCGGCGGAGCGGACCACCTTGCCCAGCACGCCGACCACCGAACCGCTCGGCATCGCCGAGGCATGGAACTCCGCGATCCCGCCGAGCGTCCCGGCCTGGGCCTCGGCGACCGCCGCCTGCTGCCGCACGGTCACGTTGAGCCGGCCGAGCACTTCGTTGGCGCGGCTGAGCAGTCGCAGGAAGACCTCCGGCGGATGCTCCTCGCTCAGGCCGAGGGTCGACGCGCGGGCGCTGACCTGCTCGTGAAGACGGGGCAGCAGGTCCTCGATGATGCCGGCGGAGATGCCGAGCTGCTCGCACATCTCGCCGATGTCCTCGCCGCGCGGGCCGTGGCCCACCGTCGTCATGTGCTGGCGCCGAACCACGGCGTCGGCGAGCGACACGAGGCCGATCAGCTCGCGGTGACGCAGGTCGGGCAGGGAGGTGAAGGGCTGGCCACTCAGCCAGAGCACGTCCATCAATGCGTGCGGCAGGTGCCAGTGCTCGGCGAGGCGCTTGCCGGCGGTGTGGCTGTCGATCCCGATGATGTGACGGCAGGCGTGGTCCACCGAGACGGCATGGGCCTCGGCAAGCTCGCACACCCTGTCGAAGCTCTTGGGCAGAATCACATGCAGCGCAAGCTGGCCAAGGTCGTGCAGGAGCCCGCTGAGGTACGCGTCGCCCCGCCCGATCCTCTCCCGCAGGGGGCTGGCCTCGACGATGAGCTCGGAGGCGACGGCCACACCGAGGCTGTGGTGCCAGAACATCTCGCGGTCGAAGACCGGCTCTTGGGCCGGGACCTCGCCGCCGGGGCTGTGCATCTGGTCGAAGAGCTCGAAGACCTGGACCGAGAGCACCGCGCTCCGCAGGGCGTCGAACCCCAGGAGCACCACGGCGCGATCGACGCTGGAGACCATGGAGGTCCGGCCCCGCGGGTGGCACCGGCAGAGCTTGATCACCTTGCTGGAGAGGGCTGGATCGGAGGCCACCAGCTCGATGACTTCCTTGGCGCTGGTATCGTCGGCGGTGGTGAGCTCGAGCAGCCGAACGGCCACGGCGCTGAGGGTCGGCAGCGAATCCACCTGCTGCAGGATGAGCTCGACTCGCTTGGCCTGATGGGGATCGTGGTTTGCCATGCCGCCGCCAGTCCCGGGCCGGACCGCCGGCTCAGACATTCACCAGCTCGGCCATCCGCTCAATGAGCTGCTCGATGTTGAACGGCTTCTTCATGAACTCGTCGGCGCCGCTTCCCTTCAGGGCGTCGATCTCGGCCTGGTTCACCACGCCGGACATGATGATGATCTTGGTGTTCCGCAGCTCGGGATTGGACTTGATGCGCTCGCACACCAGGTTGCCGTTGATGTCGGGGAGCATGTAATCCAGGAGAATGAGGTGAGGTCGAAGCTGCTCGGTGAGCAGGCCGGCGTCGTAGCCGGTGGAGGCGGTCCGGACCTCGAATCGGTCGTCGCGCCCGAGCACGTCGACGAACAGATCGATGATCTGGTCGTCGTCGTCGACGATCAGCACGCGCTTGCGAGAGCTCTCGAGCGAATCGGTGGGAATGTCGTTGGCCTTCATGAACCGCAGCAGCTCGGGCCGGGGGATGCGCCGAAACCGCGACCCCGGCACCCGAAATCCCTGCAGACGCCCGCTGTCGAAGCAACGAATGATCGTCTGCTGCGAGACCTTGCAGATCTCGGCGGCCTCTCCAGTCGTGAAGACCTGCTTGCCAACCCAGCCCGGGTTGTTGTTGTCCTTTACCATCGCTTCGCCCCTACGAATACCACCGGCCACGCCGAGAACTTATTCCTAAACCCCCCAGCTTTCCTCACTTAGGCAAGCGATCAGATCGGTCAAAGGCGTGCGGCAACCTTGCGGCAACTCGACCCCACCGCGTTGTGGATGAGGGTGAGCCTGCGCAGAGATCACATGCCGCAAGGGCGGCCTGCAAAGCGACCCACTTATTGGACTGGAGCCCGGGAGGGTCTGTCTCGAGCGCTCCGTAGGGCCCTCCGGGCCCACACTCGCTCCTTATTCGCTCCCCGCGCCGAGATTCAGTTTGAGCGCTCCGTACGGCCCTCCGGGCCGACACTCGCTCCTTTGGGCTCCGCGGCCGATTCATCGGCCGCTGCGCACGGACGCGGATGGCGTTCGACAGCGCTCTGTAGCCTCGCTCTGGTAGGCCGCGCCGCAATGTCCGGCGGGCCGGCGCGCGACCCCTCCACCTTGAAGGAACCTGCTCTAGCCGTCGTGAGGGGCCGGCCCCTCAGCCTGAGACCCCGAGCAGCCCGTCGAGGAGCTCGACCACGCCCCGGCCCTGGGTGGCGATGGTCTCGAAGATCGGTCGCCCGGCGGCAATCTCGCCGAGCTGCCGCACGAGGTCGCTCTCCCCGGCGAAGTCGGCCTTGTTGACCACGAAGAGGTCGGCGATCTCCAGGATGCCCGCCTTGTCCATCTGCACCGAGTCGCCCATGCCCGGCACCACCACCACCGCCGTCCGGTCCACGTATTGGCGAATCGCCACGTCGTTCTGGCCCGCCCCGACCGTCTCGATGATCAGCTTGTCGAAACCGGCGCCACCGATCAGGGCGATGATGTCCCGAAGCGTCGAGTAGTCCTCGCCGACGATAGCCAGGCTGCGGTAGAAGACGTTCTCGTCCACGGTGTTGAAGTCCACCCGCAGCCGATCGCCGAGCAGGGCGCCGCTGGTGATCGGGCTCATCGGATCGAACGCCACCACCGCGATCCGCTCGCCGCGCCGCACCGCCTCAGCGGCCATCGCCGCCACCAGGGTGGACTTGCCCGTCCCCGGCGAGCCGGTGAGGCCCACCACGCAGCCGGGACGACCGGCCGGCGCCTCGGGCGGCGTGCGCCCGGCGTGGGCCAGGCTGATCCACCGGGCCAGCCGGGCCGTCGGATGATCGGAGGCCAGCGGCTCGTAGGGCTTCGTGGCCTCGCGCACACCGTCGACGATCTCCTGCACGCTGGTGCCGGTGTGGAAGATCCGGTGCACGCCGGCGTCGAGCATCACCGGCACGTCCTCCTGGGGGATGATCCCGCCGACGTTGATCACCATGTCCGCGCGACCGACGCTCCGGCACTCGTCGATGAGCCGCGGCACCAGCACGAGGTGCGAATTGCTCATCATCGAGCACGCGATGCAGTCGCTGTCCTCGTCGCGGGCCGAGATCGCCAGGCTGCGCGGCGTCTGCCACAGGCCGGAGTAGATCACGTGGATGCCGCTGTCCCGCATGGCCCGCGCGATGAGCTTCACCCCGCGGTCGTGCCCGTCGAGCCCCATCTTCCCCAGCAGCACGCGGGGACGATGGTCGAGGTCGCCCACGCGGTCAACCTTCTCGAGCGCCGTGGTGGGATCGGTCGTCGGCCTGGGCATGGCGGTCGCGGGGACCGGCTCCTTTTCGGCATGCCGAGAAGGTCCGGGGCCCCTTCTCTCAGATGGCCCGGGGTGCGAAACGTCGGTTCAGCGCCCGGCCGGCCTCCGCGGCCAGATCGGCGACGCTGGGGTTCGGCCCGTAGGCGAGCAGCCCGAGCCCCTCGACAAGCGCGTCGTAGACGGCTTCGAACATGTCCTGCGGGTGGTCAGCGGCGGGCGGGTCGGGCAGGCTCCAATGCGCGTGGGGCGCGCCGCCGGGCAGGCCCGGGCACGATTCCTGGCGGGACGCGTCGCAGAGCGTGATGACCAGATCGAACGCCCGGTCGCGGAACTTGTCCCAGCTCTTGGGCTGCAGCCCTTCGGTGTCGATGCCGTACTTCCGAAGCGTCTCCAGGGCCAGCGGGTTCACCTCGTCTGCGGGCCGCGAGCCGGCCGAGCTGGCGCGGAGCCGGTCGCCGAACTCGTGGCCGACGATCGCCTCGGCCATGATGCTGCGAGCACTGTTGCCGGTGCACAGGAACAAGATGGAGGTCTTGGAGGTCGACATCAGGACGAAGGATACCATCTTCTAATGACGGGGCGGCGGCCCTCCCGGGGACGCCGCGACGGGCTGCAAAGCCGCCCGGCTATACTCAAGCCCGATGAGCTGCCAAGCCGCCGACGCGCCGGCCTCGGCCGATCCGCTGGCCGTCCTGACCGATGCCCTCCGTGAGGCGATCGTCGCCGCGTTCGGCCCCGAGCATGCCGGGATCGACCCCCTCATCCGCGCCAGCCAGAACCCCGCCTTCGGCGACTTCCAAGCCAACGTGGCCATGAGCCTCGCCAAGCGGCTCGACCGCCAGCCGCGGGACGTCGCCGCCCAGATCGCCGAGGCGGCGGCGCCGAGGCTGGAGGCGATCACCCAGCCGCCTCAGGTCGCCGGGCCCGGGTTCATCAACCTTCGCCTGAAGACCGAGGCCCTCGGCCGGATGCTCGGGGCGATGGACAACCCGTCGCTCGGCGTGACGCCCGACGACGACCCGCACCCGATCGTCATCGACCTCTGCAGCCCCAACGTCGCCAAGCAGATGCACGTGGGTCACCTGCGGAGCACGATCATCGGCGACGCCCTGGCGAGAATCCTCGAGCGGCGGGGCCGGACGGTCTGCCGCGAGAACCACCTCGGCGACTGGGGGCTGCCGATCGGCATGGTGCTGCACGAGCTGCGCCAGAGAGGCGCCGACCTCGGGTCGCTTGGGCTCGACGATCTCGACGCCGCCTACCGCGAGGCGCAGCTCGCCTGCGCCGCCGACGTCCGGGGGCTCGCGGCCGCCCTCGACACGGGGGCCGGCCCGCACCGGATCATCGAGCTCGAGGAGCAGAACGCCGGGGCGGCGGCGAACCTCGAGGCGGCCAAGGCCACCCTTCTGCGGCTCCAGCAGCACGACCCGGCGGTGGCCCGCGACTGGCAGAAGCTGATCGACGTCACCATGCAGGCCGTCTACGAGGTCTTCGACCTGCTCAACGTGAAGCTCGGCCCCGAGCACAACCGGGGGGAGTCGTCCTACCGCGACCTGCTCCCGGGGGTGGTCGACGCCTTCGTCCGGGCCGGGCTCGCCGGGGACGACGAGGGGGCGATCATCGTCCGGTTCGACGACCGCGATCGCCCCCTGCTCATCCGCAAGTCCGACGGCGGGTTCCTCTACGCGACCACCGACCTCGCCGGCGTGCGGCAGCGCGTGGCCGAGCGCGGCGCCGACCGGGTGATCTACATCGTCGACGCCCGCCAGCGCGACCACTTCCGCGACGTCTTCGACGCGGCCGCCCGCATCGGCTGGGATCGGACCCCCGACGGGGCCACCGCCGAGCTGGTGCACGTTGCCTTCGGCGCCGTGCTCGGGCCGGATCGCAGGCCGCTTCGGACCCGCAGCGGCTCGAACATCACCCTCAAGACGCTTCTCGACGAGGCGATCGAGCGGGGCATCGCCGAGGTCCGCACCCGCGCCGCGGACCCGGGCGCTCCCACCCACGGCCTGGACGACTCGCAGATCGCAGCCATCGGGCGCGCCGTGGGCATCGGCGCCATCAAGTACGCCGACCTCTCCAACGACCTCGTCCGGGACTACGTCTTCAACTTCGACCGGATGATCGCCTTCGACGGCAACACCGGTCCGTACCTCCAGTACGCTCACGCGCGGGTGTGCTCGATATTCGCCCGCGCCCGCCTCGAGCCGGAGGCCGTCGCCACCGCGACGCTCGATCTCGTCGAGCCGACCGAGCGCCAGCTCGCTCTGGCCCTGCTCCGCTACGGCGGCGTGGTCGCCGACGTGGCCAGCACGCTCGAGCCGCACCGGCTGTGCAGCTATCTCTACGACCTGGCCAACGCCTACAGCGCCTTCTACCAGGAGTGCCCGGTGCTCAAGGCCGAGACCGACGGGCTGCGGTCATCCCGCCTGCGGCTGTGCGACCTCGTCCGCCGGGTCCTCGCCGACGGGCTCGATCTGCTGGGAATGGAAGCGCCGCGGCGGATGTGAGGAGAACGGGGCTGAGGGAAGCAACCCAGCGACGAAGAGGTCGGGAGCCGGACCCTCGAGCCTTCCCCGTGGCTCATGGCGCAGGGCTCATGGCCTCTTGGGGCGCTAGTTTCGGGCGGGGACGCGTGCTATTCTTTCGATCCGATCAGCGGCGAAGCCACGAACGAGACCGTCGATGAGCACCTCGACAACCGACAACCGTCCCGAGACGGCCGCCGCGTCGGCGCCCCAGAGGACCGGGACCGCCTTCTTCGTGGCGGGCATCGCTCTCTTGGGGGTGTGCGTAGTCGCGACGGGCGCTCTTGTGCTCCAGCACCTCGTCGGCCTGGCAGTGCCGGGGTGCGGGGGGGCGGCGAGCCCCTGCGCCCAGGCCGCCGCAAGCGTCTGGGGGAAGGTGCCTCTGGTGGGCTGGCCGGTGTCGTTCGTCGGGCTCGCCTACTTCGGGGCGGCCCTGGTGGGCTGGGGCCTGGGGCGGGGTCGCGTCTTGAGGGGGTTTGCGAACCTGGTCCGGCTCGGCGCGGTGGCGTCGGTGGGCTTCGTGGTGGTCATGTTCGCCGGCAGCTACGTCTGCCCCTACTGCCTCGCCGCCCACGGGGCCAACGTGGCCTTCTGGCTCGTGGTGGAGCAGACCGCGCGGTCCCAGGGGGCGGTGGCGACCTCGTGGCGTCCGCTTGGCGCCGTGGGCCTGATTTTCGTGCTCGCCACCGCCGCGCTCGGCGTCGCCGACCTGGCGCAGAAGGGGCGGGTCAGGGAGAAGGAGGAGCGCGAACTCGTCCAGTCCACGCAAGAGA
>SMUY01038287.1_pt1 | contig 15746 bp, 11 predicted proteins | sample 2456441 | NCBI WGS metagenome assembly SMUY01 (sample SAMN11095931, study PRJNA526329) | marine sediment metagenome | biome: Marine sediment; feature: Surficial sediment; material: Deep marine sediment; isolation source: Hadal surficial sediment | place: Pacific Ocean | collected 2014-11 | depth...
ACCGCGACCATGTCGGTCAGGCCGCATATCTTGACGAGCGGCGTCACGCGGCAACCGCTTCGCGGCCTGCACGCAGCATTTCGCTGATCAGGCCACCGGGATCTTCCGCTCGCATCAGCGCAGTACCAATGAGCGCCACCTGATAGCCCCACTCGACGACTCGGGCTGCATCGCGCGGGACCAGCAGTCCACTCTCTGCGACACCGGTAACTCCAGCGGGCAACAGCGGCCCGTATCGCTTCAGTCGTAATTTATCGACGGTGAGTGATCTTAGATCGCGTGTGTTAACGCCGATCAAAAACTTTTGCTTCGCCGCCTGCTCACGAATTTTGAATCCCTGCGATATGTGTGCTGCACGTTCCAGGTCGATTTCCTCGAAGGCTTCCAGAAGCACGAACAGTTCATTGTCGAATGCGCAGTCCAGCATGTTTGCCATCTGCTTGTCGCTGAGTATTGCGGCAATCAGGAGGACGCCGCTTGCGCCCGCAGCCTTCGCCTCCAGTATTTGCCCCGTGTCGACGAGAAAATCCTTGCGCATGACCGGAATCTGCTGCACCGAGACCGCTCTGACCACTTCCTCGAGATGGCCAATCTGACCATCGAATCGCGTCGGCTCTGTCAAAACCGAAATTGCAGCAGCGCCTCCACTCATATAATTCACTGCGCGCTCCACGCGTGACTCGCCCGCACTCGCAAGCGATCCTTCCGCGGGCGAACGGTCTTTTATTTCGGCAATCAGGTCGAAGCCGTTCAATTGCAGCGGAAACGCGGGCTGGTCGAGCGCATGCGATGTGAACGACACGTTGCTTGCTGCGGCGCGCTGCGCACTTGCTTGCGCCATTTCTTTAAGAAAGTTACCTGAGTCCATCTCACGAATCCGCAAAATGTTTTCCCAATGCTTCGAGAAACGCCGCAGCCTGCCCATCGTCGATCGCTGCAGCTGCCATTTCGAAACCGGATCTGTGATCGCTGGCCAGTCCGGTGACCTCAAGGACCAGCGACGTGCCCATCAGCAACGCATCGCGGTGTGGGCCCTGATCCTCGCCATTAAAGACCTTGGCCAGTTCACCGGCATTGTGACTCGCATCTCCGCCGCGAAGTTCTTCGGGCTGACAGCGGCTGACTCCGTAATCTTCCGGCGTTCTTACGGACTTTTCGACCGAGCCGGGACGTACGTCATAAAGAATGAACTCGCCGGCCGGCGTTGCCTCATCCCAACCGGGCTCACCGTGCACAACGAACGCACGATCGATCGGCATTCCCGACAGAGTGTCCGCCATCAGCTTCGCAGCCCCGGCGCTGAAGGCGCCGACCAGTTGATACGGCGGCGCGGCGGGATTCGTCAGCGGCCCGAGCATGTTGAATACAGTTCGCACCCCGAGCGCTCCGCGGACCGGCATGATCGACTTCATTGCGGGATGGTATGCCGGCGCGAACAGGAACGTGAAGTTCAATGCCTCGAGACAATCGATAACCGCTTGCTCGTCAAGTGGTAATGGCATGCCGAGAGACTCGAGCACGTCAGCGCTGCCTGACTTGCTGGACACGGAGCGATTGCCGTGTTTGACGACCCGCGCCCCGGCGGCCGCCGCGAGCAACCCGGCACCGGTAGACAGATTCAGGCTACCGGAATTGTCGCCGCCAGTACCGACGGAATCTACGGTCGGTGGACCCTCCGGAATCGCCGGGTGCAAGGCGAGTTCACGCATTGCCGTTGCGAATCCGCGAATTTCCCCGGCCGTCTCGCCTTTTGCGCGAAGCCCTGCCAGCAGAGCGCCCGCGAGTGCAGCATTAATCTCGCCGGAGGCAAGGGAATGCATCAGATCGAAAGCTTCGGACTCGCTCAGGTCATTACCATTGAGTAACTGATCGAGTAGCGCAGAATATTTCTTGCTCATGGTGTTGTCATCCGCAAGAAGTTCGCCAGGAGCTTACTCCCCTCCGGGGTCAATATACTCTCAGGGTGAAACTGTACGCCATTGAGAGGCAGCGACTTGTGGCGCACTCCCATAATCTCACCTCTTTCGGTTTCGGCCGTCAGCTCCAGCTCGGCCGGTAGTGTTTGCGGGTCCGCACAGAGTGAATGATAGCGGCCGGCTGCGAACGGCTGGGACATTCCTGCAAACAGCGAGCCATCATCATGCTTCACCAGGGAAGTCTTGCCGTGCATCAATCGCTCTGCTCGCACGATTCTGCCACCGAAATAGCTGACAAGACATTGATGACCCAGGCAAACGCCGAGCATGGGAATCTGCTCACTGAATGTAGCAATCATTTGCTCTGATACCCCTGCATCCTGCGGACGCCCCGGGCCGGGAGAAATAACAAGATGTGTCGGCTGCAGGGCGACGGCCTCGTCTTTACCGATCGCGTCGTTTCGAAACACGTGCACGTCCGCGCCCCCGGCCGCAAATGCCTGCACGAGGTTGTAGGTGAACGAGTCGTAATTGTCGATCAGCAGGATCCGCGCGCCGTTGCCAGTCATAAGCCTTCTCCCGCGATCTCCAGCGCGCGGCGTAGAATAGCACTCTTGGCAAGCACCTCCCCGAATTCCTTCGCGGGCACGCTGTCGGCGACGATGCCGGCGCCTGCCTGAAAGCTGTACTCGTCCCCATTGAAAACGAGCGTACGGATCGTAATAGCCTGATCCATGTCGCCCGTGATACCGAAGTAACCCGCAGTACCGCCGTACAGTCCGCGGCCGGCCGGTTCCATCTCGTCGATTATTTCCATTGCGCGAACTTTGGGCGCACCGACCAGCGTACCTGCCGGAAAGCAGGCGGCAAACAAATCAAATGCGTCGTATTGCGAAGCCAGCTCGCCCAGCACGCCGCTGACGATGTGCATTACATGACTGTAGCGTTCGATTGCGCGATAAGGCTCGACGTGCACACTGCCCGCCGTCGCGACCCTTCCCAGGTCGTTGCGTGCAAGATCGACCAGCATGACGTGTTCCGCAGACTCCTTAGGGTCCGCGAGCAAGTTCTGTTCGTTCCTGAGGTCCTCCTCTGAGGTTTCGCCCCGCGGCAAGGTCCCGGCGATCGGTCGCAGTGATGCCGATCGTCCCTGCAGTTTGACCAGAGCCTCGGGTGATGAGCCGACAACCTTCAGGTCACCGAATTCGAGAAAGAACATGTAGGGGGAAGGATTCAGCAGGCGCAACGCGCGGTACACCTCGAACGGTGGAACATTGGTACGGCCGCTGAACAGCACGGATATGACGACCTGATAGATGTCGCCTGCGGCTATATATTCCTTGCATGCCAGCACACGCTCGGCAAATTCGTTTTGACTCATGTTCGCCGCCGGCGCTGACATCGAGATGTCTTTGCCGTTAGCCGGTACCGCGCCGCGCAATAGCCTGATGACCTCTTTCCTGAGACTTGCGCGTTCCGCCACCGGTCCCTGGTGCAACAAGGCGACTCGTCGCGTCAGGTGATCGAACACGAGCGTGGATGAAGTCGCGCAGAATGCTGCTTCGGGTATCCCGGCTTGTGGCACGGCCGTACGCGGCAACTTTTCGAACAACCGCACAACATCGTAACCGGAAACACCGACCAGCCCACCGGAGAAGGGCAGGCCCTCTACTTCGGGTATTGGCACCGGTGCGCTTTTCAGTGCGGCGCGCAATGCGGCCAGGTACTCGTCCTGATTCTGCGGATGCTCGTGAACATCGTCACCAATCTTAAGTCCATCGTTATCAAGACGGACATCGAGTGCATCACCGAAACCGAGGAAGGAATATCGTGCAAGTCGTTCGCCACGCTCGACACTCTCAAGCAGAAATCTCGGCTGCAATGCCGCAAGTTTCAGGTACGCCGACACCGGTGTGTCGAGGTCTGCTGCTATGTCGAATGGTGGTTTCATCTTGTACCAATAATTTTCGCGTACAAAAAAACCCATCCCCGTATGGCGGCGGAGATGGGTTTCCTGAAATTCAATTCTAAGCGCTAAACGTCAGCCAGCTACCCACTCCTTGCGGGGTAGCCACCACCAGCTCTGGTTAACTTGCTGTTCAGCATTCATGGGTCCGAGTATCCCTGCGGCCTGAGCGATCGTCAAGTGTTGATCGAAGGCTAATGGCCGCGTTGGCTCAAATCCGGTTATACAGACACTGCCAGACAAGCATCGATCAGGATGACGGCTGTGAACACCCGGTCGGCCGACCGTTCAGTCGGGAAATTCGATGCCGAGTTCCGCCGCGAATTGTTGCATCTGCGGGTCCTCATGCAGGAATCGCGTGTGCGGGTACCACGTCACCAGCCAGGGAAACCACGGGATCTTCTGGTCTTTGGCGGCCTGCAGCCATTTCATCGATTCTTCCCGATCGCCGAGTCCGCCGTAGATCAGCGCCAGCGTGAAAGGGTTGTTGTCTCTTTCCTCGACAAACTTGAGCACGACCGCGGCGTCCTGATCGCGACCGGCGGTGGCGAGTGTAGCCGCAAGGAAAAATCCCCAGAACCGATTGTTTCGCAGGTTCTCATGAGCCTCGATGGCTTCGTCGACCCGGCCCATGTCCAGGTAGGTCTGTCCCAGCGCCAGCCAGGCAATGGGATAGTTGGGATTCAGTGCGAGCGTGGTCTGCGCTTCTTCAATGGCCTGTTCATACATGCCGGCATCGCGATACTGATCTGCGAGCCAGGATGAGTAGAAAGGGGACAGCGGGTTGAGCTCCTTCGTGTGCTCGCCGTATTCGATGGCCTCCTCGTCTCTGAGCAACAACTCCAGCAACCACGCGTAGTGGTAGTGCGCGTCGACCAGGCTTGGATTAAGTTCAAGGGCGCGCAGGAAGGCCTCTTCGCCACCCGCAAAATCCCACTCGTAATAGATTTTGTACATGCCGACGGCAAGGTATGCCTCCGCGAGATCGGGATCGTATTCGAGCGCGCGCTGTGCTGCTTCTTTCGCACGCGGATATGCGCCGGCGACCGGATACGGGCTATGACCGAGCTGCGCGTAGCCGATCGCGAGACCTGCATAAGCCAGGGCACTCGTGGGATCGTTCTCGACGGCTTCCGTGAAAATCTCGATCGCACGCCGATAGCCGCGCCGCGATCCTTTGTGCAGCTGAAACATGCCTCTCAGGTACGTCTCGTAGGTGGCCGAATCGGGTCCGTCGGTCAGGGCGAGCCGCCGTTGTTCATCCGGCGTCAGCTGCACCTTGACTTCGCGAGCGACTGCGCTGGCCACCTCATTCTGCATCGAAATCAAGCCATCGAACTCGCGTGTGAAGCTCTCGGCCCACAGTGTTTGCTCGGTATTGGTGTCAACAAGTGTCACATTGACACGCACCTGATCACCTTCTCGCATGACCGAGCCGGAAAGTATCTTATCGACACCCAGCAACCGGCGGATGTCCGGGAGCGACATGTCTCCAGTGACGCGTCGCGATGAAAAACGCGAGGTGACCCTGAACCGGGTAATCCGCGACAACGCAATTATCATGGCATCGTGCAGGCCGGCCGTCAGGAATTCCTGGCTGGCGTCACCCGAGAGATTCTCCAGCGGCAGCACGGCAATTGCCGTAGCCAGCCGTCCCGCCGCGTACCATGGTCCCGCGCCCCTCAATGGTCCCTGCCGAATTTCGTTGATCGCAATGCCTGCAAAGATGACGGCGACAACGGTGAGTGCGGCCAGGACGATGTAGTCTGGCTTGCGAAGACTGAGACCGGTGGTGTCGGTGACACCAGCCGGTGGCGTGCGTACGATTCCCTCCGGCGTGATGTCGTATCGCCAGCCAAATATGAGGGCGATCGGAAAACCCGCGATGGCCGCCATCCATATGTGCTGCAGGGCCGCGTCCGGTATACCAAAAGACTGGAATGCCAGCGCAAGGACTTGCAACAGGACCCACGCGCCGATGATGTAGATGGCGGCAGTCCCGAAGACGCGGCGCCGCCGCAGTTCTTGCACGAATTGCCATAGTCGACGCATAAAAGTCTCCCCGACTTGTAGCAGGTAGTCGCTGGATCCGGCCAAGCCTGATTACCGGGCGTAATTTATCACTTTTTCGAGCTTGAACAAGTGCTTACGCCGGCCCGACCCCGACATCATAGCCTAACCGAGATCGTAGATCAGCGGCAGGACAATCGAGAAACCGATCCACATGATGATTGTCAGCGGGATGCCGACTCTCAGGAAGTCCGAAAACTTGTAACCGCCTGCGCTCAAAATCAGCAGGTTGGTCTGATAGCCGAACGGCGTTGCGAAACTCATATTCGCACCGAATAACACGGCCAGGACAAACGGCATCGGGTTGATACCGAGTTGCTGGGCGATAGCGATCGCGATTGGTGTGCCGATTACCGCCGCAGCGTTGTTGGACACGACGTTGGTCAGCACGGTCATGATCAGCATGAACAAACTCAATATAACCGGGGCCGGCAGATTTGATGCGATGCTGACGAAGCCACTGGCGAGGTAATCCGCCATGCCGGTTCCCATGATTGCTTTGCCGAGCGCAAGGCTGGCCACAATAATCATGATCACCGGCGCTGACAGCGAATTTGCGGCGTCACGCCAGGTCAGGCAGCCAAGGGCCAGCATCAGGCCAACACCAATGAGGGCGCTGACAGAAATCGGCATTAATCCGACCGCCGCGGCAAGTACTACGGACCCCATAACCGCCAATGCACGATTTGCACGATGTGTGTGCGGCAGGTCGGTGGTGCCGTCGAGGACCAGCATATTGCCGCTGGATTTCAGGGTGTTGATAGCGTCGCGCGTGCCCTGCACGAGCAAAACGTCGCCTGCCCGCAGGCGAATGCTGTTCAGATCACCGGTAACCTGCAAGCTCGGCGTGCGTGCCCTGTGAATCGCCAGCGGCAGCAATCCGTAGCTCGTGCTGAATCGCACGGCGGCCAGGCTGCGAAAATGCAGTGGCGATCCACGGGTGACCACAACTTCTGCCAGTTGCTGGCCCTCCGCTGTCAGTGGCGTATCCTCGTCGACCGGGTGTTCGCTATCAGAAATGTTGTAAAGTGTCGCGCCCAGCAGGCGTTCGAAGTGCTTCAGGTTATCCGGCGTATCCTTGACGAAAATTCTGTCACCCGGCTGAAACTTTACAGATGGCAATTTGGCCAGAAACAGGGACTCGCTGCGCTGAATCCTGTCGACCCGCATCTGGCCGTTCGTTTTTGCGAGTACCTCGGACAGCGTCTTGCCTGCCGCAAAACTGTCTTCCTTTACAAACAGCTGGCCGCTGAATACACGCGGCGTGGTATCAGCCATCGGAGGCTCGCGATCCGGTAGCAATCTCGGGGCGATAAGCCAGAGAAAAATCAGGCCGACACCGCCAACCAGAAATGCAGGCAACACGAAATCGAACATGCCGATTGTCGCCAGGTCGAGGTCGCGGGCAATGCCAACGACCAGCAGGTTTGTCGAGGTGCCGATCGTCGTGGACATGCCGCCGATGATCGTCCCCAATCCCATCGGCAACATGACTCCGGACACCGGAAACTTAACCCGCAGGGACACACTGACGAGAATCGGCATCAGGAGCACGACAATCGGCGTGTTATTCATGAATGCGCTCAAAACCGCCGCGGCTATGAGGGTTACCAGCAACGCCAGTAGCGGACGGGTTGACCAGGCACGGGCCACGATGGTTGCCAGCGGTTGCAATGCACCAGTGGTTTCGAGCGCCTTGCCGACCATCATGAGCGCACAGATCGTGACCAGCGCCTCATTGCCGAATCCCGCAAAGAAATCGACTGGCCCGAGCGGCACACCGTTTCTTTCATAGGGGAAAAACTGAAATCCGGCAACGAGGATTATCAGGACAATCAGGCTTGATGTTTCAAGCGGCAGGCGATCGCGTGTAAACAGAAAAAGAGCCACCGCAGTGAGCAGTAGCACGGCAACGCCATGTGCATCTGGTGTGATAGCTTGCAATCGAACCTCGCAGACGTGATTCAGGTCGGCGGAATATCCGCCCGGCAGCCCTAAAACCGTATGTCCCCAATACAGAGTATTTGCGCGATCAGAATAAACCGTATCTCAGTTCATACCCTTGCTGCAACGGCTGTATCCGTTTTTCGCCCTTGAATCACAGCCCAGGCGCGCCTGTGAAAGGCTTTGTATTCATCCAGGTTCCAGTCGCGAAATTCCGGCACATCGGCAAAACTCCAGGCATCTGCGTAAGCAAGCACTGGCAGCAGATCCATGTAGCCAGCACTGCAGGTGGTCGTCGGCAGCACGGAGTACGGCGATATTATGAGCATATTGCGGTGACGCACAGCCGATTCCTCGAGTGCGACTCGCCAGCGGCGGCGCCAGTTTTCGCGGTGAACACTATCATCCCAGCCGCTGGAGGGATCAATGCCGCAGAGTGCCGGCAGGCAGCCAGCGTACCGCGCCAGCTGGCCCGAGCGGTGCCACAGTGTTTTTCGAATGCGAGCGACTATGGCACAGAGCCATCTCAGCGTAGCGAGATTTTCCGGATCCAGTCCGCGGCGCGCAGCCAGGTCGCCCAGCCCGGTGATCGACATAGCCAACCTGCGATTTAAATGCGCGTCGCTACGCTGGCCGGGCTGTGACCAAAACAGTTGATCCATGACTTTTTCCGCAATCTCGACGCCGCTTGCCAGTGCCGGCAACAGCTGATCCCACCTGAGCTCGCCTGAGTCGTTTGCGAAGTGAATTAGTGGCAGGCTGATCGGTAGCCAGGCGGAATCTACGGGGACCTGTGTGCCGGCGACGGGCAAAACGGATGCAGTGACCTCATCGGCAAGCAGCGGGCACGCTGTTCTGACCGTAGCGCCATACGCGGGTTTGAGCGGCACAGACGCCGTGCGATTTTGCCACAGAAAGGACCAGTTTTGGTCCGTACCGGACTGCACCCGCGGATTGCTGTGCGGTGTCATCTGCAGGCTGTCCAGGAGCACATAGCGCGGACCGTTGCCTGGCACAGATTTCGTGATTACCTGAAACGCCTGCAGCGGCAGCTGATGAGAATGAATACAAATTCCGAGGTCCTCGCCGCATTGATTGTTGTGCGCAATCTCCGCCTGCAGAAATTCGCAAAAGCGTTGCAAAGCATCGACAGCCGCGTCTTCCCTGCCAAGATCCGTGAGTGACAGGGTTAAAGGGATGTGGTCCCTTAGCAGCGTCAGGATAGCGTTGATCGCAATCCCGGTACCCGTGCCCGACCGCAGTAAATTGCGCACCGAAACCCGCATAGGAACACCACCAGCCACGTTGTTCCGCGTGCCACAAAGTGGTGGAACTTCGAATCCAAGTTGCCTCAGCCGGTCGATCAGCGGACGCAGCGCGTCGTCGCCATCCCGGCCCCCGCTGACAGGCGCATCGTCACGTCGTCGCCCCGGAGAGATATCCGTATCTTGCAGCATGGTGGTCCTTCCCTGGACTGAAGGGCTAACTCCAAATATCTGTTGTAGGAGGGGCTTGCAGGAGCGGCTTCTCAGCCGCGAATGCTCGAACCCGGTTCCGGGGCTGAAGCCCTTCCTACAAGCCGCTCCTGCAAGCCCCTCGTACAGTTGATGTTGCAGGAATCGCAGCATTGTCACCGTCCGACAATCCGGGCAGCTTGTGGAGTTATTGCCATGGTCGCGCCGACTGGCTCGCCTGCAAGCGTTGACCAATCATTACCTTGAGGATAATTTCGTCCCGCCGCCGCCACGCGTTACACTTGGAAGTTCATCACGGAGCGCGCAAACTGGCTGCCATTCGGCGACGACAGGGCCTCACGTGAGGGCGGGTAAATGAAGAAGCAGGCAATTCATGCGTCGATATATGCATGCACAGTAGTGTTGTCTGTCAGTGCCTGTAATAAATCTCCATCGGTAGACGAGACCCCCGTCCTGCAATCGGGCTACTGGCAGGCAAGCATCACTTTGCCCGGCGGCGAAATCGAAACCGGCATAGAAATCAGCAAGGACGGCAAGCTATACCAGGCCAGCCTGGTTAATGGGCAGGAACGGGTACGAATCAATGAGGTCAGCTTTTCAGATGGCGAATTGCTACTCAGATTTCCCGCGTTCAACAATGAAATTCGTGCCACTCTCAGCGACGGCAAACTGCAGGGCGAGCTGACCATTGTCAGACGCTTCGGCGAGACCCAGGTAATGCCATTTTCCGCAGTGCCGGGAAACGCGCGCAGCCAGGAAGACAACGAGGCGCCCAATCACGATATGTCGGGGCGCTGGCAGGTACGCTTTCACCAACCTGATGGCTCGGATTCGCCGTCCATCGGCGAATTTGCGCAGCGGGGATCACGGCTTTTTGGAACATTTCTGAATCCCGACGGGGACCACCGTTTTCTTGCGGGCCATGTGCGCGGCAACAACTTCAAGCTTTCGACATTCGACGGCGCACATGCTTTTATTTTCTCGGGGGAAATCAGCGAAGCAGGCGATATCCGGAATGCGAACTTCTGGTCCGCCACATCGTGGCATCAGAACTGGTCGGCGGTGCGTAACGAGTACGTCGAATTGCCGGATTCATTTCAGCGCACTTTCCTGAAGCCTGGCTACGATACTTTCGACTTCGAGTTTCCCGACCCTGATGGCGTTACGGTCTCGCTGGCGGACGAGAAATATGACGGCAAGGTTGTCATGGTTATGATAGCCGGCACCTGGTGTCCGAATTGCAATGACGAAGCCAGGTTTGTGGCGCCGCTGCACAAGGAATTCCGTGACCAGGGGCTGGAAGTCGTCGCACTGCTGTTTGAGCATTTCGAGGAACATGAAGTGGCCGCGGAACAGGTGCGGAGATTTCGCGAGAAGTTCGACATCGAGTTCGACACGCTGATCGCCGGCATCTCTGACAAGATCGAAGCGTCCAGGGTGTTGCCCGCGTTAAGCGCTGTACTTGCTTATCCGACAACTATTTTTATTGATCGCGGTGGCCGCGTACGGCAGATTCATACCGGGTTCTCGGGGCCTGGCACCGGTGAGCATTACCAGAAGCTGCAGAGGCAATTCAGAAACCTGATCACAACCCTGCTTGCGGAACCCTTGGACCTGATTGAAGCGCTGACTGCGGACGATATGCCGGAAGAATAACTACGATTTGCGTCAGGATTTCTGAATTGGACTGGAGGAAACAATGCCATCATTCGATGTTGTGAGTAATTTCGACGCTCACGAAGCAAGCAATGCTGTTGACCAGGCAAATCGCGAGGTGACCAATCGCTTTGACTTCAAAGGCACGGGCTCGAAATTCGAGCTCGATGGACAGCTGATTTCGCTGACCAGCCAGGCCGATTTTCAGCTCAAGCAAATGCTCGATATCCTGCGCCAAAAGCTGGCAAAGCGTGGTATTGATATCGGCTGCATGAAAGAGGAAGAACCCGAAATCACCGGCAGCGAAGCGCGGCAAAAGGTCATCCTGCGGCAGGGTATCGAGACGCCGCTCGCGAGAGACCTTGTCAAGAAGATCAAGGGCAGCAAGCTGAAGGTGCAGACGGCAATCCAGGGTGACAAGCTCAGGGTGAGCGGCAAGAAACGGGATGTCCTGCAGTCCGTAATCTCTTTGCTGAAAGAAAGCGACATAGACCTGCCGTTGCAATACGAAAATTTTCGCGACTGATTTGGCATTTGGCCATCGCACGGAAAAGTCGATGCACAAGACGTTACGCAGGCAGGACATCACGTTTGAGGATAAACACCAGGCCTTGCGGGATGACGTGCGCACACTTGGCACGCTGGTCGGGGAGCTCCTGAAAGATCAGGGGGGCGACGAGCTTTTCGACGTTGTCGAGACCGCGCGACTAAGATCAATTCGCCGTCGCGAAGGAAATGAGATTCCTGGTGAAGGGCTGGCCGAACTGGTCGGGGACCTTGATCTTTCGCTGGCGATGCAGGTCATCCGTGCGTTTTCAACCTATTTTCAGATGGTCAACACAGCGGAAAAAGTGCATCGCATTCGCCGCCGCCGGGCCTACCTGCAGGAAGTTGGCCAGTATCAGCCGGGCGGCCTCGAAGAAACCATGGTCAAACTCAAGGCTGCCGGGCTGGACCTGCCTGCGCTGCAAAATCTGCTCAACCGGATTTGTATCGAGCCGGTATTCACCGCACACCCGACCGAACCGACGAGGCGCACGATTCTTCGCAAGGAACAACGCATCGTCAGTCACCTGATCGATATGCTCAATCCGACAATGACAGTCCAGGAAACCCACACCTGTCTTGAGAACATCAAGCTCGAGATGACGACCGGTTGGCAGACCGATGAAAACCCGTCGGAACAGATGACTGTTGCCGACGAGCTCGAGCATGTAATGTTCTTCATGACCGACGTCCTGTACAGGGCAATGCCGCCGTTTTACGAGGATATTGAAAACGCGGCCATCCGGGTCTATGGCGATGAAGGGAAGCAACTGCAGGTCCCCGTGATGATCAGGTTCGCATCATGGGTCGGCGGGGATATGGACGGCAATCCAAACGTCAATGCCAAGACGATTCGCTCAACGCTCGCCCGCCAGCGGTCCCTGGTTCTCGATCTGTATTATCGGGAATGCCGCAATCTTTCGGCAAAACTCAGTCAGTCGATTCGTCGCATCGTCGTTGACCAGGTAATACTGAGTAAGATCGAACATTATCGCAGCATGTTTCAACAGGCCTACCACGCTGTGCCGGCGAGGCACAGGGACATGCCTTATCGCGTCTTTTTGCGTCTCGTACAGGCGAGACTGCAGGCTACCTACGATGATGACGCCTATCCCTATGAGAACGTTAGCCAGTTCCGCGCCGACATTCAGTTAGTCGCACAAAGCCTCGATGCGAACAAGGGGGAGCATGCCGGCTTGTTCGCTGTAAAACGTTTGTTGCGAAGGATCGATACCTTCGGTTTTCATTTTCTGACGCTTGACGTGCGCCAGGATGCGCTCGCGCACCGCCAGGTCGTCGGTGAATTGCTGGGCGAGGACGATTGGCTGGACTGGAAACCGGAGGATCGGGTAAAGCGAATCATCGAAGCGATTGAGTTACGGGATTCAGCACCGGATTCACAGAGCGTGAATGCACGCAAGACATTGGCTGTGTTCCAGGCGATTGCCTTATGCAAGCGCAAGTACGGCGATCACGCGATCGGACCATTCATTGTCAGCATGACACAGGGGCCGGACGACATATTGTCGGTGCTGCTGCTTGCCAACTGGAGCGAATTGCACAATCGTCACTTCGAAGTGCCGCTGGACATCGCCCCCCTGCTGGAAACCGTCGACGATCTTCACAAGGGGCAGGAAATCCTCCGGTCTCTCCTTGGAAACAATTTGTATCGAGCGCACCTGCAGCGACGATCGAATCGGCAGACCGTGATGATCGGCTACTCTGACAGCAACAAGGATGCGGGTCTTGCATCAGCGCGTTGGGCATTGCAAGAAGCACAGACTGATCTCGTCCGGGTCTTCAGCGAACATGATATCGAGCTGAATCTTTTTCACGGCCGGGGCGGCACAATCAGCCGCGGCGGCGCCAAAACGCACGCGGCAGTGCTCGGCGCACCACCTGGCACGGTCAATGGTCGATTGCGCGTCACCGAACAGGGCGAAATCATCAATGAAAAGTACGGCCTGCGGGGAATCGCTTTGCGAACGCTCGAGCAGGCGGTGGGATCCGTCGCATTGGCGACAGCGATGCCGGAACACCGCGGCAACGACATGCCGGAGTGGCACGAGATGATGCAGGTCATCGCCGATGTCAGCCGGGACACTTATCGAAAGCTTGTTTTCGAGTCGCCGGGGTTCTACGAGTATTTTCGGCGCGGAACGCCAATTGATCTGATCGAGCGCATGCGAATCGGCTCTCGCCCGGCCTCGCGCCGGGGCGGCGAAGGGGTCGAGGATCTGCGGGCCATACCGTGGGTGTTTGCGTGGACGCAGACCCGGCTCATGCTGCCTGGCTGGTACGGTCTTGGAAGCGGCCTCGTCGCGGCAGGCAAGCAGTTTGATGACGCAGCATTCCGAGAGATGTTCAGTGAGTGGTATTTCATGCGGGCATTGACCGCCGATGCCGAGATGGTACTCGCAAAAGCAGACATTGGAATTGCGCGATACTACTCCAAGCTGGCCGGCGAACTGCACGAGGAGTTCTTTCCGATTATCGAAAAGGAATTCGAACTGACCTGCGAGTTGATACTTGACTATTCAAACCACGATGCATTGCTGGACGGCGATACCACGCTGCAACGGGCAATCATGCTGAGGAACCCCTACGTCGATCCGATGAGTTTGCTGCAAGTCGATCTGCTGGGCCGCTGGCGTGAAACAAACTACGAAGATCAGGATTTGTTCAGCGCCCTGCTTGCAAGCGTTAACGGTATTGCACAGGGATTGCAAAACACCGGCTAAAAGCCAAGGTATACAATCGCTCGCTGGGGCGAGCTCCTACGGGTTCAATCGTTACGCTCAATTCTTGCACTAAAGATCAATCCGCACCCGTCATTGTGCATACATTCTGCGTAAAGGCGGATTGGGGGCGAGCTCCTACAACTGTCGTAATACGGTCCACTGTCCTGTCTCGGTCTCCGATACCACTTTGCCCTTTGCCGAGATGCCGGCCTCATGTACTGAGTCGGGATCGCCGGTCAGCAGCGGATGCCATTCCGGCAGATCCTTGCCGTCCGCAAGTCGTCGATAAGCGCAACTATCCGGCAGCCAGTTAAACGTCTCGGGTTCGTCGACAGAAAGCACCAGGCAGCTGGCAACCTTTTTCGCACGCGCAGCATAATTGGTACAGCGGCAGGTCTGTGTATCCAGCAGCCGGCAGGCCACATCCGTGAAGTAGACGTCACCGGTTTCCTCGTCCTCGAGTTTCTGTAAACAGCACAGCGCGCAACCGTCACAAAGTGACTCCCACTCAGCTGTAGACATCTCCGCAAGCGATTTGCGTTTCCAGAATTCATCCGTCATCGTTCGCTCTCATTAATCAGAGAATAACCGATAATTCATGAAAGCAGTTTTCCTCGACTTCGGAACCATGGGTGCGGCCGAACTCGATCCGTCGCCGCTGGCGGAAGTGGTGCCGGATTTCGAGGTCTTTGACAGCACGCCACAGGAACTCGTGGCTGAGCGGATCGACGGTGTGGACTTCGTTTTTGCGAACAAGGCCCGTTTGACGAAGGATATCATATCGAACGCCGGTAGCCTGCAGTTTATTGGACTAACCGCAACCGGCGTCGACAATGTCGATCTCGACGCCGCCAAAAATCACGATGTTGCCGTTTGTAATATTCGTGCTTATTGTACGCAGTCGATCGTTGAACACGTATTCGCGGTGTTATTGAATCTCACGCACAGTGTCCGTCAATACGATCGAATTGTTCGTACCGGGGCATGGCAACAGGCTGACAACTTTTGCATGCTCGAATTTCCGATTCGGGAACTATCCGCAATGACAATTGGAATCGTAGGCCTCGGCGTGCTGGGCACTGGTGTTGCGAATATGGCACGGAAGTTCTGCATGTCGGTCATGGTTGCACGACGTCCTGGCCAGCCGGCAACCGCGGACGATGGCCGTTTTGATATCAGCGATATCCTGCAACAGTGCGATGTCCTATCGCTGCATTGCCCTCTCACCGGGAAAACCCGCGGACTGATCGGCGCCCGCGAACTCGAACTCATGAAACCCGGCGCCATACTTATTAACACGGCGCGCGGCGGTTTGATTGATACCACTGCACTGGTGGAGGCACTGAATAACGGCACGATCGCCGCAGCAGCCATCGATGTATTGCCACAGGAACCGCCGGTCGACGGTGACCCGCTGCTGGACTACGAGGGC
>SMUY01203488.1_pt1 | contig 15710 bp, 16 predicted proteins | sample 2456441 | NCBI WGS metagenome assembly SMUY01 (sample SAMN11095931, study PRJNA526329) | marine sediment metagenome | biome: Marine sediment; feature: Surficial sediment; material: Deep marine sediment; isolation source: Hadal surficial sediment | place: Pacific Ocean | collected 2014-11 | depth...
AATATGCCATACTCACGGAGACTGGCGCGAGCTTGCATTCCTTCGAATAATGACCACTAGCGAATAATGAATAATGAATGCCACGGGGAATAATGAATAGTGAAGTGAAGTCACCAACTTTCACTATTCATTATTCCCGTGGCATTCATTATTCGCGGCGTTCAAGCCTGCTCCCCCCGGTCATCCCCAATCGTGTAACCACCTTGGTAGACGGTAGACAGAGGTCGGTGGCCGGATGAGATCGGCAGCCTAGCCCAGCGGGACCGTCTCCACATTCCTCAGCTTCTCCCCCACGAACCTTCCTCCCACCTCGAGGAACCGCGCCTCGTCGTCGCTCACCACGAAGCGATGGTATCCCACGTGGCCGTCCGGCGCCGCCAGATCCAATTCGGCGAGTCGGGCAGCCACGGCCTTGGCGGTTTCTTCGGCACTGTCGATGAGGGAGACCTGGGGTCCGAGGTGGCGGCGGAGCAAGGGTTTCAGCAGGGGGTAATGGGTGCAGCCGAGCACCAGAGTATCCAGGCCGTCCCGCACCAGTGGATCGAGATACTCCGCCGCGATGATACGGGTGGCTTCGTGGTCAAACCAGCCTTCCTCCACCAACGGAACCAGTAAGGGACACGGCACCTGTTCGACCGTCGCCGCCGGCAGTAGCGCATGGATGGCCTTGGCGTAGGCGTTGCTTCGAATGGTGCCGGCGGTGCCGATGACCCCGATCACCCCACCGCGCGTGGCCTTGGTGGCGGCGCGGGCGCCCGGTTCGATCACCCCGATCACCGGAACGGGCGACGCCGCGCGCAGGTCGTCGAGAGCGTGAGCCGAACTGGTGTTGCACGCCACCACGATCGCCTTCACTCCCTGGCCCAGCAACCAGGTCTGGATCTCCATGCTGTAGCGACGAACGGTGTCGGGCGACTTCGGCCCATAGGGGACCCGGGCGGTGTCACCGAAATAGATGGTCGCCTCGGCCGGTAGTCGCTCGAAGATCGCTCTGGTGACGGTCAGACCGCCGATCCCGGAATCGAAGATGCCGATGGGAGCTCTGTTCATGGCAACCTGATGGGCACAGTGATTTGGGCACCGTAGCCGCCGGGAACGCCCCGCAATTGCAGGTCGTCCGGAAAATCCCACAGGTGGGCGCCCACGAAGGCATCGAGACCGGCCATGAGATGGTTGAACACCAAGATGGCGATCCAGTCCTCCCGCTGCTGTTCCTTGGCTTCCGCGGCAGGGTCGTTGGTGCGCTGGAGATAACCCAGTTGATGATTCATCTTCACGATCATGCCGAGGCTGATCCCCTCGACGGCGATGAACAGGCCGCCGGTGAGTTTGCGGTCGAGTTTGGCCTGCCCCCATCCGGGAATGAGAAACGAACGCCAGAAGGCGCCCATGGGTGACACCGGACGCTGCAGGTCCGGCACTCCCTGAGCGGCCAGCTCCCCGATCGTGCCAACCGTGTCCCGTTGCGCAGTCGGCGGGGGCGGGGGCGGGGGCGGGTTCAACTCTTGCGCGCCGATGGCCGGCGCCGGCCAGAGGGCCGCCGCCCCGATGAACACGATTGCGGCGACCCTCACGCCGGCCCCGCCAGGATGGATCGTTCCGTCACCAGAACGGGGAGAGCTCCCGGCAGCGTGGCGATGGTGATTTCCCTGGAGCCGGGACAACGGTACTCGCCGTCGAAGTGGGCCTTGAGCGGCCGGTCCTTGGACCGGATGGTGAGCCGGGACGAGCGCCCCATGGTGACCTGGGGGAGCCCCACGTGGCGGCCGCTGATGGCACGGGGAAGCTTGGTCAGCAGGCCGATTTTCCCCAGGGGCCGGATGAAACAGAAATCGAGCATGCCGTCGTCGGGACGGGCGTCGGGTGTGAGGCGGAACCCTCCACCCGAGGTCGATCCGTTGCCGACCTCCAAAGCGAGGCAATCCTCCGAGAGAACTTCCCCGTCGTCGCTGACGACCGTCAAGTGCATCGGCGTGTAGCTCCCCATGGTTTGCAACACAGCGACAAGATAGGCGGGCAGCCCCCCCAAACGCTTCATCCGGTTGACCCGGTAGGCGACCTCGCCGGCCAGGGCCACCCCCAGGCTGTTGATGAAGTACTCGTCCCAGGCACGCCCCACGTCGATGTACCTCTTGCGCCGCGGCGCCAGCGCTTCGAGAGCCCGCCCTACCCTCATGCCCTGGGTTCCCGTCATTCGGGCGAAGTCGTTGCCGGTACCCACGGGGAGAGCCGCGATCGCGGGTGGAGCAGGCACCCCGGCTTGAAGAATACCGTTGGCCACCTCGTGCATGGTGCCGTCGCCCCCGAGGACCAGGATGGTGTCCAGGCCGGCCTCGGCCCCGTCACGGGCGATCGTCGTGGCGCTCCCCGGCTCGGTGGTCCGGATCACCTCGGCTTGGGGCCACAAACGGCCGAGGTCCGAGATCGCCTGAGAGGCGAGACGGCCACCACGCCCGTGCCCGGCAGCGGGGTTGATGACGAGGAGGGTGTTCATGGACGCCCGACCGAGCCGGATGGCGGGAGCGTGTGGGAATCGAACCCACCAGAGCATGCCGATGGCTTCTCTGTCACGGTTTTGAAGACCGGCCGAGCCACCAGGCCCGATCCGCCCCCTCCGGATTGCTAGCGTGTCGCCACGGCTTCGATTTCGACGCGCACCCCCAAAGGCAGCCCGGCGACGGCCACCGTGGCGCGGGCCGGTTTGTGATCGCCAAACGCCTGGGCATAAACCTGGTTCATCGCCGGAAAATCCGCCATGTCGGTCAGGAACACGGTGGTCTTGACCACCTGGGACAGCGAGGATCCGGCGGCGGCGAGTACCGCGGCCAGGTTCTCCAGCACGCGTGCCGTCTGGGCCTCGATGCCGCCTTCGATCACCGTCCCGGTGGCGGGGTCGAGTGCCACCTGCCCCGCGGTGAACACCAGGTCTCCTACGATGGTAGCCTGACTGTACGGGCCGATGGCGGCGGGTGCCTGGTCGGTAGTAACGAAGTCCATGTCGGTCATCCCGGTCAGAAGAGTCCTTCGATGGTTCCGTCCTCGTGGAGGCGCATCCTCTGGGCCGCCGGCGTCTTGCCCAACCCCGGCATGGTCATGATGTCGCCGGCGAGGGCGACCACGAAGCCGGCACCGGCCGAAGGATAGACGTCCCGAATGGTGATGCGGAAGCCGGACGGCCGCCCGAGTTTGGCCGGATCGTCGGTCAGCGAGTATTGGGTCTTGGCGATGCACACCGGTGTCTGACCCATGCCAATCGACTCGCACACGGCGATCCGTGTCAGGGCCTTCTTTTGAAAGTCGACGCCGTCCGCACCGTAGATCTCCCGGGCGATGATCTCGATCTTCTCCGTGATGGGCAGCGTTTCGTCATACAGCGGCTTGAAGTCCGCCTTGCCTTCGTCCAGCTGATCGAGAAGTTCCTGCGCCACAGCCATGCCTCCCTCTCCACCCTTGGCCCAAAAGTCCCCGAGGGCCGCGCGCACGCCGAGCCCCTTGGCAAACTCGAGAACCGTGGCGAGCTCTTCCTCGGTGTCTGACAGGAACCGGTTGAGCGACACGATCACCGGCACGCCGAATTTCTGCACGTTGCGGACGTGGACTTCGAGGTTAGCCAACCCCTTGCGCAGCGCCTCCATGTTTTCGGTGAGCAAATCCGTCTTGGCGACTCCCCCGTTCATCTTGAGGGCCCGCACGGTGGCGGTGAGGATGGCGGCCTCGGGCTTGAGTCCTCCCGCGCGGCACTTGATGTCGAAGAATTTTTCGGCTCCGAGGTCCGCACCAAAGCCGGCCTCGGTCAGCACGATATCGGCTAGTGACAGACCCAGTTCGGTGGCCATGATCGAGTTGCACCCGTGGGCGATGTTGGCAAACGGCCCACCATGGATCAGTGCCGGCCCCCCCTCCAGCGTCTGGACCAGATTGGGCAGCAAGGCATCCTTGAGGAGGAGCGCCATGGCCCCGTCGGCCTGCAGGTCGGCGGCGGTAATCGGCTGCTTGTCGCGGGTCAGGCCCACGACGATCCGTCCCAGGCGCCGTTCGAGGTCGGCCGGTCCCGTGGCCAGACAGAGGATGGCCATGACCTCGCTCCCCGGCACGATCACGAAATGGTCTTCCCGGGGGGGCCCGCCACTGATCCCGCCCAGGCCGAGAACTACGTGGCGCAGGGCCCGGTCGTTCATGTCCATGGTTCGCGGCCAGCTGATGCGCCGTTGGTCCAGGCCGAGCGCGTTGCCATGATGGATGTGGCTGTCGAGCATGGCCGAGAGGAGGTTGTGGGCCGAGGTGATGGCGTGGAAGTCACCGGTGAAGTGGAGGTTGATCTCCTCCATGGGAACCACCTGGGAGTAGCCACCGCCGGCCGCTCCGCCCTTGATGCCGAACACCGGTCCCAAAGACGGCTCTCGCAACGCCACCAGAACATCCTTACCCATCTTGCGGAGGGCTTGGCCCACGCCGACCACGCAGGTCGACTTCCCTTCCCCGGCCGCGGTGGGACTAATACCGGTCACCAGGACCAGGCGGCCCTTTTTCTGACGGCCTTCGATGGCCCGCGGGAGGATCTTGGCCTTGGTGTGGCCGTACTGGATGATATCCTCTGGGCCCAACCCCAGGTCGGCTGCCACATCGGCGATGGGTCTGAGGGTGGCGGCCTGGGCAATGGCGATGTCGGAGGGTACGGATGACAAGGTGTGCTCCTGAAATGGCTGGTTCGAGAGTCCGCTAAGGGTAATAAGAACAGATTGAATATTGAATAATGAATATTGAATAATGAATAATGAATGCCGGGAGTAGTTGGAGAATGGTCGAGGGGCCTATGCGTTGCCGGGTGTTGCTTCCCAGCCGAACAGGCGGGCCGCGTTGGCGCCGGTGTGCTCGATGACTTGGTCGACCGGCTGCCGGCGAATGTCGGCCACTCGCTCCACCACGTGGCGAACGAAGGCGGGTTCGTTGCGCTTGCCCCGCCGGGGGACTGGCGCCAGGTAGGGGGCGTCGGTCTCCAGCAACAGGCGATCGTCCGGTGTGGCGCGGACGGCTTCGTCGAGGGTCCAGTTCTTGAACGTCACCATCCCGCTGAACGAGATGCAGTGTCCCAGATCCAGCGCGGTGCGCCACAACCCCAAGCCGCTACTGAAGGAGTGCATGACGGCCGGCACCGCCGGATGATTGCGGAGGATGGCGGCGATGTCGTCGTCGGCCTCGCGAGCGTGGATCACGACCGGGAGGCCCAACTCGAGGGCAAGGGACAGTTGTCTTTCGAATGCCTGTTGCTGGGCCGCGCGGGGCGAGTGGTCGTAGTGGTAGTCGAGGCCAATTTCGCCGAGCGCCACCATCCCGGGATCGGGCGCCAGCGACCGCAGCCAGTCGGCGGTATCGTCCGACCACTCTCGGGCGTCATGGGGGTGAACGCCGGCGGTGAACCCGATGCGGGCATCCTCCCGGGCCATGGTCCGGCCAAGTTCGGTAGCCGCTCGCGTTTCCCCTATGATGACGAGGCGGGACACGCCGGCGTCCCAGGCGCGGCTGACAACCTCGGCCCGGTCGTCCGCAAAGGCGCGGTCGCCGAGGTGGCAGTGCGAGTCGACCAGCACGATGGGTTAGCTGACTGTCTGCGGCCGTTTCCGCCTGCTGGCCGTTCCCGGCACCGGGGACTTGACGCCCCGCACCTGGGCGCCGGGCCAGCGTCGCTCGATAGCGAGCAACACGGGCGAGGCGATGAAGATAGAGGAATAAGTGCCGACCGCGACGCCAAACAGCATGACCAGGGCGAAGGGCCGCACCACTTCCCCACCGAGCGTGGCCAGCGCGAGCAACACGGCGAACGACGTGCCGCTGGTCAGGGCGGTCCGGGGGAGGGTCTGGTTGATGGAGTCGTTGAGGATCCCCACAAAGTCTTCCCGCTTGGAGCGGCGGAGGTTTTCCCTGACCCGGTCGAAGATGACGATGGTGTCGTTGAGCGAATAGCCGACCACCGAGAGGAGCGCTCCTACCACGAACAGGCTTACTTCGATCCGGAAGACGGCGATGAATGCCACGGTGGCGAGAATGTCGTGCACCGTCGCGGCCACGGCCGCGGCGCCGAAGCGCCACTCGAAGCGATACCACAAGTAGAACAGCACCGCGACGAACGAGAGGAGGATGGCGAAGAACGCCTTCTGCCGCAGCTCCCCGCCGACCTTGGGACTGACGGCTGCTGCTTCGAGCACTTCCCACTGGTCGGCGCCAATCACGGCATCCAGCGCGGCGCTCACCGCAGCGACCGTAGCCTGCGTGTTGTCGGCGTCGGCCCCTTCCACCGCGACCCGCGCCCGGATGATGAACTCGGTGTCGCTGCCGAACTGAATGATCTCGGCACCGGTCACCCCGTTGTCGCTCAGGGCCTGGCGCATGCGCGCCACGTCACCCGGCTCCGCCGTCCGGATGTGCACCTGGGTACCGCCGGTGAATTCGACGCTGTAGTTGATCCCGAACACGGGGATCAGCATCAGACCCGGAATGATAATGGCCGCGCTGATCCAGTAGGCCAGACGCCTATATCCGAGGAAGTCGATGTGGGTATTGGAAAACAGTCTCATGGTCAGATGCTCAGGGTGGTCATGGCAGGCTTCCGGTCGATCCAGATCATGAAGAAGGTCCGGGTAACGAAGATGGCGGTCACCATCGAGGCGAGGATACCCATGATCAGAGTCACGGCAAACCCCTTGACCGGTCCGGTCCCGAACTGGAACAAGAACATCGCCGTGAGAATGGTGCTGATGTTGGAGTCCACGATGGCGCTCATGGCGTGGGCGAAGCCCTCGTCTATGGCCAGGCGCACCGTCTTGCCCAGTGCCAACTCCTCCCGAATGCGTTCGAAGATGAGCACGTTGGCGTCCACGGCGATCCCGATCGACAGCACCAGCCCGGCGAGTCCCGGGAGGGTCAGCGTGGCATTGATGGCGGCGAGCCCGCCCATGGTGAAGAGGAGGTAGAACCCGAGAGCCAGAACGGCCACCGCTCCGGCCATGTGATAATAGGAGATCATGATGATCACGACGAGCAGCATGCCCACGAGGCCGGCGGTCATGCCCGCCCGCTTGGAGTCTTCGCCCAGACTGGCTCCCACCTGGATCTCTTCCACGATCTTCAGCGGAATGGGGAGCGCGCCCGCCTTCAGCGTCAGGGCCAGGTCTCGGGCTTCGGTAATCGACCGCCCATCGAGGGTGATTTGTCCCCGCCGGTCGATGCGGCTCTGGATGACCGGCGGTTGGCCCTGCACCCGGTTGTCCAGCAGGATGGCCATGTAGTCACCCACATGCGCCTGGGTCAACCGCCCGAAGCGGCGCCCGCCGGTACGGTCCAACTCGAACGTCACGATCGGCCCGTTGGTCACCTGGTCGAGGCCGGCCTGGGCGTCGACCAGGTGCTCCCCGTTCATGATGGCGTCCTTTTGCAGCACGTAGAGGAACCGGTACCTTTGCGAGCCCACATCGGTCGGCTCGAAATTCCACCGGAACTCCAGATCCCGCGGCAACAGGCGGCGCACGTCGGGAATGCGCAGGAGACTGTCGACCCGCAGGTAGGCGGTTTCGGGCACGAGGTACTCGCCGGGAACGAACCCGGTGGTCGAAATCAGGCCCGCCAGCGTGCCTCTGACCAACAGGTTGTCGGCCACCCTGATGGTGTCCTGCCCCGTGGTATCCTGGGGGGTGGACGCGGAGTCGGTGCCTCCGCCCCCGAGGAGGAGCTCGACCGCCGACGGCTGCTGCACGCCGGGGCTGGTGCCCCCGACGTCGAGCCCCAGGCGCCGAATGACCCGGTCCATGGCCGGGAGGACGTTCTCGAGCGCCCCGGTCTCGTCGGTGATCTTGAACTCGAGGAAGGCGGCCTGTTGCACGATCGCCTTGGCGCGATTGGGGTCGTCGATACCGGCCAGCTCGACGACGATCCGGTTGTTACCTACTTTCTGGATCAACGGCTCCGCCACGCCGAACTCGTCGATGCGTTTCCGCAGAATCGTCAGAGCCAGATCGATGTCCCGTGACGGATCGGTGGACACGCGCTCCGATTCGTCGAGCTCCAGTCCGAGGTGCATGCCGCCCTTGAGATCGAGTCCCTTGTTGGGGGGGAAGATCGTGACCACCGTGTCTTTCATGGCGCCGGTTTCGGTCCGCACCCGAATGGTCACTTCGCGTGGCAGGAGATTGTACACGCTCACCAGGACCAGAACGGCGATGAGGATTATCCGACTTCGAATCGTGGTAAACATCTTCACCCAAAGGTTACGCGTAAAACGCTGGTCGTTGTCTCAACTCGCCCGCAGCACGTCCAGAGCCGCAGTCCGGTCTTGGTGCAACTGCCGAGTCAACTCCTCGACCGACCGGAACTTCTTCACGTCCCGTAGCCGCTGCACCCACTCCACCCGCAACCACTGGCCGTAGAGGTCGCCCTCGAACCCGAAGAGGTGCACCTCGAGCGACCTGCCACATTCGCCGAACGTCGGTTTGCCGCCCTGGTTCATCATGGCGCCGACCCGCCCTCCGGCCCATTCCACCCACGCCGCGTAGACGCCGTCGGGGGGCAGCAACTTCTCCGGCGGCACGGCGTCGAGGTTGGCGGTCGGGATGCCTAAGGTGCGGCCGCGTCCCTCACCTCTCGTTACCCGGGCACTCACCTGATACGGCCGCCCCAACAACCGCTCGGCGGTTGCCAGATCGCCCCCGGCGATGGCCCGGCGGATGTGGGTGCTCGACACCGGGAACCCGTGGTCACCTACGGCGTCGACTACGTCGACCACGAATCCGTCGGATTTCCCCAACCGCTTGACGGTATCGACTCCCCCACTTCGCCCCCGACCGAACCCGTGGTCGTATCCGATCACCAGCTCTTCCATGTGGTACCGTTGGCGCAGGATCTGCCGCACGAACGTCTCGGGACTCATCGCGGCCATCGCCCGATCGAACTTGAGAAAGATGGCGTAGTCCAGTTCCGTCTGCGCCAGGATCTCGCGCCGTTCGCGCCCGGTGGTCAGCAGCGGCGGTGCGGCGGCCGGATTGACCACCTGGAGCGGGTGTGGCTCGAAGGTGACCAGCACGCTGCGGCGACCGCTGGCGCGCGCCCGCTTGACGATCTCATTCAACACGGCCCGATGTCCCAGGTGGACACCGTCGAAGGTCCCCACCGTCACGACCGTCCCCTTGGGGAGCGGCGGCAACACGTCGCTCACCGGCCCACCAGCACGACTTTCGGGCGCAGCCAACCTTCGTCCGCCTCGGCCACCGCCACCAGGTCGTTCCCGTGGCGCAGTACGGTGGTGCCGGCCAGCCCGGCGGCGGCTCGAATGGCCCGTCCGTGTTCGATGTCGCGCAACTCCTCGTCATCGACCGCCGCGCTGGGCAGGTGGCCCATGACCTCGACGAGCGGCCTCAGGACCATACCGGGCTGGACGTCCTCCATGGCGACGGCGTCCTCCACCCGCAGCGGGCCGATCGCCTCCCGCCGAAGCGCCGTCAGGTGGGCGCCGGTGCCCAGTCGGCGTCCGGCGTCGCGCGCCAGCGCCCGGATATAGGTGCCGGCACTGACGGTGACCCGGAAGGTGACGTCGGGGCCGTCGACCTCGAGCACGTCGAGAGCGTGCACCGTCACCTCGACGGGCCGCAACGCCACCGCTTCGCCCCGGCGCGCCAGCCGGTAGCTCCGCTCGCCGTCCACCCGCTTGGCGGAGTACACCGGGGGCTCCTGGAGCTGGCGTCCGGTAAAGCCCTCGAGCGTCGCGCGCACGGCGTCTTCGTCGGGCAGCGCGCCGTGCCACTCCGCCACCACCGCCCCGGTGCCATCGTCGGTGTCGGTGGTGACGCCGAGCTTCATGGTGGCCCGATAGGTCTTGGGCTGCTGCTCGATGAACCGGGCCAGTCGGGTTCCCCGTCCGAGCAACACCACGAGGAGTCCGGTGGCGAACGGATCGAGGGTACCGGTGTGCCCGACCGCCCGGGTGCCCAGGGTTCGCCGGACGTGGCGCACAACGTCGTGGGACGTCGCTCCGGCGGGCTTGTCGATCAACAGGGCGCCCGTCAGTCGAGAGACTCCCGGTGGATTTGGTCGAGCAAGGCGTCGATCTTCCTGGCGTGCTCCAAGCCACGATCGATGGCAAACGCGACCGTCGGCACCGTGCGCGTCGTCAGCACCCGCGCCAGCTTGGACCGGAGGAACCCCGCGGCGCTTTCCAGTCCTTCGATCGCCCGTTCTTGTTCTTCGTCCGTTCCCGAGGCGGCGACATATATGGTGGCGTGTCCCAGATCGCCGGTCACCTCGACTCTGGTGATGGTCACGCTCCCCACCCGCGGATCCCGCAGTTCGCGGCCGATGACCTGGGCGAGTATCTGCCGGATGTTCTCGGCGACCTGCTCCGGCCTGCGCGACGATCCCCTCACTGGATGACCGTCACCGAATCGATGATGCGCACGCCGTCAGCCGACTCGATGACCTGGTCCGCCGCCCGGATGGTCTGCTCGGCCACCCGCCGGTCGCTCGCCACCGCGGCACACGCCACCTCGGCCCGCTGCCATAGATCCTGATAGGCCGTCTCGGCCACACTCACGTTGAGCGTCTTGCCTAGCCGCGTGGTGAGCGGCTTGAGGATCCCGCGTTTCTCCTTGAGCGAGTGACACCCCGGCAAGTGCAACTCCCAGGTCCCGACGGCGACCAACACGTCACACCGCCGAGGCGGCGGACGAGTCCTCCAGCGTGCGCCGAACCTGCTCCACCAGGAACGATTCGATGCGATCGCCCACCTTTACATCGTTGAAGTTCTCGATGGCGATACCGCACTCGAGTCCTTCCCTGACTTCCTTCACGTCGTCCTTGAAGCGCTTGAGGCTGCTCATGGTACCGGTGTAGATGGCCACGCCGTCGCGGACGAGCCGGACCTGGGCATCGCGTTGCATCACTCCGCTGGTCACGTTGCAGCCGGCGATGGTGCCGACCTTGCTGACCTTGAAGGTCTGCAGCACCTCGGCTTCGCCGAGGATCACTTCGCGCTCTTCGGGCCGCAGCAGTCCCTCGAGAGCCTGGCGCACCTCTTCCACCGCTTCATAGATGACCGTGTAGGTACGGATCTCGACCTTCTCGCGGTCGGCGGCGGCCCGCGCCTTGGCGTCGGGGCGAACGTGGAATCCGATGATGGAGGCCTTCGAGGCCTTGGCGAGGAGAACGTCGCTCTCCGTCACGGCGCCTACGCCGCGGTGGACGACGTCGACCTGGACTTCGTCGGTCCCGAGTTGGGCCAGCGAGTCGGCCAGCGCCTCGGCTGGACCACCCTGGTCCGCCTTGATGATGACGCGGAGGTGACTGACTTCGCCCTCCTTGAGCGCGCGGCTGAAGTCCTCGAGTGAGGTGCCACGAGCCCCACGCCGGTTCTGGGCTTCGCGCTCGAGCCGCTGGCGTTTCTGCGCGATCTCACGGGCATCGGCCGCGGTGGCGACGCCGACGAAGGTATCGCCCGCCACCGGAACTCCGCCGATGCCGAGCACCTGCACGGGGATAGAGGGACCCGCGGCCTCGACGGCGTTGCCGCGCTCGTCGAACAGGGCTCGTACCCGGCCGGAGAACTTGCCGCAAATGAAATTGTCGCCCTGCCTCAGTGTCCCTCGCTGTATCAGAACGGTAGCCACCGGCCCCTTGCCGGGGTCGAGGGTAGCCTCTAGCACGGTGCCGGCGGCGCGACGATCGGGGTTGGCCTTGAGGTCCAGCAACTCCGCCTGCAGCAGGATCTTCTCGAGCAAGACGTCCACACCTTGCCCCGTCTTGGCAGATATGGGGGCGGAAAGCACGTCGCCGCCGAACTCCTCCAGGACCACGTTGTGTTGCAGGAGGTCCTGCATGGTCTTCTGCGGATTGGCCGTCGGCAGATCCACCTTGTTGACGGCCACGACCAGTGGGACGCCGGCGTTCTTGGCGTGACTGATGGCCTCGATCGTTTGGGGCATGACCTGGTCGTCCGCGGCAACGACCAACACGACGAGGTCGGTCACCTGGGCGCCACGGGCACGCATGGCGGTGAACGCCTCGTGTCCCGGTGTGTCGAGGAAGGTGAGTTTATGCCCATCCGGCAGGGCCACATGGTAGGCGCCGATGTGCTGGGTGATGCCACCCGCCTCCCCGGCGACGACGTTGGCCTTGCGGACGTAGTCGAGCAACGACGTCTTGCCGTGATCCACGTGCCCCATGATGGTGACCACTGGGGGACGCGGTTCCTGCTGCTCGTCGTCGTCCTGCGTCTCCTCGATCAGGTCGGCCACGTATTCGTCTTCCTTCACCGCTTCGTAGCCGAATTCCGAGGTGATCAGTTCGATCTGGTCGAAATCAAGACGCTGGTTGACGGTGATCATCAAGCCGAGCTCCTTGAAGGCGAAGGTGACGATCTCGGTGGCCCCTACCTTCATGAGTTCAGCCAACTCGGCGGCTGAGATGAACTCGTTCACCCGGATCCGGGTCTTCTCCTTCTCCCGCTCCTCGGCAGCTAGTCCCGCCTGGATCTCCCGGTACTTGGGATCCTGGGACCGCGCGCCACGGCCGCGCTTGCCGCCCTTCATGCCGCGCAGCGTCTTGGAGATGTTGGCCCTGACGGCGCCCTGGTCCACGCTGGACCGCCGCGATTTCTTGCCTTTCTTGCGGCGTTCGCGCTCGCCGGGCTTGGCACCTGCTCCGGCACTGCTGAATACCGGCCTGGGGCCCTGGGGCGCGGCCGGTCGGGCCACGCGCGGCGGGATGAACGGCTTGGACGGTTTGGCGGTGGGCGGGGCCGGCTCTTCGGCCGCCGGCGGGGCCGCCGGTTCGCCGTCCACCGCGGGAGCAGCCGGTTGTTCGACCGCCGTGGCTGCCTCGGCCTCCACCGCCTCTTCCTCCGCCGGCGGGAGGTCCTTGAACAGTGCCTTGGCTCGCTCCTCGAGCGTCTGCGCCACCTCAGGCGCGGTGGGTTCTTCGAGAGCCAGCTCCAACTCCATTCGGGCTTCTTCGGCCGCCAGGCGCTTGGCCTCCTCGGCCTCTGCCTTGGCATCGGCTTTGGCGACTTCCGCTGCCGTGCGGCGGCGCTTGCGGGGTGCGGCTGGCTTGGGAACTTCTACTTCGGCCGTCTTGGCCTTGCGCCGGCCCCGTTTGGGCTTGGGCTCCTCGTGGTCGAGGCGCTTGTCCCGTTCCCACCTGACCCGGATTTGGGAGACCTGATCCGGCTCCAATGCCGAGAGGTGGCTCCGCACGAAGATGTCCATCTCCCGCAGCATGGTAAGCAACTGCTCCGAGGGAATCCCAAATTCGCTTGCCAGATCATGAATTCTCGTCTTGACCACTCATTCCTCCCCTAGTCCTTTGTGCGGAGCTCGGCCAACGATCCCAGCCGCGAGCGCCCGCTCCTCCACTCCCACCACCATGACGGGTGGCTTGCCTACCGTGGCGCCAAGTTGCCTGGCGCTGGGCCCCTGTACCAGCGGCACCCGGCGGGCCCGGGCCAGCCGGACGACCTTGTCCTCGACCCGCCCGGTTGCGTCTGCGGCAATCACCACGCAATGAAGCTCGTCCAGCTGTAACGCCCGGCGCACCCGGTCTACCCCGATTCGCAAACGCCCCGAGCGGGCCCCCAAGCCGAGGAGCCCGACGATATCCGTCATGAGGCCGGCGGCGTCCCTTCCACCTGGTCCGGATCAGGGTCGGAGTCAGACGAGGCCACTGGTTCTGGTTCCGGCTCCGGCTCCGCGACGTCCTCCTGGCCGGGCTCCTCGGTTTCCGCGCCGTCCTCGGCAGGGGCCTCCTGGGCCTCCACCGGGGCCGGTTCGTCTTCCTCGGGCTCCTTCGTCATCTCGTGCAGAATCGCTTTGACGGCACCGGTGGCTTCGTCGTCCATCCCGGGGATTTCGGCAATTTTGTCGGCGTCGAAGTTGAGGAGATCGTCCAAGGTGGCAAGGCCGGCTTCCTCAAGGACGGCCACCACGGCAGACGACAATCCGGCCAACTCCGACAGCGGAACCTGGACTTCTTGGATGACCCCGCGGGCTCCACCCAGGAAGGGACCTTCCCCACCCCGTTCCAACCACTCCCGGCTGGAATAGAGATCGATCTTCCAGCCCGTCAGTTCCGAGGCCAGACGCACGTTCTGGCCACCCCGGCCGATGGCGAGGGACAGCTGATCCTCGTCTACGATGGCCTGGATCGTCTTGCTGTCGTGATCGAAGTAGACTTTGGTAACCCGTGCGGGGGCCAGGGCCAGGCGGGCGAACCGCTCCGGGTCCGGCGACCAGGGCACGATATCGATCCGCTCCGAGCCCAGTTCGTTGACGACCGCCTGCACCCGCGAGCCCTTGAGACCCACACAGGCCCCGACGGGATCGATGGAGTCGTCTCGCGAGACGACGGCGACCTTGGTTCGGCTGCCGACTTCGCGGGCGATCTCCTGGATCTGGACGATCTCCTGCTGGATTTCGGGCACTTCGAGCCGGAAGAGCGCTTTCACGAACATTGGATCCGCCCGGGACAATATGAGCCGCGGCCCCTTGGGAGTCTCCTCCAGCCGCTTGAGGACCGCGCGGATGGTGTCGCCCTGGTGGAACCGCTCCCGGTTGTTCTGTTCCCGGTAGGGGATGATGGCCTCGGCCTCGCGGAACTTGTTCAGCATGATGACCAGCTTGCCGCGCTCGATTTGCTGGATCTCGCCGGAGAGGAGTTGGCCGATCTTGTTGCCGAACTCTTCCCGGATCCGGGTGCGCTCCCCTTCCCGTACCCGCTGGATGATTCGCTGCTTGGCGGCCTGGACCGCCAGCCGGCCGAAGCTGGCGAAGGGGAGTTCCTCTTCGAGCATGTCGCCGACCTCGAAGTCAGGATCGCCGAAGCGGGCTTTCTCGAGCGAGATTTGGCACGCCTCGTCCTCGACCTCCTCGACCACCCGACGCAGCCGGACCACCTCGATGGTACCGTCGTCCTCGTCCACGTTCATTTCGAAGGTGACCGTAGGGCCATAGGCGCGCACGAGGGCCGCCTGAATTCCGTCCTTCAGGAGATCGAGCAACTCCTCGCGGTCCAATTGTTTGGCGTCCGCCAGTTCGCGAAACGCTTCCAACACTTCCGGAGAACTAGGCATCCGATGCGTACTCCTAGAGTTTTCCTATCGTGTCCCAATCGACGACCAAGGTGGCCTGGCGGATATCGCTCAGGGCCACCGTCACGTCCTGATCGTCGTGACGCAACACCACATGCTCCTCATCGGGGACGGCCACGATTTCCGCCGTCCGCTTTCCGCCCAGACGGGGCGATTGTACCCGCACCCGGCGCCCAATGAAGCGACGCCAGTGATCCGGCCACCGGACCGGACGCTCCAGCCCGGGAGACGACACCTCGAGAACGTACTGGAGCCCTCCCGCCGGCCCGCTTTCGATGGCCTGCTCGAGCGATCGGCTCAGGGAGGCACACTGGCCGACACTGATGCCGTGGCCCGGCCTGCTGTCGGGGATATCCGCCTTGACCTTGATTACCCGCCGCCGCGAAGGGCCAGCCACCTCAAAATCCACGAAGTCGAACCCCGCTTCGGTGACATAGCGCCGCACCAACTCCAAAAGGCCGTCGTCGGACACGCTGGTTGGACCTTTGGTAAAAAAAAATGTGAGGGAAAACCCCCACATCGACGAACTGCCGACTTGCCCCTCCACCCCACAGCACCTGATAATAACGCCCCTGCCTAGGGGGCGTCAAGC
>SMUY01101595.1_pt1 | contig 15709 bp, 13 predicted proteins | sample 2456441 | NCBI WGS metagenome assembly SMUY01 (sample SAMN11095931, study PRJNA526329) | marine sediment metagenome | biome: Marine sediment; feature: Surficial sediment; material: Deep marine sediment; isolation source: Hadal surficial sediment | place: Pacific Ocean | collected 2014-11 | depth...
CGCTGAGCGTCAAATAGCAAGCAGCAGCGCGATCGAGTTCGCCGTCAGCCTGGCGACCGGCGACCAAGCGCGAGTTCATCCGCCCGGCCCGACAAAACGACGCACCAGCTGTGCGTGCCGACCTGCCGTGTGAGAGCATATGCCGACTGGAAGCAACGGATTGGTCAATGGCTGGCGGGAGCCTGTTAATCGGTGATATTGGCGGTACCAACGCGAGGTTCGCGATAGCCGATAACAAGGTACCGGGGTTCTCGGACGCCAAGACCTTGCCGTGTAAGGATTATGAATCGGCCGAGACAGCGATAAAGGATTATCTCGGTGCCGTTGGCGCCGAGTTGCCCAGCGTCATCTGCCTGGCGGCTGCGGGCCCGATCGTCGACAGGCGAGTCCGGTTTACCAACAATCACTGGGTGACCTCGGCCGAGGACTTGAGTGCCGAGTTTGCGATCACAGCCGTTCGCCTTTTGAATGATTTTGAGGCGATCGCCTACTCGATCCCGTTCCTGAGCGAGGACGACTGTCTGCCCATCGGTCTGCCGCCGCCGAAGAGTCTCGAAATCGACCATTACATGCTCGCCATTCTCGGCCCTGGCACGGGACTCGGTGCCGCAGGTCTGCGCAAGCACGGACAACTGTTCATTCCGATTGCCGGTGAGGCCGGTCACGGCGGCTTTGCGCCGGAAACGCAGGTTCAACTCCAGATCCTCACCGAGTTACGCGAGCGCTTCGATCGTGTGTCAAGCGAGCGACTGGTGTCGGGGCCCGGCCTGGAGAATATCCACTGGGCGCTGATGCGCATTCACGGCGAAAAGCGCGCGCACCTGAAGCCGGCCGAGATTTTCGACGCGGCTTCCGATGACAGCGATCCGCTCGCGGCTGAAGCCGTGCAGATGTTCTTCGAAATCCTCGGCCAGGTTGCGGGCGACCTGGCGCTGACCCTCGGAGCAGAAGACGGCATTTTCATTGCCGGTGGCATCGTGCGGCGGTATCCGGAGCTGATCTGCGACAGCCGTTTCAGAGCGGGTTTTGAAAGAAAAGGGCGACATCGTTCGATCATGGAGCGAATACCGACGCAACTGATCATGCACAAAGAGCCCGGGCTGCTTGGCGCGAGTTATTGTGTGCTGCAGATGGCACAGCACAAGCGGACCGATTAGGCGGGGTCGGTTACGAGTTCTTCGTACAGCGCGATCGTTTTTCTCACGGTATCGTCATTGCGAAAGTTCGTGGCGAGTCGCTCGCGTGCGGCCACTCCCATCCGACGCCGCAATTCGGGGTCACGGTATAGTTTCTCGATTGCCGCGGCCAATGCGCCCGCATCTCTTACGGGTACGACGATGCCCGAGACACCGTCGACAACCAGTTCGGGGCTACCGCCGCTGTTGGTAACAATTGGCGGAACGCGATAAGCCATTGCCTCGATGATCGCCCGTGCGAGGCCTTCGCGCTTCGTGGACGGCAGGCAAAAAACGTCGCAGGCAGCGCTCATCGCCGGCGCGTCGGTACGGAATCCGACGCGATGAATGCGGTCTCTGGCCGGGCTGCGATGGATTCTTGCGGTCAGTTTGTCGGCATCCATGTGTCCGACGAGCAACAGGTGGGCAGGAATGTCATCCGGCAACAGCTCCATTGCTTCGACCAGGTATTCGATGCCTTTGCGCGGCCGGTAGCTTGCCGTGCAGCCGATCACAAATGCGTCTTGCGGAATGCCCACAGTGGTCAGGTCGGCCGGCTCGGCCGTGTACCACTCGAGCTTGTGGCCCTTGTGTATCGTAACCGGGCGTTCCGCGGGCATGCGCAAATACGCTGGCCGCATCTGCAGAAAATGCCGTCGAATCGCCTCGCAGACGCAAACAATGCGATCGATGCGCGGATTCAGATAGCGCATCCACGACATCGGATCGAGAAACCCCACGGCCCCGACGATGCCCCTGTAACAGACGACTTTGACGGGCAGCCCCTTACACGCCCGCAGCCCGTTGGTCACGGCCTTGTTATTAAAGGTGTGCATGATGTGGTATCGGCCACGCACCAGTTCAGTGCGAAGTTCTGCAATGCCCTCCTTGTCGAAATTGCGCGTCAAACGGAGGTCAATCGTGGGCACCCCGGCGTCCGAGAGGATTATGTAATTCGGGTGATCGGCGGGGCAAATGACGGTGATTTCGATGCCGGCCTTGTGCATGCCGATGAAGGTTTCCGTCGTTGGCCGATCAGCGCCTTCCGTGATGCAAAGTGAACGAATGGGCATAGCCGGGTGGAGCGATTCGTAGCCGGGTGAAGCGGGGCAATTTACCACAAGCACCCGGGTGTCGCGCGTCGCGGCGTTGCTGACGTAGAATCGCAGGACACACTGAGAAGGGGGCGATTGTGGGCAAACTACCTGAGGATGTCGGTCCGCAGACACTGGCGATTCACGCTGGAGAAGACGTCGACGAACAGACAGGCGCATCCGTGCCGAATCTGGTCATGTCGACGACATTCGCAACGCGCGATGCATTGGGATTTTCGATCAAGGATTTTGGCGAGGACATGCCCTACATCTACACGCGCTGGGGTAATCCGACAGTGCGGCAATTGCAGGACAAGCTCGCAGCCATTGAGGGCGCCGAAGCCTGTCTCGCGTTTGCATCCGGCATGGCGGCTACTTCCGCATTGTTGCTCGGCTACCTGTCGCGAGGTGACCACCTGATTGTCAGCAATGTCCACTATGCCGGCAGCGCCGAACTGGTCCGCCATACTCTGTCACGGTTCGGTATCGACGTATCAATCGTGGACACGAGTGACGCCGACAACGTCGCGCAGGCAATGCGCGACACGACCAAACTTGTCTTCATCGAGACACCGGCAAACCCGATACTAAGATTGTCGGATATCGAAGGGATCGCAGAAATCTGCGGTGCGAGTCATGTCCGGCTGGCCGTCGATTCCACTTTCGCGCCGCCGACGATTACGCAGCCGATCGAACTGGGCGCAGATTTCGTCATTCATTCCCTGACCAAATACATCGGCGGTCATGGCGATGCTTTGGGTGGCGCATTGCTCGGCCCGCACGAGGCGATACGCGAGCTGAATGAAGAGGCGCTCATTCACTTCGGTGGCGTCATCAGCCCATTTAATGCATGGTTGATCATGCGTGGCATCGCGACGCTACCGATTCGGATGCGCGCGCATTCGGATAATGCAACGCAGGTTGCGTCGTTTCTCGAAAATCACCCGGCCGTGAAGCGGGTTAACTTTCCGGGCCTCGCGTCACACCCACAACACGATCTGGCGCTGAAGCAAATGTCGGCCAGTTCCGGCATGCTCTCGTTCCAGGTGCAAGACGGCCCGCGAACCGCACAGGCGATGATCGACCAGCTCAAGATTATTCATTACGCCGTGAGCCTCGGTCATCACCGCAGTCTCATCTACTGGATTGGCACTGACGCAATAATGGAATCGACTTTCCAGCTTGATGGTGAGCATCTGGCCCGTTATCGCGAGTTTGCGGGCGACGGCGTCATGCGCCTGTCGGTAGGCCTCGAGGACGCGCAGGATATTTGCGCTGATCTGGCCCAGGTATTGACGTGAGCAACGCGATAGCCTCTGAACGGCGGCTCGACTTGACATAAGCCCTGATCCGTCCGCAGGTCGTGTCAACCCGTGGCCCCGGAACGCGTTGTATGTGCTGACAACGCAATTTACGCATGGATACCGAGGAGACGGAAATGGACATCAGGTTCTCAATGATTTTGTCGGCATGGCTGCTGTGTTTTAGTGGCGCCGCGCTGGCGGATGCCGGTGACCAGGTCGCAGACCGCCTGGATGACCTTGGTGATCGCATCAACGATCGCCTTGATGCACGTGGTGACCGCATCAATGATCGGCTCGACAATCGCGGCGACCGCATCAACGATCGTCTTGATCACAGGTCCGATCGCGCGGCCGATGCCGGCAGGGATGATCTTGCGCAGCGCCTGGACAAGCGCGGCGACCAGATCGACAAACGCCTCGACCGAAAAGGCGACCAGATTGACAAACGCCTCGACCGTAACGGTGATCGCATCGATCGACGCCTCGACAAGCGTGGCCAGCGAATCGACCGGCGGCGCGATCGTCGCGGTGCTCGCGAAAAACGCCGAGACTAAGAGGTAGCATCAATTCAACGGGCCGGCGGTGCTGTGCACTGCCGGCCTTTTTTTGCAGCGGATATCGCTGGCACCGCAACGATCAGGCCGCACGTCGGTCGACGCTCAAATATTCCTGCAGCAGGCTCGCCACGCGATCACGAACAGTCGCGGCAGCGTCCTCCTTGACCGGACCGAAACCACGGATGTCCATGTACGATGCGATGATCTCGTGTGCGAGAGCCAGGTTGGCCGCCGACAACGAGGGAATCATCCGGTCGATCAACTCCTCGAATTCTGTTATCAGCGCGCGCTCCATGCGACGTTCCGCCGTTAGCCCGAAGACATCGAGCTTCGTGCCACGGAGGCCGCGCATGCGCGCGAGCAGACGAAATACCGGAATGATCCAGGCGCCGAATTCCTTTTTTCGCGGCCGCCCGCGTGCGTCTTTCGTGCGGCTAATCAACGGTGGCGCGAGGTGAAAACTTAACCTGGCATTGTCGCCATAATCGCGCCGTACCGAGGCCAGAAATCCAGTCTCGGTATGCAGCCGGGCAACTTCGTACTCATCCTTATAGCTCAGTAGTTTGAAATAACTTCGCGCTGCGGCGTCGGCCAGCAGGCCAATACCGCCCAATCGATTTTCGACTTCCCTGATCCTCTGAATCATGTCGCGATACCGTTGCGCCAGCGCCTCGTTCTGATAACTGACGAGAAATTCACTGCGGCGATTGATGACGTCATCGAGTGTCTCGTCAGCTGGGGCGGCGTCATCGTCGTTCATCAATTGTGCGACGGCATCGAAGTCCACGGCGACGACCCGGCCCCAGCCGAATGCCTGCTTGTTTTTCTCAATTTCGACACCGTTCAGTTCGATTGCGCGCATCAGGCCCTTGAGCGACACCGGAACCAGGCCCTGTTGCCACGCACTGCCGAGCAGCAAGACATTGGCGTAGATCGTATTGCCCAGGAGTGTTTCGGCAATCGCATTGGCGTCCAGGGTTGTCAATCGTTCCGCGCCGACTACATTGCGGATTGCCGCGATGCGATCCGCAGCTTTGAGGTCGGCGTCGCGATGCGTTACGAAATCGCCAGTGGAAATTTCGGCTGTATTCACGACCGCACGGGTATGTCCGGGAAGGTAGGTCGCGGACGCTTGTGGAGACGAGCTCACGACCAGGTCGCAACCGATCAGCGCATCCGCCCGCGCAGACTCGATACGCACCTGGTTAATGTCCGCGGGCGCGTTGGCAATGCGGATATAACTGAGTACGGGCCCGAACTTCTGCGCGAAGCCCATGAAGTCCAGGACGCTCGCGCCCTTGCCCTCGAGATGCGCAGCCATTGTTATGAGCTGTCCTACGGTGACGACGCCGGTACCGCCGACGCCCGTGACGAGCAGGTCAAAGCAGGAGTCGATTGTGATGGGTTCGGCGTCCGGCAGCGCCGCAAGCGCGTGCTCAAGTTCGTCCTGAACGTCGAGACCGTCGCGTTTCGTGCGCTCGCCGCCTTCGATCGTTACGAAGCTCGGGCAGAAGCCGTTGATGCACGAGTAGTCCTTGTTGCACGAGTTTTGATCGATCTGGCGCTTGCGGCCAAACGGCGTTTCTTTCGGGATTATGGACAGGCAATTCGATTCGACAGAACAATCGCCACATCCTTCACAAACCAGATCGTTAATCACTACGATCTTTTTCGGGGCGGCGATCTTGCCGCGCTTGCGCTGGCGGCGTAATTCGTTGGCGCAAGTCTGCGCATAAATAAGCACCGTAACGCCCTTTATGTCGCGAAGTTCGCGCTGTACGGCGTCGAGATCGCGCCGATGCGAAAACGTCGTGCCGGCCGGAAAATCGCTGGGTGAATATTGCTCAGGTTCATCGGATACGAGCGCAATGCGCTCGATGCCCTCGGCGCGCACGGATTGCGCGAGTGACGGCACCGACAACGGCCCGTCAACCGGTTGTCCGCCGGTCATCGCGACGGCATCGTTATAGAGGATCTTGAACGTCATGTTCGTGCCGGCCGCCACGGCTTGACGTATGGCCAACGATCCCGAATGGTAAAACGTGCCGTCACCGAGGTTCTGGAAGATATGCCGGCCGCCATTGAACATTGAGCGCGTAATCCAATTGACGCCTTCGCCGCCCATCTGAATCAGTCCTTCAGTGTCGCGGTCCATCCAGCTCGCCATGAAATGGCAGCCGATGCCGGCCAGGGCGCTTGATCCTTCGGGCAGTTTTGTCGACGTGTTGTGCGGACACCCTGAACAGAAGTAGGGCATGCGCGTAGTGCCGTCGATTGAGATGACGTTGCTGCCGTCAGCAATGAGCTTCTCGGCGCGCGCCGTGAGATTCAGGCCGGAAAATTCCTTGTCGAGCCGCCGCGCAACGATGGTGGCGAGTTGTACCGGTGAGAGTTCGCCGATCCAGGGCACGAGCGGATTCTCCTTCTCGTCCGCCTTGCCGACCATGCGCTTCGGTTTACGTCCTGGGTAATCGTAGAAATACTCCTTGAACTGGCTTTCAATGATGCCGCGTTTTTCTTCGATGACGAGTACTTCGTGCTTCTTTTGCACAAAGTCCAGTGCGCCGCCGTGTTCGAGCGGCCAGACCATGCCGATCTTGTATACATCGAGTCCAATTCGCCGCGCCTGTTTGCGGTCGATGCCGAGGAGTCGCAGCGCTTCCATGAGATCGAGGTGTGCCTTACCCGTTGTCACGATGCCGAAGCGCGCATCCGGTACGTCAAAGATTTTTCGGTCAATGGGGTTGGCCGCAGCGAATGCGAGCGTCGCCATTTTTTTGGCTTCAAGCCGTTCCTCGATCTGCGGTCCGGGCAGATCCGGCCAGCGGTAATGCAACCCGCCCGGAGGCACGACGAAATCTTCGGGAATGACGAATTGCCGGTATGGCGGCAATTCGACTGACATCGCGGACTCGACGGTTTCGGAAATTGCCTTGAAGCCGACCCACATGCCCGAGAAGCGCGACAGCGCGATGCCATAGAGCCCGTATTCGAGATACTCAGCCACGTTGGCCGGATGCAGGTGCGGCATGACGAAGGTCAGAAACGCGACGTCCGACTGATGCGGCATTGACGAAGAGACGCAGCCATGATCGTCGCCCGCAATGACCAGTACACCGCCATGCGGAGAGCTGCCGTAGGCATTGCCATGTTTCAATGCGTCGCCGGATCGGTCTACGCCCGGACCCTTGCCATACCAAATGCCGAAAACACCATCGACCTTCCGGTGCGGATCGGTTTCGACCTGTTGGGATCCGAGCACGGCGGTCGCGGCCAGGTCTTCATTGATAGCCGGAAGAAATTCGATGTTGTTCTCTGCAAGAAAAGATTTCGCACGCCACAGTTCCAGGTCGACGGCGCCCAACGGTGAGCCGCGATAACCGCTTATGAAGCCAGCCGTGTTCAGGCCGGCAGCGCGGTCCAGTGTTCTCTGCATGAGCGGTATGCGAACGAGCGCCTGCGTGCCGGTCAGAAATACGCGGCCCGACTCGCGGCGATAGCGGTCGAGTAATTCGTAGTTGTCGAGGGGGAACGCCGGGGAACGGGCGCTGGTAGCAGTGCCGGCCATAACGACTCCGCAGACGGGTGTGGGGGTCCCCAGTGTCGCAGAAAAGCGCCGCGAGAGGGTGCCATTTCAACCGGATTTAGGCATAATTTCGAAAAATTGTGCCGATTTTCGACTTAAAGCGGTATAATTTTGCTGAATTTCTTGTTCGGGAGAAGCCCATGCTGCAGCGGAAGGATCGTCGGATTCTCGCCGAGTTGCAACGTAACAGCCGCCAGACGATGCAGGAGCTCGCGGATGCGGTCGGCATGTCGACGTCCGCGACCTGGCGCCGCGTCAAGACACTCGAAGATACCGGTGTCATCGACCGTTATGCGGCGATCGTGAATGCGAGAAAAGCAGGCTTCGGACTATCGTCGATGGTGCACGTGTCACTCGCGCGTCACGAGGAAAAAAATGTCGACAACTTCATCCGCGAAGTCCGTAAGCACCCCGAGGTGCTCGAATGTTTTGCAACCAGCGGTGAAGCCGATTTTCACCTGCGCGTCGTCGTAGAGGACATCGACGCCTACAATGTATTTCTCGACGATTTCATTTTCAAGCTGCCCGGCGTCTCTCAGGTACGCTCGAATATCGTGCTGAAGGAAATCAAGGCCGATACGGCGTTACCATTTCGCGACTGACGGTGGATCGCGGCGGTAGGAGGGCCTTTACGATCAGGACGACCTAATGTCGCGGAGCACAGGGATGTGCGAGAGCGACCAGGCCCAAGGTTATTGGACCGAGGCCCAATGTTCGTCGGTTGCAACCATCGTGAGCACGTCGTATTGCGCGACAATTTCATCGTCCTGGTTCGTGACTTCGGTGTCCCACCGAACTTCGCCATACTCGGTTCCCGTGCGCAGGTTTTTTTGCTTGCACGTCAAACGCACTTTTAATGAGTCGCCGAAATAAAGTGGCTGCAGGAAACGTAGATCGTCGACACCATAGTTTGCGAGCACGGGGCCGAAGTCCGGATCGACGAACAAGCCTGCTGCGAACGACAAGATCAGGTATCCGTGTGCGACGCGGCCGTCGAAGAACGGGTTTTTTGCCGCGGCTTCGTCGTCCATGTGCGCGTAAAATCTGTCCCCTGTGAACTCGGCGAAGTGATCGATATCGGCCAGCGTTACTTCACGTGACTCAGTCAGCAAGGTGTCGCCGATCTCGAGCTGCTCGAAGGTCTTGCGAAACGGGTGTGCGACCGGGTCGTGCTGGTCGGCGCCGCGAATCCACCGATTGCCGATTGCCGTCAATGTTTCCGGGGAACCCTGAAGGGCTGTCCGTTGCATGTAATGCAATACACCGCGTACGCCGCCCATCTCCTCACCGCCGCCTGCACGACCGGGTCCGCCGTGTACCAGGTGCGGCAAAGGCGCCCCGTGCCCGGTCGATTCCTCCGCACAGTGCCGGTTCAAGACGAGCATGCGACCGTGGTACGCGGCAGTACCCAGAATGAGTTCGCGGGCAATTGCGTCGTCATTGGTGATCACCGAGCCGACGAGGCTGCCTTCGCCCATGCGCACGAGTTCTATCGCTTCGTCGAGATTGTCGTATGGCAGGACCGTGCTCACCGGGCCGAACGCCTCGACCGAATGTACGGCCGGCGATTTGAACGGTTTCTCGCAATGCAACAGTGTTGGCATGAAGAAGGCGCCTTTGCGCGCATCGGCGTCGATGAGTTCGAAGTCGTCCGCGCCGCCGTAGACGATGTCGGCTTCACGCGCCAGTTCGCCGACGCGTTCACGCACTTCCTCGCGCTGTCCTTGGCTCGCGAGCGCCCCCATGTCGACGTCCTTGATGCCAGGGTTGCCGACACGAATCTGACCCAGTGCCGTGGACAGTGCATCGACCAGCTCACCGGCGATCGCGGCAGGTGCGATGATGCGTCGAATTGCCGTGCATTTTTGCCCGGCCTTGCTCGTCATCTCACGCGTGACTTCTTTTACACAGAGGTCGAATTCCGGGGTGCCGGGAACCGCGTCAGGCCCCAGCACGGACGCATTCAGAGAGTCGGTTTCTGCGGTGAACGCGACGGATTCGCTAATGATGCGCGGATGCCGTTGCAGTTTTTCGGCGGTCGACTTCGAACCCGTGAACGCGATCGTATCCTGGCAGATAAGGTGATCGAACAGGTCTCCGATGCCGCCGCAGATCAGTTGCAAGCTACCGGCGGGCAGAATTTTCGATTCGACAATGCGCCTCACCATGAGCTCGGTCAGGTAAGCCGTACTCGATGCAGGTTTTACGATCGCCGGAACGCCGGCCAGCAGCGCAGGCGCCAGTTTTTCGAGCATCCCCCAGCACGGAAAATTGAATGCGTTGATGTGAATCGCGGCGCCGAGCTTCGGCGTAAAGATATGCTGCGCGACGAACGTGCCGTTTTTTGACAGCGGTTCCGGCTGGCCGTCGAGGTAGACGTGATCGTTTGGCATTTCGCGGCGGCCTTTGCTCGAAAATACGAACAGCGTCGAAATGCCGCCGTCGATATCGATCCAGCTGTCGCTGCGTGTGGCGCCGGTCTCGGTCGATAGCGCATAAAACTCTTTCTTGTGTTCGCTTAAGAATTTGGCGAGCGCCTTGAGCATCTCGCCACGGTCATGAAACGTCATGCGGCGCAAATTACGGCCGCCAACGGTTCTTGCATGCTCGAGCATTGCCGCGAAATCGAGGCCGTCGCTCGAAATGCTCGCCACGGGTTCGCCGCTGACCGCACTGGGCAGCGTCTTGCCATCACCAGCACCCTCGATCCAATGATCTTTGACGAGATTACCGAGTTTCATCGCTGTCACTCCTTGGCCGTCCCGCCCGCGGCCGTCCGGACGAGACGCTGCCAGTACTGCGGCAATATCACTTTGTCGGAGCACTGGGTTAGATACAGAAAGAATTTGAATTTGAATTATTCGGTGTCACATTGTACGGTCGGCCATTCCGAAAGCAAGCACGCCTGATATGAGCATCGATGCAGCATGCCGAGATCTCGTCAACGAATTCCGTTCGCGGCCAACGCTGCGTGCCGGCTCGCTGATCACAACTGTGTTCGGCGATTCGATTGCACCGCGTGGCGGCACGGTCTGGCTCGGCAGCCTGATCACGGCAATGGCCGCATTCGGTGCCAGCGAAAGACTCGTGCGCACATCGGTCTTCAGGCTCGCACGCGACGGCTGGTTGCAGTCAAAACAGGTCGGCCGACGCTCGTTCTACAGCCTGAGCGACGAGGGCCGCGAGCGCTTTGCGGCGGCAACACACAGGATCTACGGTGAGCCGGCAACGACCTGGGATGGCGAATGGTCCTTGCTGCTGCTGTCGGGACTTGACGTCGCCACGAAGGAGTCAGTACGTAGAGAGTGCGCGTGGCTCGGCTTTGGCGCGTTGTCCGCAAACGTTCTCGCACACCCCGCACCGGACATGGCCGATCTCAACAACATTATTCGACGCCTGAAGGTGGGCGATGCCCTGGTCGTCATGACAGGGCGCACACTGCAAAGCGGAGCCGCCATGCGCGGCCTGGCCCAGGCAAGCTGGAATCTCGCCGACATAGACGCGCGTTATGAGCGCTTCGTGACGATGTTCCGGCCGCTGATCGCGGCGTTGAAGAAAACTCCGGAAGTCGTCCCGGCAACCGCGTTCCTCGTACGCTCGCTGCTGATCCAGGAATATCGAAAGGTATTGCTGCGCGATCCGCAGTTGCCGGCGGAACTGCTGCCAGCGGGCTGGCATGGAACGGCGGCCTACCAGTTGTGCCGCAACCTTTACCTCGGCGTCTACCGTCAGGCGGACGAGTATCTCTCCGCGACGATGGAAACGGCAGACGGACCGTTGCCGCCGGCCGCGGCAAGCTTCATGCGCCGATTCGGCGGGCTGAACCAGTAGTCCTCACAAGGTGAATGAGTAGACAGGGGCACAATTCGAGATGAACGGACTGCAACGTGCGCGACGTTGCGCAGAAAAAATGTATGCCGCGGACAAGGCATCGAGAGCGCTCGGTATCGAAATCGAAATACCGCGGCCGGGTGCGGCGATTGCGCGTATGCAGGTGCGCGACGACATGGTCAACGGCCTGGATGTCTGCCACGGTGGACTGATATTCACACTCGCCGATACTTCATTCGCTTTTGCGTGCAATGCCTACGACCGTGTGACCGTCGCGGCATCCGGCGATATCGAGTTTCTACGTCCGGCGATGCTGGGCGACAACTTGGAAGCGACTGCGCACGAGGATCACCGCGGAAGAAACAGCGGCCTGTACACGTCGGAAGTCCGTAACCAGCGTGATGAGGTCGTTGCGGTCTTTCGCGGCCGTTCCGTCAGCCGCGATGAGGCGCTGCTCGGCGATGTATAATATGATACAGAACGTCTTGAAAAAATCGAAAAAGCGTGACACATTATCGGGTCACTCAGTCTGGCGCTACCGGGAACACGGACATGTACACGCAAGGCCTTGATCAGCAAGGGAAGCCTGAAGGAAAGCGCGATGCGCCTGAGTCTGCCACCGACCTCGAGGCGTTCCAGAAGCGTATCGACGCGGAGGAAAAGATCGAGGCCAAGGACTGGATGCCCGCGGCATACCGGCGCACGCTCGTCAGGCAGATATCGCAACACGCGCATTCGGAAATTATCGGCATGCAGCCGGAAGGAAACTGGCTGACGCGCGCCCCGACACTGAAGCGCAAGGCGATCCTGCTGGCAAAGGTGCAGGACGAGGCAGGACACGGCCTGTATTTGTACGGTGCGGCAGAAACGCTGGGTGTCTCGCGCGATCAAATGGTGGCGGACCTGCTGTCAGGCAAGGCCAAGTATTCGACTATCTTCAACTACCCGACGCTGACCTGGGCGGATATCGGCACGATCGGCTGGCTCGTCGACGGTGCGGCAATCATGAACCAGATCCCGCTGTGCCGTTGCTCCTACGGCCCGTATGCGCGTGCGATGGTGCGCATCTGCAAGGAAGAGAGTTTTCATCAGCGGCAGGGCTTCGACATCATGCTGGTGCTGTGCCGTGGCAGCGGCGAACAAAAAGCGATGGCACAGGATGCGCTGGACCGCTGGTGGTGGCCGTCACTGATGATGTTCGGGCCACACGACTCCGAGTCGAAGCACTCTGCAAAATCGATGGCGTGGAAAATCAAGCGTTTTTCCAACGATGAACTGCGGCAGAAATTCGTTGATGCCACGGTTCCGCAAGCCGAGTTCCTCGGACTCAAGATGCCTGATGACGACCTCCGCTACGACAAGAAGTCGGGGCATTATCGCTTCGGCGAAATCGATTGGCAGGAATTTCACGATGTGATCGCGGGCAATGGGCCGTGCAACCGGCAACGACTGGAGCAACGCACCAGGGCGCAGGACGATGGCGCGTGGGTGCGCGAAGCCGCGTGTGCCCACGCCGCCAAGCATGCGGCAAAGGCAGCCTGACGGACCGTGAATTTGTAGGAGCGCCTTGACGGTCAGGACGACCTAATGTCGCGGAGCACAGGGATGTGCGAGAGCGACGAGGCGCGAACCGAGGAACAACGATGCAGAACAAAGAATGGCCACTCTACGAAGTCTTTATTAGAACCCGCGCGGGACTCAGTCACCGGCATGCGGGCAGTTTGCACGCGGCCGACGACCAGATGGCGCTCGACTATGCCAGAGATACCTACACTCGACGCAGCGAGGGCGTCAGCCTCTGGGTTGTTCGCTCCGATCAGATTGTCGCGTCCGATCCGGCCGAGTCGGCGGCGTTTTTTGAGCCTGCCGAGGACAAGATCTACCGTCACCCGACGTTTTACGAAATACCCGATGGCGTGGAAAACCTGTGACCAAAGACGAAGCATTGCTGGCGTACACGTTGCGGCTCGGCGACAACGCACTGATTCTCGGTCAACGCCTGATCGAACTTGTGGCCGCGGGACCGGAACTCGAAGAGGAACTCGCAAACGCGAATTTCGCGCTGGACTTCATCGGCCAGGCGCGCATGTTCTATTCCTACGCCGGTGAGATCGAAGGCAAGGGACGTTGTGAAGATGACTTCGCGTTTCTGCGCGATGACCGTGAGTTCGCAAATTTCCTGCTCGTCGAGCAACCGAACGGTCATTTTGGCGACGTGATTGTCAGGCAAGTATTGTTCGACTCGTTTTACGGGCTGCAGCTCGAGGCGCTGACGAAATGCAAAGATAAGCGGCTGGCCGAGATTGCAGTGCGAGCCGGGAAGGAAATTTGCTATCACCTGCGACACACGTCGCAATGGCTTGTGCGTCTGGGAGACGGAACGGCGGAAAGTCATGCGAGGGCCACCGAGGCGCTGGGCAGGCTGTGGCGTTATGTCGGGGAGATGTTTGCCGGTGACGAAGTCGACATCGTTATGCAGTCCGAATTCGACGGCCCCGATCTCGAAACGATCGAGGCGCAATGGTCACTAAAAGTTGCGGCAATACTCGACGACGCGACGCTTGCCACACCAGACGACAAGTGGACCATCAGCGGCGGGCGGCAGGGCCGTCACAGTGAAAGTATGGGTTTCCTGATCGCCGAAATGCAAATTTTGCAACGAGCTTACCCGGGTGCAACTTGGTAGTCGTCGACATAAGCCGTGAGCAGGTGCTCGAGTGGCTGCACGAAGTGCCTGATCCTGAAATTCCGGTGCTTAGCATCACGGACCTGGGCATCGTCCGCGACGTGTCGATCGGCAGCGAAGTCGTCGTCGCGCTGGCGCCGACTTATTCCGGCTGTCCGGCAACCGAAGTTATCGAGCAGAGCGTTATTGACAAGCTGCACGACTGCGGCATTGATGACGTGTCCGTCAAGCGCGTGTTGACGCCGCCGTGGACGACGGACTGGATTAGCGCTGCCGGGCGCAAAAAATTACGCGACTATGGCATTGCGCCACCCGAATACGGCGCAAGCAAACGCGAGTTGCTTCATGGCCGGCGAAATGTCGCGTGTCCGCAGTGCGCGTCGCTGCGAACCGCCATGGTGAGCGAATTTGGGTCAACGCCGTGCAAAGCTTCGTATCGCTGCAACGATTGCCTGGAACCGTTCGAGTACTTCAAGTGCATTTGAATCGTAGGAAGGCCTTTAGGCCCGAAAAGGGTACGTACCTGATCGCGGCTAATGCCGCTCCTACAATGCGCGACGGACCAATCTCATGAGGCAATTTCATCCACTGACCGTCGAACGCAAGGGCAATGAAACGCGCGACTCGGTTCGCATCGCACTGAGTGTGCCCGAACAACTTCGGGCGGAATTTGCGTTCCTGCCCGGTCAGCACCTGCTGGTTCGCGCGCAGATAAACGGCTCCACGTTGCGACGAACCTACAGTATTTGCTCGAGCCCGGACGAGTGGCCGCTTGAAATCGGGATTCGCGTGCAGCCTGGCGGCCAGTTTTCGGAATTCGCGGCCAATGAACTTGCCGTTGGCGACAGGCTAGACGCTATGCCGCCGTTTGGGCAATTTCATGCCAATGTCGATGCGGGCAACCGCAAGGACTATCTCGGCTTTGCGGCCGGCAGCGGCATTACGCCGATCTTGTCGATCTTGAAATCGATTCTGCGCGACGAACGGGACAGCCGCTTTGCGCTTTTCTACGGGAATCGCAAACAAGCGACAACGATGTTCATCGACGACCTGTATGCGATTAAGAATCAGCACCCGGACAGGCTGCAACTGCATTTCGTTTTCAGCCAGGAAGAGCAGGAGTTTTCGATTTGCTCGGGCAGGCTCGACGGCGGCAAGGTCGAGGAACTTCACGGGCACTTCTGTCGCGGCATGAACCCCGCGGAGGCATTCGTCTGTGGCCCGGATACGATGATCGACGATGTCACGGCCGCGCTCCTTGGTGTCGGGCTCGATAGCGGCAGCGTGCACGCCGAGCGCTTCGGCGCTCCCGTGAAGACCAGCGCGTGGAAGTCCGGGGCCATATCTGAAGACACGAATCTGTCGAACGTCACGGTCATCATGGACGGGCACAAGAAGGACTTCGACATGCCGCGAGGCGCGGAGTCCATCGTGGATGCGGCAAGCGAACACGGCATCGACCTGCCGTACTCCTGC
>SMUY01066294.1_pt1 | contig 15703 bp, 15 predicted proteins | sample 2456441 | NCBI WGS metagenome assembly SMUY01 (sample SAMN11095931, study PRJNA526329) | marine sediment metagenome | biome: Marine sediment; feature: Surficial sediment; material: Deep marine sediment; isolation source: Hadal surficial sediment | place: Pacific Ocean | collected 2014-11 | depth...
CGAGATCGCCGGCCATGACCAAGGTTTCCTTGTTCGCCAACGCGACGCGTTTGCCCGCCTCGAGGGCTGCGACGGTCGCCTGCAAACCGGCTGCACCCACTACGGCGTTGACCACGATATCGACTTCGCTGTGGGTCGCGGCTTCGATCAGGCACTCCGGACCCGTCGCCCTACGGCTCGTCCCGTTCGACGAACGCCGCCACCCGACCTCACCGTTCACCAGTCCCAAGTACGTCGCCCCGGTCTCATCGCCGAGCTGCTCGAGCTTGTCCCTGGATCCGAAGGCGGTCAGCGCAACCACACGAAACCGCTCGCGTTGGCGCTCGATCACGCGCAGCGTGCTCCCGCCGATCGAACCCGTGCAGCCCAGAACCGCAATGCCGACGCTCATAGAACTCCGAAGGCGTAAAAACACATTGCCGACAACGGGATCACCCAATACAACGAGTCGAGACGGTCCAGTACGCCGCCATGACCGGGGAAAAATATTCCCGAATCCTTCACCCCGACGGAACGCTTCAACAGCGACTCGGCCAAATCACCGACTTGGCCCAGCACGCCCACCACCAACCCGATGATCAAAAGTTGCCACACCGTCAGGGCGATCCCCACCTCCCCGAGCACGAGCCATCCGTACATCAGCGCCACGACCCCAGCGCCGAGCAACCCCGAAACCGCACCGGACCAGGTTTTCTTCGGACTGACCATCGGCGCGAACTTCGGCCCGCCAAAGGCCGCGCCTCCCACCATCGCGAAAGTGTCGCATAGCCAGGTCGTGACGAGCGGCAGCAACACCAAGAGCGTCCCCACACCGGGCGAACCATCGGCTACCCCGTGGCGCACCAGCAAGATGAAAGCTGGAAGACCCGCGGTATAGATCGGTCCGAAAATCGTGACGGCGATCGACACCACCGGCTGCCCGTCGACATCCACCACCACCAGTGCGTATGCCATAGTGACGAGCACCCACACCGTGGCCGCTGCGATCCCCCAAAACGGATCCAATCCGCCACCAGCCTCCAGCACTAAATACGTGGCGACCGGCAACAGAATGGCCCCAGCGTAGCCAGGAGCGGGAAACGGCTTCACCCCACCCTTCTCCGCCAACCTGAACAGCTCGCCCGTCCCGACGATGCCCAGTATCGCCAACCCCGCCACCAGCACCCAACCACCGAGATAGACCATGCCGACGGCGGCCGGGATCCCGATCGCCGCCACGGCGATGCGGCGGGGCAGCGAAGACCCCATCAGGCCGACACTCGGCCAAACCGACGCTCACGACGCTGGTAATCAAGGATGGCCTCGAACAGGTCTTCGCGCGTGAAATCCGGCCATAACACCGACGTGACATACAACTCCGTATACGCGATCTGCCACAAGAGGAAGTTGGAGATGCGTTGCTCGCCCGACGTGCGAATGAGCAGGTCCGGATCGGGCAAGGCCGCCGTATACAGCCGGCTCGATACCGCTTGTTCGTCGATGTTCTCGATGTCGAGTCTGCCTGCTTCCACGTCCGCCGCGATCATTCGCGCGGCCCGGGTCAATTCCTCTCGGCCCGAATACGATATGCATAGTCCGAGCTGCAACCGCGACTCGTCTTTCGTGGCTTGCTCGACCGTCTCAACTGCTTCTAGCGCCGCGCCGGAAAGGCTGCTGCGATCACCGAGCACGCGAGTTCGAACGCCGTTCTTCCGAAGCCTGCTCGTTTCCTTGGCGACGTAATCGGCTAGGAGATCCATCAACGCCGCGACCTCGGAGCTGGGACGGGACCAATTTTCTCGGGAGAACGCGAAAAGAGTGAGCATCTCCACACCGGCTTCGATCGCACCTTCCACCACCTCACGAACCGACTTCATTCCCTTGTGGTGCCCCATGGTGCGGGGAAGAAACCGACTCCGCGCCCAGCGGCCGTTGCCATCCATGATGATCGCAACGTGCCGTGGTACATCCCCGTTGCTCTTAAGCTGAGCGAGCCGATCGTCTACCATAGGCGAAGGGAACCCGGGGTCATATCTCCATGATCTCCGCTTCTTTGGCTTTCACGAGTTCTTCGATCTGCTCGATAGCCTCGTCGTGGAGTTTCTGGATGTCTTTCTCACTGTGGCGCTTGTCGTCGTCGGAGACATGCTCGACCTTCTTTGTCTTCGACAGGATCTCGGTTCGCCCGTGGCGGATTGCGATGCGCCCTTCCTCCGCAAGCTTCCGGACGACCTTCACCAATTCCTGGCGGCGCTCTTCGGTCAGCAGCGGCAGCGGAACGCGTATCGTCGTGCCGTCATTCGAGGGGTTCAACCCGAGCTCCGACGTCTGAAGCGCCTTCTCGACGGCGCCAATCAGTCCCTTGTCCCAGGGCTGCACGGCGAGGAGCCGTGGTTCGGGGGCGGATACGGACGCGACCTGATTCAACGGCATCTGCTGCCCGTACGCATCTACGCGTATGGTATCGAGTAAGCTGGTCGTTGCTTTCCCGCTCCGGATGGTGGCCAGTTCGCGCCGTGTGTTTTCCACCGCCTTGCGCATCGCGGCCTTCGCCTCTTTAGTGAATTCGAGTAGACTCATCGCACCAAAGTCCCGACGCGTTCTCCGGTAAGAATCCGGGCGATCGCGCCTTGTTCGTTGACGTTCATTACGACAATTGGCAGCGTGTTCTTCTTGCACAGCGCGAATGCGTTCGCATCCATCACTTCGAGGCCGCGCACGATGGCATCTTGGTACCCGATGTCGGGGATGAACTCCGCCGTCGGATCTTTGCGCGGATCGGACGTATAGATACCATCGACATTGGTCGCCTTGATGATGACGTCGGCCTCGATCTCGAGGGCGCGCAACACGGCCGCCGTGTCGGTGGAGAAGTACGGATTCCCCGTTCCTCCGGCGAACAGCACGACCCGACCCTTTTCCAGGTGCCGTTGGGCTCGGCGCCGGATGTACGGCTCGGCGAGTTGCTCCATCCGGATGGCGGTCATGGCGCGGGTCTGCACGTCCATGCGTTCCAGCACATCTTGCAAGGCCAGCGCGTTGATCACGGTGGCCAGCATTCCCATGTAATCGGCCGACACCCTGTCGACGCCTTGCTCGCTGGCCACGCTCCCGCGCAAGATGTTGCCGCCACCGATCACCAACCCCAGGCTCGCTCCCAACGCGTGCACTTGCTTGATCTCCTCGGCCAAGCGCTGCACCGCAGCAAAATCGATCCCGAAACCGCGATCTCCGGCAAGCGCCTCGCCCGAAATCTTGATCAGCACCCGACCGTAGGCCAGTTCGCTCATAACTCGTCTCCCAACTCGTAACGAACGAAACGCCGAACCACAACGTTTTCGCCGACCTTCGAGGCAACCCCTTTGACCAAATCACCAATGGTTTGCTTGTCGTCCTTCACAAACGGCTGATCGAGCAGCGCGCGCTCCTTACGAAACTTTTGAAGCTTACCCTTGATCATCTTTTCCCGCACAGCCTCTGGCTTGCCCGACTCCGCTACCTGGGCTTCGATGAATTCACGCTCCTTGGCGACAAGCTCTTTGGGCAAGTCGTCGGCCGACACCGCGATCGGCCGGGCCGACGCGATGTGAAGAGCGAGGTCCTTGGACAGGGTTTGAAAGTCGTCGGTGCGCGCCACGAAGTCCGTTTCGCAGTTCAGCTCGATCAGTACCCCAACACGCCCGTTGAAGTGGATGTAAGAGCCAATCACGCCTTCGGAGGCGCTCCGCCCCGCCCGTTTCTCCGCCTTCGCCGCTCCCGTCTTTCTGAGCACCGCTATCGCTTTTTCGGTATCGCCATCCGATTCTTGGAGCGCGCGCTTGCACTCCATCATGCCGGCACCGGTCTGCTTTCGAAGTTCCGCAACGTCCTTTGCGGAGATGGTCCCTGCCATGAGTTCCCGTTTCTCCTCTCACAGTTCGGCGGATCCGCACCCTCATGCGCTCGAGGCCGCGCGATCGCCCTCGTTTGGATTCAACATACGAACCGCCGCCTCGCGGCCGGATGGCGCGGGAGCGGCGGTCGATGCGTCGAGGCGTCCGTCTGCCCTATCTTTACGCGTCGCTTTCCCCCACCGCCCCCTCGGCCGACGCGGCCGGCGTACCAGCCGTGTCAACGGTGGCTGGCTCCGGTTGCTCGGTCGAGTCCGCGTTTGCGGGCTCCTCGGGCTTGTCCGGGTCCTTCAAACGCGCTACGATCGCCTCAGGCTTCGGACGCCGCTTGCGACGAGTCCGACGCCTCTTCTTGTGCTCGTCCACGTCGCCCTGCCCTGCCGCCTCGGTACTATAGGTGAAGCTCTCTGACTCTTCGGTCAACTCGCGGAGCGGAACCTGCACTCTCGCCATGGCAATTTCGTCCACCACCGCTCCCGTCAATATCGAGACGGAACGAATCGCATCGTCGTTGCCGGGAATCGGGACGGTAATGAGGTCGGGATCGGCATTGGTGTCCACAATCGCTATGACCGGTATGTCCAATTTACGGGCTTCTGCAATCGCAATTCGCTCCCGTTGGGAGTCAACGACAAACAACGCTCCGGGGAGTCTTGTCATCCGCTTTATTCCCTCGAGGTTGCGGCTGAGTTTTTGGCGCTCCCGATCGATGCGCAGCTGCTCCTTCTTCGTAAAGAACTCGAACGACCCTTCTTGCTGACCCTGCTCGATGTCCTTCAGCCGTTTGATCTGTTTCTTGATCGTGTGAAAGTTCGTGAGCGTTCCTCCAAGCCAGCGCTCGGTGACGTAAAACGACTCACAGCGCTCGGCCTCCGTGCGTACGATCTGCTTCAGCTGGCGCTTGGTACACACAAACAAGATCCCGTCACCACGCATGATGACTTCGCGAGCCAGATCCTGCGCGGCCTTTAGCTGACGGAGGGCCTTCTGGAGGTCAATGATGTAGATCCCCGAGCGCTCCGCGAAGATGAACCTCCGCATCTTGGGGTTCCAGCGGCGGGTTTGGTGTCCGAAATGGACGCCCGCCTCTAATAGGTCCTTCAGTGTTGGATCTGCCATGCACCGTGTTCCGTGTGGGTTATGTCGTCCATCGCCTTCACTCCCAACCCCGATCCGCCGTTCGGCGGACACCCAGGGCAAGGTCCGGCGATGTGTGTAGTGAACTCGACGCGGTTAACGCTTGGAAAATTGGAACCGCTTGCGGGCCCCCGGTTGTCCCGGCTTCTTGCGTTCGACAGCTCGCGGATCCCGAGTCATTAAACCATGCTCCCGAAGTTTTTTCCTGTGAGTTTCATCGACAATTACCAGCGCGCGAGCCACCGCCAGGCGGAGCGCGCCCGCCTGACCCGTCAAACCACCACCGTTGACCCGAGCCCGAACGTCGAAAGCCCCCAGCGTGTCAGTAACGGTGAAACTCTGCTGGATATGCGAAATGAGAGATCGGCGCGGGAAATAGTCACCCAACGTGCGCCCGTTGATGTTCCACTTACCCGAGCCGGGTGTCAGGTACACCCGGGCCACGCTGGTCTTGCGGCGCCCTAGAGCGCGCCAGCGAAGCTCGGGTTCTGGGGTCGTCATCGTTCCTGCTCCTGTCAGATGGAGAGAGGCGTGGGCCGCTGAGCCTCATGGGGATGGCTGGGCCCCGCATAGACCTTGAGCTTCTTGCGGAGCACCTGGCGACCCAGCGTTCCCTTCGGAAGCATGCCGTGGACTGCCTTCTCGATCACGCGTCCAGGATGCGTCGCCAGCATCTTCGATAACGGCGTGAACTTCTCGTTGCCAATGTATCCGGTGTGCCGGAAGTACTGTTTCTGCTCGAGCTTCTTGCCCGTCAGGCGCACCTTTTCCGCGTTCACCACCACTACGAAATCCCCACCGTCCATGTGCGGCGTGAACGTCGGCTTGTGCTTACCGCGAATGATCTGCGCAACGCGGCTCGCTAGGCGTCCCAACACGACACCCTCCGCATCCACGACGTGCCACTTGTGCTCGATCTCACTCGCCTTGAGGCTATACGTTTTCATCGCTCGAAATTCTGAAGACCAGGAACGTGCAACCCGAAACAACACAGCCTATAAGCCTAGTGGTGGCAACCGGTTCGGTCAACTGCTGGGCCCGATCTCCACGAGCGGAGTGCCCTTCTCGACGGCGGTCCCGGCCGCAACCAGGATACGCCGGACCACACCTACCCCCACAGCGCGTATTTCGTTCTCCATTTTCATGGCCTCGAGCACTACCAGCCCCGTTCCACGGCCCACCGATTGCCCCTCCTCGACCTCCCAGCGAAGCACCAGTCCGGGCATGGGTGCCTTGACCAGGCCGCCACCACCGGGCGCCCCATCGCTGCGTCGCGCCATCTCACGCAGCTGCATCGCCCGCTCGTCGAGCACCTCGACCGGCCAAGCCCGTCCCGCAACCTGCACCGTCCATCCCTCATGCTCCCCCCCCTGCTCGACGACCATGGGTGTCGTGGAACCCTCCATGGTAAGGTACCGCAAAGGACCGACGCCCACAGTTTCCAAACGCGCTGGCACTTCTTGTCCATCGAGCTTCACCCAGTGCTGCCCGATCTCGACCTCGACGGCGTGTGGTCCGACCGACACCGTGTACTTCACGATGCCGATTCCAGGACAGCCAAGGTCTCCACGTGACTCGTTTGGGGAAACAGGTCGAACGCCGTGACGCCCCGCAGTATCAGTGACGGCATGCGTGCGAGGTCGCGGGCAAGCGTGGCTGCATCACATGACACATAGGCCAGACGAACCCCGGGGGTGGCGCTGCCCCACCTGTTGAGCCATGCAGCGACGGGAGCACCGAGTCCCGTCCGCGGCGGGTTCGCGACCACCGCCCCTGGGGCCGGTAGGCGGTGCAGCGCGTTCTCCACGCTGTCTACGAGGCGCCGCACGTCCGGCCCGTTGTGACGATCGGCCCAATCCTTTGCTGCGCGATCCGAATCCACCGTCCACACCTTGGCACCGCGGGCCAACAGCAGCGAGGCCGTATCGCCCACGCCACCATAGAGGTCCCACACCACCTTCTGGCCCACGTCGCCAAGCGATTCCACCGCCTCGCGACGGATCCGAGCAGCCAAATCTTGATTGGTCTGCTCGAACGCGAGCGCGGGGAACCCGTTTCTCGGACCTGCCACGATGCGTCCGGCACCTCGCCACGGCGCCCACCAATAAGAAACAGTGGCGTCCCCCACAGCCTGGGCCAGCGGGGCTGCGTCCCAGGGCCTGGTGTCTCGCCGGTCGGCAGCGACCGGCTTGGAGCCGATGGCGACCACGTGCAGAAACCCCTCACGGTCCTGTCTCAGAACCAGCGATTGCAGAGACCGGGGAAGCAGATGGGTGTGCGGGCGGACGGCGTTCCACAGTTCCATGACCGGCTCCCGGACGATGAGGCAATCGTCCAGCGGGAACACTTGCTGCGGCCGCGTGTGGCGGTGCAAACCGATCGTCAGTTGCTCCGGCTCCGACCCAGCCACCACAGCCATGGAAATCTTGCTGCGGTAGCGCCACTCCAGTGGCGACGGTACGATGGAGGGGTCCTCCACATCCACCTTACCGATGCGCCGGAGCGCATCACCCACGATCCTCCGCTTGGCATCGCGCTGCGCCTCGGAGGTCAGGTGCTGTAGTTGGCATCCTCCGCAGCCGTCTCGCGTGTAATGCGGACACGCCGGTTTCGTCCGGCCCACGCCGGGCTCCGTGACTTTCACCAGGCTGGCCCGCACGTACCGCTGCCGTTGCTCGACTTCTCTCACCTCGGCAATGTCGCCGGGGCTCGTGCGTGGGACGAAGACCACACGGCCGTCCGGATGTCGCCCGACTCCATCTCCGCCTGCGGCTATGCTGTCGATCGAAACCGTGATCATCGGAGACCGTCGCGCCGTGCCGCCTGCAACCAAGCCGTTTGATGGGCTGCGTCACCGTGATGGGGGGGACGTCGACGAAGAGCGGCTTGGCGCTGGTGTTCGGCCAGCGCCGCCGCCACCACGATACGCCGGATCTGATCGGGTTCGGCAGGAGTCTGGAGAAGTGCCTCCCCACGCCGTTCGACATATTCGATGTCGTACGATCCCTGCACAAACGCCTCGTCTGCCATCACCAGGCGGTGAAACGGCTGCGACGTCGCCACGCCCACGATGGTCAGCTCATCCAAGGCACGCCGCATCCGGGCCAACGCAACCGCCCGTGTTTCGCCCCACACGATGAGCTTGGCGAGCAGAGGATCGTAATGAAGACCGATCTCCGAGCCGACCGCGATCCCGCTGTCCCACCGTACCCCCGGACCCGCCGGCACCTGGAGGTACCGAATGACTCCGGTGTCCGGGAGAAACGCGTTGAACGGGTCCTCACTCGTGATGCGGCACTCGATCGCGTGGCCATCACGCTCGGCTGCCATCGTGGCCTCCCCCAACGGTTGGCCCGCAGCGATCCGCAGCTGTTCCCGAACGAGATCAACCCGGTAGACCAACTCGGTGACGGGGTGCTCAACTTGGATACGGGTATTCATTTCGAGGAAGTAGAATTGACCGTCCGGTAGCAACAGAAACTCGACCGTGCCGACCCCGGTGTAATCGACGGATTCGGCTGCCCGGACAGCCGCCTCTCCCATGCGGGCGCGAGTATCGTCATCGAGGGCCGGCGCGGGCGCCTCTTCGATGAGTTTTTGATATCGGCGCTGAATCGAACATTCCCGTTCGCCGAGGTGGATGGTATGCCCGACTTGGTCGGCGAGGACTTGGATCTCCACATGTCTAGGGCGGTGGAGGCAACGCTCGACGTATACGTCGCCATTCCCGAACGCCTTCAGTGCCTCGGAGGTCGCTCGCTGGAAGCTGCTGTCCAGATCGTCCTCCGACTCCACCTTGCGCATGCCTTTACCACCTCCGCCGGCGACCGCCTTGAGCAAGATGGGATATCCGATGTCAGCGGCCACGCGGGCCGCCTCCCTCACATCCGCTACCGGATCGATCGTACCGGGCACGACAGGCACATCGCTTTGCTGCATCCGGCGCCGTGCCTCCGTTTTCTCACCCATCGAGCGGATGGCGTCGGCCGAGGGGCCGACGAAGGTGACCCCAGCCGCCCCGACCGCTTCCGCGAACTCGGCCGACTCCGCCAAGAACCCGTATCCAGGGTGCACCGCGTCGGCGCGGCTCGCGCGCGCCGCGGCTAGGACGCGTTGAATGTTGAGATACGATTCCGCCGCGGGAGCCGGACCGATCCGAACCGCGTCGTCCGCGGCACCAACGTGGGGGCTGTGCCGATCCGCATCGGAAAAGACCGCGATCGCCTCCAGCCCCTCATCGTGGCACGCCCTGATGACACGCAGCGCTATCTCGCCCCGGTTGGCGACTAGAACCCGTTGCACCCCTACCCACCTCCCACCAGGTAGACCGATCCGTACCCAATCCCGGACGGACGCACGGAACCCAGCCTCCCAATCCCGCCGCCCGACGCGTCGGGCGCGGCGTGGGGTGGGCCCGTCTGCCCATCTGCCCGTCTGCCCGTCGGGCGGGGTGCTGGGTAGGGCGGCCTACAACGGAATATTCCCATGTTTCTTCGGCGGTGCCTTGTCACGTTTCGTGAGCAAGGTCTCCAGCGCCGATATGAGCGCCGGACGCGTATCACGAGGATCGATGACATCGTCCAAGAACCCTCGAGCCGCGGCGAGATACGGATGAGCGAATTGGTCGCGGTATTCCGCCTCCAATTCTGCCAACTTGGCATCGGGATCATCCGCCGCCGCAATGTCCTTGCGAAACAGAATCTCTACCGCACCCCGCGGTCCCATCACGGCGATCTCCGCGGTCGGCCACGCGACGTTGAAGTCTCCGCCCACGTGCTTGGAACTCATCACGTCGTACGCTCCTCCATACGCCTTCCGGATGACGACCGTCAACTTCGGGACGGTAGCCTCACAATAGGCATATAGGAGCTTGGCCCCGTGCTTGATGATCCCACCATGCTCTTGTTCGACCCCGGGAAGAAACCCAGGCACATCTTCGAACGTCACGAGCGGAATGTTGAACGCATCGCAGAATCGGATGAACCGCGCACCCTTGAGCGATCCCGCGATATCCAACACCCCGGCCAAGACCGCCGGCTGGTTGGCCACGACACCAACCGAGTGGCCGCCAAGCCTCGCGAAGCCGACGACCAGGTTGCCGGCGTACTCCTGGTGCACTTGCAACAACTCGCCGTCGTCGACGACCCGCTTGATGACCTCCACCATGTCGTACGGTTTGTTCGTATTGTCCGGAACCAGCGTCAACAGATCCTCATCGCGACGGTCCGTGGGATCCGATGGCTCGTGCGACGGTGGCCCGTCCAGGTTGTTGCTCGGCAGGAATCCCATCAACCTGCGTATGCCGTGGAGACACTCGATCTCAGAGTCACAGACGAAGTGCGCCACGCCGGAAGTTGTGGCGTGTACATCCGCACCACCCAGATCTTCCGACGACACCGTTTCGTGGGTAACGGTCTTCACAACATTGGGACCTGTCACGAACATGTACGAGATACCCCGCACCATGTACACAAAATCGGTGATGGCCGGGCTGTACACCGCACCACCCGCGCAGGGCCCGAGAATCGCGCTGATCTGGGGCACGACTCCTGAGGCCTTCGTATTCCGCAGAAAAATGTCCGCGTATCCCCCCAACGACACGACGCCTTCCTGAATCCTCGCACCGCCGGAGTCGTTCAGCCCAACCACCGGGGCTCCGTTGCGGACCGCAAGGTCCAGGATCTTGCAGATCTTCTCGGCGTGCGCCTCTGCAAGCGACCCCCCGAAGACCGTGAAATCCTGCGAGAACACGTACACGACGCGACCGTCGATAGCGCCATACCCGGTTACGACCCCGTCACCGAGTATTTTCTGGTCCGCCAAACCGAAATCGGTAGACCGGTGGACCACGAACCGATCGAGTTCTACGAATGATCCGGGATCCAGCAGGATGTCGAGTCGCTCACGAGCGGTGAGTTTCCCCTTACCATGTTGCGTTTCTATGCGGTCGGGCCCACCACCCTGCGCGGATTCTTCGCGCAGTTTGTTCAATGCGTCGAGCTTTTCGTGGATGCTCATTGATCCGGTGGATTCGCCATTGGAGTTTGGCAGCAGCAGGTGGAGTCGCGCTATTTGGGTCGAAGTTGTGAGGCCCGATTGCTTTCGCAGCGAAGTGCCGCACACCTGACTGGGCCCGGTCTCAAGATAACCCTATCGCGACACCGCCGAGCAACAAAAAAGCCGGCGGTCCAGTCATTGCCAGACCACCGGCCATACCGGCCGCACGACCACGCACTATTCGGCGGCTTCTTTCGCTCTGGTGGCGGTTGCCGCTTCCGTGTTCTCGGGCTCAACCTCCACCTCAGCGGGCGTTGCATCAGCCTCGGCGGACGTCGGCTGCTCCTCTGCGGCGGGATCGGGCGCTTCCGAAGCGGCCGGGGCGTCACCCGGTGCCCCCTCCGCAACGCGCGGCTTACCCGGAGCCTCCGCGGGTGCGACGGCACCTTCTGCCTCGGTGGGGTCCAATATCGCAGTGGCCGCCGGCGGCTCCACAGTTTCCAGAAACTCCCTCGCCGAGAGCAGAACGCGATGATGGATCGGGTCGACTTCGACGATGGACAAGGCGACGTGTTGGCCGAGTTGGACCTGTTCCTCCACGGCAGGCTCTTCCGGAAGCCCCAAGTCCGTCTTCGGAACGAAGCCTTCCAGATCATCTCCGAGGTCCACCACGACGCCACTATCTTGGAACCTGACAACGTGCCCTTCGAGCTCGGTGCCGACCGGATAGCGCTCGCCGATCTTCAGCCACGGATCTTCCTGCGCTTGCTTGAGGCCCAAGGAGATCCGCTTGTTGTCGGGATCGATGTTGAGGATGAGTACGTCGATTGATTCACCCTTCTTAACCACCTCGGAGGGATGCTGCACTCGCTTGGTCCACGACATGTCCGAGATATGGATCAGGCCGTCGATGCCTGGTTCGATCTCAACGAACGCACCGAACGACGTCAGGTTGCGAACTTTCCCGGTGATGGGCGTGTTTACGGGATACTTCATCGGGAGCACCATCCACGGATCTTGCTCGGTCTGTTTCATACCCAGCGAGATCTTTTCCTCTCCCTGATCCACCTTTAACACGACGGCCTCGATGGTCTCACCGATAGAGACCACCGTGGAGGGATGGCGCACCGTTCGAGTCCAACTCATCTCGCTGATGTGAACCAGGCCCTCGATCCCGGGCTCCAGCTCCACGAACGCGCCGTAATTGGTGATGCTGACCACCTTGCCCTGCAGGCGAGACCCTACGGGATACTTTTCGTCCACATTCTCCCAGGGATATTGCTCGAGCTGCTTGATCCCGAGCGAGATACGCTCCCGTCCCCAGTCGATATCCAGGATCTTCACCTCGAGGTCTTGGCCGATCTTGACCAGCTCCGACGGATGGGACACGCGCCCGTAGCTCATGTCGGTGATGTGCAGCAGGCCGTCGACACCGCCTAGATCGATGAACGCCCCGAAGTCTGTGATATTCTTGACAACACCTACACGAACCTGACCTACCTCCAACTCCTTCATCAGTTGATCGCGTTTGGTAGCGCGCTCGGCTTCAAGAATCACGCGACGCGACACCACGATGTTGCGACGACGCTTGTTGAGTTTGATGATCTTGAAATGAAATGTTTGCCCGAGAAGTTCGTCGATGTTGGGAACACGCCGGAGCGCGATCTGACTGCCGGGAAGGAAGGCGTCGACCCCCATGAGGTCTACCACGACACCGCCTTTGATCTTCTTGATGAGCGTGCCCTCTACGGCCTCGTCGTTCTCATGCGCGGTGCGGATCTTTTCCCAGACCCGCATGAAGTCAGCCTTCTTCTTCGAAAGGATCACCGCACCGTGCTCATCCTCGAGATTCTCGAGGAACACCTCGACCTCATCGCCCGGATGGACCTCGCCAACAGACTTGAACTCGTCGAGGGACACGGCACCCTCGGACTTGAATCCGACGTCGAGAATTACGTGGGTGTCCGTGACCCGTAAGACTTTGGACTGGACAATTTCGCCCTCAGCAATACTCTGTAACGTGCCTTCATAGAGGGCGAGCATCTCGGCGTATTCCTCGTCGCTGTATGTCTCGTCGTAGAGATCGGAGCGAACGCCAAGCGGCAATTGGGGGTCGTCGAGGGTGGAAGGTTCGGAGCTAGAAGGTACGTCTACCATGGGTGAACGAGGTCAGGTTCGGGTACGAGTCAATAAGTTAAGGGTGAGCCCTTAACAATAGATAACAGAAGAAGATAGGTCAACCTAACGCGACATATCCTCGGCCAACTCGATCACTGCGGCTACTTGATCGTCAAAGGTGAGTTCGGTGGTGTCGATGTGAATGGCGTCGGGAGCCGGCTCGAGCGGCGCCACTGCGCGGCTCGAATCGGCCTCGTCCCTGCGTCGCATGTCCTCCGCCAAACCCTTGAGGTCCACCACCGCTTCGTCCCCACTCCGCTCCCCGGCGCGCCGTCTGGCTCGCTCATCCAGGCTGGCCGTGAGGAAGATTTTCAAACCCGCGTCCGGAAATACGACGGTCCCGATGTCCCGACCGTCGGCCACTACACCTCGCGAGTGCCGCGCTACCACGCCACGTAGCGCTTGGTTCACCCATTCCCGCACCGGCGGCAGGGCTGCGACAGCCGATACATATTCCGTCACCCGCGTAGAGCGGATCTGCTGCGACACATCCAACCCGGCGCGCATTGGCAGAAACTCACCCGAAACGTCCCGCAACTCGACTTTCCGAGCCCGAGCGGCTTCGACAATGGACTCGCCCCCCCCCTCGAGGGGGATCCCGTCATCCAAGGCCACCAGCGCCACGGTCCGATACAGCGCGCCGCTGTCGAGGTGAGCCAGTCCCAATCGTTCGGCTACGGCTCGGGCCGTGGTCGACTTGCCCGAACCCGCGGGCCCGTCGATCGCGATGACCCGGCTAGCCAGCGGGGGCCACGCGGTCGAGGTCGTTGAAGAAATCCGGATAGCTCACTCCGGGCGAGTCGTACTCCGAGAGCCGAACGGCCGCTCCCGGCACCCGGCCCAATACGGCGAACGCCATGGCCATACGGTGATCGAGCCCGGTATCGACCGCTCCTTTCGGAGGGGCCGCGGTGCCCTCGACCGTGAGCGAATCCTCGTGCGCCTCGCATTGCACGCCCACTGCCCGGAGATTCGCCGCCAGCAGACCGAGTCGGTCGCTTTCCTTGACCCGCAGTTCCGACACGCCGTGGAACGTGGTGACTCCAGCAGCGGTGGCGGCCAGCACGGCAAGCACTGGAATTTCGTCGATGAGCGCCGGAATCTCTTGGGCCGTCACGGTGGTTCCGCAGAGCGTGCCGCGGCCCACCACGAGATCACCAACCGGCTCCCCGAGCGACTCCCCGCCGTCGTGCACCGTGATCCTGGCACCCATGCGCTTCACCACAGCCAGGAAACCTGTGCGCGTCGGGTTCACCGCCACATGCCGCAACACGCATTCCTCCCGCCCGGCAAGCAAGGCGGCCGCGACGAGAAACGCCGCCGCCGACGGGTCGCCCGGCACGTCCATGCGAAACCCCGGAATGCTCTCCACGGGTGTCAGCGACGCCGTGGTACCGTTCGATTCGACCGGGACGCCCAACGCACGCAGCATGCGTTCGGTGTGGTCACGGGATAACAGCGGCTCGCTCAAGCGCACTCGCACACGCGCCACCAATCCCGCCAAGAGAACTGCGCTCTTCAGCTGGGCGCTCGCCACCTCAGACCGGTACTCGATGGGCCGCAAAGCGCCGCCCCGAACTTCGATCGGCAACCCGTCAGTCGTCGGCTCTGTGAAGCTCGCCCCCATCTGTCGGAGCGGCTTTACGATGCGTCTCATCGGGCGGCGTCTGAGCGAGGCATCACCGGTGATGGTGGCCGCCCAGGGACACGCTGCCAGGAGTCCCAGGAGAAAACGGGCCGCGGTTCCGGAATTGCCGCAGTTCAAGCTCCTCGAAGGCTGAAGGAATCCTCCGCCTCCCAAACCCTTTCCGATCACCCGCACGGTGCCGCCTCGCAGGGAAGAAATATCCACGCCGAGCCGTCGTAGCACACCGGCCATCGACCGCGTGTCGAGCGATGCTAGTGGATGCTCGATCTCGCTCACTCCGGTCGCGAGCGCCGCAAGAACCAGAGCTCGGTGCGTGAGGCTCTTGTCACCCGGAAGCGATACGGAACCCGCGGTGGTCATTCTGCCAGCCGCCGCCCAAACTCGGCGCCCCGGTCCAACCATTGCGCCACCGCCGCGGCGTCTTCGTCTGCCAGAGCGCGCTTGAGTGTGTCGACAGACCTCGCAAAGGCGTCGAGCGATTGCTCTATGGGTGATCGGTTCAGCATCAGGATGTCCCGCCACATGGTTGTGTTACTCGCTGCAAGGCGGGTCGTGTCTCTCGCCCCGGTTCCGTACGTCGCGCCGTCTGGCGCACCCTCCGCGAGCGCGACCGCCAGGGCGGAAGACACGACCTGCGGCAGATGACTCGTCCATGCCAGCATTTCGTCGTGAGGGCCGGCCGGCATGACCACTGGAGACGCGTGCAATACGTCTCGCCAAAACGCCACGATCTCCTGGCTGATCTGGTCGCCTTCGTTCACCGGTGTGACGTACACTATCGAATCGCGAAAGAGATCGTCGCGTGCACCGGCGAACCCGGACTGGTGCGTTCCACAAAACGGGTGTGACCCGACGAAGAATGAATGCAGATCGA